>Ga0307374_10000233_pt1 | contig 103714 bp, 94 predicted proteins | sample OX3MG_FD_202532 | JGI IMG/M metagenome (GOLD analysis project Ga0307374, IMG submission 202532) | Soil microbial communities from Risofladan, Vaasa, Finland - OX-3 | ecosystem: Environmental > Terrestrial > Soil > Coastal area > Acid sulfate soil | place: Finland: Risofladan, Vaasa | collected...
AAGAAGACAGTCTGTTGTGGTATGTTCGGTCAAGTGAAGGCCTCGCTTTTGGTTTCAAACCCGCCTCGATAACGGATTTGTACCATAGCGAGGCCTTCCGTGTTTCTAAAATCATGAATTTTCCGCGCTAGGGGCCGGCTTTGTAGGGCGTCTGCTTGCGGCGCCCGCGTGCGCCCGTTCTCCTTTGTTCGTTCTCGCCTCCGGCCTGCTTGTTTCCTCAACCCTGGAATATTAGAATGGCCGAATTTCGAGACAGGAATACCGAGGGGGTGCGATGGCGAGCAGTCGGCAACGGGTACCTTCTGTCGAGAACCGGCGCGCGAACGGCGGCGCGTGGCGCATCTGGTCCTTCGTAGGTTTGGTGGTGGCTTTCGGGTGGACTTTTTTGCTGGCGGGCCGCAGCCCTTCGCTCGCCAACGTTCATAACGACCTCGTCACGATCGCTTGCGAATGGATCGTCGTCGGGCTGCTCGCCGTCATCGGCTTCGGTTTTCTTAAGCGCGACGCCGGCTTTTTTGGCCTGCGCGTTCCGAGCGGCCGCGACATTTTGGCGATGTTCGGTGTTTTCGTCGCCACCTACATCGTCGTCGGCATCGTCATGCGCTTTCTGCCCGTGCGGACCTCCATGCTTGACATCCAGGGGCTAGCGGCGGTTCCTGTTTCCGTGAAGCTGGCCTTGGTGCTCACCGCCGGCATTTGCGAGGAATTCATGTTCCGCGGCTTCGCCATCGAGGAGCTTGCCGATTGGACCGGCTCGGTCTGGCTGGGTGGGTTCATCGCGTGGCTGGCGTTTGTCCTCGCACATATTGACCGCTACGGCCTCACCAGCGGCCTCGCGATACCGGCGATCGCCGGCGCCACGTTGACGCTGCTTTACGTCTGGCGCCGCAATCTCCCCGCCTGCATGCTCATGCACTCTCTCATTGACGCTCTTTCAATCTTTCTCCTGCCAGTGCTGATGAAGCCGTACCCGCACTAACGCAAGGCCCATTGCCTTCGTAGCGCTTCGGCAGCGGGTAATCAACCCCGCTGTCCGCGCCGTTTCGTCTCACGGGTTTAACCTCTGAGGCCATGGATATCATTCTCTCAGCAAATCGTTAACTGTTATTTATTGGATTCGGGCCGTCATTTCGAGGACCCATGCGACCGGGAATCCGCATTTTTCGGGCTTTTATTACCCGGCCGGATTCGTTTTTGCCGCATGCGGTTTCCTCGAAAGCGAACGAATGTAGTTGATCATGTTCCAGATTCCCTCCGGCTTCTGGCGGTCGCCTTCGCCGCTCATATCGCCTTTTCCTTTTTGAATGATGTAGAACATTTCCCCGTCCGTCATATCTTTCAAGGCCGCCGCATCGCGATAATCCTTCAGCGTTAATTTCATATCCGCGGCCAAATCGCCTTTCCCGCTGCCATCCGCGCCGTGGCACATCGCGCAGTCGTATCCGTACATCTGTTTGCCTTGTGCGATCGATGCCGGGGTCGGCTTAATCGGGTTCGGCTGTTTTGCCACGTCGGGAGGAATTGCAGACGCGGCCGGCGGTACGGGTTTTGCTGTTCGCGATGCCGATTGCGCCGTGTTTTGTGGCGCGCCGGAAATCCCGAAAAACAGCAGAGTCGAAAGGACTGCACATTCCTTCCACATGGCGAACTCCTGCGTATAGGACGTCGAGTTGCACCATTCTACGCCCGTCAGTCAAGCGCGCAAAGAGTTACGCCCGGAGATCGGGTTTCGCAATGCGTTTTCCGCGCGCGGCAATCCACAGCCACGCCACAAATTGCGCGACCGTTCCCGCCGCGGTGTCAAGCAGAACATCCGTGAATTCCACGCCGCGCCCGGGAACAAAAGACTGATGCAACTCATCCACGCACGCGTACGCGAAAACGATCAAAATCGTGGCCAGCGCCCAGGTGATCCGGAATTCGGGACGCCCGTTGCGAATCGTGCGCAGCAGCAACAGTCCAAAAACGAAATATTCGCCCACATGGGCGCACTTGCGGATGAAATCGTGCGCGTGAATCAGAAAAACAAGGGATGCGTGCGGAAACAAAAATCGAAGGATCGGAAAGATGACGCGCGAAGTGTGCGCGCCGGTGAACCAGTGCGTCGAAAAAATCCAGATCAGCGCGGCCCATGCGAACACGGGCCATTGGCGCGCGAGCCAGCGCATGCTAATGGCGCCTTCCGGCGTTATTTGAAGAGGGGAAGTGCAAAGACAGTGGGCGCACCATTTCGATTTCGCGCGCGCTACTCAAGGCGGTAATTCGGTGCTTCGCGCGTGATAATCACATCGTGGACGTGGCTTTCGCGCAGCCCAGCCGACGTGATGCGAATAAACTTGGCGCGCTCCTGCAGTTCGCGAATATTCTCCGCGCCGCAATATCCCATGCCGCTGCGCAGTCCGCCGACAAGCTGTTCGACAAGCCCTGAAAGCGGGCCTTTGTACGGGACTTGTCCTTCAATTCCTTCCGGCACGGATTTCCCGCGCTCCGCCCCTTCCTGGGCATAGCGGTCAGCCGATCCTGCCTCCATCGCGCCCAGCGAACCCATGCCGCGATACGATTTGTATGTGCGCCCTTGATACAAGATTGTTTCGCCAGGCGCTTCCTCGGTGCCCGCGAAAAGGCCGCCAATCATTACGGCTGACGCGCCCGCGGCGAGTGCCTTCGTGATGTCGCCGGAAAATTTAATTCCCCCGTCGGCGATAATCGGCACCCCTGTCCCCTGTGCGGCCCGCGACGTTTCGAGAATCGCCGTGATTTGCGGCACGCCCGCGCCCGTCACCACGCGCGTGGTGCAAATCGACCCGGGCCCCACGCCCACTTTGATTCCGTCGATGCCCAGCGATATCAATTCGCGCGCGCCCTCTTCCGTCGCCACATTTCCGGCCAGGAGTTGCATCTCCGGCAGGCGCTGCTTTATTTTTTTGACGGCATCCATTACGCGAACGGAATGCCCGTGCGCCGTGTCGATCGCGAGCGCATCCGCTCCCGCATTGGCCAGCTCGATCGCGCGTTCGAGGAAATCCCCGGTAGCACCAATCGCCGCGCCGACGCGCAATCGCCCGTGCTCGTCTTTCGCCGCGCTCGGGAATTCAATTTTTTTCTGAATGTCCTTGACGGTGATCAGCCCTTTGAGATTGAAATCCTTGTCGACGACCAAAAGTTTTTCGATGCGATGCTGTTGCAGCAGACGTTCCGCCTCATCCAAAGTCGTGCCCACGGCGACGGTGATCAGATTGTCTTTGGTCATCACCGCGCTGACGGGTTGGTCAAGATTGCGTTCGAAGCGCAAATCGCGGTTGGTCAGGATTCCCACCAGCTTCGTTCCGCGCGTCACAGGGAGCCCAGACACTTTGTACTTGTTCATGATGTCGAGCGCGTGGCGCAGTGAAAGCTCCGGTGCAATCGTCACCGGATCGACAATCATTCCGCTCTCTGAGCGTTTCACGCGATCGATTTCCTCCGCCTGGCGCTCGACCGTCATGTTGCGGTGCACGAAGCCGAAGCCGCCCTGCCGCGCCAGCGCAATCGCCAGCCGCGATTCCGTCACTGTGTCCATCGCCGCGGCCACCACGGGAATATTGAGCGCCAGCTTTCGCGAGAGACATGTACGCGTGTCCGTTTCCGTCGGCAGCACCGACGATTTGCCCGGCAGCAGCAGCACGTCGTCAAACGTCAGCGCTTCGGGGATATGCCCATCCAGATTCATTCTGTAATTCCTTTGTGTCTGATTTTTGTGACGTGATTTTCACAGGCCGCTGAAAAACCGCCATTCGTGCTATTCCGACGAGCAGCCGCGAGGAGGAATCTGCTTTTTTTTGAGTGCTTCGCAAAAAGGAGGTTTCTCGCTGCGTTCGGGAGGACAGTAAAAAGGTCTTTTCAGCACCCTGCTCCGGTCCTAAAAATGCCAAAGCCCAGCAAGGCTTGCTGGGCGTGAATGCAGTTTTCCTCTGACAAAATTCCTTCATCGTTGAATAAAGTATTGTATGCGCCGCGTCTGGCGAATGCAAGCGCAGTGTGGATGGGTTAGGCGAGTCGCTCAGGCTAGGCCTAGGCCTTTCGGGTAGCCCAAGCTCGGTTTGTGAGCGTGGGTTTTTTCCGGCTTCGGTGTTGACCAATTTTACCCAATTTTGGAATGATAGCTGGCTCGGTGCGGCTTCTTGGATTAATATCAGTGCAGCCTCGAAGCCTTGCAATAGGGGCTAATATGGTGGCTACCAGGAGTTGCTTTGTCGCCCGACCCCAGGCAGGAGAAGACAGTGGTGATCCACTCGGCTGGCTCCAACACCGAAGCAATGGTGATTCGCGGCCTGCTCGAGAGTGCCGGCATTGCGTCTCCGGGCTCCGCCAATACGGACCCTTTTCCCATGGCCGAGGCGGGCGATGATTTCCACAGCTCCGACGTGATCGTGCTGGAATCGCAGGCCGACGAGGCGCGAAAGATTATCGCGGAATATCTGAAGAGCAACGAAGGAATCGAAATCGAAGGTACCGAAAGCTAAGCCGCGTTTTTTCCTGGCAGCGCCAAATTCCTTATTTGTAACAGCGTGAACGAAAACACGTACCGCCAAGGTGCGCCCGTCGGTCGACGCGGTGACCGCACCTTCCTGGTCCGTTCGCAATAGCTGGATCGCTTTTGACCGATACCTGTCAAAAGGAACCCCCGTTCATTGAACGCGCCAGGGTCCTCGTAATTCTTCGGCAGACGCGCACGGGAAAGCGCTTCCACCGGATCTCCGGCGCGCAAATTCGGCAAGTCTTCATGTCCGCGGCCGAAATAATAATTCAGCCGCAAACCGCCGCGCAGGCGAGTCGCGCGCCCCAGCACTCGCACGTTTTCGAGGTCCATTGTGTAGCGCAGACCCCAGGGAACATATTCCGGGTCTTCGCGCAGCACGCCGTGCCAGCGCAGCGGCTCGCTCGTGTCGATTTTTCCGGCCCCGATAAGCGTAGCGGCATCGTCGGAGGGAGCGTCACCCTGTTGCATTTGCAGCGCCGTTGCGCTCAGCGCAAACCACGCAGCCAAAGCCAGGATGCCCGCCGCTGCGATTGGTTTCGAAGCGAGAGCAAGAAACAGCCCGGCGAGAATAAAAATGGTTGCGATCGCGAGCCACATTGCCAGATGCGTGCCAGAAAGTTTTGCGACGCCGATTCCGGAGGCGAAGGCAAACACAAGCCCCAGCGCCGGGAGTTTCATGGGATTCGTTCCAGCCGCGCGACCGCTTCGATATGGTATGTCTGAGGGAACATATCAAAAAGGTAAATGCCAACGAGATGATACGCCTTTGCGGTCAAGTGCGCGAGATCGCGCGCCAGCGTCGAGGGGTCGCACGAAACGTAAACAATTCGCCGCGGCGCGATGGCAAGTATTTTGTCCAGAGCAGGTAGCTCGATTCCGCCTCGCGGAGGGTCCGCAACAATCACGTCAGGCGTTGCTATGCCGCGCTTCTGCTTCCACGCCGCGAGAAATGCTTCCGCCGAGTCATTCCGCGCCGTGATTGTCTTCCCGCTCAGCCCGACATTCGTTTCAAGGTCGCGCGCGGACGCGGGATTGGCCTCGACCGCTTCTACGCGCGCGAAGTGTTTGGCCAGCGACGTGGCAAACAGTCCCACGCCCGCATATAAATCAAACGCCAATTCGCCGCTGCCCGCCGCTGCCGCTACCACGCTCGCCATCTCGCCGGCCAGGAATCGATTCACCTGGAAGAAAGACATGTGCCCGACGCGGAAACTGTTCTGCGGCGTTTGGTAGTGCAGAAAGCCGGGTCCGTGCAAAAACATTTTGTCGCCGCGCACATCTTGGACCAAAATGCTTTTCACGCCGTCGATTTCCCTGGAGAGCATTGTCGCCAGTACCTCGGCCGCGCGAGGCAGGGAAGTGCACGAAATGTTCAGCAGCAGCGCGCGATCTTCCGCGTCGACGAACGCTTCTACTTCGCGCAACGTTTCCGGAATTTTTCCGTGGGCCAGCATGTTTCGGAACGCTTCAAACGTCGCAAAAAGTTTGGGCGAAAGAATAGGGCATACCTCGACAGGACACAGAGTCGAAGATCCAGCTCGGAAATATCCGATGCCGAAGGGCCCGCGAGCAGTCGAAGGCGCGCCGTCGCCTGTGACAGAGCGAATGTTCCACTGTGCGCGATTTCGGTATTCCCACGGCGGCGAGGCGTGCACGGATATCGGGCCTTGCCAGTCGATTCGGCCCAGGCGCCGCAAAGTCTCACGCAAAATCTCTTCCTTGTAGCGAAGCTGCCACTCGTACGAAATGTGCTGATAATTGCATCCGCCGCAAACGCCGAAATGCGGGCACGAAGCCTCAATTCGTTCCAGCGACGGCGTGAGCACGTGCGCGAGACGTCCGCGAACAAACTTTTTCTTGCGCGCGCTGGTTTCCAACTCTACTTCTTCGCCCGGCAGCACAAACGGTACAAAGACAGCCTCGCCATTTTCGTGCGCGAGTCCTTCGCCTCCATAAACGAGTTTTTCGATTTTCACGCGCATGTTTTACCCAGTGGCGGCCTTTCGTGCCGCGCATTATTTCAGGTAATAAAGGCTGAGCCTCGATAGATGGTAAATCTCAAAAAGCCGCTTCTGAATATATTGCCGCTCCACAAGCGCGAGTTGTTCCGCGGACATTTTCCGCCTGTAGGGCGCGAGGGCATGGTCCATTTCACGCCGCACCGCGACCATCGTTTCCTCATCGGCTGCGGAGGTCAGCGTGGCCGACAGTTTATCTTCGAGTACCGTAAGCCGCCGTTCGAGTTCCTCGAGATCCAGATGCCCCGGAGCATCAAGCCGCATTTTAGCTTCTTCAATTCCGCAGCATATCTCGACCAATCGCTTGGCCAGCTCAGGCGACGCGTTGCCGTATTTTTCCGCGGCGACGCGCAGCCTGGCGATGCCCTCATCGAAATACCGCTCCAGTTCCTCGCGCGAAAACGGCTCCGCAGGCGCGGACATCGTGTGCGCATCGGGCCCTTTGCCTGCGGCGATTTCCCGCGCCTCTGCCGCGGCGTCGAGCACGGCATCAACGCAGTACGCAAGACTTTTCAGCGCGCGCCCGCTCGACCCGCGTCGCGAGCGGCCATAGCTCTCGAATGCCCGGTCGATGCCCTTGAGAACCGCCGGCAAAGGAATGCCCGCCTTTTGCCAGGTTTCCACAATGGCCCAGTCGAGCGGCGACACCAATAAATGCGCTCCTCGCTTGCGCCAAAAATGTTCCTCGATTTCCGTGAAATAATTGAAGTAGTTGAAGTCGGCCATCGCCACAGCGCAATCAGCGCGCCGGCTTTCGCGGAGAGGATGCGGGCTTACGGCCAGCCGCACGGTTTTCTTCGGGAGCTCCCGCATTCGATGTTTCCGGAGCCGCGTTGCGTTCCCAGAGAATGCGGAGCCCTTCGAGCGTCAAATGTTCGTCCACTTCCTGGATATGTCGCGAACCCGCACCGATCAGCGCGGCCTGTCCGCCGGTGGCGATGACGTGTGTTTCCGCTCCCAATTCTTTCTTCAGCCGTTCGAGTATCCCGTCCACGAGATCCGTGAAGCCATAATAGAGTCCCGCCTGCATCGACGCCGCCGTGTTCGTCCCGATGATTTTTCCGGGATCGCGAATCTCCACGCGAAACAGCCGCGCCGCGCGCGCAAACAGTGCGTCCGCGGAAATCCCCACGCCCGGTGCGAGAACACCGCCCAAATATTCTCCGCGCTTCGACACCACGTCGAAATTGATCGCTGTGCCGAAATCCACCACCACGCACGGGCCTCCGTACTTTGCAAATGCCGCCACGCCGTTGGCAATGCGGTCCGCGCCAACTTCCTGCGGGTTGTCGTATTGCACCGGCATGCCCGTCTTGATTCCCGGCTCGACGAAGAGCGCCTTCAGTCCAAAATAGCGTTCTGCCATTTCAGCCAGCGTCGCGTTGAGCGACGGCACAACGGACGCAATCATCAAGCCTTTAATCTCCGTCGCCGCCAGGCCCGCCAACGTGAACAGGTCGCGCGTCAGGATTCCGTATTCGTCCACCGTTTGATCGCGCGCCGTCGTCAGCCGCCAGTTTGCAACTAGCTCCTTATCGCGAAACACTCCCAGCACGGTGTTGGTATTCCCCACGTCCATTGCCAGCAGCATCATTCCGCCTCTGTCACCGCGCCCGAAATCACGCTCTCGATTTTGCCGTCGTCGCGCTTCACGCGCAAAATTCCCATGGGCTCCAGGCCCGCCGTTGTTCCGCTGAAAGTCTCCGTGCTTGTCGTAATACGCACGCGCTTGCCCTCACAGTAACTCGACACTTCCGCGAATCGCCGCAGAATCGGCGCCGCCCCTTCCGTCACGTATTGATTGTAGTAGCGGTCGAGATGCTGCAGCAACCGTGCCAGCGTCTCCAACCGCGAATGCACGCGCCCTGTTTCGATTCGCAGCGCCGTCGCAATCGCCGCAAGCTCCGCGGGCATTTTCGTTTGATTCACATTGACCCCAATTCCCACCGCGGCAAAATGAATACGATCCGGTTCCGCGTGCATTTCCGTCAGTATGCCGCAGACTTTTTTGCCGTTGAGCAGCACATCATTCGGCCAGCGTATATCGGGCGACAATCCTGTTTCTTCCGCGATCGCGTCGCGCGCCGCAAGCCCCGCCACTAATGTCAACGCCGGCGCCAGCATCGGCGAGATCTGCGGTCGCAGCAAAATACTGACGTAAATCCCCGCGGATTTCTCCGAAATCCACGAGTGTCCCGCGCGGCCGCGTCCCGCCGTCTGTTCCTCGGCGACGACGATCGTTCCATGCGCTTCGCCGTCTTCTCCCAATCGCATGGCCACCGTGTTTGTCGAGTCCGTTTTAAAAAAATGGAATATGCGCTTCGCAAACAGTGTTCCGTGAATCTGTCGCGCCAGCAGCTTCGGCGCCAGAATATCCGGCACGCGCTCGATGTGGTAGCCGGTTCGCGGATGACCTTTCACCTTCACGCCCGACGCGCGCAACGTTTCGATCCATCGCCACACCGTCTGGCGCCGCACGCCTATTTCGTTCGCGATTTGCGCGCCGCTGATCACAATCGTCGGGTTCTCGACCAGCAGCGACAGCAATGCGTCGATTCGTTTGTCGGTAGGCCCCGGCAAGCTCGAACGGCTTTTCTTTACCCGTGATTTGACCGGAACCATGATGGCTTCGTTTTTAGGCGGACTTTTACGGCGCGCAGCGCTATTCCAATTGCGCGAGCCGTTCCACAATTCTCTGGTACTCGATGCGCCTCTCGGCCAGCGTTGTTTCAAGGCCGCGAACAATCTCCGCCGGCGCGCGGCTCCGAAACGTATCATCCGCCAGCCGCTGCTGCTTTGCCGCTATGTCCTTCTCCAGCCGCTCTCTCTCTTTTTTCAGTTTGGCTGTTTCGGCCTTTGCGTCGATGGGCTCGCCGCCCGATTGAATTCGGAGATCGAATTGTGGCATCGAGCGCACCACTCCTTCGCCAGCCTCCAGTTCTCCGTGCCGAACACGTAGTGCCGAAAGCGTTCCGAGGCGACAGATCACATCCAGATTCGCCTCAACGAGTCGGCGCGCATCCGCGCTCTTCAACGCCAACTCAGCTCCCACTTTTTTCTTGTTATCCACCTTCAGTTCCGCCCGAATATTTCGCGCCGCGATAATCAACTCTTGAAGCGCGGCGACGCCGCGGTCTGCATCTGCATTCGCCCAACCGTCGAGCGGCGCGGGGAAACTTTGCAGCGAAATCGATTTCGCTGCGGCGTTCTGAGGCAATCGATGCCACAGCTCCTCCGTCAGGAACGGCATGAACGGATGCAGCAGCCGCAGCGCGTATTCGAACGCCGCAAATAAATTCCGCCACGTCGCAATCGCATCCTCGCGATTTTCTGATGCCAATTGCGGTTTCAGCCATTCGATGTACCAATCGCAGAAATCGCCCCAGAAAAAGTGGTAAATAACGTGCGCCGCCTCATGGAAACGGAAATTCTCGAGCGCGTCATTGATTTCTGCCGTCACTGCCGCCAATCGCGAAAAAATCCACTGGTGCGGCAGCGCATCGCGCGTCGCATAAGGCGCCTTCGCGCGAATCTCCGGCGCAGCCAATTCGTCGAGCGTCACTCCCGCCGCTTCGATTTTCCCCAGATTGAAAAACAAAAATCGCGCCGCGTTCCAAATTTTGTTCGCGAACGCGCGGTAGCTCAAAATGCGCTCTTCGCTCAGCGCAATGTCCGTGCCCGGAGCGGCCATCACCGTCAGCGCAAAGCGCAGCGCGTCCGTGCCGTATTTCTCGATGATTTCGAGCGGATCGACCACATTCCCGCGCGTCTTCGACATCTTCATCCCGTGCGGGTCGCGCACAATGGCATGCAGATAAAGTTCGCGGAAAGGAATTCGCTGTTCGATTGTTGCGCCCGGCGCCAGATGCAGGCCCAACATCACCATCCGCGCATCCCAGAAAAACAAAATATCGTATCCGCTGATCAGCAAGCTTGTGGGATAAAACGTCCGCAAATCCTCTGTCTCGTCCGGCCAGCCCAATGTTGACAACGGCCACAGCCCCGAGCTGAACCACGTGTCAAGCACGTCAGGGTCTTGCGTCAGCTTCCCGCTTCCGCATTTCTCGCATTTCTCCGGCACGCTCGCGATCTGCGCGCGTTCGTTCACCACTTCCACGCGCGAATCTTTCGCCGGCGTCATCGACCCGCAATCGCCGCAATGCCAGATGGGAATGCGATGACCCCACCAGAGCTGCCGCGAAATGCACCAGTCGCGAATATTCGTCAGCCAGTCGAGAAAAATCTTCTTCTGATTTTCCGGCACCACCGAAAGCAGTTCGTCCTGCACCGCCTGAATCCCAGGTTCAGCCAACGGCTTCATTTTGCAGAACCACTGCACGGAAAGCCTCGGCTCGATAATCGTTTTGCAGCGGTCGCAAATCCCCACCGACATAGCATGGTTCGTCACGCGCTCGAGCAGGCCGTGCGAATTCAAGTCTTCGACAATTTTCTCGCGCGCCGCGAACCGGCCCATTCCCGCATACGCGCCCGCCGCTGCGTTCATGTGTCCGTCGGGAGTCATCACGTCAATCTCCGCAAGCTTGTGCCGCTGGCCCATCGCAAAATCATTCGGATCGTGCGCCGGAGTCACTTTCGCCGCCCCCGTGCCGAATTCTCGATCCACAACGTCATCCGCGATAATTGGAATTTCGCGACTCATCAACGGCAGCACGGCCATTTTCCCGATCAGATGTTTGTACCGCTCATCCTGCGGATGCACGGCCACCGCCGTATCGCCCAGCATCGTTTCAGGACGCGTGGTCGCAACGGTGATCGTCTCGCTCGAACCTGCGATGGGATAGCGGATGAACCACAGTTTCCCTTCGCGCTGTTCGTGTACAGTTTCGAGGTCGCTCAATGCCGTCTGGCAGCGCGGGCACCAATTCACCATGTAGCGCCCGCGGTAAATCAGTCCTTCGCGATAGAGCCGCAGAAACGCTTCCATCACCGCGCGATAGAGTGGTGGATCGAGCGTGAATTTCTCGCGCGTCCAGTCGCACGAAACGCCGAGCCGTATCATTTGTGTCTTGATGCGCCCGCCGCTCTCCGCCTTCCATTGCCAGACGCGCCGTTCGAACTCCTCGCGTCCCATCTGCTCACGCTTCAGGCCTTTTTTTGCAAGCTCGCGCTCCACCACTACCTGCGTGGCGATTCCTGCGTGATCCATTCCCGGAAGCCACAGCGTTTTGAAGCCGAGCATTCGGTGCCAGCGCACGATGATGTCGATTTGTGTGTGTTCGAGCATGTGCCCAATGTGAATCGACCCGGTCACATTCGGCGGCGGCAACACAATCGAAAACATTTCGCCATCTGCGCGCGCATCCGCGCGATACAGTTTTTCGTCGAACCAGGCTTGCGCCCAGCGCCGCTCGATGTCCTGGGGTTCGTATGCTTTGGGGATTTCGCGTGCCGTCATAATGCGCGACTCGTGCTCCTGTGCGTGTTTCGTGGATGCGTGAAACGAACAACTATACGAGGCAATTGCATGGCGCGTCAAATAGAGGCGAGGCGGATGAAATCAGGAATTTGCAGACTTATTTCTTTTCGCGTTCGCGCTGCAGAATTTCTTCGACGAGCGGACGAAGCGCGGCGCTCGAAAGAGCTTGCTGAATCTGCGGCTCCAGCTTTTCGAGCAGTTTGGCCACAACATCATCGACCATCGCCGCGTCCGTTTCCGCGAACTTGGCGGGGTCTGCGGGCCCGGCCTCCGAAATGGTATTTTCCGCAATGGCATTTGCCGCGTATGGGGTGCGCGGCGTCTCCGGAATATCGGCGGGACGTTCTTCGTACGCTTTCTCATGGGTCACAGGCGGCGGAGCAGACGCTTCCACGGGGATCTCGTGCGATTTTTCGACGACGAGTTCCTCGGATTCCATTCCTGATTCGCGGGGAGCTTCCGCTGCGTAGGGCGATACTTCCTGGTTTTCGGCAGCAGGCGTCTCCGCAGTCGTTTTCTCATTCGATATGGCGAGTGCTGACGTGGAAGAAGACTCCGCCGGCAGGCGGAAGGCAATAACCTCCGCAGGCGGCGCCGGCCATTCGGTCTGCTGGGCCGCCACAGACGGTGGCTCAGAATCTTTGTTGAGCGGCTCTTCGTGTGGCGCGTCACTCGGCGCGTCTTCCGTTTTCGCCGCAGATGGTCGAGTGGATGATCCATTCGAAGGCTCGTCCAAATGGGAAGATATGGAATGGTCTTCGTCGGCTAAATGCGAAACTTCATGACTCTCTTCGACCGGCTCGACCTGCGTTGTTTCCAGGCTTCCCATCAGATCGATCCATTTTGTGGAGGCTGATGACGGGCTCGACGGGGACTCTTCCGGAACATTCGCGCCGCCGAATGGCACGTTCGCGTTTCGTTTTGCCTCTACAGTGTCGAGAGACGCCAGGTCAGGCGCGGGTTCTTCGCTGGCGAGTTTCTCGACCATGTTTGCAGACTCGGCCGCAGGAATGTCGTACTCCACCGTACTCCGGCGCCGTTTCCACTCGCTGGCCGGTTCCTCGTCATCCGTTTCTTCGTCGGCATGTTTTGCCGTCGGCGTCGCGACGGGCTCGAAATCCCTGGAAGCGGCGGTGCCAAATGCAAATTCCGGCGGGACGCCCTCCGGCTCTTCGTAAACCGGAATCGGCGGCCGAGGTTTCGGAATCCATGCCGGCGGCTCAGGAATTTCCTCTTTCGGAACCGGCGGCGGCTCGACGACCGGTTCGATCTTCGGCAGCAGCGAAGTGACCATCGCGATCAGCGGATCCGGCGGCACGAACGGCTTTTTCAGGACGCCATCGGCTCCCACGCGATGCGCTTCCTTTTCGTCCAGCGGGTCAAATGCGCCAACAAGAAGAATTACGGGAATGCCGGCGAATTGCGAATCCTGCTTCACGAACTCGCAAACCTCATAGCCGTTTCGGACGGGCATAAACACGTCGGCCAGGACAATGTCTGGGCGCACTTCGGACATTTTGCGACAGGCCGCTTCTCCGTTGCCTACCGCGACCACACGAAATCCCTTTTCTTCGAAGACGAGCGACACCATCTTCTGAATGTTGCTGTTATCGTCCGCAACTAGGATTGTGGGCACTATCGATACCTCGGGCACGCTTCCGCCCTGCGGGCAGAAAGCACCATTCCTGCCACTATTGGAGCACTCGTGCGGAAGGCCGTCAACGCATTCGAGAGCATCGCGTGCCGCAGAAGTGACGTGGGTGTAAGTGGCACGGCGCGAAAGGGAAGGAAGCGCGAAGGGCGATTTGTGGGCGCGGCGAGGTCTTCATTCGTGCGCATCCGACGACGGGAATCGCATCTCGATTCGCTGGAGGCACGGACGAAAATGCGCTGGAAAGCTGCGCTTTGCTAATGAAACTCCCGATCAAGAAAATGTAAGTGTAGCGTTCTGAGTCAGTTGCGTTTGCGGGACTGTGCATTTCATTACCGATCAAGGATCGGCATTTTCGGGGAGTTTTTTTTCTTCGCTATGCGCCGAGAATAACCAGCTTCAAAAGCTTTTCAAGAGGGATTTCAGAGAGGTTTTTTCACAGCTTCGTGTTTAAGGGTGCGGTTCTTGACGTCTCTTTCGCTTGCTCCTCTAACACCACAGCCACGCCACCTAGCGCCGCGCACAACATCGTGCTCGCCTTTTCAGAGCGAAAATTCGACGACGCGAGCGGCGGCGTGCAATAACCCAAACCGGCCCGGGACGCACCTTCTGCGGAAAATAGCACCCCGTCGCCCCTCATTTCTAATCCACCGTCCGGAATTAGATACCGACTTAACCTGCACAAAACAAACGGCCGGTTTCTAATCGCCAATTTTTCGCGTTTTTAAAATTACCGGGTGTTTGCAGCCCAGCCGGGCTCGCTCCGCAAGCGCGGAGAGATGCCGACACCCTTGGCGCATCCTTCGATTCTCGCGCCCTTCGCGGAGCCTCAGGGTAAACAAGGGCAGGCACGGTAAACGGACCGGTTATGACCCGGCCGTTTACCAGGGGATTAGCTTTTTTAGGCCTTTTTTCTGCTTGCTGCTGGATTCTTTCTTCTTGTTGACTTTGTTTTTTGGCTTCTTTGCGGAGGCGGATTTTTTTTGCGTGCCGGTTGCGTTGGCCTTAGCGGGCGAAGTCCCATTGCCGGCGGCGGTTGGAGGCGGTGGCGGCACAGCATCGGCAGACGGCGTTGCGGCGCTACCGCTTCCCGACATGGAAGGCGGATCCGTCGTCGCGCTGCTGGAGGCTGGCGACGCGGTACTTGTTGGCGGCGGAGTCCCCGAATCCGGTGAGACTGCCTGGATGTTCACGCTCTGTCCGGAGGATGCGGCGGCCGTGCCTATGTCGGTCTCCGCGCCGGGAGGGGAATTCAGATCTTGCAGTGAACGCGTATCTCCCGGGGGATTCAAATCGGGCGTGCCCGTGTGCGCCGCCATGGAGACGTCGGGAGCGCTTTTCGTGACGCCGAGAGCGCGGTGCACCAGACCGGGGTGATCGTGAGCGAACTTGCGTTCATACTCGGCGCGCGCGAGGGCGTCAGGATCCGGAGGCGGAATTTTGACGCTGTCTTCCGTCAAGCGCCGCTTGGCATCGGACGCCAATGGCGAAAGCGGATACTGCCTGATGATTTCTGCATATTCCATGTCCGCCAGCGACCGCCACCGGGCGCGCTCTTGCTCGTTCTTCGAGCCCGTGGCCGCGCGAAGGTAAATATCTGCCAGCATCCAATGGGCGCGGTCGGCCTGGCTGAACAGAGGATAGCGAGTCACGACTTCCACGAGCCGCCCGGCTGCCGCACGGTAGTCGCCCTTCACGTAGTAAAAGTGGGCGACGTCGAAATTTCCGCCGCCAAGCACTTCCTGGACGTCGCGCAAACGCTGCTCCGCCTGCGGGGCCAGGGGGCTTTTTGGATACTTCAGCAGGAACGTCTGGAATTCCTGTTCGGCAAGACGCGCCTGAGTAGGGTCGCGGTCGGGCTTTTCCATCATCCGGTAATGCGCCATGGCGACTTGCATCTGCGCGTATGCGGCTTCCTGAAGGAAGGGGAAAAATGTCTCGAAGTCCTTGTACTCGGCGACGGCTTGCGTTAATCCCTCGGTGCCGCCCTGTTTGTAATACGAATCGGCGACGGCGAGTTTCGCTTTGGCGAGGTATTCGCTGTCGGGATAGCTATTGATGAGGGTCTGCAAGCTCAAGCGCGATTCTGTGTAACGGCCATGCTGGTAGTCATTAATGGCGCGGTCGTAGAGAATTTTGTCCGGCTCGGCGGCCGCGTCCGGAGTCTTCGCGGCAGTCTTTTTATGCCCGAAGAAGAGGCATCCTGCCGGAAAAAAAGATACCAGAAGAGCAACTGTAAGCCAAAGAGAAGGTCGGTTCGTTATGCTTTTCATCACACCCTTTGCGAGATCGCGTCGTTTGCACACTGTTTCATGTGGCGAACAGCAGCGCCCGGATCCGTTGTATGGAAAATTGAAGTGCCTGCCACCAGCGTGTCTGCGCCGGCGGTTACCAGTTCCGCTGTATTTTCCAGCGTGACTCCTCCATCCACTCCAATTCGGAAGCCGTAATCGTATCGTGAGCGCAGATCCCGCAATTCTCGAATCTTGTCAACTGTTTCAGGAATGAACTTTTGGCCTCCGAATCCGGGATTCACAGTCATGACCAAAACTGTTTCCACCCGGTCCAACACTTCCTTCAGCATCGCGACAGGAGTGGCCGGATTGATGGCCACGCCTGCTTCGCAATTCTGTTCGTGAATCGAACCTAACACGCGGTCGAGATGCGCTGTCGCTTCCTGATGAACGAAGATGCGATGCGCTCCCGCCTTCGCGAATGACTCGATGAATTCCCCCGGCCGCTCAATCATCAGATGCACGTCGAGTGGGAGGCGGGTTGCCTTGCTCAACGACGCGACGATGGGCACGCCGATGGAAATGTTCGGCACGAAGTGGCCGTCCATGACGTCCACGTGAATTACCGCCGCGCCCGCCTGTTCCACCGCGCGCACTTCGTCGCCCAAAACGGCGAAGTTCGCCGCCAAAATGGACGGAGCGATTTCGAGCGGACGCCGGATCATGAAATCAAACCGAATTGTAACACAGGCACACGAGCGCTTACTGCGCTACCTGCAAGTCTACGCCAGTGCCGGGCTCGACCCGCGACCCGCGAAAAGGAAGTTGAGACGTGACGGTTCCGGAAGGCCGGCCTGTCAGCGGCATCGGAGTCACTTTGTTTACTTTCAATCCCGCGGCGGAGAGCTGTTGCTCGGCCTCCGCAACAGGGAGGCCTGAGAGGCTGGGCATGACGTACGCAGCGGGCTGCGGTCCCAGGGAAACGACCATATCAACGTGCGGGCTGCTCGCGTTGGTTGAGCCGGCTGGGGGATCTTGCTGCAATACCGTGTCCACCGGAAATTCCGGAAGATGGGCGCTGGATACTTCGCCGGCCTGCAGACCTTCGCTTAGAAGTTCAATCTGCGCGGCGCGGAAACTGCGGTCGTTCAGCTGCGGGATGGTCACCGTCTGTCGCCCCAAGCTGACCACCACATGAACCCATTCACCCACTTTGAGCTTTGTGCCTGCGGGCGGGCTTTGGCGCGCGACGCTATCCTGCGGCAGGGGGCTATAAACGCGGTCTTCGACACGGAGGTGCAGGCCGCGAGCCGCAAGCTGCGCCTGCGCCCGCGAAAGCGTCATGCGCGTCAGATCGGGCGTTGCGATCTCGCGCCCCTGAATCGCGAAACGCATGGTCATGAGCGCGCTCAGGAACGCCACTGACGCGAGCACGAAAATTAGCAGCGCCATCCGTCCGGCCCATTCGCTGCGTTCCCGGAATCCCATGGGTTGCCTCGCCAGAACGACAGTAACATCGGTGCAGAATTGCTTCAACGCCGGGAAACACGAGCGTTACCGCCGGCGTAACGCCGCTGCAAAAAATCCGTCGGTGAAATGCAGCGGCGGAAACGTTCGAAAGGCGCCATCCTGAGTGACGAGCGTATCCGCATGTGTTCCGTTCGCCAGAACGCCAGCAGGAATTTCCAGCGCGGTCATTTGGAATTCTGGATGCGATCGTAACGCTTCGCTTACGACGGATTCGTTTTCTTCGGGTTCGAGCGAGCAAGTCGAGTAGATAAGCCGTCCGTGTGGCGCCAGACATTCCAGCGCGGAATCGAGCAGCATCACCTGGCGCTGATGCAACTCTGCGAGGTCGGTAGGTTTTAATTTCCAGCGAATTTCGGGGTTTCGCGCAAGCGTTCCTGTGCCGGAACATGGCGCGTCAATTAGAATTCGGTGGAATTTGCTGTTGAAGGGAAGTGATGCGGTTCCGTCGAGGGCAACGAACTTCACGTACGATGCGCCCGCGCGGGCGAGGCGTTCGCGCATCACGCGCAATCTATTTTCGCGGCGGTCTGCGGCGACCACGAGCGCGTTTGGCCCCGCGGCTCGCGCTAGGGCTAGCGTCTTGCCTCCCGGTGCGGCGCAAACGTCCAGGACGGATTCGCCCGGGTTTACATCCAGCAGCACGGGAATCATCTGCGAAGCTTCATCCTGAATTGCGATCCATCCTCTTTCGAACGCCGTAGTCTTCGCGATGTCTCCGCTGCGTACGGTGATGGCGTCACGCAACAACCGGCCCGGCTCAAATTCCACGCTCGCATCGGCGAGCGAGCGCGTCACGTCTTCCCGAAATTCGCGGGATATTACGGCGCAAGCGCGTCGCGGAGTTTCGTTGTTTGTTGCGAGAAGCGTGATTGTTTCAGCGCGGCCGAATCGTGCCAGCCATCGCTCGACGAGCCATGTTGGATGCGAATGAAGCAGGCCCAAGGCGTCCGCGGGGGTTAGGTCGAGCGGAAGAAATTCCTCGACAGGCTTGGCGCTTTCACGCGCGGCGCGTCTCAGCACCGCGTTCACCAGAGATGCGGCGGAGCTTTTTCGTGCTCGTTTGACCAACTCGACCGAATCGTTCACGGCCGCGTTCGCCGGAATTCGCGAGAGAAAACGCAACTGATAGATTCCCATTCTGAGTGCGACGAGAACCTCGGCGTCGATGGTTGCGATTTTCTTGCTCGTGTACCGCTCGATGAAAAAATCGATCAGGCGCTGCCATCGCAACGCGCCCATGACGATCTCGGTGGCCAGGGCCGCGTCGCGCGAGCTGACTTTTGCATTCAGGCGCGCATGCAGCACGTCCGAGGCGTACGCGCCCTCGGTCTCTACGCGCAGCAGGGCATCGAAGGCGATTGTTCTGGCAGGGGTGATAGGCATTTATTGGCTCGCCCGGACCGTCAGCAGGGAGCGTTTCGACAAAAACTCAGAAAGATGCAGATTCCTCGTCGCGGTCGCTCCTCGGAATGACAAATTATGCTTTTTCCCGCAGCCAACTAGATAAATCGTTCGGCGGAGGAAATTCGCGCGCCGTTTGCGAATTCTCGCGCCGTCATGCGTTTGCGCCCTTCCGGCTGGACGTGCTCGACGCGGAGCCACGTTCCCGTGCCGCAAGCGACAAGAATCGCGCCGCGATTCTCGAAGATCGTGCCGGGCGCGGCCGGTGCGGCGTTGCTTTCCGGACGTTCAGTGCGTTCCGCAGACCGACCCCAAACATGGCACAAGCAGCCGCGAAATTGCGTGTACGTGCCGGGCCACGGTTGGAGAGCGCGAACGCGATTGGAAATTTCGATCGCGGGAAGATTCCAATCGATCTGTCCCTCTTGTTTTTCTAGCGGCGGCGCAAACGTTGCGAGCGCATTGTTTTGCGGCTTGGGCGTCAGTTCGCCGGCCGCGAGTTGTTGCAGAGTGTGAATGAGCAGCGGCGCTCCCGCATCGCCCATGCGCGCCATCAGTTCCGGCGCGGTTTCGTCCGGGCTGATTTTCATTTCGAACTGCTCAAGAATCGGCCCGGTATCGAGGCCCGCGTCAACCTGCATAGTAGTTAGGCCGGTGATGGAGTCTCCATTTAGAATCGCGCGTTGGATCGGTGCGGCCCCGCGGTAACGGGGCAGCAATGAGCCATGCAAATTAATCCAGCCGAGGCGCGGAACTTCGAGCAGTGCGCGCGGGATAATTTGTCCGTAGGCGATAATCACGGCCGCATCGGGCGCGACGCGCTTGAAAAAATCAGCGGCGTCGGGTGATTTGATTTTCTCGGGCTGATAAATCGGCACTCCGGCTGCGAGCGCGGCAATTTTGACAGGCGAGTGGGCGGCGGTATGCGCCCGGCCCCGCGGACGGTCCGGCTGGGTGACTACAGCCTCAACGGAAAATCGCGGATCGGCGAGGAGTTTCCCGAGCGACGGCAAGCCGAATGCGGGAGTGCCGCAGAAAACGATGCGCAGCGGCACGGTTGGTCTACCATTCCCCGGTTTTCGTGAGCTTGCGGATTTTTCGTCTGATGAGGTCGCGCTTCAGCATGCTCAAGTGCGTCAGGAAAAGTATTCCGTGGAGATGATCGATTTCGTGGCAGAATGCGCGCGCGAGAAGCCCTTCGGCGCGCATTTCGTATTCTTTTCCCGTTACATCCAGCGCGCGCACGGTCACGTATTTGGGGCGCAGGACGTTGCCGCGAAATCCGGGCACCGAGAGGCATCCCTCTTCCTCGCGTTGTTCGCCCTCGGTGCGAATGATCTCCGGATTCGCCAGCACCAGCTTTGCTTCGGGATTTTTACCCACCGTGACGTCAATCACCGCGATGCGCAAACCGAGACCGATCTGCGGAGCAGCGAGACCCACGCCCTGCGCCGCATACATGGACTCGAACATGTCTTCGGCTAGTTTCGCCAAGTCCGCGTCGAATTTTTCGATGGGTTTTGTGGGCTGCTCAAGCACGGCAGCGGGATATTTCGTTATCGGATGGATCATGTTCTAGTTTTCGTCTCCTACAGGCTCGCACGACACACGATCACGGTTGCGTAAGGCAAAGCGATGTCAAGCCGCCGCATGCCATAAAAATTCCTCGCTAAAATCGGTCGAGTTGCTTTTGGTAGCCTTGAAAATTCCGTCGCGTCTCTTCGAGCGAATCTCCGCCGAATTTTTCCAGAAATGCCTCGGCCAGCACGAACGCAACCATCGCTTCGCCTATAACGCCAGCCGCGGGCACGACGCAAATATCGGAACGTTCGTACGCCGCTTTGACGCTTTCCTTCGTTTTCAAATCAGCCGAGCCGAGCGCACGCCGCAGCGTGGAAATCGGCTTCAGGTAGCCGCGTACGACGATGTGCTCGCCGTTCGTGATGCCACCTTCGATGCCACCCGCGCGATTCGAGCTTCTTCGGAATCGCTTGCTCTCCGCATCATACCGAATTTCGTCCTGAACTTCCGAGCCGTAAGAGGTCGCATTTGCGATTCCCGTGCCGAGCTCGACACCCTTCACCGCTTGAATCGACATTACCGCGCGCGCCAGCCGCCCGTCGAGCTTTTCGTCCCATTGCGCGTGACTTCCGAGTCCCGGAGGAACGGCTCGTGCGACAATTTCAAAAATGCCGCCAACGGAATCGCCCGCGCGCAGGGCTTTGTCGACTTCCGCTTTCATTCGCGCTTCTGTTTCGGCGTCGACGCATCGAAGGGGTGATTCCAGGTTCTCACAGAGAGATTCGATTTCGCTCCACTGCGCGGCGCGTTCGAGCTTCACCGGGCCCACAGCGATGGTATGGCTCAACACGCTGACTCCGAATTCGCGCAGGAGCAGTTTGGCAATCGCTCCCGCGCCCGTGCGCGCCGCCGTCTCGCGCGCCGAGGCACGTTCAAGTATGTAGCGCGCGTCGTGAAAATTAAATTTTAATGCGCCCGCAAGATCGGCGTGGCCGGGCCGGGGTGAGGTCAGCCGCCGCTGGGTGTCCTGACCAGCGCCGTCAGCGCCGTCGGTATCTTCGACGGGCAGGGCCTTCTCCCAGTTTTTCCAGTCGCGGTTTTCGATGCGGATTGCGATCGGCGCGCCAATGGTCTTTCCATGACGCACGCCGGCGAGGAATTCCGCCTGATCCTTTTCAATTTTCTGCCGTCCTCCGCGACCGTAGCCCAGCTGCCGGCGGTGCAATTCGCGATTCACAAATTCCGGATCGACAGGCACACCCGCAGGCACGCCAGAGAGCCATGCAATCAGCGCCTGGCCGTGGGATTCGCCGGCCGTGAAGAATCGGAGCATTTCGTTTGTGGTTCGAACGCGATCGAGAGACGCACGATTCTACCGGACGCTCTTGCCTCCGTAAAGCGATGAGGTCCTCGAAAAATCGTTCTGAGATGCCTTGACGTCCTTGTTACTGAACGTTACGCTGTCGAGGCTCTCTTTCTTGTCGATGGCGACGCTTACTTCCAACACGCCGGAGTCCACAAAGCCTTCGCCAGTCGCCGGGTTGAGCAACGCCCTCAAGAGCAAGATCTTCGCGCTCCAAAGCTATTCCTATCTGGTTGGCGACGCCGTTGGTAAAATTTTCACGGCGCCGCACTACCCCGAGGACGTGCTCGAGCAGATGGATGCCATTGGCATCGGCTCGCTGCCAATTATTCTGCTCACCGGGTTTTTTATTGGCGGCGTGATGGTTTTGAATACGGCCGCGCAATTTCAGCGGTTCGGCGAAACGGCGCTGACTGGCGATACGGTTGCGATTGCGCTGGTGCGCGAGCTGGGTCCCACGATTGCGGGCCTGCTGGTCACGGGCCGCAATGGTTCCGGGATCGCCTCCGAGCTGGGATCAATGGTCGTTACGGAGCAAGTGGACGCGATGCGTGCGCTGGGCACCGACCCTGTTCGGAAGCTTGTGGTCCCGAGACTGATTGCCACGGTGCTTGTCCTGCCGCTGCTCACGGCCGTCGCTGATTTGGTGGGTCTAATCGGAGGCTTCATTGTCGCGCACTTCACATTAGGCTTAAGCTCGGTGGAATTCTGGAATCGCGCTGTCCAGGCGTTGGCGTTTGGCGACCTGGTCATGGGCTTGGCCAAGCCGGTTGTGTTCGGCATCATCATCGCGACTGTGGCGTGTTTCTACGGTCTGCGAACGCGCGGCGGGACGCAGGGCGTGGGACGCGCAACCACGACGGCGGTCGTCGTCGCTTCGGTGTCGATTCTGTTCACCGATTTCTTCTTGACCAAGTTGCTGCTTTACTGGTTTGTTTCCTGAATATTTCCACGCCGATTTTCCTCCAACCACGCAGCGTCTTCCGTCTATAATCGATTCGCGCAATGGAATCGAGGGTGATGGCAACAAAGCCCACAAATGACAACGTTCCGGGCGAGCCGCTCATCCGCTTCGAAGACGTGAGCATCGCCTTCGATGAGGGAGAAGTGCTGCACGGGATCTCCTTCGAAGTTGTTCCCGGTGAAACGAAGGTAATTCTTGGCGAAAGCGGCTCGGGCAAGACAGTTCTGCTGAAACTTGCCGCGGGCCTGTTGCGTCCGCAATCGGGCCGTGTGGTCGTGATGGGGCGCGATCTGACGGAAATGAAGGAAGTTGATTTGCTCGATTTCCGGAGGCGCATCGGCTTCGTATTTCAAGAAGGCGCGCTCTTCGACTCGCTCAATGTGGCCGATAATGTTTCCTTCCGGCTGCGAGAGGAATCCATGGCCGACGAGGAGACAGAGCCTCGTGTGCGCGAGGCGCTTCGTTTCGTCGAAATGGAGGACGCCTACGACAAGTTTCCCGATGAACTTTCCGGAGGGATGCGCCGGCGCGTTTCCATCGCGCGGGCGTTGATCGACCAACCGCCTATTGTCTATTACGATTCGCCCACCGGCGGACTGGACCCTGTGACGAGCCAGACCATCATTACGCTGATTTTGCGCCTGCGGGATTTGAATGGCGTGACGTCTCTTTTGGCCACGCATCGTCTTCAGGATGCTTTTGGACTGGCGAACTTTCTTTTCGACGCGAAGACCGGACACGTTGTTCCTATCTGGGAAGACAAAGATGGGCGCCATTTTTCTCCGACGAACTTTTTAGTACTTCGCGACGCTCAGGTTTACTTCCAGGGTGAAACCCAGGAATTATTGAAATCGGCGGATCCCTATTTGCGTGAGTTTTTGTCCTGAAAACATCGGTTGAGCGACGGGCACGGCGGAAGTCTCGAAATTCGACTTAGATCACAGGAGGGAAGCGATGGCGCAGCGCAAGCAAATTAGCTGGACGGAACTTCGCGTGGGGCTGTTCGTTCTTGCCGGATTGGTGCTTCTGGGGATTGCGGTATTTTATGTGACCGGCGTGAACTGGGGAGCGAAGTATTCGTTGAAGACGTATCTCCCTGAAGTCGCGGACCTCCAAAAGGGCGCGCCTGTGAGTCTGGACGGCGTAATGGTGGGGAACGTAGAAAACCTGACCATCAATCCACATCCATCGGATCGCATGCAGAATATCCAAATCGACATGCGCATCGACAAGCGCTATCAAAACCTGATTCGCACCGATTCCCAGGCAAGTCTGGTAACGGAAGGACTCTTGGGGAACCGTTACGTCAATATCTCGCGCGGCTCGGGGCAGGTGGTCCAGAATCAGGGGACGATTCCGGGAAAAGCTGGAAACGACATGCAGGAAATCATGGAGCGCGGCGTGGAGTTGGAGGCGAATCTTGGCCAACTGACGCAGCAGGTCGGCGACATCATCGGCGCGGTCCGCAAAGGACAAGGCACCATCGGGAAATTCATTTACGATCCGTCGATGTACAACCATATGAATGCGACGGTGGCGAAAGCGGAATCACTGATCTCCGGGGTTCAGTCCGGCCAAGGCTCGATCGGGAAGATGGTCGCGTCCGACGATTTGTACAACAAAGTTAACGCGACGGCCGGGCGTGCAGAGGCGATCTTTAACGACATTCAGGAGCAGAAGGGAACTCTGGGAAAACTGGTTTACGATCCTGCCGTCTACGATCAGACCAAACAGTTCCTGAGCAATTCCAACGCGCTCCTCGCGGGCGTGCGCAATGGGCAGGGCACGCTCGGCAAGCTGGTTACGGACGAAACTGTATTCACGAATCTGCGTGACGCTTCCGCAAACGTCCGGGACGTCACCGCAAAGCTCAGTAATGGTCAGGGTAGTTTGGGGAAATTCTTCGCGGATCCGCAGCTGTATAACAACATGACGGGGCTGACCGGCGATATGCGCCTGATGATCGGCGATTTCCGCCGCGATCCGAAGAAGTTCCTGCACGTGAAGCTGTCAATATTTTAGGACCGCATCTGGCGGGATAGCGCGGCAAGTGGGCAGTCATTCGAGAGAGTCCTCCCTTGTTAGGGGCGTGGAGTGGTATCGACATGCGTAGTTGTTTGAGAAGGTCCGGTGGGCGCGGGCTTGATCCACGCCACGACGCGCCGCAACGAGTCCGGCATGAGGATCGCCAGGAAAATTGCCGCTCCTAGAGTGAGCCCCGCGATAATGAGGAACATTTTTGCGGGATTCGGATGCCCAATTTCTAGCAGTGCGTACTGCGCGATTGGTTGCAGCGCGATTCCCACGAATGAAAGCAGATTCGCCGCCGCGATCACGCTTCCTTTGCGATCCGGTTCGGGCTGGTGCTGGATGATTGCGTTGATTGGCACCGCAAAAAATCCGGCGAAGAATCCGAGCGCACCCAAAAGCGCTGCCACGATCACATAGCGAATGTGCGGGACTGCAAGCAACGCCGCCATAGCCGTGATTCCCAGCGCTCCTGCGCCGATCAGTCCCTGCTCGATCCTTCCTCTCGACAAGTATCCGGCAGCCACGCTGCCCAATCCGATGCCAAGAGTCGTGGCGGCCATCAGCAAACTGGTGCGTGTGCTCCCCACGCGCAGGATATCCGCAGCGTAAAGGATGATGTTGATCAGCACCAGCGAGCCCAGAAACCAGAAATAAATATTTCCAAGCACTGCCGCCCACAACACACGGTCGCGCCGGATCAGGCCGATCTCGTCCCACAATTCTCCCGCCGGATTCCAGCGAAACGTTCGGGCGGGATTTGCCGCCGATACGCGCGAAATTCCCTTGCTGCACGCGAGGCCCGCGACGGCCAGCGCGACGAGGAACAGGCCATTCCAGAATTCGCGGCCAGCAAACTCCGAGGCCAGCAATCCGCCTGCGATGGTTCCGATCAAAATCGCCAGAAATGTTCCGAGCTCGAGGATTCCGTTCCCCCAGGAAAGTTTCGGATCCGGCAGCAGCTCTGGGAGCAGCCCGTACTTCGATGGCCCGAAAAGCGCCGCCTGACAGCCGATCAAAAATACAGCGGCCACCGGAATGGCCAAACTATGGAACGCCAGTCCTGCCGTCGCTAAGATCACGATGACAATTTCCATTACCTTCGTTCCGATCGTGACGCTGCGTTTGCTGTAGTGGTCCGCCAGATATCCGCCGGTCATCGAAAACAGTAAAAACGGCAAGGCGAACAGCAGAGGGATCACCAGCACGACCAGGCGGTCGCGGCGCGCTTGCGGCAAGCCGAGCGCAAGAACCAAGAAAATCGTGACCCATTTCAGAAAGTTGTCGCTGAACGCGCCTTGAAACTGCGTCGCGATCAGGGACCAGAAGCCAGTTCGCCAGTTCGCGGGGAATTTATTTTGCGTGGTGGACGAATCCGTGTGCGTAGCCATTCTCGATGCCTAGGCGCTGGAACCTAATCTGAATAATGTTTTACTAAGGACCCTGCCGCCCTAGGGGTTAGAACTCCTGAATTTCTTCAGGTTTGTGGCACGGCGGAAGGCGTGCCCTGACTCAAGCCATTTATGAGATGACTTGGAGTCACACGCGACGAAACAAGTGTAGCGGCGCGTCAGCGCAGAAGCGCGTTCACTTTTTGCATCTGCGCGGCAAACTGGAAGCCATCGTACGCCGACGGACTCTGCAATTGCTGGTAGAGTCCGCCGATAGCGGAACGTACGTCCGATTCATTCGCCATTTTTACGTTGTGCGAGTACGCAAGAAACAGGGAATTGAGCGCCATGGCCGCTTGTTCGGCGCTACGTTCTCCCGCCATGGAGATTCCGGCGGCGTTGGCAGAAATATCGCGCATCAGCGTCAACGTTAGTGCCTGGTTGTAAGGCATCGTCGCGATTCGCTGCGCCACATCGTCGAGCGCCGTCGCAGTATCGCTTGCGGAGACTGCGACTTTGGCGCGATCCGGAGCGACGCGGCTCATCTCCGTCTCGACCTCCGCGAGCGATTTATCAAGTGTGACTGCGACCGCCGGATCCACCACGCGCGCTATTTCGCCGAACACGACATATCGCGACGGATTCCACGGCGGACTCCCAGGCCGGCGCCCCGCGTAACCGCGCTGCTGGCGCCAACTATTTTCCGTCTTCACCAAACTGTGATGGCACGCGAAGCAATCGAGCTGCGTGTACTCCGGCCATTGTTCGCGCTGCGTCAAATCCTGCAAATATTTCATCTCCGCGCTGAACTGAACAGCCTGTCCCGTTCCCCAGTCGCGCACATCGCGCCACGGATCCTGTTCAAGCGGCTGCTTCCAGTGACGAGGCATGGTGGCCTCAAACGAATCCAGCTCGAAATATAAATCGGGGTGACCCGCGGCGAGCATTTCATGGTCGACGTATTTGTCTTTTGTTCCGAGGTGGCATTCGAGGCAGCGCTGCGTTCGTGCAACGAGGCTCCGCGTGTCGTACATTCCCAGGTTTAGGGATTGCTCGTGCGTCCAGCCGACAGTCGTATGCGGGCCGAGCCATGCCGAAGCGGGGCCGTGGCAGCTTTCGCAGCTCACGCCGTCGCTGATGTCGAATGTGCGCGCACGCTCGGACGGAGCGGCGTCAATCGCGTGGCATGCCAGGCATTTCGGCGCGGTAGTGGCCGCCGGCAGGCCCAGAATTTTTGCCATGCGCGTTGCCACGGGTCCGCTCAACATGGAATATGCACGCGAGTGCTTGTCCTGCGTCACCCAGATGCTGTATTCATTCTGCCAAACGCGAATCTGTGTCATGGGTCGCACGCTTCCGTGGCAGGCAGGCGCGCTGCAACCACCCGCGCCCACATATTGATAGGGAACCGCTCCCCGCTTCGTTTTCTTGAGGTTTTGAGCTTGCTGGGCGTGTGTGGGCCACGCCGGCGCACACAAGATCGCCAAAGCGCAGCCAAGTACGCGCGGGATTCCGAATTTTTTCGTCTTCGCCCGAATCATCGCCACGGTCATTGCCACGAGCATCGTCACGAATTGCCACGAACACAGGCCGCGCTGCTTATACCCCGCGCCCGCGCGCCAAGTCAACGCTCACCGCGTTGCGCGTCTGGAAAGTTTTCCAAACGATTACCACTAGACATCGTCGTCATCGTGGACAGACCATCTTCGGTCTGCTATAAACTGCCGAGTTCCGGCCACAATCGTCACAATTTCGTTTAGCGGCCGGCAGATCGCAAACTGTCAACTGAGGCTCGCTGGATTGTCCTCGATTCCGTTGATCTACGACGAACTGAAGGCCATCCAGAGCCAGTTCGGCTATCTCCCCGCCGATGAATTAGCTTCGCTGTCAGCACGGTCGAGCATTGCGCTATATCGATTGCACGGAGTAGCGAGCTTCTATCCGCACTTTCGACTGGCGCCTGCGCCAAAGGCGGACGTTCGCGTTTGTTGCGACATGGCCTGCCATCTCCGCGGCGCGGACGATCTTCGCGCGGCGCTTGAACGGCGCTATCAAAACGCTGCCCCCGCGGATTTTTCTCTGCAAGAAGTTTCGTGCCTCGGCCAGTGCGACGGCGCCCCCGCGATTGCCGTGAATGGCCACGTTTTCACGCGCATCAATTCTGCCGCCGCGGACCTCCTGATTCGTGACGCGCTGGCGGGTGAGCCTTTGCCGGAAAAGGAACATAAGCCTGCGGAACAGGAAATTTTGTCCGACCCTTATCGGGGATCTGACCGCTACGGCGCGCTTCGACATTTCGTCTCGTCGCGCGATTGGACGGGCTTCATTGGCCAGTTGAAAGCGAGCGGCCTTCGCGGCTTGGGTGGCGCAGGTTTTCCGACGGGCACGAAATGGGAAATCGTGAAGGCGGCGGCCGGCGACGAAAAATTCATCATTTGCAATGCCGACGAAAGCGAGCCGGGAACGTTCAAGGACCGTTTTATTCTGGAGAATCTGCCGCATCTTGTAATTGAAGGCATGATTCTGGCCGGTCTTTTCACCGGCGCGCGCAAGGGCATTTTTTACATTCGGCACGAGTATGAGCTGCCGGAGAAAATCGTCGCGGCGGAAATTCGACACTGTTACCACGAGGGCATTCTGGGGAGAAATATTCTGCGCTCCGATCTTACTTTTGACCTCCAAATTTTCACCAGTCCCGGCGGCTACATTTGTGGCGAAGAAAGCGCGTTACTCGAAGCCATCGAAGGCAAACGCGCGGAGCCACGCAACAAGCCGCCATTTCCGGGAGTGCAAGGTTTGTGGCAAAAGCCCACTGTGATCAACAATGTCGAAACATTTCTGAACGTGCCGCCCATCCTGGTGCGCGGAGTGGATTGGTACAAATCACAAGGGCAGCCCGGGGCGGCGGGGCTGAAATTCATCGGCGTCAGTGGCGCGGTGAAGCGACCCGGCGTTTATGAAGTGGCGATGGGCGTGCCGGCGTCAGATCTGATTTTTCGGTGCGCCGGTGGCCCGCCCGATGGGCGCCAATTGAAATCCTTTGCGCCGTCAGGGCCTTCTTCCGGTTATCTTCCCGCGTCGATGGCCGATGTCCACATGGATTTCAAATCGTTGGCGGACGCTGGCTCCATGCTTGGCTCCGGCGCGCTGATCGTTTGCGATGATTCCGCCTGCATGCTCGACATGGCTCTCAATTCGACAAAGTTTTTTCGCAACGAGTCGTGCGGCAAATGCGTTCCGTGCCGCATCGGTTCGCAAAAGCTTGTCGACATTCTTTCCAGTTGGGCGCGTGGCGAAGGCGCTTCATCCGATCTGGCGCTCATTGAGGAACTGGCGAACGCGCTCAGGCTCACTTCGATCTGCGGATTGGGGCAGGTGGTTCCCGTTCCCATCGCATCCGTGCTGAAATATTTTCCAGACGAAGTCACCGCTCATTACACGGAAGGCTGCTGTCCTGCAGGGGTTTGTCCCGTGGGCCGCACGAGGGCGTCATGAGCGTCCCGCTAGTCGAGCTGACGATTGACGGCGGGAACGTTTCCGTGCCTGAAGGCACCACGGTTTTCGACGCGGCGCGTTTGAACAGTATTCGCATCCCCACGCTGTGCCATCAGCAAAATGAAATTCCGGTGGGCGTCTGCCGCGTCTGCGTGGTTGACGTGGGCGGACGAGTGCTGACGGCTTCGTGTGTGCGGCCGGTGGAAAACGGAATGGTTGTTTCGACGACCTCCGAAAAAGTTCGCAACGCGCGCCGCACTCTCGTCGAGTTGCTGATGTCCGATCATCCGTCGCCGTGCGCGCGCCAGCAACAATCCGGTGATTGCGAGTTGGAAGTGATGGCACGGGCCGAAGGAGTGGAGAAGCCGCGCTTTGCGCGCCGCGCCACTTCCCGAGGACGGGATGATTCTTCCGTTGCGATCGCGGTCGACCACGACGCATGCATTCTCTGCGATCGTTGCATTCGCGGATGCGACGACATTCGCCACAACGATGTTTTGGGCCGCATGGGCAAAGGCTATCGGACGGGAATCGCCTTCGATCAAAATCTGCCCATGGGGAACTCATCGTGCGTCTCCTGCGGCGAGTGCATGATTTCGTGCCCCACCGGCGCGCTCACCAACAAATTTCACGTAGGCACTTCTCTCCGCACCGGAGAACCAGCTTCGCCCGAAACACTTCACGAATTGCCCGTTTTCGCCGGAGTGTCGGGCACGTTCCTCGAATTGAATCGCGGCGCAATCGTCGTACGCCATTTCCGCCCCGGCGAAATCATTTGCCGCGAAGGCGAATTCGGCTCGACAGCTTTTTATATGCTGGAGGGACGCGCGCAAGTGTCCATCAACACGCAAATGGGACACGTAAAAACCGAGGGCGGCGCTCGGGGTTTCCTTAGCAAACTTTCGAGCCGCCTCGCGCGTGGTGCCGAGGATCATCGCGACGAAGAGTCCGCCCGCCGCACGATTCCGATCGATGGCCCGTCGGATCTTCCGCTCGAAAAGCCTGTCGCGGAACTGAACTCCGGCGATCTGTTCGGCGAAATGACGTGCATGAGTTTTTATCCGCGCTCCGCTACGGTGCGCGCGGTGACGGACGTCACGGCGCTCGAGATGCTTCGTAACGTGCTCGATATTCTGCAGCGCAACAAAAATTTCCGCGGCCAAATCGAGGAAAATTACCGGCGTCGGGCGCTCGATTCCCATCTGCGCAGCGTTCCGGTTTTTTCGAGCCTCACGACGAACTTTATCGATCACTTGCGCGACAAAGTTGAGCTTGTTCGCTATTCGCCGGGGCAACTTATTTGCCGCCAAGGGGAACCTGCCGACAGTTTTTATCTGGTTCGGATCGGATTCGTGAAAGTGTGGCAAGCGCATCCCGGCGGGGAAATGATTCTGGCGTATCTGGGCCGCGGCGGGTACTTCGGCGAAGTCGGTTTGCTCGGCGGGGGAGTGCGCACGGCGTCCTGCACGGCGCTCGATCACGTGGAAGTGGTGCGCATCGCGGCGGAAGAGTTCCAGCTGATGCTCGAACAATTTCCGGAAATTCGCAGCAGCCTGGGAACCATCGCCACCGATCGCCAGCGTGAAAATCGCGAACGCCTTGCCTTCGTCGAGTCGACGCCGCTCCAGGATTTTCTCGCGCAAGGGCTGATGGAGGCGCAAAGCCTGCTGATTCTCGATCTTGAGCGCTGCACGCGCTGCGATGCTTGTGTGCGGGCGTGCGCCGACGCTCACGACGGCGTCACTCGTTTGATTCGGGAAGGCCTGCGCTTCGATAAATATCTTGTCGCCACTTCGTGCCGCCAATGCCGCGATCCGCTGTGCATGGTGGGCTGCCCGGTGGGTTCGATTCGGCGGCGCAATTCGCTCGAAGTCATTATCGAGGATTGGTGCATCGGTTGCGGCCTGTGCGCGAAGAATTGTCCCTACGGCAATATCAACATGCATCCGTTTCCGGTTCAGATTGCCGATGCGGATTCGCCAGGGCGCACGCGCGCGATCATAAAACAAAAAGCCACTTCGTGCGACCTCTGCACGGAGCACGCTGAGCCAAGCTGCGTCTACGCATGTCCGCACGACGCCGCGCATCGCGTTGATCCGCGCAAATTCTTCGGCGCGCTTCTGGCGCAGTCGAAGCGGGATTGAGGTTTGGGGTGCTACTGGACGGCACACAGCGCAAATGGATGATCGCGGCGGCGATTCTTGTCTTCGTTGCGACCGCCGTCTACGTTCCGTACGCGGTGAATTCTCCGCGGGGCCCTCGCGGAGGCAGTGTCATCGGCCTTTCCTTCGGCATTGTTGGATTCGCGCTGATGATTTTTGCCGGCCTCCTTGGCGCGCGCAAAAAGTTTCCCGTCTGGCGCGTCGGCCGTGCGCAGACATGGATGCGCGGCCACCTGTGGCTGGGACTCGTGAGCCTGCCGATAATTATGTTTCATGCGGGCTTTCACATGCGCGGGACGCTCACGCTGGTGCTGATGATTTTGTTCTTCATCGTGATCGCCAGCGGCATCTTTGGCGCGGCTCTGCAAATCTACATCCCGCGCAAGATCACCGTTGAAGTCCCCATGGAAACGATTTACGAACAAATCGAGCACATCCGCGCGCAATTGCGCGAAGAGGCGGACCAGTTAGCAACAGCCGCATGCGGCTCGCTTGACGGAACTGCTGCGATTGGAACGGCCCCTGGCGGCGACGCTTCCGCCTCCGCCGTCGAGATTGGCGTCGAGGTCAGCGAAGACGCCCGCGATCTCTTGCGCGAGTTTTATCTTCGCCGCATGCGTCCGTTTGTCGAAGATCCCGCGCGCAGCCATTCGCCACTTGCCGATTCGCCGCAAGCGTCGGGGGTGTTCGAGGAGCTGCGTCTCCGTCTGTCCGTTGAATTGCACGATACGCTGAAGGATTTGGAAAGCATCTGCGAAGAAGAGCGCCAGCTTACGCGTCAGGCGCATCTGCACCGCCTGTTGCATACGTGGCTGCTCGTTCATGTTCCATTGTCGTACGCGCTGCTCGCGCTGGCCGCGGTTCATGCGGTCATGGCGTTGAGGTTTTGACGAACGATTTTGACTAACGGGGAGTCGGGAGCGAAGATTTGGCACGCCGTCCGCGCACCGCGAAAAAATTAGCGCAGCGCATCGAGCTTTCCTACTTCCAGCGGCCGCAACCGCTTCGCCGCTGGCGGTTTATTCTTTCCGTCGCTTTTCCCGTGCTCGCGCTTCTGTGGTTGGCAGCTGCGGGACTTTCAAAAAACCGGACGCCGTACAGCATGGGCGCTGTCTCAGCTCCACACGCATTGTTCGGACAGAAATGCTCGGCGTGCCACGTGGCGGACACGGTTTCCTTTCGCCATCCGGTGACCGATCAGGCCTGTCTCGCGTGCCACGATGGGCCAATTCATCACGCGGATCAGAAATTCACGCCATCGTGTTCTTCGTGCCATGTGGAGCATCAGGGCCGCATTCGCCTCGCGGCTGTGCGCGATTCTTCCTGCACGCAATGCCACGCGAATCTGACGACTCGCGCAGGCGCGGCGCATTTTGTGCTCAGCATCGTCTCTTTTGCGCGGCATCCTGAATTTGCGCCGCTGCGTGCGAATTTCACGGATCCGGGGATGATAAAATTCAACCACTCGGCGCATCTTGTGGCGAACATCATTGGTCCCGGAGGCCGCCGCGTTCAACTGGCCTGCGAAGATTGCCATCGGCCTGGTGCGCCGCGCGGCTCGTGGCCTTATGGCCAACCGGGCGTGCAAAACGTGACCTTTTCCGGCGGTTCGCACTATTCTCCGGATGCAGCGCTTGTATCCAGTGCCGCGCATTCCGCGACTGCTGCCCAAAAGCGCGTTGAACTCGCCTATATGGCTCCGCCGACCTACGCGAATACCTGTTTTTCGTGTCACGCTCTACAATTCGACGCGCGCTTCGCTGATTCCGTGCCGCACGACAAGCCCGAAATCGTTCATGCGTTCCTGGTGAAAAAGTTCCAGGATTACATCGCTGCGCATCCCGACGCGGTGCGCGAACCGGCCGCGCTGCCGCGCTTAGTCGGGCAGCCTGTCGTGCAGAATGTACATGCCGTCACACGCGACGAATGGGTCGCCGAACAAGTGGCCGCGGCTGAGGATTTGCTTTGGCGCAAGACGTGCGCGGAATGTCACACGCTAAATGTTTCAAGAGGGAACTCGCTGCCGGCGATCGCGCCTTCTCGCATCACACTGCGCTGGCTTCCGCATGCTAACTTCAGTCACGATGCGCACCGCATGGTTTCCTGCGCCGGTTGCCACGCGAGCGTCGCGTTCAGCCAGCTTACTTCCGACGTGAATCTCCCGAGCGTCCGCGTCTGCCAGGAATGCCACGCGGAGCGCGCTTCCGCCGCGCCGGCGGGCTGCTTCGAGTGCCACATGTATCACGATTGGTCGCAGGAGAAAATCTATCCGGGGAAATTCTCGCTTCCCGATTTGCTGATGAGTTCGCGCAATTTCGTCGCTCATCCACCAGTAGCAGAGCTCATTCGGCGCTGAGAGTCGCCGCCGACATTCGCCTGCTGATCATTTTCCATTTTTCCTCGTCAGCCAGCCGCCGATCCATTTCTCCGCGCTTTGAATGGCGCCCATCGGCTGCGCTTTTCCTGGCGGGGCGTCCGTAACTGTGTAAAGTTTGCGGTCGCGCAGATACATTCGCTGCATTTCTTCCGAGTTGAACGGCCGCGCGCCACGCCTGCCGAAGACGGCGATTTGGTTTCCGCTCTCGTCGACGGCGCGGTCGCGGTCAATTCCCTTGGAAATAGCCAGTGCCGGCCCCGCCGTGCGATACGTGGCGACAAGTTTCGGCCTCGGACGCGGGCTGAAGCCTTCGAAGCGCGGATCATTTTCCGGAGCGATCAATTGCACCACGCGGAGACCGTTCCTGCCATCGGCAACGTATGCAAAAATACTCGCTGCCGTCGCGCCCAGTTTCACGTCGTTGACGTCGTTCAGTGCGCCGCCCGCGGTAAAGAACTGGTCAAGCGCCGGATGCTCCGGCTGTTCGACATTCACGATCGCGAGCCCTTGCTTGCCTGCCGAGACGTACGCGTACGTCCGCGCGACATAAACATTTCGCGCATCTGCAAATGGCACGATCGCGCCGGGTACGATTCGCGGCTTATCGAGTTCGGTGACGTCGAGAACTTCCAAGCCATCGCGGTCCACGACAAACGCATAGCGAAACTGGATTGAAATGCCGCGTGGCCCATTTAATTCTGGCGCGCCGATTTGCGCCACCACGCGTGGCGCAAGCGGGTTGTTCAAATCAACGACAACGAGTCCTTTGGTGCACAAAATGTAGGCATATCTGCCGGCAATCGCGATTCGCCGTGCGCCATTCAAAATGCCACCGGGATTGAACGTCACCGCGCGCTTCAGAAAGTTATCCTCGGGATTCCCATTGAGCAGCGTGGAGACGCCAGGCGCTTTACTTTTCAAATTTGGATTGCCAACGACGATTAGTCCCTCGTATTTGTCCGTGACATAGAGGAACCCGTACATCAAATTGATCGGCTGCTCCTGGTTTTGCGCGAACTGAGCGCGAGTGGGATCGACCGCTAGCGTCGTCGGCGTCGCCACGTCGGTCGCGTACTTTGTTTTAACGTACAATCGCTGGCCGAGTGGCGAGACAGGCGCCGTGACCATTCGCTCCGAGAATCCTTTGTTATCGACATTCGCGATGTCATAAACGCGGAAGCCGCCTTTGCCCATTGCCGCGTACACATACTCGCCGCGCATCTGCACAGCCAGGATTGTTTTTCCGGCGTGATGATACGCAGTATCGAGCCGCCGGCCGCCCGCGACGAACTTCTTGTAATCGCCGGGATACGCAATGCCTTGAAAATCGCTGCCGTAGATCGTGTCCGGGTCGTCGTGCTCCGCGACGGCGACCGCCGAAAATCCCTTGCTGCCCTCGGCAACGTAAATGTACCGGCCTTCGTAATTCAGAAAATTCGTGCCGAGCAGCAACACCTGCGCCATCCACGCATTGTTGTCCTTCGCGCTCGAAACGTGGCAATCGGTGCACTGCTTCGTCTCCGTTGCGCGCACCGTATGCGGCACGTACGTGCTGAACGCCTGTCCGCTGAATCCCGGCGCGGAAACAGTCTGCTGCGTGTAGTAGAGCCAATCGCGGTTCGCGTTTTGCGAGCTCACCAAAATCGCGCAACTGGAGCGCGCCGGCGCCACGCGATGCCCCGTGACCGTGCCATCGATCGCCAGCATGTACGCGTCATCGCGCAGGACTTGGAAGTTGTAGCTTGTCCAATTGCGCGTCACCGTCCCTTCGTTGTGCAGCATTCGCCGGCGATTGTTCGCGGTCATTTGCAAATGGCAGCCGAAACAATTCGGCGTCCATGACGAATGGCACGCGAAGCAAGTCATCGCTGATCGCGGATGCGCCAGGCTCGCGTCGCTCGCCGGCACGTCGCCCCACGTGGTGCCGTCCGTGCGAATGGTTTTCGCCAGGCGCGATTTCTCGCTGTAGTGCGGATTCCCGGGCGTGATGGTGTCCAGCACCTGCGTCACTTCCCACTGCAAGTCGCGCCGCATCATCGACCGCTGGAAGAGCCTGCCATTTTGCCAGTAAAACTCCCGTTTGCCCCACGGAGTACGCAATGCCGCCAAATTAATTCCGCCTGTTGGTGATGCAGGACCAGATGTGACAAGCGTCGCTTTGCCTCGAATTGTCCCGTGGCAATCCGTGCAGTGAATCGCAATCGCGGCGCGAGGCTCGTTGTAAAGTTTCCCCGTACCGTGAGCGTCCTGCGCGAAATGGCAATCGACGCACTGCATTCCCTTTTCGAGGTGCAGATCCTGCAAATGCACTGCTTTCCCGAATTTCTCCGGATCGCTGAATGGCACGATATGGTTATTGGCGTCCAGCAGATTTCCTTCGCGATCGTGTTTCTCCACCCATCGGAAAATCCATCCGTGTCCATGGAAATCATCGAATTGGGTGTTTTGAAGTTTTTTGTTGAAGACCGGGGTTCCTGTTTGCGCCAGAAATTTCACGCTCGCCCATAAGCCGCGCGGCGCGGCTGCTTCTGGATTGCGCAGTCCTACGCGATAGCGTTCCTCGTCGGTGGGGTTGTGCTGTTTCTCCGGATACATGGCCTTGGCATCCACTTCGTTGTCCCACCACGTGTCCCCGTAGAAGGTGGTCATCATGTTCGTGCCCGGATGCACATGGCAAACCATGCATTGGCTCGAGGGCATCGAAAGCGTGAATTCGTGCTTGATCGGATGTCCCGGCTGACCGCGCGGAATCGTGGGATCGTTTTCGGCGCTTCCGCCCATGTTTCCGTATTTTGCGTACTGCGCCGAATGCGTCGTCGAACGATCGTTCGCGTATACGACGTGGCAAGCCGAGCAGCCGCTCGCGCGATAATCTCCCGGCTGATCGTTTGTCCCCGGCATGTTGAGAGTCGGATCGAGCAGTCTGGTTTTTTGCAAGCCGAGGAAGACAGGATCGGTGCGCAATTGCGTTCCAAATCCGCGAAAGCTCAATTTGTCGTCGGGTTTTCCCGGTTCTTCGAGCCGATTCGGATTGCCTATCTCGCTCTTTTCTTCACCGCCGCGCTCGAAGACGCGCAGGACATTTCCCGGCTGCGAAATTTCCCATCGCTCGAGCGGCTGAACAAACGGGAGCAGGCCTTTGTTCATGGTTTCTTCGTGTGTCGGCACAGGATACGTCGTTACGCGTTGCGGCGTTCCGTTCGCCGAATAGCTCTCGCCGAAATGCTCATCCTTCAGCGGATACGAGCCATTGTTGTAAAGCGCCGCGCCCCACAGAATTCCGCCCGTCGTCATCATGCTGGTCCGCACGGCGTATGTTTCCTGTGCGTGGCATCCGTTTTGCCCGCACGTCTTGGCGGCGACGCGCAAATCTCCCGGATTCACGAATTGAATGTAATCCGCATTCTCGCGCAGCCAATCCGTATTCGCGCGCACCGGATTCGCGGAGCTTTTCCATAGCCACGGCAGCTTCGGAACGGGATGCGCTTTCGCTTTCGCATCTTCATATTGCGCCGAGCCGGGTTTCGCTCCCGCGGGCACAGCAACGCTCGGGTTTCCCGTGTGGCAGTCAACGCATCCAAGCCGAACGGTGCCGGTTGTGTGCATCGTTGGTTGGTCCACACCCACGTGACACGAAACGCACCCCGCACTTTTGTTGTCCGCGTCTGCTTGTGTCTGGTTGATGAGCAGATTGTCGTTCCGCACTTGTTGTGCGCGGGCCTTACGCCGTCCGCCGAAAAGTGACAGGATCAGCATCATTGCGGCCGCGATAAAACAAATGGCCGCAGCGCGTCCTCGCCGCGTTGCCCGGAATCGAAATGCGGACAAGCCGTTCACCTGTGCAACTCCTAGAACTGGAACTTTAAGTTTGCGAACGCCGAAAACAGTGTCCGTTTGGTGTAAATATCCTGAAAACCATGTCCCGGCTGGAACAGAGAGCCACCAAACGTGAGCACCATGTTTTCCGTCAGTGGCGGACGATACTTCGCTCCCAGATCAAACTCCTCGCCGATGTTGTGGTGAATCGGTGATTGAAACAGCACCAGTTCGAGCGGCTCGGTGCGGTCAAAACGCATGAAATTGAAATTTGTCACCGCCGTGAGCTTCGGCGTCAAATCGAAATCCGCTCCCGCGTTATAGAGCCAAATCCCCGGGTTCACAAAATTGGCCTGGCCCTCCGTTTTATTCGAACGCAAACTCGGCAACAAGCTATTTTGCGGAGTAAGCGCGATGCCTGAGCCGGAAAGTTTAATCGCTTCGCGATTCCAGAAGCTGAACATTCCTCCCGCGAATGCGGGATTGTCGACGATCGCGTCAAATCCGCGCGCGCGTCCGTCGCGCGGGTTCGCGTCCCCCGAAGCGTAAAAAAAAGAACCGCGGAAACGCGCCCAGTCCTTGTCCTCGGAAAGTTCCAGCGCCGCCATTTGCGCGTTGATAGTCACCTTGCGTCCCGCAATCGGGTTGAACGTGTCATATCCCAGCGCTTGATAAAACGCGTGGCTCACGTTTACCGGACCGATGTGGCCGTCGCTCGCCCATCCCAGATACGCCACGCGGATCCCATGCGTCTCGATTCCCACGCCTTGATTCACCACATTTCCAATCGGCGCGGGACGCACCAGAAATCCATTCGTATCGAAATGAATCGTCGGGTCGTCCTTGTTGTATGCGACGCTGAACTCCGTCGTATAGCCCTTCCAGATAAAATCCTGCATGTACAGATTTGCGACCGCGACTTGCTGGTGGCGGCGCTGAAACGTATTCAGCTCGCTGTTCGTGTCCTTCTCGAGCATTTGAAAATACGCCAGGTTGTACTGCCAGCGATTCGACTTCAAATTTCCGAACAATCGCAGGCCCGGCTGCTCGTCGGAAAAAAGAAAGCCGCGAAAATCGCTGGTGAATTGCTGAATTCCCGCGCGTACCGAAAGAAAATCGTAATTCGGACTCAAATCGGCAATTTTATATTCGACAAACGCTTCCTGCACCCCAGCGTGCGTATCAAACCGGCTGGTTCCCGCGCGCACATCGATATTCACGAGGCCCAGTTCCTGCGTACTCAAATAATTGATATTGAATTCCGGCGTGAATTGAATGCGCCAGTCCACGGGTTTGAAACTCGTGTCGCCGTGAAATAGATCAAACGACAGCCGGAAATTCTGGCTCAGAAAAGATTGCTCGCCTCTGCCGAAAAACGCTGCGGTGCCAGGACGCGCCCGGCTGACGCCGCTCGGCGCAGGCACTCGTCGTTCGTCAAAGGCGGAATCGCTTGTACCTGTAAAGGCGAAAAATGTCGCGTTCCCAAGGATGGGATAATCGCCCTTCCACTTATTGCGATTGAACGGATCCCACCAATGCCCGCGCACGTAGGGATATTCTCCGCCGTGGCCGTAGCGTTTCCAGTCCGGCGTCGCGGCGTCCCATCGATCCGGTTCCGGCTGAAACACTTTGTCATACGGAGGCAGCGGCGGCGCGGGTGCGGTGGCCGCATTCGGTTGCGGGGACTCCTGTATTTCGTGGTAAGAGGGAAGCGGCGGGTGTTGCGCTGGCGCGCTCGTCTGCGTTCCCGGTTCCTGCGGCGGACGCTCAATCATTGCCGGACCTGTGAGCGATTCCATTCTCAATTCCATTGTCACCACTTCCGCCGCCTCGACCGTCAAATCCGTTCGCGTAATTATCCGAAACCCGTCCTTTGTAATGGCCAGTTCGTATTTCCCGGCAGGGATGTCTCTCAAGCGGAAAACACCGTCGCCGGTCGATGTCGCCTCGAATATTTTTGCGCTCTGCTTCAGTCGCAGCGTGACCTTGGCGCCACCGACGGGCAATCCCGCGGAATCATGCAGAATCCCTTCCACCGCGGAAAATTGCTGATTGGGCCGCGTGAGCCGCTGATTCTGCCTGCCGCTCTGGGCGCGCGCACGGCCGCTCGCGATAAAAGGCGTGCGAGCGCTCGCATCAGCGCAGAGCATCAGCGACGCGGCCACTGTAACCACGGTTACGCAAGTCCGTCGCACCCGCGCAGAGAAGGGGGCCGCCAATTTTGGAAGAAACCTGTGCCACCGCATCGCGTTTTTCGCAGTCACAGGACGCGCTACTAGCTATCACAGCCCCAATGGCCGGGCAAGCAGATTCACCCGATTTCTCCGCGGATGTTGCGGGGAAAGAAATCGGGGCTCGCCGGTTCCCTCGATGTACCTTGAGTCGGATTTGCGGATGTGATACCAACTTCACACTTCGTCGCGAGGCTTGATGCTTCACGAGTCACAAATGGTTTGCTATTTCAAACGCTTGCTCTTGATATCGTGCACGATTTTCGTTGGTGGCGCTCTCGTATCGTGCGGTGGCACCAGTTCGTCGTCGAATTCGCCGGGCCCGCCTCCGCCGGTCGTTGCGGAATTATCTGCCGCCGACGTGCAGGCCATCGTTCAGGCCGCCGCCGCGGCAGTCAATGTCCCCTACGTGGTTGCGGTGACGAATCGCGAAGGCGACATCCTCGCCGTTTATCAGAAGCCCGGGTTCTCGCCGAGCAGCATCGGGAATTTCAGTCTGACCGTCGACACCAACGAGCTCGCCGTTTCTCTTGCGCGCACCGCCGCATTTTTCAGCAACGATCAGGCTCCGCTTTCCTCGCGCACGGTGCGCTTCATCAGCGGAATCCACTTTCCTCCGGGTGTCACCGACACCGCGAATGCCGCGCTCTACGGCATCGAGAACACGAATCGCGGTTGTACTTTGAGCACGAATTTCAATCCCGGCGAATCGATTCCTCCCGCGCGCTCGATCGACGGAGCAAATCCCGGCCTGGGCGTCGCAACCGGCAAAGCCGACGTAAATGATTCGGACCCGAACGCCGTCAATCCCGGCGGCGTGCCGATTTTTAAAAATGGCGTGCTTCTCGGTGGCGTCGGTGTGGCGGGTGCGCAGGCAAGTGCCGCGGAGTTTGCTGCGTTTTCGGCGGCTACGAGCAATGGCTTCGGCCCTTCGCCCGCCGCTCCCGGAGTTGTTTTCATCGACGGTATCGCGTTGCCATTCGTGAATCAGACTACGTTGCCATCCGGAACGTCCTCGGGATCGGCCGCAGGCGGCACATACCTTGTCGGGCCGGTTCCCAGCCCGCAGCCAGCGCCAGAAGGGTATCTCGTCGGTCCCAACCCCGGCCCGCTTGGCGGCCTTTCGTCGCAGCAGGTCAATCAAATCGTCATGGCTGCGGTCAACACGGCGAATCAGACGCACGCAATCATTCGCCTGCCGGATGGTTCGCGCGCAAAAATGGTTATCGCGGTCGCCGATCTCGACGGCACGCTCATCGCCGTCTATCGCATGACCGACGCCACCGTTTTCAGCGTCGACGTCGCCGCCACCAAGGCGCGCAACATGGTTTACTTCAACAGCGCCGCGCGCTCCCCTTTGGACCTTCCGGGAATTCCTCTCGGCACGGCTGTGACGAGCCGCACGATCAGCTTCGGCGCGCAGCCATTTTTTCCGTCCGGTATTGACGGCACCGCAGCCGGGCCCTTTTTCGCGCTCTACACCAACGATGTCGCCAATCCCTGCACGCAAGGCTTACAACCTGCGGGGCCTAACCAAAGCGGCATCGTATTTTTTCCGGGGAGTGAAGGGATTTACGTCAGCGGGCAACTTGTGGGCGGGCTCGGGGTGAGCGGCGACGGAGTCGATCAGGACGATTTCGTAACCAGCAGCGGCGACGCGGGTTTCGAACCGCCCGCATCAATTCGCGCGGACCAAATCGTCATCAACGGTGTCCGGCTTCCGTATCTAAAATTCCCCCGCAACCCCACCAACTAGCGCGCCTTCGTTTTTCAGCTAACGCTCGAATCGCTATCGCTCTGTTGAAATCGCGAGAAGCACTTGCATTTGTGTTTGCGAGTTACTTACTGCAGCAGTTACTTCGTCTTCATCAACGTTACCAACGAGATCGAATCGGAATGGCCCTTATCGCGTTCCCACGAGTCGAATGAGCCGCCGATCGCTGGATTTTTTCCTTCGAGTTGGCGAATCATGGCCTGCACCTTGTCAATTCCGTCGGGATGCGTGGTCACGAATGCGTAATCGAGTGTGTTCGTATCGCCTTCATGCACGAGTTGCGTATCGAGCTGGTAGCCGGCGAGCGTTCCATCTTCGACTAATTTGTCCAGTTCAGGAGCCATGTACGTCTTGAAATTCTGGCTCCAATCGTCCACGTGGCCTGACTTGATTGCGAACGAGCCCACCCACAAATATGCGTGCTGGTAGGTTCCGGCTTTATACCGATGAATCGTGGAACGCAGGAACTCATCCTCATGCCGCGCGTCGGCGAGAACGGGGCTTGCCATGTCCGCCTCTTTCATTGCATCGAGAGCGCGCAAAATCCCGGCGACACTGGTTGCTTGCATCCAGTCCAAATGCGTCGGCCCATCTTGGGTGTGCACCACCGGATCAGCGGACCCATAGCCGGTCAGCGTGCCGTCATCAACCAGCTTGTCGAGAGTCGCGGTCATGCTCTGGGCGAATTGATCCATGCCGCCCCAGTGCGCTCGGGGCACGTTCCATAGCGCGACATACGTGTACAAAATTGGTTCCGACTTTTCCTGCGCCGAAGCGCTCGGCCCAATTGCAAAAAATCCGATGGCAAACACGCTTGCACAAATCAGGAGTTTTCTCATCGCCTCTCCTCAATAATTGAGACTGTTTTACCCCGCGTCACGCAACCGAGTCACGAACCATGGTTCTTCCGTCATCCCTCGCGCATTTTATGTCCCGCCAGATTCCCGAGCCCGTCGTAGGCGGCATATTTGTACGTTTCCGAAAGCGTCGGGTAATTGAACACCAGTTCGATGAAAGTGTCGAGCGTGCCGCCCATTTCCATCACTGCCGAGCCGATGTGCACAAGTTCGGTGGCGTTTTCTCCGATCATGTGTACGCCGACGATGCGCTTGTCGTCGCGGCGGAAAATCAACTTCAACATTCCTGTCGTATCGCCCACGATCATTCCGCGCGCGTTGTTAGCGTAGTTCGCCCGTCCCACGGCGTACGAAATCTTTTTCTCCTGGCACGATTCCTCGGTCTCCCCGGCAGCGGAAATTTCGGGAATCGTGTAAATGCCCATAGGCATCATCGACGCCAATTTCTGTTTGTACTGAAATCCAAACGCGTGGCACACGGCCAGCCGTCCTTGCTCCATGGACGTCGACGCCAGCGCGGGAAAACCGATCACATCGCCCGCGGCATAGATGCCCGGCGCGCTCGTTTCATAATTTTCATTCACAACAATCAAGCCGCGCGAATTTACGCTTATTGCGGCACCCTCCAAATTCAAACCGTCGATGTTCCCGCGCCGTCCCGCCGCAAAAAGCGCCGTTTCCGCGTCGAGCGACTTTCCCGATTCAAAAGTCATGTGGATTCCGCTGCTGGTGCGCTCGATTCTCGCCATGCGCTCACCGAAATAAAATTGCACTTTCAGGCTGTCGAGTTTCGTTCGCAACCGTTCGGCGATTTCCTTGTCGAGGAAGGGAAGCAGCCTGTCGCGCCCATCCGCCAGTGCAACCTTCACACCCAGCGCCGCGAAAATCGAAGCATATTCGCAGCCGATCACGCCGCCGCCTATCACGATGAGGCTCTCTGGAATGCGATCCATCGTCAGAATCGAATCCGAATCGAATATGAATTGGTCGTCGTAAGGAATTTCCGGCGCTCGATGAGGCCGCGAACCCGTGGCGACCAGAATCGCGTCTCCGTGCAGCCGGCGGATTCCCGCGCTGGAGCTCACCATCACCGTGTGCGCACCTTCGAACGCCGCCATGCCGCGGATGAATTCGATTCCATGCGACGCGAGGTTGCGCGCAATCTTCTTTCGCTCTTCTGTCACGACTTCGTCTTTGTGGTGCATGAAGTCTTTCACCGTCAGCCCTGCGCGTAACGAGTAGTCGATGCCGTAAATTCCGCGCTGCCGCAAACCGGAAAAATACAGCGCCGATTCGCGCAGCGTCTTGCTCGGTACCGTGCCGGTATTGATGCAGGCGCCGCCAACGACTGCCTCGCGCTCGATCAGTGCGACACGTTTGCCAAAATACGCAGCCTGCGCGGCGCCTTTTTCTCCCGCAGGGCCTGAACCAATCACCAGCAAATCGAATCGCTCCATCGCTTGTTCCTCGGTCCCGTTTCACATCGCCAAGCGCCGGAATCTTACCAGAAACGACGCTGTTGCGCGTTTTTCGTATCGCGACCCTCGCGGCAGCGCGCGCTGATTCGTTTGCGCCGTTGACTGGCGCGCCGCGCCACGAGTGGTCCGCGCACGAAAACTCCAGTCATAAGCAACGCAATCACGATGGCAAGGCGCACATCTGCCGGGAGATTGGCCGATGGTTTCAGGGCTCCAAGCGTGGGGTCTTAATCCTAGACCGATATGTCAGTTTAGTTGCTCAAAAAGGCAACACTTGGGCGCGCGAGACAGACATGAAGAATTTCTGCCGCCTGCCTGTATAATCGTTCCCGCGCCGGAGTGGCGGAACTGGCAGACGCGTTGGACTCAAAATCCAATGGTGCTTAGCATCATGAGGGTTCGACCCCCTCCTCCGGCACCACTTTTTGCTTCAACGTTCAATTCGCGCGGTTTTCACGCCGCCGCCTTGCCACCGATAGGACGGCGGTACCATTCATTTCCCGCCTCCGTACCATTGCCGCGTTTAGCGCTCACCGCTACTGTGGTACTTCATGAATCCACCGGAACTCCAAGTGAGACAGTGCGGCAGGGCGCGCCGCCGAAGCAAAAGACTCCAACTGGTTGTGCCCGTCGAGGTAATTGCGTTCGAAGGTGAATCAGAAGCCTTCCGCGAACCGGCGCGGATGCTCACCGTAAACGCTAATGGTGGTCTTTTGATGTTGGGCGCCAGCGTAAGCCGAGGCCAATTGCTTCGCCTGGTGAACAAGCGCACCGCTGAGCATCAAGAGTGCCGCGTGGTCAATATCGGCGAAGCCGAAGACGGCAAATGGGCGGTTGGCGTCGAATTCACTCAACCCGCGGCCAATTTTTGGCAAATATCTTTCCCGCCGATTACTTCAGGCATCGCTCCCGCCAGCAGCAATTGAGCAAATTCAAAGCAGCAAATCAGCCACACAACGCAGGGGTATGAACCTGAGCACATTTTGCCGAAGTACTATTCGCCTATGCTATCAAGCATGTTCAAATTCTAGCCGGCATGGGAGAAGCATCTTCAACGAAGGCTGACGAGACCTTTCCCCCGGATCCGTCGCTCGCTGACACGACGGAAATCCGCAGGAATCTGAAGTCTCTCGACCGCAAGCAGTGGTGGATGTGGTCGTCGGCGGTGCTTGTCATTCTGTTGCTGACGATCGGCGTCGCCTCGTTTTCATTCCCTTCGCTCCTGCACGTGGATGAAGGTACGTATTCTTTCTATTTGTCGCAAGCGGTGCGCGGACTCGTTGGGTTGGTGCTGATTTTCAGCGTCTATTCCGTTTACCAGCAATCGCAGATCAATAAAATTCGCGGACAGCTTGCCGATCAAATGGAGTCTGTCGCGAAAGTCGAATTGCTGACGGAAGAGGTCTACAAGCTAGCCGTGCTGGATCCGCTGACGAATCTGCACAACCGACGCTCGGGTGAGCAGCGGCTGGGCGAGGAAATTGCGCGCTCGCGGCGTCACGCACGTCCGCTCACTGTTCTGCTCCTCGATCTCGACAATCTCAAGCAATGCAACGACAGCTTTGGCCACGACGCCGGTGACACGATGCTGCGCTCGTTCGGTGATTGCCTTCAACGCGCGATCCGCGGCTCGGACCTTGCCGCTCGAATGGGCGGAGATGAATTCATGGTGATACTCCCGGAATGCCGCGCCGAAGAAGTTCGCCACGTTCTGGCGCGCCTACACAGCCTGGAGATTGAATGCGCCGGGGAGAAAATCCGCATCACGTTTGCGTGCGGCTGGGCTGATTATCAGCCGGGCGAATCCGCTCAAGAACTTATCAAGCGCGCCGACGAAGCGCTCTATACCGACAAACGGTCCCCCAAAGACAAGGCCGGCCTTCGGCGATTTAGTTTTCCTGTTCCTGCTCCGGTCCGGTAATCCGGCTGCCGCGCAGAATCACTGGCGAATTCCGCTGTACTTAGTAGTTATTTCCGCGAAAATATTCGCAAATATTGTCTTGCGCCGTCCGCATGTTGATGCGTAAGATAACAGCCGCCTCAGGGTTAAAACCTGAAAAAGCGAGAGCACGATGCCGCAGCGAAAAGCTGCGATCCCTGACTAAGGAGCGACGCAATTGCCGAAAGAGAAGCCCAAGGTTAATATCGGCGAAGTCATCCGGTCATACCGCAACGATCGCGGTCTTTCCCAGGGGGACATCGAGCGCCGCACAGGTCTTTTGCGCTGCTACCTTTCGCGCGTTGAAAACGGCCACACGGTGCCGTCACTCGAAACGCTGGCGAAAATCGCGGAGGCCATGGAAATCAGCCTCGCGGATTTTTTTCCCGGCGCGGACACCGCTCAGGATCGTGAAACGAAGAAAATGCTGGGCGAGCTTTCCGAAGAGGAAATCCGTTTTCTCGCGGACATCAAAAAGTACAGCACCACGCTGACGGATGATGACAAGAAACTTGTGCTAGCCATGATTCGCAAAATGGCAACTGTGGTTCCGCGCGTCGCCGCGGCTGCTCCGCGCGCTCGCTCGGCCTCTCACCGCTCCGCGTATTAGCCATTCATCTTTTCCGCACGAAATCTTTTTGCAGAGACGGTTGAACGTTCGCGCATCCGCCCGAATTGCGCTGGCGCGTACGAAATCGCCATTTAGCCTCGTGCCGGGACTGCTTGGTGAAAATTTCCCGTGACCACGATTGCACGAAACACTTTTCCGCGTCCGATTATCGCGCCATCCGAGAGCGCTTCGGTCTCGAAGACAAGGAATCTGCCGCGCGTCCCCGCAAGGCGCGCATTGGCTTCGACCTTCGCGCCCTGCGAGACGGCCTTCAGATGATCGACTTCAATTCTTGTGCCGACGCTGATGGTCCCTTCGGGGAGATGCGGACGGATGGCTTGCGCCGCAGCCAGTTCCATCAGCCCAATCATTGCCGGAGTCGAAAACACGGCGGGCAGAGTGGAATCGTATGCGGCGATAGTCCATTCGAATGGAACTACACATTCAATTGTGGACCGCAAGCCTTTTGCGATGCCTGGAATTTTGTGCTGGCGCGACACCGTCTTGGACTCGATAAACGTCTTCCGTTTTACACGCTTCGATTTTTTCACAATTTTCCTTTTCACAATGTTCCTTGCTCGGACGGTTCATGCTGATTCGGAGCATGGAAAAAATCTCTGGCGAATTCCGTGATCGTGATTCCGAACTGCTTCCAAAGGCGCTTGCGCAGAGTGCTGTAGTCCTGCGCGCCACTGAAAAGGTCGCACATCAAGGCGCGAAACGTGGCGCTGCGGCGGGCGAACTGGACCATGCGCGTGGTGACAGCGTCGCCGAGGAATCGGCCGCGAAAAACGAGGCGCACAAGGCGCGTGGCAATTTCGAGGTCAGCGACAAATTCCGCGCGCAGGCGCGCCGGATAGCTTTCCGGCTGGCCCTGCATGATGGCTTGCGCGAGCAAGTCGCCGGAACGAAGCGCGTAAAACAATCCTTCGCCGGTGATGGGATCGACGCACGCAGCGGCGTCTCCCGCGAGCGCCCAGTTTGGGCCGACGATTTTCCGGTGCCGCAGCGTGCCAAACTCCGGCGAAGGCAGGACGTGGCTGTAAAAGCGCGCGCCTTCGGTGTCAATTTTTTCCTTGTGAACGAAATCGTCGAGAAGCTCGCGCAATTTCGATGTCGTGTATTTTGCCATGGTCGCGCAGATTCCGACCGACAGATGATCGGTGCGCGGGAAGGACCACAAATAGCCGTTCATGCGGTCGAGAAATTTGATTTTGACGATTTCGTCTCTCGCGGGAATGAAATAGCCCAGAGTGACCTCGAGATCCTGCGGGCGAAGGGGAGTGGTGTCCGGCAGCAACTGATTTCGCGCGCCAGCGGCGAGTACAACAAAGTCGGCGGAGTGTTTCTGGCCGCCGGCGGTAAGCGTGACGCGCCCGGCGCTGTTTTGCACGCGGGTTTCGACTTGAGTGACGCGCGCGTGAACCGTCTGGCAGCCGGCGGCTGCGGCGCGGTCGAGGAGCAGGCCGTTGAGCACGGCGCGCGAATAAATCACGATGGGCCGCGACATCTCAAAACGCGCTCGATGGCCTTTGCTGGAAATCAATTCCGCGATGCGGATTTCTTTTTTGGCTTGCGGGCCGTTCAGCAGGAACGGGTATTTCTCGATGGCCTTGTGGGTGAGGCCGCCGCCGCAGGGCTTTTCCCAGGCGAGATGTTCATCAAAGAGCGTGACGTGGAAGCCCGCGCTCGCAAGTTTTTCGCCGCAAAGGGCGCCGGCAGGCCCTCCGCCAACTATGGCAATCTGTTTCATTCGGTCGGCACCAGCATGGGTGTCGTTCGGGCCCGGGATGAAAGTATAGCATCACAGGGTAAACGGCCGCCGCTACAAAAGCAAAAGAGCGGCCGGAGATAGTTGCGCCGCGCCGGGTAGCGTGCTAACGGACGTCAGCATTTCGGCGTGCGAAGTGTGGTGCGTGTTAAAATTTGGATGCAAGGCATGACGGAGATTCCTGGCCGCGTGGCTCGGGAAGACAAGGCCTGGAGTAAGAAGCCGAGAGCGGCGTCGAGCCTGCCTGCGGCAGGCAGAGCGCCACACTCCACATGAAGCAGATCCTCACCGCCGTTTGCCAAAAGCGGGCGACCGGGTTCGGGATGACAGGGCTAGCGAGGCAGTCTCCGGGAGGATAAGTTGGGGAAAGTGGTGGGGCAAGACGAATTGATGCGGCGGGTGGCGGAGGCGAAGCGCGCGGGGAAGCGCGTCGTGTTCACGAACGGGTGCTACGATTTGCTGCATCCGGGGCACGTGCGGTTGCTCGAAGCGGCGCGGGGGCTGGGCGACGTGCTGGTGCTGGCGCTCAATAGCGACCGCAGCGTGAAAGAAAACAAGGGTGTGAAGCGGCCGGTCGTTCCGGAACACGAGCGCGCGGAAATTGCTGCGGCGCTGGCGGCGGTAAATTACGTCGTGCTGTTTGACGAGCCCACGCCGCGGGAGATTATTGCGCGCGTGCTCCCCGATGTGTTGGTGAAGGGAAGCGATTGGGGCGCGGATGAGATTGTGGGGCGCGAAGAAGTGGAAGCAGCGGGCGGGCGCGTGGTGTCGGCGCCGCTGGAGGCGGGGTATTCTACGTCCTCGATTATCGAGAAGATTTTGAAAATTCCATCATGATTCTGCCTTTGGTCGGCGAGCTGCTTTCCCGCGTGGGACGCCAGCAAGCCGTTGAAGAATGCTTCGAGCGTTTGCGGCGCGGGGCGGCCGCCCAGGCGGGCAAGTCCGCCACGGCGGACAAGCGCGAAGTAGTACTGAGCGGGCTGACCGATCCCGCGAAGGCACTGCTGACGGCGCTGGCCGTCCAAGCGCTTTCGAAGCAGACAATTCTACTGGTCGAATCGAATCAGAAGGCGGATGAGTTTGCGCCGCTGACGCTTTACTTTTTGCGCGCACTGGGCCGCGCGAACGCGCAAGTCACAGTGCTGCCCGCGCACGAAGTCTTCCCGTACGACCATCAATCACCGCATCCGGAAATTTCAGAGGCGCGCGCGGCGGCGCTGTGGCGTTTGACGAGCGGTGAAGTGGATTTGGTGATTGCGCCGGTGACGGCGGCGGTCCTGCGTTTGCGCGAGCCGCAGTATTACAGCAGTCTGGCGCTGGCGCTGGCGCGAGGCGAGGATGTGCCGCGCGAGGAATTGCTCGCGCATCTGGCGAGCGTCGGATACGAAGCGGTGGAGACGGTAGAAATGCCGGGGCAGTTCGCGGTGCGCGGCGGGATTCTGGATGTGTTTCCTCCGGAGGCGGAGCGTCCGGTACGGCTGGAGCTGCTCGGCGACACGCTGGAATCGCTGCGCGAATTTGACACGGACACGCAACGTTCGACGAGTCCGGTCGAGCGAGTCACGCTGCTTCCGCTGACGGACAGCCCGCGCAGCGCGGAGCAACTCGAGCGGCTGCGCGCGCCAGTGATTGCAGGGCATAAAAATTCGGAAGGTCGCGCGCCGGACGTTCCAGCGGGATTCTTTCCCGGGTGGGAATTTCGGGCGTTTCTGGGCGACCGGCGCGAATCGAATTTGCTGCGGCTGCGCGAAAATGCTTTGGTGATCGAGGACGAACCGGCGGCGCTCGATGCGGCGTTGGAGAAATATCGCGCGCGATTCGCGGAGGCCGCAGCGGAGGAGCCGGACGAGGCGCCTCCGGAGAGCTACATTTTGAACGATGAGGAATGGCGGCGTGCGAAGGAGACGCTGCCGCGCTTGGGGCTCGAGCAGCTGGCGATGGAAAGCTCGAGCGAGTCGCGATTCACGCTGCCGACGCGGCCGACCACGAGATATCTCGGAAACGTTGCGGCGTTCATGGGCGAGTTGAAAGCGCGATTGAACGCCAGCGAGCAGATTTTTCTGAGCGCAGCGAGCACGGGCGAACTCGAACGGCTTGCGGATCTCTGCCACGAATTCGAGTTGCCGTTTCGGTTGGGGGAATTGGGGCAGGGAGCGACCGCGTCGCGGCTGGCGGATGAATCGAGCGCGGGAAGCGTTCCGGCAGCGGTGCTGATTAAGGCGCCGCTCGAAGCGGGGGTGGAATTTGTTTCCGCGAAGCTGGCACTTTTTGGAAATTCGGATTTATTCGAAACGGCCGGGGCGCCATCGCGAACGCGAAGCCGGCCGAAGAATGCGAGCTTCTTCAGCGATTTTTCGGATCTGAAGGCGGGCGATTTTGTGGTGCACGTCGATCACGGCATAGGCCGGTTTCAGGGACTGCGACAAGTGAGCGTGGACGGTGTGAACGGCGAATTTCTGTTGCTTGAATATGCCGAAGACGCGAAGGTGTACGTTCCGCTGACGCGCCTGGATTTGGTGCAGAAATATCAATCGCTGGGCGGTACGGAGCCACGGCTTGACCGGCTGGGTTCGCAGGCGTGGGAAGCGCGGAAATCGCGGGTGCGCAAATCCGTTACGGACATGGCGCAGCAATTGTTGCGGCTGTATGCGGAGCGGAAATCGGTGGAGGGGCACGCGTTTCCTGTGGACACGCCGTGGCAAAAAGAATTCGAGGATGCGTTCGAGTTCCAGGAAACGACGGATCAGGATCGCGCCATCGTGGACGTGAAGCACGATTTGGAGCGCGCGCAACCGATGGACCGTTTGCTGTGCGGCGATGTGGGCTACGGGAAAACCGAAGTGGCGATGCGCGCGGTGTTCAAAGTGGTGGCGGATTCGAAGCAGGCGGCCATTCTCGCTCCGACGACTGTTCTTGCGTATCAGCATAATGAAACTTTCCGGCGGCGGTTTGCGGCGTTTCCCGTGCGCGTCGCGATGCTCAGCCGTTTTCAGAATCCGCGCGAACAGAAGCAGATTCTGGCCGATTTGGAGGCGGCGAAGATCGATATCGTGATCGGCACGCACCGGCTGCTGTCGAAGGACGTGAAATTTCAGGACCTCGGCTTGCTGGTGGTGGATGAGGAGCAGCGCTTCGGAGTGGGCCACAAGGAGCGCATTAAAGAGATGCGCAAAAATGTGGACGTGCTGACAATGTCGGCGACGCCCATTCCGCGCACGCTGCATATGTCGCTGGTGGGATTGCGGGACATGTCCGTGATCGAGACGCCGCCGAAAGACCGGCTGGCAATTCAGACGGTGGTCGCGCCGTTCGACACAGCATTGATTCGTCGCGCGATTACCGAGGAGATGGCGCGCGATGGTCAAGTGTTCTTCGTGCACAACCGGGTGGAATCGATCGCATCGCTCGCAGTAATGGTGAAAGAGCTTGTGCCGAAGGCGCGCGTGGTGGTGGGGCATGGGCAAATGAGCGAGGGCGAGCTCAGCAAAGTGATGATGAAATTCATCCGTCACGAGGCCGACGTGCTGGTGGCGACGACGATCATCGAGAACGGATTGGATATCCCGCGCGCAAATACGATTGTCATCAATCGCGCCGACCGATTTGGCTTGGCGGAGCTGTATCAGCTTCGCGGGCGCGTGGGACGCTCGACGCAGCGCGCCTACGCTTATCTGCTTGTGCCGCCGGAAGGCTCGCTTTCGGGTTTGGCGCGGCAGCGGCTCGCCGCGCTCAAGGAGTTCAGCGATTTGGGCTCGGGTTTTCGCATCGCGGCGCTCGATTTGGAATTGCGCGGCGCGGGAAACATTTTGGGACGCGAGCAGCATGGGCACATTGAATCCGTCGGCTTCGATTTGTATTGCCAGATGCTGGAGCGCGCGGTCGCCGAGCGCAAAGGCGAAGTGGTGCAGAGCGAGCGCCGCGCAACTCTCAACTTGGGGTTGGACATCCGAATTCCGGCCGATTACATCGAAAATGAAAGCTCGCGCCTCCGCGTTTATAAAAGAATTGCCGGTGCGGCTTCGGAAGAAACAAGGCAGGAGGTATTGGCGGAATTGCGAGATCGTTTTGGGCCGCCGCCGCGAGCGGTGGAAAATCTTCTCGACTATGCGCTTCTGAAGGCCCAGGCCGAGAAGCTATCGGTGGCTTCGATCGACCGGCGGGGCGATCGAGTGGCGGTTCGCTGGCACCCGGACACACCGGTGCGGCCGGAAAAGCTGGTAAAAACCATCCGCTCGCGCAAGGACATGCGACTGGATCCGGCTGGGACGCTATGGCTGGAATGGAAGAGGCAGCCGGAAGGAATTGCGGAAGCGATGAGAAACGTGTTGCTTGAACTACAAACGTAGCGGTAAGATTCGAGGCATATGAAAAAACTATCGATTACGCTCACGGCAGCCGTATTTGTGTTTGCGATTCCCCTATTTATCCACGCCAAGGGAACCATCGTCGAAGAGATTATCGCGCGTGTGAACAACGACATTATCACCATGTCGGATTACCAAAAGGCTGAGGGATCGCTGCGCCAAGAGGCCAAGCAGGATTGCCAGAGCTGCGTGCCGGAGAAAATCAACGAATTGGTGGCGAAGGAAAAAAAGAATCTGCTGCGCGATCTGATCGATCAGTCGCTGCTGGTGCAGCGCGCAAAGGATATGGATATCAGCGTCGAGACGGATGTGGTGAAGCGGCTGGACGAGGTGCGCCAGCAGAATAAGTTGCCAAGCATGGATGCACTGCAGAAGGCCGTGGAATCGCAGGGAATGAGCTGGGAGGATTACAAGAGCCAGCTTCGCGACAGCATTTTGACGCAGCGCGTAATTTCGGAGGAAGTGGGCTCGACCATCCATATCGGTGGCGACGAAGTGCAGAAATACTACAATGCGCACAAAAACGAATTTATGAAGCCGGAGGAAGTTGACCTTTCTGTGATTTTCTTCAGCACCGAAAACAAGACGCCTCAAGAAGTGGCCGCGATTCAGCAGAAGGCCGAGGGCATCCTGAAGCGGTTGAAGAGCGGCGACGATTTCGGTGAGCTGGCAAAGAGGGTTTCCGAGGGCCCAACGTCGGCGCAGGGGGGTGAGCTCGGCAGTTACAAACGCGGTGAGTTGGCGCCGGATTTGGAGAAGCTCGTATTCGGCATGAAGAAAGGGGATCTCACCGGCGTCATACACACGTCGAATGGCCTCCAGATTATCCGCGTGAACCAGCATTTTGACGCGGGATTGCAGCCGCTCGACAAAGTGGAGCAAGAAGTGGAAAGCGCTCTGTATCAGCAGAAAATTCAGCCGGCGCTGCGAAAATACCTGACGCAATTGCGCAAAGACAGCTACGTGGTGGTGAAGGCCGGATACACGGATTCGGGCGGCGTTGGCGGAAGCAGCGTGATCCAGGAGACCACTTACTCTCCCGATCAGGGTAAAGCAAAAAAGAAAAAAGAGGACAAAGCAAAGGACGATAGCAACCAATGAAATCCGCCTTCATCGCGGATTTCCAGGACGGCCAGTCCATCGCGACGTTGTTTCTGGTGCGCGAAAAAGAGATACGCACTTCGGCGCGGACAGGAAAGTCGTGGCTGCGCGTGGCTCTGGCTGACCGCACGGGAACCATCGAAGCAAAAATGTGGGACAACTTCACCGGGCTGATGGAGACGTTTGCCTGCGAGGATATCGTGCGCGTGCGCGGGCGCGTGAAACTCTACAACAACGCGAAGGAATTGACGATTGAGCAGATTCTGATTGCGGTGGAAACGGATTACGCTCTGGATGATTTTCTTCCGCACACGAAACAGGACGTGGAGAAACTGTTCGCGCAATTGCGGGGGCAAATCGCGGGCATGAACAATCCGTGGTTGCAAAAATTGCTGACATCTTTCATGGACGATCCGGAATGTGCCGCGCAGCTCAAGCGCGCGCCCGCGGCGATGACGATGCACCACGCGTATCTGGGCGGATTGCTGGAGCACATCGTCAGCCTGAGCGGGCTGGCGAAATATGCGACGCGGCATTATCCGGAAGTGGATGGCGATCTGCTGCTGACGGGTATCGTGCTGCACGATATTGGCAAAACGCAGGAACTCTGCTATTCGCGCGCGATCGGATACACGGCCGAAGGGCAACTGCTCGGCCATATCGTGATTGGCCTTGGCATGGTGCAGCGAAAAATTGGTGCGATTCCGGATTTTCCGCCGCCGCTTGCGGCGCTGGTGGAGCATTTGATCGTGAGCCATCACGGCGAATATGAGTTTGGCTCGCCGAAGCTGCCGTGTGTGCGCGAAGCGGTGCTGCTGCATCATCTGGACGATCTGGATTCCAAGATGTGCGCGATGCGCGAAACGCTGGCGCAAACGGCTGCGGATGAACTCTGGAGTACGCGAAATCCGGCTTTGCGGCGCAATCTGCTGAATTCCGAGGCCTACCTCAATTTGACAAAGCCGAAGCCGGCAAGCGCGGCACCCGGGCGAGAACCAAGCGGAAGCGGCGGCCTGTTTGACACGAAGACTCCGGAAGAGGTCAAGAAGCCGGGATGAGTGAAGCGGCCAAGAGCGTGCAAGCGGACGGCCATTATGCGCGGCGGAGGTCCTTGTTGGAACTGGCGCCCCTCGAACTCGATTGTATGACAGCGCTATGGCTTCTGGGTGAGGGCACGGTGCGCGAAATTCGTGAGACACTGGCGCCTCGGCGGCCACGCGCGTATACGACGATCATGACGATTATGGACCGCTTAACCCGCAAGGGAATCGTGGAGCGCCAACGTACCGGGCGGGCGTGGAGATATCGAGCCAATCTGAGCAAGGAAGACGCGCGGACGCACGCGGTTGCGCAGGTGGTCGAGAATTTCTTTGGCGGCTCCGCGGAGGCGCTACTTAGACAGATGGCCGCTGCTCTGCCGAGTACGGTTCGCTTGCGTGACTCCGCGGGAGCCAGTGTTGCGGATGCGCTGGAAACCTCCGGGTCTGGAATGCACGCTGAAAAGACAGTTTCGTAACCTCGCCATGTTTCCCGCTGAACTTAAAATTCGCGATCTCTCGATTCGTCCAGCCACGCTGCTCGCGCCAATGGCTGGCGTGACGGACACGATTTTTCGACGCGTGATTCGCGGTTTGGGCGGATGCGGGTTGATCATGACGGAATTCACCAGCGCAGAGGGCGTGACGCGCAGCGCGGCGAAGACTCTGCGGTACCTGTATTACGATCCGGATGAACATCCGATCGCAGCGCAGCTTTTCGGCGCGAATCCGGAATCGATGGCGGCCGCCGCTGCGTTGGTGGAAGATCTCGGTTTCGATCAAATCGACATCAACCTGGGCTGCCCGGCGAAAAAAGTGGTGAAGTGCGGCGGCTCGGGCTTGCTGAAGGATTTGCAACAGCTCGAACGCGTCCTAGGGGCGGTGCGCGCGGCGGTGAAAATCCCGATGACGATCAAAATGCGCTCGGGGTGGGACGACGCGAATATTGTCGCGGTGGAAGTGGCGCGCATGGCCGAGGGAATTGGCGTCGAAGGCGTCGCGGTGCATCCGCGGACGCGCACGCAGGCATATTCGGGACAGGCGGACTGGTCGATTATTGCGCGCGTGAAGCAGGCGGTGAAAATTCCGGTGATCGGCAACGGCGATATTCGCGTTCCGCAAGATGCCGAAAGAATGATCGCGGAAACGGGATGCGAGGCGGTGATGATTGGCCGAACGGCGGCGACGAATCCGTGGATTTTCCGGCAGATGGAACAATATTTCGCGACGGGCGATTACGATGAGCCGAGCGAGGGGGACCGTTACCGCTTGCTTTCGGGTTACTTCCGCAGCCTGGTGGCGGCGGATTTGCCGGATGCGATAGGGAAGATGAAACAATTCTCGTGCTGGTTCACGCATGGCGTGAGGAACGGCGGAGAACTGCGGCACGACGTGCATTCGGCACGCAGCACCGGGGAAGTGCTGGAGCGTGTCGACGCGTTTTTCGCGAGCGTGGCTGATGTACAGGGGGCGTGAGTCTCAAGCGCGGAATGCCGTGGCTAAAGGTTCTGTGTCATAGTTCGCTCGAAAGACACACTTCAGCGGCTGAAGCCGCCCTGATGTGGAGCGCTTGGCGGCACGGCTGACGCCGTGCCCTGACAAACATTGACCTTCTCTTCCTTGCAGGAATAACTCACGAATTTTCTTCAGCGACCAGGCGTTTGTACGCTTCGCGCTTGGCCACGCCGAATTCCTTGGCCGCCTGCTTCAGAGCCGCTTTCCGATCAACTCCCTGCGCGGCCTGGATTTCCGCGACACGTTGGGCCAAAGAAACAGTTTCCGTCTCACGTACGGACTCTTGCGCAGATTTTATTTCCGGCGGGGCGATCAAAAGAGTGATTTCTCCGCGGACCGGCTTTTCAGCGAGCGCAGCGATTAATTCTTCGATGCGGCCGTGAAGGAATTCCTCGTGAACTTTGGTGAGCTCGCGGGCGATGGCGGCGTGACGATTGCCGAGAATTTCCAGCGCGTCCTCGAGCGCGGCGCGAAGGCGATGCGGGGCCTCGTAAAAAATCATGGTGCGCGGCTCGGCGGCAATCTTGCGCAGATGGCGGCGGCGTTCCGCGGGCCGCGCGGGCAGAAAGCCGATAAAGGTGAATTCCTCGGAAGGCATGCCGGAGGCCGCGAGCGCGGCGATGATTGCCGAAGGGCCGGGGATCGGGATGACGGGAAGTTTGTGGCGCAGGCAAAGGGAAACCAAGCGGTGACCGGGGTCAGAGATGACAGGCGTTCCGGCATCGCTGACCAGCGCGATGCGCGCGCCTCCCTCGATGCGCAGCACCAGCTCGGCTGCGCGCGTCATTTCGTTGTGCTCGTGGTAGCTTTCAAGCGGCTTGTGAATGTTGAAGTGAGACAGAAGCTTCAGCGTCTGGCGCGTGTCTTCGCAAGCGATTACATCGGCCTCTTTCAGCACGCGCAGGGCGCGGAGGCTGATGTCTTCCAGGTTGCCGATCGGCGTGGCGACCAGAAAAAGACAGCCACGGCCGGAATTTGCAGGTTCTACGGAGTTCATGGCGGTGCAAGCGCGAAAAATTCGATGTCGCAACGAAGTTTAGCACAATGCACGCAGCCGTAAGGAATAACCGCTATGCGGCGGTGTTGCGGGACATGGTAAGATTTTGCGCGGATGAAACGAGGGTAGCGAACGTGCCACTGTACGAATACAAGTGCGTCAAGTGCGGCCATCGATTTGAAAAAATCGAGAAAGTATCCGCCTCGGAGATCAAAAAGTGCCCGAAATGCGGTGCGAGAGCGGAGCGCATGGCTGCCGCGCCAGCGATCCAGTTCAAAGGTTCGGGCTGGTACGTAACGGACTATGCGGGGAAAAATTCGGATAGCACGTCGAAGGATCCCAAGGAAGCGAAGGAATCCAAAGACGCCAAGGATGCTAAGGCGTCGAAGGATTCCAAGGAATCGCCGGCGCCGAAATCCACGGAGAAGACGGCCGCGGCTTCAGAATCCTCGAAGGCTTCCTCGAAGAAGGCGAAAGAGAAATAGAGCGACGCGCAATTAAAGTGCGAGACTTTTCAGGTAAGCGCGAAAGTCGTCACCGAACTCCGCATTTTTTAGCGCGAATTCCACGGTAGCTTTCAAGAAGCCGAGCTTGTCCCCCGCATCGTAGGTCTTTCCGTCGGAAATCAGCGCCCACAAACCCTCTTCTCGTGCGAGCGCGCGGAGCCCATCGGTGAGTTGGATCTCGCCGCCTCGGCCGGGCTGGATTTTTTCGAGATGGTCGAAAATGCGTGACGGCAGGACGTAACGACCCGTCACGCTAAGGTTCGAGGGCGCGTGTTCCGCATCCGGTTTCTCGACGACATCCATGATTTGGCGCAGGCGGTCGCCCCATTTGCGCTCGGTGGCAGGACGAGCGTCGACGATTCCGTAAAGATGGATCAATTCGCGGGGCACTGGTTCGACGGCGATCGCGCCAATTCCGGTCGCTTCATAAACGTCGCAGAGCTCTCGGGTAGCGGGTTTGGGGCCATCGCAGATGACGTCGCCGAGCAGCACCGCGAAAGGCTCGTCGCCGACCAGTTCGCGGGCGACGAGGACAGCATGACCCAAGCCGAGAGGCTCGCGCTGGCGCGTGTAGCTGAAATGAATTTTCGAGCCGATGTCACGCACCAGATCGGCGCGGACGTTGTCACCCTTCTCCCGCAGGAAACGCTCGAGTTCCGGGGCCTGATCGAAATGATCCTCGATCGCGTTTTTGCCGCGTCCCGTGACGATAATGATGTTCTCGATCCCTGATGCCGCGCACTCCTCGACGGCGTATTGGATCAGCGGCTTGTCCACGATGGGCAGCATTTCCTTGGGTTGCGCCTTGGTGGCGGGCAAAAAACGAGTGCCAAGGCCTGCTGCGGGAAAAATGGCGGTGCGAACGCGGTGGTGTTTGCTTGTCATGACGTGCGCCTCGAAAGAAATCAGAACCTCAAGTTACGTGGAGCGCACACAGTTGTCAATGCGGCGGGCGGTCCTCGGAAAAGCGGAACCTAGTCTCCGGGATGGTAGGTTCGCTCCGTGTGGTCTTTAAGCTGCGAACGATAGAAATAGACGTCGCGCAGATTCCCCGTGGTGTAGCGTTCGGCCTCATCATCGAAATGCGGCGACGACGGATTGCCGCTTTCGCCGCCGGCCGTCACAGCTTTTGCGCGCACCGTCTTGCCGAATTCAACCGCGGCCACGAAGCTGTTGCCGCTTGTGCCGTACCATTTCTTGGTGTTTGGGTACGGGCGCGCGCCAAAAGAGGCCAGCGAGCCCCACAGCGACGAAGTGAATTCGACGGGAATGCTCGCCTTTGCGTCGTCGAAATGCGAAATGATGTCGTCGTCAAGACGCTGGAAACGGTTAATGCGCCCCCAGGGCGTTTTCCACGTTCCGAAGTCCGCAGTCAGCCGATCAGACGCCGCCGCGAGCGATTGCAGCAGTTGCGCGGGAGGAACTTTGCTGGCGACGTAGTCGTAAACGGGTATGTCCTCGAGTCGAGCTTGGAGGCCAACGTGGTGCATAAGGTCGGTGCCCCAGAACACGGCGAGCGACGTGGGAATCGAATTCACTCCCCAGCGAAAATCCCATTTGCGCAGAACTGCGATCTGATTCGCGAGCTTTGCCTTCAACGGATCGGACGCTGGGGCCTCGTCCCACGCTTTCATCAGTGCAGGCATAGTTATCTTAAACCACGGAAGGTAGCTATCAAACGCCACGGAGGAAATCAGGGAATCGAGCGTGAGATCTTTTCGGTTCGACAGCACGCGCACTGCGTGAAGGCCGCGCGCGGATTCTCCGCCGGTCTCGACGTAGACCGGAAAATCTTGCTTTTTCAGGCTGCCCGGCCCGGCGGCGTTCCACGGCGCGTCGTTCGAGTTGTAAATCCAGCCGCTCTTTGGATTCAGCAAGTGCGGCGTTTCGCCAATCGTCAACAGCCCGTGCCAGTCCGTCGCAGGGTTGCTGCCATCAACTGGCTTCGTCCAGTCGAATTGCGTGTCGCGCCGAGGAATGAAATTCCCGTGGAAGTAAGCGATGTCGCCATCAGAATCGGCAAAAATGGTGTTGTTCGACGAATTCGTATGCAGCTCCATGGTCTTCCGAAATGATTTGTAGTCCGTGGCTTTGGTGCGCGTGAAATCCTGTATCAACGCTTTTATTGGCTCCTGCATCAGCCTGATGGTCAGCCATTTTCCGTTTTGCTCGCCGCCACGTTCCTCGCCAATGACAGGTCCGTGCATCGTGTAATAGACCGTGAATTTTGTCTCCGCCATTCCGTGAGCGGTCTTGTAGGGGACGGTGATCTCCTTCGCAATCACGGGGAGCTCTTTGTTCCCGTACTTGTAATAGTAGCGGTCGCTTCTTTTCTGCACGGTCTCGAGATATTCGCTGATGGCGTTGACGCCGCTCGACGTGTGCATCCAGCCGATGTGCGGATTGAAACCTTGATACACGAAGAATTGGCCCCATGTCACAGCGCCATAGGCATCCAAGCCTTCGTCGCTCGCCATTTGCAGCTCAGAACGAAAATAAAATGACGTGTGCGGATTGATGAGCAGCAGCGCGTGATGATCGACTGTGTCCGCGGGCGAGATGGCGACGCCGTTCGAGCCAGTTGGTTCGGCAGTGTCATCGGCGTCCGCCGAAGTCTGGGGCGCCGGCCCATTGCCATAGAACGCAGTGAGTCGAGCGAGGTTCACGCGTTCGATGTCGCCGCCGATGCTTCCTTCCGTAAAGCTTAGCGCCATCCAGGGCTCGAATTTCTTGATGACTCGCGGCTTCACTTCGGGATGTTTGTAAAGGTAGTAGTTCAGGCCGTCGGCGAAGGCATTCATCAGTGTCCTCAGCCACGCGGGGCTTTCGGCGTATTGCTTCTTCAGCGTCACCGGATCCATGAACAGCTTCATCCGCAGGTCGCGGTAAATTTGGGACTTACCTTCCGTCTCTGCGAGGCGGCCCATCGCATTGATGTAATTCATTTCCACGCGATTGAAGTCGTCCTCGGCTTGGGCATATTCCATGCCGAAGACGGCATCCGCGTCGGTTTTCCCGTAGACGTGCGCGATGCCCCAATTATCCCGGATGATTGTGACGTTCTTAGCTTCGCGCTCCCAGCGCGGGAGGTTCGGGTTTGTGGCCGCCTGGGAAGCAAGAGAGACGCATGCAATAGCAAGAATAAGAACGAATTTCTTCATGAGTGCCACCTCTGTCGTGCGCTCGGTGTTAGGTCAATAAGAACTGATAGAGCGTCAAGAAATAAGAGCGAATTTGAGTTGCGGAGCGAAACGTTACGCTCTACAGAACGAATTTTCAAGCGAAGCTTGCAGAATAAGGCGATCACGACGCAGAAATGCGCCAACGGACTTTACGTCAGAATGCGCGCTGGTGTTGGAAGGGTAATGCGCCGTCGAGGTTTATGTGACGTTTATCACTGTGATGCATATCCCGTATCACTTCATTCCTCTTCTGCAGGGGGTATGAATTGCGTTGAAGGACGGAGCTGCACAATGGGAGAGAGCCACAAAGGTCACAAGGTCCGAAAGTGCGAGACCCGCCTGCGGACTACACCCCACCACGCCGCCAGAGGGCGGCGGGGGTACGACCACTGCGCAGTATCCGTTTCTTCTTTCCGAGTCGGCGGTGATGCGCGAAGGCTGAACAAAGCGCTCGGCAGTTCGGCGCACCGACCCGTCAGGGCCGGAATCACTTCGCACACACTTGCCGGCTCGGATTTCGATATTGGGGAGCTTTGCACCGAAAATATTTCTTCATCACAGCGAAAGATCTAAAACAGAAGGAGAGTTTCTATGGATTTGATCCCGCGCGATAATTTCTTCCAGGATCTCTTCGATTTCCGTCGTGACTTCGATCAGATCTTCAACCGCATCCTAGTTGGCAAGCCGCTATTGCAGGAGCAATTCGTTCCGGGCACGACGCTGAACCTTTTCCCGGCCGTTGAGTCTTATCTGGACAAGGACGGCAAGAAGTTCATTTGCCGCGTCTCTCTGCCGGGCATTGAGGCAAAGGATGTGGAAATTCAGACCAAGAACAATCTGCTCACCATCAGGGGCGAGAGGAAAGTCGTCCGCACTTCCAAGGAAGTCGATCTGATGAACGAGGAGATCGCCTATGGCTCCTTCGAGCGGACGCTGACACTTCCCGAAGGCGTGATGACAGACAAGCTCACTGCCGAATACCATAATGGCACGCTGGAAATTATGGCTCCAGTGGCCGTGGCGGCACTTCCGCGAAAAGTGGAAATCAAAGTAACGCCAACCGCAAAACAAATCGCGGCCTAAAATTCGGCGCGCGAACATTTGGAGGGGTAAACATTGGCCCGGAGCCTAAACGACTCCGGGCCAATCGTTTTCGTCCGCACTCTGGTCGCTTTACTGACGGGATTCTGTAGTGCAGACTTTCGCGCCTCACCCGACGAGTTATAGAAATTCATGTCAAACAGCGGGCCCAGGCTCAGGGGTAGCGCAGTGGCCGGTAATCTCCACGACGAGAATGCGGTAGAAGACCGGAACCAAGGCGCGCTCGGCGGCGTGAAGGATGGTTTTCGCGAAACCGGGTTCCCACCACATAGCTTTCTCGTGTAATAATTTGTGCGCGAAGGCCTGCGCGCTGTGCCATTCAGGCGTGTCGGGGAGTTCCTCATAGAGGCCCAAGACGACGACACTTCGCCAGTCCTCCGAGTTTACGACTTCGTCTGTTTCGACGCAGACGTGAGGGTTGGCGCGCATCCACTCGACCTTTTGTCCAAGGGTCGAGAAGCTGTAAATGTAATTGGCATCGTAGGCGAAATAGATGGGAACGATATAGGGTTGCGCCCCTTGCGTGCACGCCAACCTGCCGAGATGCGTTCGGGTCAGCAGGTCCAGACTCGCCGCCCGAGTCAGTTCCTGGATCAACATGGCGTCCCTCCGGAAATCTCAACACCAGTTAGCTCCGAGATGCATTGGTACGCTGTGACGCACATCACTTCGACGCTGACGTTTTCCGAAGGGGTGATGGCTGACAAGCTCACTCACCAATTGGTTTTCGCCCGGCCTCATCCCGGCGCTGCTGCGTGCTCTCCGCTTCGGACCTGGTTCCGGAAACGCGGCGTGATATTCACGCGGCACGCCCTACGGTGATGGGGGTCACCGCATCATGGCAGACTTCTTGCTATCTTTGATTTGAAATGCGCCACCGCTCCGAGGCGACGCAGAAGCAAAGGAGCAGGCTGATGACAAACTACAAAGGATTCAGTCCATCGGAATGCATAGAGGACTGTCCGCGATGCAATCGGTGCTCTCCTAAATCATCGCGGCGCATGCGTATAGACGCGATGATTACAGGTTGGGAGTTGGAAAAGCTCCGTTACGGAACAGACGGGCTGCCCGTAAATTGGCCCTGTACCGCAGAATGGCACGAAATGGTTGAACACGTGCTTGCTGTTCGCGAAGCAGCTCCGCTCTAAAGCGTTTCGAGGCCAACTGCCAGGCCTCCGCGGCTCGCGGGGATGATACGCGGTTTCTACATCAGTTCTTCGAGGTTGGGCGTGATGTCGCGGTGATACAAATCCAGCTCCGCGAGCGGCTTCTCCTGCAGGCCGGGGATTTTCGTTTTCAGGTGGTCTTCGTAGGTGGGAACGTCCAGCTTGTAATACACGCCCAGCGGAATTCTTCCGCCCGGTTCCTGGGACTTCAGCAGCGCCTGCGCCTTTTTCTGCGCGATCTCCACCGGATCGTCGGCATTATGCACCAGCGGGTCGTAACCTGTTTGATCGAGCCGATAGAGCCGCGGCTGTCCTTCCACTTGCCCCGCGTAGAATCCCTTGGTGTGCAGGTCATTGTAGGTCGGGCATGTCTGCAGGACATCAACAAGGGCGCTGCCGCGATGCTCGATGGCCTGGGCGATGATCTCTGACAAGTATTTCGTGTCCAACGCATATCCGCGCGCGACGAACGTGTAGCCGCATGCCAACGCCAGCAGGATCGGATTGATCGCGTCCATGATGGACGGTTCCGACATTGATTTCGTCTTCTGCCCTTTCGCAATCGTCGGCGAGGCTTGTCCCTTCGTCAGCGCGTACACGTCGTTGTTCATCACCACGTAAGTGATGTTCAAATTCCGTCTTCCGCCGGCCACAAAATGCCCGCCGCCGATTCCGTAGGCGTCGCCGTCGCCGCCCACGCCAATCACGGTCAGGTCGTGATTCGCCAGCTTCATCGCCGTCACGGAAGGCATCACGCGTCCATGCAGCGTGTGAAACGAATAGGCATTCATGTAATGCGCGGTCTTGCCGGCGCAACCGATTCCACTGATCACGGCCACGCGATGCGGCGGCACTTGCAGCTTCGCGAGCGCCATCTGCACCGCCGAGACCACGCCGAAGTCGCCGCATCCGGGACACCAATCGTTGTGAACATCCGATTTGAAGTCGGCCGCCAGAATGGACTTTGTTTCCGGTATCACCGTGCTCATCCCAAGTCTCCCCTGAGTCCTCTACCGGTTGTAACCCGGCGGCAGCGGCACCATCGGCGCCAGCATTTTCGGATTGTTTTCGCGCAGTTCGAGCATTTCGTCGAACTCGCGATTCCCCTGCCCGATTTCGACCACGCGCCCTTGCGAAATCACCAAACGTTCCGGCGCGCCCGAGGTCGCTGCTTTGAGCGCCACCATAATTTCGTCCTCGGAAAATGGCCGGCCGTCGTACTTCACGGCGCGATGCTGAATCGAAACTCCCGTGTCCGCACGAATCACCTGCGCCAGTTGTCCCGAATAATTGCCGTCGAAGCACACCACGCGCTCCGCGCGCGTCAAAATGTTTTTTACAGCGTCGACGGGAAAGGGATCCATCAACCGAATGTGCAGCATCGCGTACTTCTCGTGACGTGGATCGGCGCTTCGCAGCGCGTCGTGCACCGCGCCTTTCGTTGAACCCCAGCAAACCGCAAGGACGGGAATTTTTTCCGGCGAGGCTGGACCCAGAAAACTGAATTTTTTGCTGTCGGGGATCTCTCTCGCCGCCAGTCCGATCTTTCCCATGCGCTTTTCGACCATCGCCAGGCGGTTGCCGATGCCTTCGGTGATGTGCCCGCGCGGATCGTGCTCGTCCGACGTGGACCAGAAGATCCCGCCCGCCTGTCCCGGCACGGAGCGCGGGCTGATGCCGTCCTTGGTGAACGCATAGCGCTGATAATCGCCATTTGTGTTGGCTGGCTTGGTCGCGCCGCGGTCGATCTTCAAATGCGCGGTCTTGAATGGCGGCAGCGTTTGGTAGCAGCTCGCCATGTGTTTGTCGACCAGTACAATGACCGGTACCTGATAGCGGTCGGCGTAGTTAAACGCGTCAAACGTATCGTAAAAGCACTCTTCGATGTCGCCCGGCGCCATCACGATCCGTGGAATGTCGCCCTGTCCCGCATGGAGCGCAAACAGCAGGTCGCCCTGCTCCTGGCGCGTCGGCAGGCCCGTTGATGGGCCGCCTCGTTGGTATAGCAGCACCACAGGACCAGGTGCTTCCGTTATCGCCGCGAATCCCAACCCTTCCGGCATCAGAGCAAATCCAGGCCCTGAAGTCGACGTTGACGTACGGACTCCGCCGTGCGCCCCCATCACGGCAGCATCAATCGCGGAAACTTCATCCTCGGTCTGCAGCACCACCAGATTGTGGTCGCTCTGGTAGCCCTCGAGATAAACGCTCTCGTCTGTCGCGGGGCTGATCGGATAATACGTCTGCAAGCCGCATCCAGCCTGGATTTTCGCCATCCCGACGGCCTGTGTGCCCTTCACCATGATTTGTTCGCGCTTCGGCGGCGCGGCCGGCAGGGCGAATTTCAATTGGTGGGCGAATCTTTCTTTGGAGTAAGTGTAGGCGTATCTGGCGGCGTTCACGTTCAAGTCCGCCACCGTGCCCGCCTTGCCGCCGAAGCTATCGCGGATCGCCTGTGCCACCGGCTCAAAATCGAATCCCAAAGCGCCCACCGACGCACCCAGCGCCAGCGTATTGGTCATGATGCGATACGCACGCGCCTGACCCGGCTTGCCCGCCTCGGTCAACGCGCGATCGAGCAGTTCCGCGTAAGGCATTTCCCACAGGAAAATATCCTTGCGCTGAATCGTCTCCACAAATCTTTTCTGCTCCGCGTCATAGAGGATTGCACCGCCGGCTGCGATTTCGTGCACGTGGCCGCGGTGGGCAGGGAATTCATGGTAGAGGTCGCCGATGAGCGTCTCTTCGTCCAGCGAAGAAAGCAAATGCACGTCGTCGACGTGGGACGCGACCGGCTGGTCCGAAATCCGCAACTTATAAGCGCTGTGCTTGCCCTTGATGTTCGAGTGGTATTCGATTTGCCCGAAAACGTAGTAACCCGACCGGCTCAGCGCCTTGGCAAAAATCTCCGCGCTCACGTTCAGGCCGCTTCCTTGCGGTCCGCCAATCATCCAGCAAAAATGTGCAGGCATACGCCTTCTTGTCCAGCCGGATTTTTCCAGGCTAGTTGGCCCAGGAACTTCAAGCGTAACACAGGGCTCTTCGCTCGCCAAACACCGGAGTCACTTGGCCCTTACGTCCTGTATTCCGATGCATTCATGCGATTCGAATGGTGCGCCGTGTACGGCAACAACTGCGTCGAATCACAACTCCTTCAAGGCTTGAATCATCTTCGAAATCACGTCCTGTGCGTCGCCGAAGACCAACTGCGTGTTGGCTCCGAAAAACAACTGATTCTCGATGCCGGAGAACCCCGCGCCGCGTCCCCGTTTGATCACCAACACTTGCCGCGCTTGGTCCGCATTGAGGATCGGCATGCCATAAATGGGACTGGACTTGTCCGTGCGCGCCGCCGGATTCACCACATCGTTTGCCCCAATCACCAGGGCAACGTCCGCGTTGGCGAAGTCGCTATTGATCTCCTCCAAGTCATAGATCAAATCGTAGGGCACGCCCGCCTCGGCCAGCAGCACGCTCATGTGCCCGGGCATGCGTCCCGCAACGGGATGAATGGCGAAACGGACGCGCACGCCTCTTTTCTGCAGCATCTGCACAAATTCCCAGAGCTTGTGCTGCGCCTGCGCTACGGCAAGCCCGTATCCGGGTACTACGATAACGTCCTCAAAATAGGCCATCGTCGCGGCTGCGTCGCGCGCATCCATGGACTTCATGGCTTGCTGCGGCCCGGCGGCTGCCGTCGCAGTCCCGACGTCGCCAAAGCCACTTAGCCAGACATTGAAGAACGAGCGGTTCATGGCTCTGGCCATTAGCACCGTCAAGAGCGTGCCCGCCGCGCCCACGATCGTCCCGGCAATGATCATGGCGGGATTTTGGAGCACAAAACCTTCAAAACCGACCGCCAGACCGATGCAGGCATTGTAGGTGGAGATCACGACCGGCATGTCCGCGCCGCCGATCGGCATGGTGATCAAAATACCGAACACCAGCGAAGCGATCAGGAAAATTCCCACCAGCGAGTCCACGGAAAGATTTACGTAAGAAGCCGACGAGGGGAAAATGCTGGCCACCGTGAGCGCAAGCAAAAGAATCGCCAGGATGGCGTTGATGAAATTTCTTCCCCCGATGCGTGGGCTGCCCATCCAGCCCTGCAATTTGAGAAACGCGATGATGCTTCCGCCGAGCCCAAGGGCGCCGACCAGCGCTCCGATCACGGCGATAATGGGGAACTCCAACGAGCCCAGATACGCGCGGCCGCTGTACATTTCCACGGCGGCAATCGCCGCCGCCGCTCCGCCGCCCAGGCCGTTGTAAATTGCTACCATTTGCGGCATGTCCGTCAGCGGAACGCGCCGTCCCGACCACCATGCGGGAACGCCGCCAACCGCCATCGCAATCAAAATTAGCGCTAGCCGGTGCCACCACACGCCCTCGTGCCCGGGCAACGACGCGAGTCTGTGAACCGCGGGCAGATACAAGAACGTCACCACGGTCGCCAGCAGCATGCCGACGCCGGCGAAGAGCATGCCGTTGCGCGCGGTGCGCGGCGAACTCATCTGCTTGAGTCCCAATACGAGCAGGAGGGTGGCAATCAGATAGCTGGCCTGAACGGCAAAACTCATCGACGTGTGGCCCACTACGCGTTCTCCTTCTTGCTTTTGAACATCTCCAGCATGCGTTCGGTCGAAACGTATCCGCCGACCACGTTCGACGTTGCCATCACTACTCCGATGAATCCGACGGTCACTTCCAAGCTCCCTCGCGCCTCGGCCATTGCCACCATCGCGCCTACCAGCACGATTCCGTGGACGAAATTCGAACCCGACATCAGCGGTGTGTGCAAAATTACAGGCACGCGTGAGATGATCTCGTAGCCCGCGATTGCCGCGATCAGGAAAATGTAGAGGGCCACAAATCCGGTCATGATTTCATTGCTCCTTCCAGAAATTGCCGGGTCGCTTCGTGCTTAATCTCCCCTGCGAATGTGAGCGCCGTCTTCGCGATCACCTCGTCATTCCAATCGAGGGAAATCTGCCCGTCTTTCAGCATCAGGCTGAGCAGATTGTAGAGATTATTCGCGTACATCTGGCTGGCGTCCTCGGCGAGCATGCTCGCCACGTTCAGGGGGCCAAGAATTGTGACGGTGCCGTGGCGAACTTCTTTGCCGGGCTGAGTCAGTTCGCAGTTGCCGCCTGTGTCGGCCGCCATATCCACGATCAGCGCCCCGGATTTCATCTCTTCCACCATTGGTTTGAGCAGGATCTTCGGAGCTCCGCGTCCCGGCACACTCGCCGCGCAAATGATTGCATCGGAGACGCGCACGCTCTGCATCAGCACATTCTGCTGCACCTTGCGTTCTTCCTCGGTCAATTCCCGCGCGTAACCGCCTTCGCCTTCCGCCTTGATGTCGCCGGAAATGAATTTCGCGCCCAGGGATTCCACTTCTTCGCGGCTGGCCGCGCGCACATCGTATCCGGAGACTTGCGCGCCGAGCCGCCGCGCGGTGGCAATTGCCTGTAAACCAGCTACACCCGCTCCGATCACCAGGACTTTTGCAGGGCGAATCGTGCCTGCCGCAGTGGTGAGCATGGGGAAAAATCGTTCCAGCCGAAAAGCCGCCAGCAATGCCGCTTTGTACCCGGCCACCACCGCTTGCGACGACAGCGCGTCCATGCCCTGCGCCCGTGAAATTCGCGGAATCAGTTCCATCGCAAAAGCGGTCACTTTGCCGTCGCAGAGCGCCTTTATTTCTTCCAAATGCCGCTGAGCATAAACAAAAGAGAGCAGCAGCGCTCCTTCGCGCATCCATTTAATTTGTGCGACGCTGGGCGGCATCACCTTCAGAACAATATCGGCTTCGCGATAGAGCTGCCCCGGGTCAGTGATGAGAGCGGCAAACTTCGCATAGTCCGCGTCGGGAATTCCGCTGCTCTCGCCCGCTCCGGCTTCGACGAACAGTTTCACCCCGAGCTTCACGAGACGTTCCGCGACTTTCGGCACCATGGCCACGCGTTTTTCTCCCGGCTGTGTCTCTCGGGGAACTGCAATTGAGATTGCCATTAATCAAGCTCCTGTGACTTTGGACGCATGCGCTTAATCGTTTGATACGGATTTCTATCTTGCTGGGACCCCGCACGCGGCGATTCCCGCCTTGGCTCCGGGCCGAGACACGGACGGAGGAATTTCCACTCTCGATTCAACAGGTGCTGTTCCGATGGGCGCTGAATTGAACGGCTTCGAAAATATCGGACGGAAGGGAAAATTCCCCTGATTTCGGTGATTAGGCTATTAGACTGGCGCGCGTTCATCGCTGTCCGAAAGTCGGACCATCCTCCTCAGTTAAGGCCTCCCCGAGTGCGTCGGGCGCGCGGAGAGCTTGCGTGCAGTAACTCAAACGAATCAGCATAACAGAGCCAAGGCATTCCGGCTCGCATGATGTGGCGAATCGCAAAACACACCTGGCGTGCAATTCTCGCCCGAGCGTCCTAAGAATTTCGGAATCCAGTTCTCGTCTCGTAGCACGGTGCGCGACAGCCGAAGGGACAGGCGCTTACGCGGAGATGAGAAATAACGGATCTCCGAGCTTGCCGCTGTACTGCGGGCGATAGCGCTTGGTGTTGTAAAGCTTGGCGACGTCGACAGTGCGCGGGCCGAGCGCCGGATCAGGCAAGGGCGCGTGCGCGTAGCGGCCTTGGCACACGGCCGCCATGCGACCGAACACATTGCCGCCGATCAAGTCCAGCGCGAGATTCGCGAACGTGGTGGCTACCACCTGATCCACGGCGTCCGGATCGCCGCTACGCAAATCGTACGTCAGATCGCTCACCATTGTCTCTTCACCGGTCCGCTTCCGGAAAATGTCTGCCAAAGCATAGCCGATATCGACTTTTTTACGATGGCCGTACGCGTCGGCCTCTCCGAAATCCGCCGCCTTCTTTCCAGTCCATACCGCGCCTTCCGAGGCAATCACAAACGAATAATTGCTGGGATTATTGCGTTTGTCCTCGACCAGCAAGGTTATCAGCAAATCGAGATCGAATGGATATTCGGGAATCAGGCAGCGTCCCGAAGTCACGTAAGCGGTATAGAGCGCCGTGAAGCCCGCATCGCGGCCAAAGATTCGGAAAACGCCAATGCGCTCGTGTGAGCCGAGCGTCGTCCGCTGGCGGGTTACCAGCTCTTTCGCGCGGGTAATCGCTGTTGAAAACCCGACACAATACTCCGTCCCTCTTACATCGTTGTCCATCGTCTTGGGAATACCAAGGACGGGGAATCCCGTTCGCTGCAGTGCGTTAGCGAAGCCCAGAGTGTCATCGCCACCGATCACGATCAGGCAGCCGATACCCAGGCGCTCGAGGTTCCGGAGCACGACCGGAGTGAAATCAAAAGTCTCGCCATCGCTTGAGAGCCTCTCCAGTTCCGATTGCGGCATGTGCGTGGGCAGATTGCCTTTCTTGATGTGCAGCGGGTTGGTGCGCGAAGTGTGCAGAACGGTGCCGCCGCTGCGGTCGATGGCGCGCGTGTTTTCGCGTGTGAGCGGCCGGATGTAGCGCGTGTCGGTTTCTTGCGACGGATCGAGGTGCGTCAAGCCCTCCCAGCCCTTGCGAATGCCAGTCACGGAACGGCCCATTTCACTCCCGCGATAGACCACCGACTTGATTACCGAATTTAGTCCCGGAACGTCTCCTCCACCTGTCAGAACTCCGATCTTGTCTGTGTCGCGCACGGATCCCTCACCGTTCAGTAACTGTAATTCGCACACTGTACGCTATCTTATGCCTGCCCCGTCAAGAGTGATCCGTTGCCCACCTTTCGGCTCTGGCGAACTACGGCGCCGTGGCTTTAGCTAATGTGGCGAGGAGCGGTGAAACCTTGATGGCTTTTATTTCGCGGCGTATTTGCGCGGGAGTGCGCCAGCCTTTTTCCGTCAAGATACCTACGCCGGGCTGGTAGCGCGTTGTTTCGAAGTACGGATTCAAAATCGACAGGCGCCGGGGCGCCGCAGCCCAGATTTCGGAATCCGAACCGTAACGATCAGAGCGAATCGCGTCAATCGCGCGAGGAAGCAGTTTCGATGTGTCCGCGAGCACCCAAATGGGACGGCCGATTTGTGCCGCGTGGGCAATGAGCGCGCCTGTACCGGCTTTGTTAATGAAGCCCGTTTCTGCGAGCGAATCCGCGCCCACCACGAGCGCGTGGGAATAAGCCGTGAACATATGCAGCGCCGCGTCCGTCGTAAGGCACACGCCGATGCCTCTGCGGCGCCGCAGAATTTGTTGCACGGTTTTTCTGCCTGCCAGGGCCGGGCGCCCTTCGGAACAGATGACCTGCCAAATCCGTGACTGGGCCGCAACTATTGCTTGGAGGACCGTAGAGCTGTAGGAATACGTGAGGATGACTTTGGGTTTGCCTTTGCCAAGCGCGAGGAGAAAATGCCGGGCGATGCGGGCCGGGCCGGTGCGCAGCGTATAAGAAAATCCGGATAAGCTGCGCTCGAGGTAGCGCGAAGGCGCGGATTCGTCTGCGGCCAGCGCAAGTTCGTTGGCAAGACGCAGCAGCGGCGACATGGCCGGCTGAGTCGTCAGGAGAGCACGTGCGGCGGCGAGAAGATCGTCACGGCCGATTTTCGGATGGCGGCGAGACCATTGTTGCAGCGCAACGCAAGCGCGCCGGGCAAGTTCAGCGGCGCCCGAGGAACGGTCCCGCGCGATGGCGTCGAGAACGCCGCGCAGCCGTGGGTCCATGCGATATACTAGCACGGCCGAATCCATCGGAAGGGAAGCGTGAAGTGACGGCGCGAATCTTGGGAATTGAATCTTCGTGCGACGAAACGGCCGCGGCTGTTGTTGCCGATGGCGCGACGATTTTGTCGAGCGTGGTCGCGTCGCAAGTGGAGATTCACAGAAAGTACGGCGGCGTCGTTCCGGAGCTGGCGTCGCGCGAGCATCTACGGCAGATTGTGCCTGTGGTGCGCGAAGCGTTATTGCAGGCGGGCCTTGCGCTGAGGGATATCGATGCCGTTGGCGTTACGCAAGGGCCGGGGCTTGTGGGGGCGCTTCTCGTCGGGCTTACCTACGGCAAAGTGCTGGCGCTGGCGCTTGAAAAGCCGCTGATTGCCGTCAATCATCTCGAAGGGCATGTGCACGCGGTGCTGCTCGAAGCACGGGCGGCGGGACGCGCGCCGAAATTGCCGGCAATGTGCCTGATCGTGTCGGGAGGGCATACGCTGCTGTATCGCGTTGCAGCACAAAATGACACCGCGGGGAACGGCGCGTTGCAACTTTCCTATTCGCGCATAGGCGGAACTCGTGACGACGCGGCCGGCGAGGCGTATGACAAAGTCGCGAAGATGCTCGCGCTCGGATATCCCGGCGGACCCGTGGTCGACAAGTTGGCGATGCACGGAAACGCGCACGCCGTCCGATTCAGCGAACCCAAAATGGGCGGCAACCCGTATGATTTCAGCTTCAGCGGGATCAAGACGGCCGTTCTTTATTATTTGCGGAAACGCCCGGAATTGCAGCCGGAGATTGACGCGCGGGAGAAGGCGCTCGCGCGCGGAGAAAGAAATGCGGAAGCATTGCGCGCGCTTTCGAGCGAGGTGACACTCGACCTGGTGGCCAGCTTTCAGCACGCGGTCGTCGAAGGCCTGATCCGGCGAACTCTGGCCGCGGCAGAGCATTTTGGGGTCGCGTCTGTGCTGATCTCAGGAGGCGTGGCGGCAAATCGCGAATTGCGCGCGCGATTTGAAGAAGAAGCGAGCAAGCGCGGCCTCGAAGTATTCTTTCCCAGCCGGGCGCTTTCAACGGACAATGCCGCGATGATTGCGGCCGCAGCGTATCCGAAATTCGTTGCGGGCGAGCGAGCGGATGCCTCGCTCAATGCGATGCCGAATTTTCCGTTGGGAGTGGCGTAGAGTTCGCAGCCGAAAAGCCGAAGCCAGTTATTTCTCGAAGAGATATGCCGTACCGTCCTGCGCGACTCCGTACAGCGTGTGACCATCCTGCGTCCAGCGCAAACTGCCGATTCCTTCCGCCCAGCATTCATCGACAATCGCATTGCGCTGCAAATCGGCGACGAAGATGCGGCCTTTCGCGGAGCTTTTCAGCCACGAATTGTAGAACGCGCAAAGGGGAAGCGACGGATGGCAGTGGCAAAGTTCGGCGGCAAACGGAAGGGAAGACATGTTTCCACTGGCCGCGTCGAGCGAATACACTTGCCCCGAGGCGCAGAACACGAGATGGCGGGCGTCGCTCAACCAGCACAAATCCGTGACGTGGCCTGTGGTATCGAATCTCCCAATCGTTTCGAGCGTGGGAGGGCGAACCAGAACGATCGAATCGTCGGACCACTCGCCGTCGAACTCGAGAACTGTAGCGAGCGATTTATCGCCGGTGGAAAACGCGGTTGCGCCAAAGCCCCAGAATCTGCCGCGATCACCCGCGTCGTCGTTTTCCAAAGATGCGTCTACGAACGTCCCGCGATCCAGTTGCGAAAGCGGCTCAAATTCTGCCAGCGAATCGCCGGCCATCCATAGCATCAACGTGGCATTTTCGGATCCATCCGAGGCCGCGACGAAATATTTTCCGCTGTTTGACCAGCAAAGATGCGCGGGAAACACGCGGAACGGCGCGAAGCGTCCAGCGAATGCGCCGGCGCGAGCGTCGAAGTAATGAAGTTCGGGCTGCCATGTTCCTGACGCGGCGATCAGTGACTGCCCGGCAGGTGCCCATGCGAACGAGGCCGGAAAATCAGGCCGCGCAACCAGTGGTTCATCCGGTATGCGGATTACCGCGGGCGCGCCCCTCAATTCGAGATCGGAAATGTCGATTCGTTGACTCAGTTCTCGAGTTGCCGCGGAATACGCTGCGACGTGCCCGCGCGGCGAGATGGAAAGATGAGGGCGCGGCTCGGCGAACACTTGTTTTATGTTCCAGCGGGAAGTTTGCGGAAATTCGCGCAGGCCGCGCAGCACCAGCGACGACGAGAGCACCGTGATGTCGCTACCCTGCCGGCGGACGATTTCACGAGCTTCGCGTCGCGCGCGCGGAGGCATCAGTGCACGCGTCCCGGCGCGAAAACTTCCAAACGCTCTTTGCAATCCGCGATGCGCTTGCGAACCTTTTCCGCCATTTCCGCCAGAAGGTCGCGGCCCTGCTCCTGCGCCTCTTCCACCTGAATTTTCAACAAATAGACATCAGAGCTCGAGAAGCGCTGAATTTCTGTTTCGATTTCGCCGAGGCGATGCTTGATCAAGCTGAGCTTGCGAATCACGCGCACCAGTTCCGCGCCCGCTCCTTCGCCCTCCACAGTTTCCGGGCTCGACTCGTATGTATCGAGAATTTTCGCCAGCCGCGCTTCGTCGCCCTGTTGGTAGGCTTCATTGGCTTCCGCCATTAATTCTTGCCGGCGCGCGCGGTCGGCTTCGCTGGCTGTCAGGTCAGGATGAATGCGCTTGGCGACCTCGCGATATGCTCGTTTCAATTCGGGCGTAGGTGAGAAATGTTTTGTTTCCTCGGATTCCTTCACCGAGGCGGCGCTGCGGGATTCATCAGCGCGCAGGCGCGCTTCGCGGGCGGCGCGCTCGAGGCGCTCGTTCCCTGGATCCTCCGCGGCCATTCGCTCGGCCACCTGCGCGCGCAATTCATCGAGCTCCGCGTAGGGCGAGCCTACCAGCGTCAAATAGCGCTGCTCGATCGCGCCCAGTTCGCCGCGAAGGCTCGCAAGGCGCAGTTCGCATTCGGCAAGCTCCGCCTCGCAGCACTCCTGCTCGCGGCGTTTGCGAGCGAGTTCGCGCTCTTCGGGCTTTATGCCTCGCGGTTTTTTAATCGTCGCCATGGGTGCCATGCAATGCCCCCGAGCGAGGAACGACTCGCGGGCCGCCTAAAGCCGGGTTCATGAGCTATCGAAAATAGTATGCCTAAGGTTTTTCCGGGCGCACAGAAGGTCGCGGCGGGCCGTTTCCAGAACAAATAGAGGACAGCCTCGTAGGACTTTAGTACTACGAGGCCATTCGCAGCGAAGCGTTTGGCGTGCGGGGCCGGGGTTTGTGCGTCGTCAGATGATTTTGCGCGGGGACAGCGAATTCTATACAATCGCGCGGCTATGCGCATTGCAATCGATACAGGAGGAACATTCACGGATTGCGTTTACGCGGGCAACGGCGAACTGCGGATTCTCAAGGTGTTCTCGACGCCCGAAAATCCCGCTCGCGCCATTGGCGAAGCGATGGCAAAGATTGTGAGTGAGGCTGAAATATCGTCGGGCGAAACGCTCGAGCTTACTTGCGGTACTACGGTGGGCACAAATGCGCTGCTCGAAAGGCGCGGCGGGCGCGTCGCGCTGGTTACGACGGCTGGGTTTGAGGACGTGGTCGAGATCGGCAGACAGGCCAGGCCGCGGCTGTACGATTTTTTCGTCCAGCGGCCAAAGGCATTGGTGCCGCGTGAGAGGCGATTCGGGTTGCGCGAACGCGTTAGCGCCGAGGGACGCGCGATTCTGCGGCCTTCGCGTGCTGAACTTGCGCGTATGGTGCGCCTCGTCAAGAAGAGCGGCGCGGATGCCGTCGCCGTGTGTCTGCTTTTTTCCTTTGCGAACCCGAGTAACGAGACGCAAATCACAAAACAATTGCGCGCCGACGGGTTTTATGTGTCCGCGTCGCAGGAGATTTTTCCCGAGTTTCGCGAATATGAACGCACCGTCACCACAATCGAGAATGCTTATCTGCTTCCCGTCATGAGCAGCTATTTGGGCGAGATTGACAGCCTGGCAAGCCGCCACGCGAGGTCGCGGCAGGCCAACGGCGCGGCGCGCGTTCGCGTGATGCAATCTAACGGCGGAATTATTTCGGCGGCGACAGCGACGCGCGAACCTGTGCGCACGATTCTTTCCGGCCCGGCAGGCGGTGTGTTGGGCGCTCAGTATGTTGCGGAGTTGGCAGGCTTCGCGCGAATCGTCACGTTCGACATGGGCGGAACGTCAACAGATGTTGCGCTGATCGACGGCGCATTGCGTACTACGAATGAATCGGAAGTGGCGGGCCTGCCCGTGGCCGTGCCCATGCTCGACATTCACACGGTCGGCGCGGGAGGAGGATCGCTCGCGCGATTCGATCGCGGCGGAGCTTTGCGCGTGGGTCCGGAAAGCGCGGGCGCGGATCCTGGACCGATTTGCTACGGGCGCGGGACGAAGCCTACCGTCACCGATGCGCATTTAGTCCTCGGGCGAGTCGTGCCGGACGGATTTCTCGGCGGCGATTTCCGCTTGGATCTGGAACGCGCGAGAGAATGGATGGCGCGTGCGCGCGGAACGATGAAAACAACGGCGCAATTTGCGCAGGGAATTCTCGACGTTGTCGAAACGAATATGGAGAAAGCCATCCGCGTGATTTCCATCGAACGAGGACACGATCCTCGGGATTACACCCTGGTGGCGTTTGGGGGAGCCGGAGGTTTACACGCGTGCGGGCTCGCATCGGCTCTGGAAATGCCTCGCGTGCTCATACCGAAATTCCCGGGTGGGCTTTCCGCGCTGGGGATTTTGCGCGCCGATGTGATGAAGGATTTCTCGAAGACGATTTTACTGCCAGTGGAATCGGAGCCAGCAACCGCCGCCGCTTTGCGGCGCGAGTTCGCGCCCATCGAGAAACAGGCGGCGACGGCGATGCGACAAGAGGGTTTCGGCAGTGGCCAAATGAAGACCGAGCGCATCCTCGACATGCGTTACATCGGCCAGGCGTATGAGTTGAGCGTTCCGGCGACTGCGGATTTTGTGCGCAGCTTCCATCGCGCGCACGAGAAGCGGTACGGATATGCTGACACGAAGCGTCCCGTCGAAATTGTGAACGTGCGCGCGAGAGCAATTGGGTTGACCCCCAAGCCGGGGCTGCCGAAGCTGCCGCCGGGAGGCGCTGACGCCTCGGCAGCCGTGATGCAACAACGAGACGTGTTTTTTAGCGGGCGCGCGACAAGAACGAAAGTCTACGATAGGGCAAAATTGCGGGCGGGAAATCGCTTCCGTGGCCCCGCGATTGTAGCCGAGTACAGCGCGACCACCGTCGTGCTGCCGGGCTGGAGCGTTCGCGTTGATGCATACGGGAATCTGCGGATGGAGCGCGGCCGATGAAATTCGATCCCGTGCGCCTGGAAATCTTCAAAAATCTGTTTCATTCCGTCGCAGAGGAAATGGGCGGAGTTCTGCGTCGGTCCGCCTTCTCGCCAAATATCAAAGAGCGGCGGGACTATTCGTGCGCGGTTTTCGATCGCGCAGGCGAAGTGCTGGCGATGGGCGATCACATGCCGGTGCATCTGGGATCGATGCCAGCTTCCGTAGACGCGGCGATTCACGCCATCGATTTGAAGCCGGGCGACGTGGCGCTGCTGAACGATCCTTACGCGGGCGGCACGCATCTGCCGGATTTGACCATGGTGATGCCCGTGTTTCTCCAGCGCGAGAAAACGCCGACGTTTTACGTCGCGAATCGTGCACACCATGCGGACGTTGGAGGCGCACAGGCCGGCTCGATGGGATTGTCGCGCGAGATTTTTCAAGAAGGCCTGCGCATTCCTCCGGTAAAGATTTTCGAAAACGGCCGCATCGTTCAAGACGTGTTGCATCTGCTGCTGGCAAACGTCCGCACGCCACGCGAACGCGAGGGCGACTTAACTGCGCAGGTCGCGGCCTGCCGCGTCGGCGAAAGGCGCCTGATCGAGATCACCGGGAAATATGGGAAGCGCGAAACGGGTACGTATGGCCGGCACTTGCTGGAATACTCCGCCAAAATGATGCGCGCGACGCTGCGCGAAATTCCAAACGGTACTTATCGCGGAGAGGATTTTCTCGATAACGATGGCGTGAGCGATGAGCCGATCGCGATTCGCGTGACGATTCGTATTCGCGGCGAGAGCGCGGAAGTGGATTTCACAGGGTCGTCGCCAGAATGCGCTGGGAGCGTGAACGCGGTGAAAGCGATCGCAGACTCGGCCGTGTTTTACGTTTTTCGCTGCCTGGTGGATGACCAGGTGCCGGCGACTTCGGGCTTGTTGCGACCGATAAGAATTGCGGCGCCGAAGGGAACCATCGTGAATGCTAGGCCGCCAGCTGCCGTGGCGGGAGGGAACGTCGAAACGTCGCAGCGGATTGTCGACACGCTGCTGCGCGCCATGGCGCTGGCGATTCCAAAGCGAATTCCTGCGGCAAGCCAGGGAACGATGAACAATCTGACTTTTGGAGGACGTGACACGCGGTCTGGGCGCGGAGGCGGCGCGTTTGCCTATTACGAGACCATCGCCGGAGGCATGGGCGCGCGCCCGGGGCTCGACGGCGAGAGCGGCATTCACACGCACATGACCAATTCGCTGAATACGCCCGTGGAGGTTTTCGAGTACGCGTATCCAGTGCGCGTTAAGCGCTACGGCATTCGCTACGGCTCCGGCGGCGCGGGAGAGTTCCGCGGCGGCGATGGAATCATTCGCGAAATCGAGTTGCTGGCGCCGATGCAGGTGGGAATGCTGTCGGATCGCCGCAAATTTGGACCCTACGGCCTGGCGGGCGGCAAGCCGGGCGCTACCGGGAAGAACGAAGTAGTGATCGCGGACCAGCGGAAGACGGTTCCAGCCAAGGGCAGCTTTTACGCCCCCGCGGGAGCCGTAGTCAGAATCGAAAGTCCCGGCGGCGGCGGCTGGGGTAGGCCAGGTGTACGACGGGGCAAGAGGCGAAATTAATCAAATCCCGCCGCGCGGTTCCTTGCGGTATAAAGAGATATCCATTCTGCAAATCACGAAGGACGAGACGCGAGGTACGATGCTGCTTGAAACAATCCCAGCCACCCGGTGGTCATACGGCCTGTTGCTCCCGCCCTGCAGTCTGGTTGTGTATTACTTGACTTGCTGGGCGGTGGCTGGCTGGGGACCTCATCGGGGCACGGTCGTCGCGCAGTATCAGCCGCCCGAAGGGATCTCGCCCGCCGGAGCTCGGTTTTTGCGCACGACGGGCACGGATGGGCGTTCCGTGGCAGCCGCGATTGCCGACATGGCGGCGCGGAAGTGCGTTTCAATCACGGTTCAGAGTGGAGGCTATGAGGTCACACGCCTGGTCTCCGACAGTGACGCCGCGAAGGCGCTGCCTCCGGAAGAGAAGGATGTTTTTTCCGTGATGTTTTATTCGGGCGCCTCGATGACGCTTGATCCGAAGGCGACAGGCCATTCGACGCTCGCCGATCATCTGGACCGGGCGATACGCAAAGAGTTCGGCGACAAATACTTCAGCAGTCATTACGGATTGGTTCTCGTTGGTGTGCTTGGCGGTTTCTTCAGCGCGCTGGTTGTAGCAGCGACAATTCCAAGCAGAGACCGATTCGGAACCATGTTCCTCACCTTGTGGACCATGCTGGCTGGAAATGTGCTTGGCCTGATTTTCTGGCTGAGTTTCGTGTCGATGTGGAAATCCGCCATGCGCGGTCTGGCCGGTTGGAAGCAGCCATTGCAGGGCCTGCTGGTGTTCGGCCTTTTCACCGGAGGCTTGGTGTTTGTGGCGGGACTAATGAGCAAGGAATCGTCGCCGGCCTATGCGCTGATGGTTGCCGCGATCATTTTCGTGACCGTGATGTGCGCGCCGCTTCTGAGCAGTTACACGGATATCGGGCGCAAGACTCTCGACGAAATCGAAGGTTTTCGGCAATTTCTGGTGAGGGTAGAGGAAGACCAACTGGCGCGGCTCAATACTCCTAACGCGACGCCGGAGTTCATGAATCAATTCCTGCCCTATGCGGTCGCGCTTGACGTTCGCGAGGCGTGGGGAGACCGCTTTTGCGACGACTTTCAGGCGACGGAGACCGTTAGGTAAGAGGCGCCGAATCGAGCTTTGTTTGAATTGAGAGTTCCGGCGGCGGCTGGGGAAAGCCGCCGAAGCACCGGAGGTAATGTTCACCCCTACTCCCGAAAGCAGGAGTTCCACCGTCAAGTTCTTCAATCTTTGAGGGAATGCAGTTAGTTCTCGAGCTTCTCGAGCGCTTCGGGCATCTGTAAACGGGCCTTGGCCAGTGCACGAACCAGGTTCGTTTCCATCAATTGCTCACTGGTATTGCGAACCGTTGCGAGCTCGGTCACCAATAAATGCTTGGCGCGTTCGAGCATTTTCTTCTCGCGGAAAGAAAGCGGCTTCGTCCGGCTGAGGGAAACCAGACCTTTGAGGACTGCGGCGACTTCCATCAGCGAACCGGTGCGCATGCGCTCGGAGTTTTCCTTGAAGCGATGCTTCCAGTCGTGATGAGAGGCGGAACGGCCCTTTTCGAGATAGGTGATGACGTCACCGGCCTCGTTCGAGCGGATCACGGGACGCAGACCGACGCTCATAATGTTGGTTTGCGGAACCATGACTTTGAGCCCACTGGAAACGATTTTCAGCATGTAGTAACGTTCAGAGCGGCCGTTGAGGTAGCCAAAGCTGATTTGTTCGATAACGCCTACGCCGTGGTTTGGATAAACAACCTTCTCTCCCAATTTGAATTCCATACAGGATGTACCCTCCCCAGAAGCTACACTGAAAGAGTAGGCTTGCGTAGGGTGAAGGTCAAGAGAATCTAAGGGAAAACCCTGATTTTTTTGTGAGATTCGGCGCTCAATTTAGTGCCAAAGTCAAGATACAAATCCTGTAAAATGGTGGTTTATGCTCCTTTTAGCCGTCGATACGTCCTCGCAACAGGGAGGTTTGGCTGTCCTGCGTAACGCTCAGCTGGCGGGAGTCATTTCCACTTCTGTCGACGAGGCCTATTCGACACGCTTTTTCCGCCAACTCGATTTCCTGCTCGAGGAGCTGCACTTGCACATGCGTCACTTCGATGTTTTCGCCGTCGCCGCCGGGCCGGGATCGTTCAGCGGCCTTCGCGTCGGCCTCGCTGCGGTGAAGGGCTGGGCGGAGGTTTTCGACAAGCCCGTTGTCGCCGTCAGCGGACTCGAGGCCGTGGCCGCGCAAACGAACTGCGACGCGGATTTAATCGCCGCCGTTACGGATGCGCGCCGCTCGCAAGTCTATGCCACGCTTTTCAGACGCGAAGGCGCGCGGCTCGTTAGCGAAACCTGTGAGCATGTCTGCGCGCCGGAAGAATTTCTCGCGGAGGTTGGCGCGCAGGCGGGAAACAGGACGGTGCGTTTCGTTTCGCCTGCGCCGGAGACTATGCAAGGTTCGCTGAATTCCGCGCATACCCTTCCTCCCACGATCTCGCGAAACGTCGTTCGCGTTTCGCCTCTGCTCGCTCCGGTGATTGGCGAACTCGCTTTCGAGCGTGCGAATCGTGGCGAAGTCACCGACGCGTTGCGTCTGGATGCGAATTACATTCGCCGGACCGATGCGGAGTTGCTATGGAAAGTACCTTGAGCCGCCAGGCGAGTAAGATTCGCCCGATCGATGTGCGTGATATCGAAGCTGTAATCGAGATTCAGACGCAGTGCCGCGAAGCGTCGCAATGGTCGCGAAAAGAATACGAATTGCTGGCCGCCCCGCCGCCCGCGGACACCACAACCCCGTGCTGGGTAGCTGAAAACGATGGCCGAGTCGCAGGGTTTCTGGCGGCTCGCAAACTCGCGGACGGAATGGAAATTTTGAATCTCGCGGTAGCTCCCGTGTCGCAACGGCAAGGCATTGCCGGCCAGTTGTTACGCACGGCGACGAAATGGGGCGCGGCCGCTCGAATTAGGAAGATCTACCTCGAAGTGCGCGGCTCGAATGTGGCTGCCCGTGCGTTTTACCAAAAACATGGATTCGACGCCACCGCCGTGCGGCCCAATTACTACCGCGATCCCCCAGACGGCGCCGTCCTGCTGACAGCGACCCTGACTAACGGATGAACAATATTTCTACATAGACTCGTGGCGTGCGGTCGAAAACTGTGATATGTTCTGCTCATGTAGAACAAATTTCAACCTGGAGGGAACGGATGCCCGAGACGGCTCAGGAAATTCCAGGGGATTTGATGTCGAACGACGAGCAGTTTCGTACGCTGGCTCAAGAGCACTCCCGGTACGAAGAACAACTCCATCAGTTGACCCGGCAACCCTACCGCAGTTCCGAGGACATGCTCCTCGAGATTCAAATCAAAAAAATGAAGCTCCGATTAAAAGATCAGATGCAGCAACTGATTGCGCGTCGCCGGCGGCAGGGCCCGCCAAGCTAACCTCGGCCACTCGGTGTTGTTCTGTCGTACAATGCTCGTGTGTTCGCGCGAGGTATGTTTCGTCGATTATGGTGAAGGACGGATATCGATTTGCCCTGCCGCCTCTGATCCTCGGAATCATTCTGATGGCGTTTCGTTGGTGGTGGGCCGCAGTGCTGGTGGCGCTGGGGCTTTTTGTTCTTTATTTTTTTCGCGACCCGACACGCCGGATTCCGAGCGTTCCTGGCGCCGTGGTCTCGCCGGGGGATGGACGCGTGGTCGAGATTGTCGACGAAGAGCTTGACGGCCGTCCGGGGAAGCGCGTCAGCATTTTCCTTTCTGTTTTCGACGTGCACGTGAATCGCGCCCCTGTGGCGGGAAAGATCCGAAAACTGGAGTACCATCCGGGGCGATTCCTGGCGGCATGGAATGGCAAGGCTTCCGCCGATAACGAACAGAACATAATTACGATTGCAACGCCCTCCGGCGAAATGACTTTCAAACAAATCGCCGGCTGGGTCGCGCGGCGCATCCTGTGCTGGAAACGCGTGGGAGACGAAGTAGCGCTCGGCGAACGCATCGGTATGATTCGGTTTGGTTCGCGCGTCGACGTATGGTTGCCGGCGAGCGCCGAAATTCTGATCAAACGCGGGCAGCACGTGGCCGGAGGAGCCACGCAAATCGCACAATGGCCACCGAAGAAGTAAAGCCGTTCGATTTTGACGAAGACGAGGCTCGGCCGAAGCGCGATGGCCGGTTGCGTCGCGGCGCGTATATGCTGCCCAGCCTTTTCACCGTGTTGAATTTGCTTTGCGGCTACTACGCGATTCTGGAGACTTTTCGCGGTGGCGCGGGCGACATGGACAATGCAGCGAAGGCGATTGCCGTGGCGATTGTGGCCGACTCGCTCGATGGCAGAGTGGCGCGTATGACGAGAACGAACTCGGAATTTGGCAAGCAGTTCGATTCGCTCGCCGATGTTGTCAGCTTCGGAGTCGCCCCGGCGTTTCTTGCTTTTGGCTGGGGCGTTAAGGGCGTCGTGATCGCGCAATCGTTTTTCGCGCCATACATCGTGCAACTGGGCTGGCTCGCGAGTTTCGTGTTCGTGATTTTCTGCGCTTGGCGCCTGGCGCGGTTCAATATCGGCATGGCGGGTGGCTCGAAATATTTTGTCGGATTGCCCACGCCCGGGGCGGCTGGCGCGATCGCGGCCGTCGTGCACGCCATGTGGAATCCGATTGAAGATTGGCGAAAATCGCTGGTCTGGGTGCTGCTCGTGTTTCTGCTCGGCTTCCTGATGGCCAGCAAGATCCGCTATTACAATTTTAAGGGCATCAACTGGGGCCGGCGGCGAACTTCCCTTGCCGTGGTAGCCATGGCGTTGATCGTCGCCGCAATTTTCCGCTACTCCGAGGCGACGCTCTTGTTGATTGCCGCCGTTTACGTCTTGCACGGACTCGTGATCGAGGGATTGCGCAAAGTGCGCCACCGCGTCGCCTCGCATCCCGCCTGAATATGCCCCGCGAAAATACTCGTCATCGTGTAGCCATTGTGGGCGCATCGTCGTTGCGTGGAAAAGAACTGAAGGACGTGATCGAAGACCGCAATTTCCCGGCCGCGGAAATTGTCCTGCTGGACACGACTGTTCCAGTGGGGACTTTGGCCGAGGCGGCGGGCGAACCGACGTTCATCAAGCCCATGGACCGCGAAAGCTTCGACGGCGCGCGCTTCGTTTTTTTTGCGGGCAGCGCGGACGAAGCCCGCGATAATTGGAAGCTCGCGCGCGAAGCGGGCGCGACCATCATCGATCTGACCGGCGCCCTCGACCACGCGGCGCATGCCGCTGCGTGGATTCCGGAATTGGATACGCTACTTGCTCCCCCGGAACACAAAGCCAGAAAAACCGAAGGCAGTGGCATTTTTTCTTCTCCCGCGCCTGCCATTATCGTCGCCTGCACGCTTTCGGCGGCGCTCAAGAAATTCTCGCCGGTGCGGCTGGTAATTTTGTTTTTTCCGCCCGTATCCGAGCGCGGACAACTGGGCGTCGAGGAGCTCGAGAAGCAAACGGCCGATTTGCTGCTCCTTCGGCCGATCACGCAGGTGATTTTCGACGCGCAAGTCGCATTCAATCTGTTAGCCGGATACGGTGAAGGCGCCCGCCCCAGTTTGGCGGAAATGCGCAGTGGCATTGCGAAGGGCATCGCCGCATATTTAGGAGGCCGAATCGTGGTTCCCTCCGTGCAATTGATTCAAGCGCCGGTTTTTTACGGCTACGCTTTCGCCGCGTACGCGGAATTCGCCGCAACAATCGAGCCGGCGGAGCTCGATGGCGCGCTAGCAGCGGCTGGAATTCATCTGGTTGCCGAGGATGAAGCCAAGCCATCGAACGCCAGCGTGGCGGGCGAGGCCAGGGTTCATCTGGCGCGCGTGGAGCGCGACGACAATGTGCGCGGCGGTGTATGGTTCTGGGGCGCGACCGATCATTTGCAGCTTGCCGCCGCCAACGCCGTGCGCATTGCGGAGGAACTGCTTGCGCCTAAGGTTTGATCCGCGGCGCGCGCTGCTCGCAGTGCCCATGGCGGCGCTCGCCTGCGTATGCGCACTCGCCAGCGGCGGTTGCGGCTATCACGTCGCCGGGCGTGTCGCCCATTTACCATCGACTTGGCATACCATCGCCGTCCCGGCCTTTGGGAATCGCACGCCCACGTACCGTATCGAGCAGCGCGTCACCGACGCCGTGGTTCACGAACTTCTGGCGCGCACAAAATATCGCGTTGTCCCACGCGAGCGAGGAGCCGATGCCGTCCTTCACGGAGAAATCACGGACATCGAAGCTGTGCCGTTGCTTTTCGACGCCAGTTCCGGGCACGTCACCAGCATGCTCGTTACCATGAAATTGAAAGTCACTCTCGTCGACGAGAGCACTAAGAAGGTCGTCTACCATAACGACAATTTCGTGTTTCGCGACGAATATCAGATTTCCGGCGACGTCAGCACATTTTTTCAAGAGGAAGGCCCGGCGATGGATCGAATGTCGCGCGATTTTGCGTCTGATTTAGTCTCGGCGCTCCTGGAGAACTTCTGATGCCCCGGGGAATGCTCGAAAATTTGATGCAGTCCATCGCGAAGGGCAAACCGATTCCCGCGATTGCCTTGGTCGGCTCAGATCCCTATCTCCGCGACCGTTGCCGCAAGGCGCTCATCGACAAATTCGTCCCCGAGGCTGCGCGCGATTGGGCCGTGGCGAAACTTTCAGCCGCAAGTGGCGGATGGGAGGAAATGCTCGAGCGCGCGCAGACCGTTCCTATGCTTTCCCCGCATCAAATTATTTTCCTCGATAGAATGGAAGCGCTCGAGCGCCTTGGCGAAGAATCCAGCGAAGGAATCGCTGAAGCGCTCAAAGCCTACCTGAAAGATCCCGCGCCTTTTTCCACCGTCGTTTTCGAGGCGGAATCTCTCGACGGCCGCCGCTGGCTTTCGAAACTGCTCGATGTGCATGCGCTTGTCGTCGAACTTTCCACCGGCCGCCAGAATATGGCCGCGTTTGCCGTCGAGATGGCGGGCGAATTGGGCGCGGAAATTGATCCTGCTGCCGCGGCTGAGCTCGTCGAAGCCGTGAACGGCGAACCGGCACGCATCAGGCTGGAGCTTCAGAAATTGTCTCTTTACGCTACAGGAAGAAAAATTGAAGCCGCCGACGTGGAGGCTCTGGTTGTTTCCGCGAAAAAATACACCGTCTGGAGGTTTACCGAAGTCCTTGCAGCCCGTGATCGCCGCGCGTCGCTCGAGTTTTTCGATAGCCTGCTGCGTGAGGGCGAGCAGCCCGCTGGAATCGTCGGAGCGCTCGCCTGGATGTACCGAAAATTGATCGAGGCAACGGAATTGCCGCCCGGAACGAATCAATTTCAAGCGGCGCGCGATCTCAACATGCGTCCGGAATCGGCAGGAATCGCGCTGGCTCAGGCGCGAAAGTTTGCGCGGGAACAATTGCTGCAGGGAATCGTCGCGCTCGGGGAAGCGGACAGCGCGCTCAAATCGGGCAGCCCGAACCCGCGCGCAACCATGGAATTTCTGATCGCGCGCCTCACGACCACGCCCGCCAAGGCGGCGACCTCTTAGGATTTCTTGGTTTTGCGCAGGCCGTTTAGCGCAAGCGTCAGACGCGACTTGTAGCGATTCGCCGTATTGCGAGGCAGGGAGTGGTTCTTGACGGCGCGATCCAGCTCCGAAAACGTCTGCGGAACCAGCTTCTCCGTCTTCGCCACGTCGCCTGATGCGAGCGCGGCGCGATACTGCCGCATAGCGGTGCGAACGCGCGTGCGATTGCCGCGATTCGTGACCGTGCGATGCTCGGTCTGCCGCATATTCTTGAAAACCGATTTCGACCTTTTCTTCTGTTTTACAGGCGTGCCCTGGGGCATCAAGCGCTCCTTCGCAATGGGAATTGAATAGCAAGAGTATCGGACGCGCCACCGATTGTCAATTTGGTGCGTCTATTGCGCTGTGTCTATTTGTTTCGGCTCTGTGCTCAATTTGCGGCTTTGACGCCGCGGTGCGGACAGCCTAAGATGGCGCGGCGCAATTGCAGTTTCGCGTGACTTTTCACCCCTCAACAGCATAGATTCGTTTAGTGATGCGGAGACTCCGGCAATCTTCGAACGCAGCGCGCCGACCCGGTTATCTGGCGCCGGTGGCGGGCGTGTGCCTCGCCATAGTGCTTTTCGCCGCGGCCACGCTCGCACAGAACCCGCGGTCGCTGCGCCCTCAGGGATACGTCAACGATTTCGCGCACGTCCTAGCTCCTGATTCCAAAAGAGCCATCGAGGCCCTTTGCCAGGAAGTGGACCGCAAAGCGCAGGCGCAAATCGCCGTCGTCACTGTGCGGTCGTTGGAAGGGCAGTCCATTGAGAATTACTCCATCAACCTGGCCACGCATTGGGGAATCGGTCCCAAGCAAAAAGACCGCGGAGTCCTGATCCTGCTGGCGCCCAACGAGCACAAATACCGCATTGAAGTGGGGTACGGCCTTGAAGCGATCCTGCCTGACGGTCTTGTGGGAAGTTTTGGCAGGGAAGCGCAGCCGCAGCTCAAAATCCGGAATTACAGCGGCGCGGTTCTGCTGCTTACCAAGCGCATCGCCGCCGTGATTGCAAAGGATCGCGGCATAACCCTGGAATCTTTGAGTCAGGAATCCCAGAGCAATCCCATGGGTGTCGAAACTCCTCCTCCGCCCATAACCGCCAGAAACATCGTGGTTCCGATACTGTCGATCCTAATGTTATTGTTCTTCCCGCTCCTCGGCCTGCTCATGCGCATGCGCGCTGGACGCAAACATGGCCGCGGCGGCCACGGCGTATGGTGGGCGGGCACACCGTGGTATTTTGGCGGCGGGAACTGGGGCGGAGGTTCCTGGGGCGGCGGCGGATTTGGCGGAGGCGGAGGATTCGGCGGATTTGGCGGAGGCTCGTTCGGCGGCGGCGGTGCCAGCGGCAGTTGGTAACTTTCCGGCAGTGATCTCGGTGCGCCATTTGAAATATCAACGTGCGGGATCTCTAACGGACGCTCAGTATTTCAGGCAGAAAGCGGCGGTGCAATGGAAGAATTGCTGGGACAGTTGAAAGAAAAGCTGCAAGGCGCGGCGGGTCCGAATTTGAAAGCCATCGTTCTGTACGGCTCCGCCGTCACGGGCGAGTACCGAAAGCAGCACTCGGATCTGAACATCCTTTGCATTCTTGAACACGCGGGCACGCCGGAGCTCGAAGCGCTTCACGGTACGGTGGCGTGGTGGAAGCGAAAAGGCTTCGATCCGCCGCAGGTGTTCACGGCGGAAGAGCTGCGGGCCTCCGCCGATATTTTTGCCATCGAATTGCTCGACATGAAAACGAATCACAGAATGATCTACGGCGACGATTTTTTCTCCACGCTCAACGTCCCCACCAACCTGCACAAATTGCAGGTGGAGCGCGAGCTGCGCACCAATTTCGTGCGGCTGCGTCACGGTATTTTGTCCGTACCACCCAAGGACCGCCTGGTTGTCAGCCTGATGGACGCATCGGTATCGGCATTCGTCACTCTGTTTCGCCATGCGCTGTTGGCTTTCGGCGAGCCTGCCCCTGCTTCCAAGCGCGAAGTTGTCGACCGCGCTGCCGCGCTCGTAGGCAGCAAACCGGATGCTTTTCGCGCGATTCTCGACGTGCGCGAGGGCAAACGAAAGCCTTCCGACGTGGATGCCCAGGACACGTTGCGCGGGTTCGTGGAACTCGTCGAGCGCATGACGAACTTGGTAGACCGGCGCTTCGAGGGCACTTGCTGACACGGGCGTGATTATTCGCCCAGTCTGCAAGGCGCGTGCTGCGTGATTTTCGCGGAGGAGCAAAATGAAAAAGGGATGGGCGGTGCTGGGTGTCATCGTCCTGCTTATCGTTATCGTGGCGGGAATGTACGTCAGCGCGCGAAATCAGATGGTGCGCAAGAATGAAACGGTCAAATCCGACTGGGCGCAGGTGGATGTGGTCCTCGAACGCCGCGCCGACCTGATCCCCAACCTTGTTGCAACCGTGAAAGGCATCGCGGCCCAGGAAGTCACCGTGTTCACGGCCGTCGCCAACGCGCGCGCCAACTTGATGAATGCCCAAACTCCGAAAGACAAAATCGCCGCCAACGGCCAAATCGACAGCGCCCTCGTCAAGGTGCTCGCGCTTACCGAGAACTATCCGCAGCTCAAATCGAACCAGAGTTTTTTGCAGCTTCAGGACGAACTGGCCGGCTCTGAAAATCGCATTGCCGTCGAGCGCAAGCGTTATGACGACGCCATTCAGGACTACAACACGTTCATCGGCACGTTCCCCAATAGCACTTTTGCGCGTTGGGCAGGCTTCCAGCGCAACGACGCGTATTTCGCTGCATCGCCCGCGGAGCGCGCTGTGCCCAAAGTGGCCTTTCCCAGCCCTGCGCAGTAAATTTGCGCGAGATGCCAGTGAGGCATAGCCCTATCTTTCTGATAGCAAGCAGCATAAGTGGCGATGCCTTGACCGGGCCCCCGCACTCCTGTAACGTATCAATGGGGCGCGAGCGGAGCTCCGGGACGTACACGCAGCCACCTACCTAGATGAGACAAACCGTCAGGATGTCGGGGGACGTCGCCGATCTATTCGGCACCTACGACGAAAATCTCAAGCTCCTCGAATCGACTCTCCACGTAACTACACAATTGCGCGACAGCGAGCTTGAAATCGAAGGCGCTCCCGCCGAGGTGAGCCGCGCCGCCAGGTTCTTGAACGATTACAATCAGTTGATTCGCGAAGGGCGTAAGATCGAGAGCGCGCAAGTGAAAGCGATGTTGCGTATGGCCCATGAAGAGCCAGAATTCTCGATGCGCGGTGCGGTTGAGCACGTACGCCCACGCGCCTTCGGTAAAAAACCCATCACCGCGAAAAGTTCCAACCAGCGCCGTTACATGGAGGCGCTCGAACAGTACGACATGGTGTTCGCCATCGGCCCCGGCGGAACTGGGAAGACGTATCTCGCCGTGGCCATGGCCGCCTCCGCCCTTCTCACCAAACAGGTCAACCGCATCATCCTCGTCCGGCCCGCCGTCGAAGCGGGCGAGCGCCTCGGCTTTTTGCCAGGCACATTGCAGGAGAAGATTGATCCCTATATGCGGCCCCTCTATGACGCCCTCCATGACATGCTCGAGGCCGACAAACTCGAAAGATTCCTCGAGAAAGACATCATCGAAGTCGCTCCCCTCGCATTCATGCGGGGTCGCACGCTGAACGATTCTTTTGTGATTCTCGACGAAGCGCAAAATACCACCAGCGAGCAAATGAAAATGTTTCTCACTCGCTTGGGCTTCAATTCCAAAGCGGTGATCACGGGCGACGTCACGCAGATCGATTTGCCGATCGAACGCCGCTCCGGCCTCGTCGAGGCTCTCGACGTGGTGGGCAAAATCGAGGGCATCGCCGTGGTTCATTTTGATGAACGCGACGTGGTGCGCCACAACCTGGTGCAGCGCATCATCAAAGCCTACGAAGAATACGACGGCGGCCAGCACGGCAGCCGCACCGCTGCCAATAATCAGTCGCGCGAGTCCGGTCATCGCGGCAAAGCGGATTAATTCCACTCCATGGTTATCAACCGCCAGAGACGTGTATCTGTCGCTTCTCCTTCGCTGGAGAAGTTTTTTACTCGCGTCGCGAAGCTGGTGCGCATTTCGCCCGTCTCGGCGACCGTGTGTCTGGTGACTGACGCGCAGATCACGCGTTGGAATCGCCTCTATCGCGGCAAAGCCAAGCCCACGGACGTGCTGTCGTTCCCATCGGAAGCGGGCGCAACAAAAAGGCGCGTGATGCGAAGCGCTTCTAAATCGCCGCGCCGCCCGCGTCATTTGGGAAATCGCAATGGTTCCTATTTGGGCGACATTGCTATCGCGCCCGCGGTCGCGCGGCGCAATGCGCGCGAATCCGGCCGTCCCTTTGACGATGAGATGTGCGTCCTGGTGCTTCACGGAGTTCTTCATTTGCTCGGATACGATCACGAAACGGATCACGGCCAAATGGAAAAGCTGGAGCTTCGCTTGCGCCGCCGGTTAGGGATTCGATAAAAATGGGCGTGCTTCCTTACACCATTGGAATTCTGGTCCTTGCCGCGGGCCTCACGGTCTTTGCGTATCTGGACCGCATTTACCGCCAACTGGGGCGCGTTGTCGCGGGTCCGGCGCACGCGAATCTGGACGCCTTCGTCGCCGAAATTGAGCCGCGCTTGCGTATCAATCGGGTGCGCGCCGCCGGCACCTTCAGTCTCCTCACGCGCCTCGGGCTCGTGGTCGTGTCCGTGCTCACCGCGCGCGCCGTTATCCTTTTTGCCGGCCCAACCTGGCAAATCGCCGTCGAGATGATTTTTTTCCTCGGCTTCGAAGTCATTCTCGGCATGCAGTTTTTCCCCGCGCTGTTGCTCGCGCGGACCACGGGCCGCTGGCTGATTCCGGTTTTGCCCCTTGTGCGCTTGTTCGCATGGCTCGTCTGGCCCATCCAGGCCATTCTCGAATTCGCGATATCCCTGCTCCATATTTCCGACGAGCCCGATAGCGGCGCATCGGCCGACGATCAGCACGCCATCGAAGCCATCGTCGACGCGGCCACCGAACAGGGCATCCTCGAGCAGGACGAAGCTCGTCTGATCGAGCAGGTCGTCGAATTCAGCGATAAACGCGTCAGGGAAGTGATGACGCCGCGCCCAGACGTAGTCGCCATTCCCGCAAGCGCCAGCATCGAGCAATTGCGCCGCGTCCTGGTGGAAGCCAAACTGTCGCGCTTGCCCGTCTATGAAAATAATCTCGACGAAATCATCGGAATCGTAATCGCGCGTGACGTTTTGCAAGTCCCGGAAAGTGAATCCGTCCAGCGCACCGTGCGTGAGTTGGTGCGTCCCGCGTTGTTCGTCCCGGAGGCAAAAATGGGTTCCAGCCTGCTGAAAGAAATGCAGCGCAAAAGCCAGCAGATGGCCATCGTGATCGACGAATACGGTTCGATGGCGGGGATCGTTACCGCCGAGGATCTGGTCGAGGAAATTGTCGGTGAAATCGGCGAAGAGGATCGCCAGCCCGTGCCGGATGTCATCCGCGAAAGTTCCGGCAGCATGGTTCTTCGCGGTAGCCTCTCCGTTGAAAAGCTCCAGGAATTATTTGGCGTCGAAGTGAGTGACCGCGACGTGGAATCGACCGCCGCGACTGTAGCTGGCCTGCTCAATCACGTCGCTGGACACGTCCCCGAAGCGGGCGAAAAGCTGGATTATGCCGGCCTCCAGTTCGAAATCCTCGAGGCCAATCAGCGCAAAGTCCTTCGCCTCCGCGCCCGCCGCCAGCCAGAAGCCCGCGCCGCCCTCCCTTAAGCCGCAGGCCGGACCTGACGTCTTGATATTTTCGCGCCTCGGGAGTAACTTTCAATTCCCATTTAGCAGCGAATTGAACAGCCGGGAAGTGTTCTGCGGAGGCGCTATGGCCATCGACGTCCGAATCAGCGTGAACGGCAAGGAATATGAAAACAAAGTCGAGCCGCGTTTGTTGCTGGTGCATTACCTGCGCGATACCCTAGGCTTCACCGGCACGCACATCGGGTGCGAGACCAGCCTCTGCGGCGCTTGCACTGTGCTCCTTAATGGCAAAGCGGTGAAATCCTGTACCATACTGGCCCCGCAGGCCGACGGGGCGGAAATCACCACCATCGAAGGCTTGGCGGCCACCTGGAAGTCCAACGGCGTGAACGCAAACGGCGGCCTTCATCCCATGCAGGAGGGTTTCTGGGAAAAGCACGGCTTGCAGTGCGGCTATTGCACGCCGGGCATGATCCTGACGGCGGTTGCGCTGCTCGAAGAGAATCCAAATCCCAGCGAATCCGAAATTCGCGGCGCCATTAACGGCAATCTGTGCCGCTGCACCGGCTATCAAAACATTGTGGAAGCAATTCAGCACGCAGCGAAAAAAATGGCAGCAAAAAGTAAGTAGCAGAGTCTCTCGGCGGGAGGACACCTCATGGCGACGGCGGCAAAATACGTTGGGAGGCCGATGAAGCGCAAAGAAGACCCGCGCCTCATTCAAGGTCTCGCGCATTATGTTGACGACATTCAACTCGCGAACATGCACTACATGGCCGTGGTGCGCAGCCCGTACGCGCACGCGAAAATCCGCTCGGTGGATGTTTCGAAAGCCAAATCCGCCCCCGGCGTCGTCGCCGTAATCACAGGCGAAGATGTTCGCGGCGTCATCGGGCCCGTGCCATGCGCGGCGCAGATTCCAGACATGAAGCCCGCCGTCCGCAACGTCCTCGCAACCGATAAAGTACGCTTCGTCGGGGAGCCTGTCGCTGTCGTTGTCGCAAACGACCGGTACGCGGCCCGCGATGCCGTCGATCTCGTCGAAGTCGATTACGAGCCCCTCACCGCTGTCGTTGATCCCGAGAAGGCCATCTCCAAAGGCTCGCCAAAGCTGTATGACAATTTCGCAGACAATGTCGCGTACCGCTGGGAACTCGAGGGCGGCGACGTCGCGGGCGCGTTCAAAAAGGCCGATAAAATCATCAAGCAGCGCATGGTGAATCAGCGCCTGATCCCGATGGCCATGGAGCCGCGCGGCGTTGTCGCCACTTTTGACCCCGGCGAGCCAAAATTAACCATCTGGACCTCTACGCAGATTCCGCATCTCGTTCGCACGCAGGTTGGCGCGATGCTCGGCTTTTCGGAAACCTCGATTCACCTCATCACGCCGGAAGTCGGCGGCGGCTTTGGCAGCAAGTTGAACGTCTACGCGGAAGAAGCGCTTTGCGCGTATCTCGCGATGAAAATCGGCAAGCCAGTGAAATGGATCGAATCTCGCCGCGAGAATTTCCAGGCCACGATTCACGGACGCGATTTCATCAATTACGTCGAGCTCGCCGTCAAGCGCGACGGCACGATCCTCGGTGCGCGCCACAAAATCATTGCCGACCTGGGCGCGTATTATCAGCTTTTGACGCCGCTCATCCCCACGCTGACTGCCTTGATGCTCTGCGGCAGCTACAAAATTCCCGCGGTCCGCATTGAAATCACCGGCGCGCTAACAAATAAAATGGCCACCGACGCCTATCGCGGCGCGGGACGCCCGGAGGCCACGTATTTTATCGAACGCGCCATGGACATTGTTGCCGCCGAATTAGGCAAAGACCCGCTCGAAATTCGCCGCAAGAATTTCCCGTCGCCCAAAGATTTTCCCTACGCCACGCCCACGGGCTTGATTTACGACACGGCAGCGTACGAAAAGTGCATGGACACGGCGGCCAAAGCCTCCGGCTACGCGAAACTTCGCAAAGAGCAGGCTGCGGCGCGCAAGAACGGAAAATTGATCGGCATCGGCGTTTCCAGCTACGTCGAAATCTGCGCTATGGGCCCCTCCAGCGCCATGCCCGCTGGCGGATGGGAAAGCGGCACGGTTCGCATCGAGCCGACCGGCAAAGTGAAAGTGCTCACCGGTTCGTCGCCGCACGGCCAGGGCCAGGAAACCAGCTTCGCACAAATCGCCGCGGACATGCTCGGCATCGCTCCCGATGACGTCCTCATCGTGCACGGCGACACGAGCGAAGTGCCCTACGGCATCGGGACGTTTGGCAGCCGCGCTACTGCCGTCGGCGGCACGGCCATGTACAAATCCCTCGAAAAACTCCGCGACAAACTGTCCAAGATCGCGGCGCACATTTTGGGAGTTGCTCCGGAGAAAGTGGCGTTCGGAGATCGCAGAATTTACTCGAAAGCCGACCCGAAAAAATTCGTTAGCTTCAACGATCTTGTCAGCGCCGCCTACGTCGCCAAGACGCTTCCTCCCGGCGTCGAGCCCGGTCTCGAAGCCACCACCTTCTTCGAGCCCACGAATTTCACTTTCCCGTTTGGCACGCACATTTGCGTTGTCGAAATCGACCGCGACACGGGCGACGTTAAACTCAAGAAGTACGTCGCCGTCGACGATTGCGGCAATGTCATCAATCCGATGCTCGTCGACGGCCAGGTCCACGGCGGCATCGTTCAAGCAATCGGCCAGGTGCTTTTCGAAGAAGCCGTCTACGATGCCGAAGGCCAACTCATCACCGGCGAGCTCACTGATTACGCGCTGCCTCACGCCGCCGATTTGCCGCACATGGAAACGTCGCGCACTGTCACGCCCACACCCGTCAATCCCATGGGCGTGAAAGGCGTCGGTGAAGCAGGCACCATCGGCGCTACTCCGTGTGTCGTCAACGCTGTCGTTGACGCTCTTGCGCCGCTCGGCATCAGGCACGTTGACTTGCCCATCAAACGCGAACGCATCTGGAGCCTTTTGCAGAAATCCGCTCCACGCGCAAAAGCGAAATCCGGGAGGGCGCGATGATTCCAGTCGAATTCGAATATCAAGCTCCGAGAACTCTCGACGAAGCTTTGCGCGCCCTGGGACGCCACGGAGACGAAGCAAAAATTCTCGCCGGCGGCCACAGCTTGTTGCCCATGATGAAGCTGCGTCTCGCCTCGCCGCGTTATGTCGTCGACATTGGACGCATCCGCGGAATGGATTACATCCGCGAGGAGCGCGATAAAATCGCCATCGGCGCGCTCATCACGCACGCGCGAGTCATCAGCTCGGAATTGCTGCGCGCGAAGTGCCCGCTGCTCCCCGAGACAGCATCCGAAATCGGTGACATGCAAGTGCGCAACCGCGGCACGATTGGCGGCAGCGTAGCTCACGCCGATCCCGCCGCGGATTACCCCGCCGCCATTCTCGCGCTCGACGCCGAAATGATCGTGCAATCCGGTTCCGGCAAACGCACCATTCCAGCCGCTGACTTTTTCGTTGACCTGCTCACCACGCAAATCCGCCCGGACGAAATCTTGACGGAAGTCCGCGTCCCCATCAAACGCGCGGGTGAAGGCACGGCCTACAAGAAATTCCATCATCCTGCGTCAGGATTTGCAATTGTCGGTGCCGCGGCGCGCGTCATCGCCACCAAAGCCGGACAAATCGAAGACATCGCCCTCGGCATGACCGGCGTCGGCTCCAAGGCCTATCGCGCGACCGCCGTCGAGAAAGCGCTGCGTGGAAAAAATGCCAGCGAGTCTCTGATCGCCGACGCGTGCGCCAAGGCCGCGCAGGGTGTCGATCCGCTCGGCGATATTTTTGCCTCCGCCGAATATCGCCGCGAAATGGCCAGCGTTTTCGCGCGAAGAGCCATCGCCAGCGCCCTGGAAAAGGCCATGGGACGCGCATCCGGCCCATCCAAGGGCGCGGCGCAAGGCAAAACCACGTGAAAGTGCAGGGAACTGCGTCGCTTCCCGCGCCGCGTCAGCAGGTTTGGGATCTTCTGAACGACCCCGAGCGCCTCGCGAAGTTGCTTCCTGGCGCGGAACGTCTCGAGCCGGACGGCCCGGACCGTTACAAAGTACAGATGAAGGTCGGCATCGCCGCCTTCTCCGGAAAATTTCAGGGCTCCGTCGAGCTCGCCGAGAAGAAGCCGCCCGAATCGCTGAAAATGCGCGTCGATGGCCGCGGCGCGCCGGGCTTCCTGAAGGGCGAAGGCACACTCTCGCTGCGCGAAAAAAGCGGCACCACGGAAGTGCATTACGAAGGCCAAGCACAGGTCGGAGGCGTCATCGCCTCGGTGGGTCAGCGCATGATCGAAGCCGCGTCGAAAAAAATCATCCAGCAATTTTTTGACGCCGCCTCCGCTGAGCTGAAATCCGCCGCGAAGAAGTAGAGTTGCCGCGCAACGTACGCGAAGAAAGGAAAAGCGTCGCAGCGTCTGTCTTTGTTTTGCCGAGCGCGCTTATGCTTGTCATTCCGAGGAGCTATGCGAAGAGGAATCTGCTTGCTCTTTGCGTCAGCGCACGACTCAGCCAAAAGCGAGCAGCTTCCCCAAATCCGAAGTGGTGCTTTTTTACGTACTCAAATCACCCAGGGAAGTAATTTGGTTTTTCGTCTTTTATCTCAACCGTTGAGGAGCGTGGGTCATGAGGAAAGCAGGACTGTTGTGCAGCGCAATTTTGATGGTCGCGGGGCTGGCTCTTGCGAGCCCGAAGCAGCAAACCTTCACCGGCGCGATCAGCGACAGCATGTGCGGTGCGAGCCACATGATGGAAGGCAGCGCAAAAGATTGCACGCTGAAATGCGTCAAGGACGGCAGCAAATTTGTCCTAGTCGATCCGTCGGGAAAGGTGTATCAGTTGAGTGACCAGAAAGCTCCAGAGGCGTTCGCTGGCGCCAACGTGAAAGTCACCGGAACGCTAAACGGCGACACCATCACGGTGAAGTCGATCACGGCCGCCAGGTAACGCCGTCGCGCAAAAACTTTTCTCTCGCGCAACCCGCGCCTCCCAACGTATCTTGTGCGGGTCGGCGACGCTCGCACTCTGATTCCCGAGTGCGCCGTGTTGCCGGCCCGCATTTTTGCGTCAACACGATTTGTGCTTAACAGAGGCCGGATGCTCAACGCGCTGCGCCATTACTGGATGGTTGCCAAGGGTTACCGCCTGCGTCCCTGGCGCAGTCCGTATTTGCAGTGGCGCATGGAGACTTTCTTCGGTGCCGAAGCCGATAACCTCGACGCGCGCAAATTCCTGCATCTGATGTGGCGCGAACGCGCCAGGATGAAAAGCTTCGCCGCATGGGCCGCTGAACGCCGCCGCGCTCAAAAGCGCAGTTCCCGCTTTTGAGTCGGCGAAACGCGGTTGTTGATTGTTACCGCTTAGCAATTGGGATTACGAACCGCAGTGCAGTGTGCGTGGACGAAAAGCTGCAAACCTTGTTGTCCGTCAGGTCTGCTGCCCTGCCCGCTTGAATCACGTCGATTCCGCGGATGTGCGGCTGGCCCTTCGGATAAACCACCCAGATTGCACCGTTTCTCTGAATCGATCGCACCGCGACGCGCTGCCCAGCCTTCACGCCCAGCTTATCGATCAACAACCGGTGCGAGTAATCACGTTCCTGCGGCCGTTTTATTCTTGGAACCGTGCGCCATGGTTTTCCGCTGTTAAATGGTTTTCCTCGCTAGAACACCTGCTCGTCCGCCGAAGGCCCGTAAATCGACGGCACCGGCACATCGTTCAGCCGCAGATACACGCCCAGTTGCGCGCGATGATGGATCATGTGGTTCATCACGAATCCGCGTAAAACCGCAATTTTCGGCAGCGTGAAGATCGTTTTGCCGTTGGCGATCAGCGACCACGGCTTCATCAACTCTTCATCGCTCGCTCCCGCAATCGCCGCGCGCCCCGCCGCCGCGCGCTTGTCGAATTCCTCAAGCAATTGTTTGCGCGACCCCATCACCAGCGGACCCTGCTGCTGCGGCGCTCCGGCGCCCACTTCGATCGAATCCCGCAGAATCGTTTCCTTGGCCCAGCCGGGGAGTTCCGCAGTGTGCCCCGCGAGCCGTCCCATGGGCATGGATTTCTCGTGCGGCTTGTAATCAGGCTTTCCTTCCGGGACGCGCTCCAGCACCTTTCGTGTATTCGCAACTTCGTGATCAAATTCCGGTAAAATCCCATCTCGTATCGCCATTTGTTCCTCCTCAATTTGGGAAATTCAAAGGGTTGCGGTCGCACGCGCCGCTCGCCATAGGATGCGCGTAAGCCCCCCGGGATGCAACCAGCGCCGCATCCGCAGCGCTGGCTCGTCCTGAGGATCCTGACGAAGGGCAGGCCCTCCCGCCGTTTGTCCCTGACATCGGTCGGTCCCGCAGGCTCATGAGTTCACTAGGGACAGAACTTGTTCGTAACTTGTTTATCTCTTATTGTTCCTTCGCGTTCGTGCATTTCAGAACCACAGAGGCCTGAAACGAGCACTGGATTTCTTACTGATCCCTGGTGTTCCAACGGTGCGAGATCACATTTTCCGCAAGAGTTTTTTGTGTGAAAATATGGCGGGGACGACGGGGTCGAACCCGCGACCTCTGCCGTGACAGGGTACCAATAACCAGAAACTCAAGCACTTACGGGGAGCGCCAAGGAACGTAAGGTACTGAAAACACATAGAAGGGAACGCTTATTGCTCCTCGATTGTTCCCGCGACCGAAGCGTCGGATTCCGAAACAAAATATGCGGGCGGATTGGCACCGGCGCCGCGGAGTGGAAGAACCAGCGAGGTCAGGACCGAAAGCGTTGATTAAGTCGACGGAATGCCCGAGAACGATTAGCACGCGCGCCTTCATGGACCAACTACTCGCAGCTCACTGTGGGTTCGATCCCCAGGGCCCGTACCAAAACCTGCTGAAACAAAGCTTCTGACCGTTTCGGCTCGGCGTCAATTGCTGACTGAGTGTTAATTCACCGCGAGAACGGAAATCAACATAAAGTCCCCCTTCGACGCGACCAGAGCCCTGCTCTTCGGCAGAACAGGTGCAAAAAGAACGCATGACGACAAATCACGCGAGTGCGGAGTAGTGCTACAATAGTTACAGGAGTTACAAAGGAGGACTTGTGCGAAAAACTCGTTCGATGGTCGTCAGTATGCGTCTGCCGACAGAGAGCGGCAATCGCCTCAAGCGTCTGGCCAGCCGGCACGGATGGACACCCAGCGATGCGAGCGCACGTCTGGTTGAAGAGGGCCTGAGGCGGTCGGAATTCGCCTTCATCGACTTTCGTGATTCCGCCGCCGGCCGGCAAGCCTATGTCCAAGGGAGCAGCCTCGCAGTTTGGGAGGTAATGCTCTTGGTTCAAAGCTACAAGGCGAACGTGGAGGCGGTGGCTAAACACGTCACATGGCCGGAGGCGAAGGTTCAAGCTGCCGTCAATTACGCAAAGGCCTTTCCGGAAGAGATCGAAAGCGCGCTCTCAGAGAACGCCGCTACTGACTTCGAGGCGCTAAAGCGAATGTTGCCTCAAGCGGCCAAATTTGGTCTCGTATCTGTCACAAAGAGTTGAAATGCTCAGGCTTCTTTTGGATGAGCACATCTCGCCAGCCGTGGCAGGCGGTCTTCGCCGTAGGCATCGAGCACTCTCGGTGGTCTGCATGGTTGAATGCGAAGATGGAGAATTTCTAGGGCAATCAGATTCGGCATGCCTGCGACAGGCCGCGGCGCAAGGTCTTTCGCTTGTTACCTATGATCGAAGAACGATACCTTCGTTGCTCAAGGTTTGGACGGAAGAAGGCAGAACGCACGGCGGGTTAATCTTCGTAGACGAAAAGACTATCCCACCATCAGATGTAGGAACCCTCGTGCGAGCCCTAAGCGCCCTCTGGCTCAAAACTGTGAAGTGGGACTGGAGTGACCGAATCTGTTTTTTGCAAAGCTGAGAGAGTTCTGGCACATAACGACGCTCGCAGTCAGCAGAATCAGCAAGTGGATTTGGTCAGCGGTTGCAACGCCATCAGTCCACAGGACTTTAGAGTTTTGGGGTCGTGTTCGATCCCCACCGCCCCTACCAAAACTTTCGTGTTTCCTTTCACTTAATCCGCTGCGACGGTTCCAATCGGAACGCTCTGGTTTTCTGTGCCCTAGGCGCTGCCAGTCAATCCGCTTGATGCCCGAGACTGCGTCGAAGTGACGGTCACGGCTTAGAAGCGGCAGCGAATGCTGGCGGCAAAGCGCCGCGATCCAAATGTTGTTGGTCGGTATAGGCTTTCCCGCCCCCTTCAATTCCAAACCAATGGCCGCGTAGTGGTGACTCGTCGCTTCCTCGATTTCGAGAATGTCGACCGCGGCGACACATTCTGACAGCCAGGTTTCATAGACTTCCCGCTGCCGAGACTGTGCAATGCCGAGGCGATATTCGCCCAGGACAATTACAGGAAGGGCCACGCGGTCGACGCGGGCGAGGACGTGAGAAAAGCGGGCTAAAAGCGATAAACCACAGTCTACTCGGGTCAAGGAGCCGACATTGTTATGCAATCAATTTATGCGCTCGGTTTCCTTATGCAGATGCTTTAATTAGCTTCCCGAAGGCTCTCATCCAAGGTCTCTTGCCTGAGGCGGGTAAAGCCCTCATCATGGGAAGCACAGGCCGTCTAAGCGGCCCTTGACAGACATACTAGTATAAGTATAGTTATATATGATGACCGAGGCGGTGACGCCTGTCAGATGGATTGGAACGTCGCTCAGAGATTTGCGGTCTTTCCCTCGCGAGGTCAGGATCGACATTGGGCACGCGCTCTTTACAGCCCAAGAAGGCAAGACTGATCCTGCCGCCAAAACCCCTCAAAGGTTTTGGCGGTGCCAGCGTGCTCGAAATTGTGGCTTCGCATCACGGTAATGCGTGGCGAGCCGTTTACACGGTACGTTTTCAGGATGCCATCTATGTTTTGCACGTATTTCAGAAGAAATCCACAAAGGGAATCGCGACACCGACAAGGGAGATTGATTTGATTAAACGGCGGCTAGCGGAAGCCGAGCGGGACTATAGAGAAAGGCAGAACTAAAATGAAGACCAAAGGACGAAAAACAAACAGCCGCGTTGCCCGCGTGACCGAAGGCAGCGGCAACGTCTTTGCAGACCTTGGCCTCCCCAATCCTGAGCAAGAGCTGCTCAAGGCGCAGCTCACCCTGCAAATCTATACGATCCTCAAGGGAAGTGGCATGACACAGGCGGAGATTGCCAAAATTCTCGGCGTGCAACAACCCCAGGTTTCCTTGCTAATGCGGAACCGCGCTGGCAGTTTTTCCGTTGGACGCCTTATGGAATTCCTCACGGCTCTACGTCGCGATGTTGAGATCACCGTCCGGGCCACCCGCAAGGAACATGGTGCATTGTCGGTTGTCTCGGCCTGAAACGATAGACAGCGACATGGGCAAGGAAAAGTTTTGGTTGATCCCATCAGAACGTTTCGGTGCGCACGGCATAGCAATCTGGCAGCTTACTTAACTTGGACCCCCGCGCTTCCCCATTTAGACTTCCTTCCGAGTAGTGCCAAATCAAAGGAGCAGCTTTGTCGGCTTCCCTCGTCTCGTTCGAAGCAACGGTCGAGAAACTGATTGATCGATTCGACTCAGACCGAACTCACTATCTGTCCAAGAGCTATTCCGAGGCTCAGGCGCGCGTTGATTTCATCACGCCTTTTTTCAAGGCGCTCGGGTGGGACGTTGAGAACGAGGAAGGTCTCGCGCACGACGCACGAGAGATTGTGGTCGAGTTGGGAGAAGACACGCAGGGCCACCCCGATTATGGCTTTCGCTTAGGCGGTCAAACTAAATTCTTCGTAGAATCCAAGGCCCCATCCGAAGCTCTCGATAACGCCCGCCACATCATGCAGGCCAAAAAATACGCCTGGAATACCAAGCAGGTCTTCTTTGTCGTTCTCACCGACTTCGAAGAATTCCGCTTCTACGACGCCTCCATCATTCCCGACGAGCGCAAGCCGGACGAAGGCTTGCTGCTGAACTTCCGCTACACCGATTACCTCGCCAACATAGCCAAGCTCTGGGATTTTTCTCCCGAGCGCGTCGCCGCCGGTTCGCTCGAAGCCCTGCTCCCGCGCGACCGCCGCACCCAGCGCCTCCGGCTCGTTCCTCATCGGGGCCTTTCAGTGCCTCATCGACTATCACGCTCACTACCTCAGCAAGCACCCAAAAGAAGCTCGCGTCGATACCTTGCTCCCCGACATAACCAAGGACCCAAACGGCGAGCCGGGCCTTTCCGTCATCCGCAAAGCGCAAATTCTGAAAAACAATCTTTTCGGCGTGGACATCGACCCGCAAGCCGTCGAAATCACCATGATGAGCCTCTACCTGAAGGCCCTCGAAGGCGAGCGTTCACAACTCCCGCCCACGTAGAGGAATTCATGTCGCCTCTACGCCATCACCGCCGAAGAGCGCAAAATCATCGAAGCACAGCAATAGTGCAGGCCGACGCTTGCGGCATCGAACAGCCGCTTACGCGCCCAGCGAGGCCAGGAAATCGTCGATCCCGTGCGAGACCAAGTGCTCCGCGAGCGTCCGGCATCCGCGCCGGACTTCGGGTCCTGGAGCATCACGATTCCGATCCCCACGAGAAGCAATGCCAAACCAAATTGATTCTTCATGTGCATCGTTTTACCACGAATCAAAATCGACGAAATCATCCCGGGCTGGCCCCTGCCTTAAAGCTCTGCCCGTCAGGGCACGGTTTCAACCGTGCCCAACAGATGGCGCTTCGTGTTCGCTTCCTTTCGCGCGCGGTATCCGCGGATCTGTTCCGCTCGTCCAGCCGGGCATTAAGCAAGCGAGCCTTGCAATGCTACAAGGCGTGAGTACATAGCGAACGAGGCAGCGCATTCCAAGACATTTCGATGCGAGTTAAATGCGGCTGTCCACCAGGGATGCAGGGCATTGCATAACGGGACGACTACTTGCCGCGGATACAGCGCGGGGTTGGAATGAAGATTTGGGTCACTCTGCATGAATACGAAACGGCGCAGCTAGGTTCCTGCTTGACGGGTGTGTATAAAGTGTGTATCATTTATCAATGTCCAGCCGAGAAATCCTACAGCGCTTGAAGCAGGATGGCTGGTATGAGGTTGCGCACGTTGGGAGCCACAAGCAGTTCAAGCATCCGGTGAAGCCGGGACGGGCCACTGTGCCACATCCTGTTCGAGATATACCAATCGGCACGC
>Ga0307374_10000235_pt1 | contig 103478 bp, 97 predicted proteins | sample OX3MG_FD_202532 | JGI IMG/M metagenome (GOLD analysis project Ga0307374, IMG submission 202532) | Soil microbial communities from Risofladan, Vaasa, Finland - OX-3 | ecosystem: Environmental > Terrestrial > Soil > Coastal area > Acid sulfate soil | place: Finland: Risofladan, Vaasa | collected...
AAGCCGGTCGACGGCCTTCCGCATCAGCAGCGGAGCGCTCTGCTCAAACAGCGCCATACGCCGCGTGGTGTTGGGAAAGTTGCCTAGCCGATAAAACTCGTTCGCGTCATGCGATGAGAATTGGCCGGAACCTTTCTGCGGATCGAGGAACGAATAGCGATGCGCGATATCGGCCCGGCTCACCATGCGGCGGAAGACCGTGCGCAGCCGCGGGTCGTCGAGCATCTGCTCGGCGAAGACGACGAAGGAGTAATGCACATCGTGCTCCGGTACGGCAGTGGCAATGCGGTTCAGGTAAGCCGTAGTCATGACAAAAAGCCCTCAGCCGGAGTGGATTGAATGTTGCGTGTGTGTGTCATTCCACGAAGAGACGACGATCCGGCGAGTCGACTACTTGAGAGAACACGCTCCGTATTCTCAATACAACAGCTAGTCTTTGAGACGAGACCTTGGTTCTTTTGATAGCACTTTGCAGTGCGGGGAATAGGATGACGATTCGTTCATGGATTGCGTAATCAGCACGGATGTTGATTGAATTCGTTGGGCGACATACTAAGTTACACATCAGTAAGCCAATGAGCGGTGTGAACCTGTCCCCCGTTCAGCTTGCCGCACCCCAGCCAAGCCCTTGATCTGCCGTGAGATCGATAGCCTAACATCATCCGCGACCAGTCTCAAAGCCATACGCTTAGCTCACCATTCATCTTTCACAATTGTACAAAAAGGGCACGCTGGCCGGACGAGACTGTCGCCTGGAAATGAAAGGCAGAATCAAAATCCTTTACCTGGTTCCGGGAAACCTTTCGATCGATCAGGATCGTTGGATCCGATGGGCACCTCATGATCTTGCGAGTGCCTGACCCGTTGCTCGTAGGTCCCTTCTAAGCTCCCACGCGCCAAAGGTTGGCAATGTCCGCTGCGCTGTTGGAATTGAGTAGCGGCGACATAGTCAGTTAAGCGCCTTTCTCCTTAACATCAACCTCCATGCTGGGCTCGAACTGAGCATTACGGGCACGCAGCGCGGCGAACAGGATTGGCGTAGGTTCTCAACCAGGTTGGTGGGGGACAGCACCCGTTCGAGATTCTCGGGCAGTCCCAGGCGCATCACGGTCAGCGTTTCCTCCAGCCCCTCGCGCAGCGAGCTGGCCGCGCCGGGATGCTGATGCTCAAGCCGCCGCGCCTCGGAGATCTCGAGCCCGCCGTACTTCGCCTTCCACAGCCAGGCGCGAGTTCCGATGATTCTCAGAACCCTGAATTCATTGCGCGGGGTTGGACCGAGGCGCTCGGCACTCTCGAAGAGTCCCTCGTGCCGACGATCCGCACCTGTGAACGCGCCCTTTTCGTGGTCAAACAACTGGCTCTCGATCGGCGTCTCAGGAATCGCGGCACAGTTGACAGGCAGGTACGGACCGTCTTTAGGTGAGGAAAGGTGGTGGATTAGTTGAGCCGTGATCTCTTTTCCGGTCCCGCTTTCGCCGGTGATCAGAACAGGCACATCGGATGAGGCGATACGTTCTACCAGGCTCATGATCCGGTGGGCGTGATGCACATCGTTTGCTACCTGCGACAAGGATCCAAGGTCTTCGAGACTTACTGGACGACGAGGCGCGGCGTCGAGGCGATGGATAACAGCTATCGGTTGCTCGACTTGACCGTCTACGGACGGCAGGAGACGTGGGAGGACTCGCCGACCGGCTGGTCACAACGGTTTAAAGGCAAGCAAAATACCCGTACCGATGGGCGTCCCACCGCACAGTGGTCTCGCTTGAAGGCCGGGTATTCCGACGACCTGGGAACCGGCAGGCGCTGAGAAGCCGGGGTTCAATACCAGCATGCAGGACGCCTACAATCTGGGTTGGAAGCTCGTGGCCGTCATGTTGGCGCTCATTAATCCGCCTGATCACTCCTGCAAATGAAATATATCTCGAACTTCCAGGATGAGAACATGAAAAAGTCGGGCGCGAGCTTAGGCCAGCCGGCATCGGAACTCATCTCGAAAAGAATCGCCGAACTCGGGGACTGGCGCGCGGAAACCCTCAGCAGAATGCGCAAGCTCATCAAGGAAGCAGACCCGGACGTCGTCGAGGAGTGGAAGTGGATGGGCACTCCGGTTTGGTCGCACGACGGCATCATCTGCACTGGCGAATCCTACAAGAAGGTCGTGAAGCTTACCTTCGCCAAGGGCGCGTCGCTGAAGGATCCGGCCCGTCTCTTCAACTCGAGTCTCGACGGAAACGTACGCCGCGCGATCGACATCCACCAAGGAGAAGAAGTTGACGAGTCCGCCTTCAAGGCGCTCGTTCGCCAAGCGGTCGCCCTCAACAGTTCTGGCAACTCGAAAGCTTCGAAGAAAGCGAAGTCCCAAGGGGCGAGAGACTAAGAGGATTGTCCAGCGCACGCCCGGCCTGAAGCCACCGCGGCTCGCTGAGCGTGGTCCACTTGCCGTGAAACAGCGGCATTTGTGGAACAACCGAGATTCCTACTAAGTATTGGATTGCCTATTCTCAACGGTAATCCGCAGTCCGGGCATCACGCGCAGAATTCCGAATAGTGACGGCAAGCCTCGATTGACCAGATGAACGCCGTGCGCCGCCGCGAAGCCATTTTCCTGGGAGCTTCGCTCAATCAGCGCAACGGGTACAAAGAACGACGCTGGTCGCGTTTCAGGCTTCTCTCCCCGATGGGCTTCCGCCTGAGCCGGCAGGTTGCCCAGGCGAACGCGCTTGATCTCATTCTCCAGTTCTTGGCCTATTGTTTCCGCTTCGATCTTTTTGGCATCGGCTTTTCCTCTCTCGGCATCGGCTCTTCCCCTCTCGGCATCGACTTTTGCTCTCGCGGCGTCGCTTCTTCCCCTTTCGGAACTTCGCTTCTGCCAATTCAACGTCAGATCGATAGCACCCGTGAGGACATCCGCTCCTGGTATGACCGGAGCGGAAATCACGCCGATTCCGCATGCACACAGTAAACTCAACCCACCGACGATCAAACCAGAACCTGTCGCGAAAAAGTCCACCGAGCCCGCGGCTACGCGTACCGTCGGCATCTCGGCATCCACGCCAAAGGAGCGATTCGCCGCCAAAAGCGATGTAATGAGTTCGGTCAGCGCTAGTGAGGTGGCTGCGACTTCGGAAAGTGGCAGCCCACCATCGAGAGCGCCGCGCATCGCCGGATGGTTAAATCGGACAACAAATTCGCGCGGCTTCAACAGTGTATGGTCAAAAGGCAACATTCCGCTTTGAACGAGCTGGGCCATTTCATCGTCTGAAGGATCGATTCTTCGTAGGAGGTGCGGAAGCAGCTTGGCGCCATTTTGAGTTATCCAAGAATCGGCCTCTTCCACGGGTCCATCCTCTGTGTCTCCGCGTAAGAGCGAGGGCCTGTCGTCGCCTATTCCTGCCTCGCGGATGATCTCGAGCCGATCGGGTTCGGTAAGTTCAAGCATGAGTTCTCGCAAAACTTCAATTGGCATGGCCGGCACCTCCGGGGCGTTTTGCTCCTGACCGCTTCGCGCTCGAGCATACACTCGCCTATATTCTATTTGGAAAAGCAAAAAGTGAGATGCGACACAAAGGCGTCTCGGATTGCATAGGCCAAGCATCAAGCGCGCGATGGAGCCCCTCTTCCGAGAGCAATATCCGTATCGATATGGTTTCGCAGCATCGCTGAGCAATGGTCTGTCGTGGTCAGCGGAGCAATACTCCAACGACGCGGCACACGCGCTCGCAGTCTCACTCGGCCGGAACATAGCTCGCTCAGCGCACAGTTTAAATCCACGACTGCCGGCCCGCTTGCCTAGATGCGACCTGGCGTTCTGGCCTTTGTGGAACCTCCGGGGGACGCGTTTTCAGGCTCAGCGACTCATCGCGGCAGTCACGCTTGCGGGCGAATTTGGAGACTCGATGCAGGGAAAGGCGAATTTACAAAAGTTCTCCTGAGAGTCCTTCACCCTGGGCTTCGATTAGAAAGCTTTTCAATCCTTCGGGGTCTACCACGAAACGCTGATCCTGCTGGGAAATCAGCTCTTTCCGCGTAAACTCGTGCAAACGCTCTGTTACCCGCGGTCGTGTCGCTCCTACCAGATCAGCCAGGTCGCGATGTCGCACCGGTATACTCAATCGTACGCCACCACCGCGAATTGGGACGCCGAAATTTTCGATCAAATCGAGCAACACAAGTACCAGGCGTTCCTCAAGTGTACATCCTATCAAGTTGGAGCAGCGCAAATGCACCCGGTCCCAGCGTCCTAGAAAACTGTCACTCATCAGCTTAAAGGCCGCCGATCCGATCCCGAGGCAGATCTTCATGAAGCTATTCAGTCCTATGGTTGCGACTTCGCAACTCGTAACCGCTTCGCAGCGAAAGTTATAGGTAATTCCGGCTACAGCATTAGGAAACGCCGGAACCAAGCCGGGCGACAATATGATCACCGTCGTTCTCCGGCCCTTGCGATTGTCGCATGTAACGCGAGCAACCCCGGAAAACAAAATGTAAGCGGATTCGGAGGAAGATTTGTCAGAGAAAATAGTGCTCCGCTTTTCGTGGCGGGTCACCGTCATTGACCCGGCCAAAGCCTCCAGCTGGCGGGTCGTGAGCCAGGAGATGTTCGCAAGTGCCCGTAAGCCTCGCACCCTCTGTCCCCGAGTTGACGCCATTAGCGTGACAGTTACAACTCTCTTCACGATGCGCTAGTGCATCCCGTTCCCTAGAGAACTCCAGAGGGTTGCAATTTCGGATTCCAATCTCGAAGCTTGGGGAGGGCCGTTTTATCGAGCGATTTCACGCACATACCCGACCTCATGTGAGATGCGAGATAGAGAATCCCCCTCTGATGCTTAGGGAGATCGAGACGGGCTTCGTTCGCAAATCGGCATCCGTTGCCAGCCACCGACAAAGCGATCGCAACCTGCCTCTGGGAGCAGGCCGGCCAGCGGCTGATGACAACGCACGCGAAGAAAGCTACGTCTCGCGGAGCGAGATTTCAGGACTACTCAACGCTGGCGGATATCCTTACACGCAGCTTACATCTTCGCGCGCGCGTTGGAAGCGCTTTGCGCGGGTCGCGGGTTGTTCGAGTGTGCTGGTCCCTTTTTTAATGAGACTCGCACCGGCAGCTCGGTCAGACTTAAAAGCCGATTGTTGTTCGTCCAGGCCAGGGGTCCCATCAGCTCAAAACGTTCAAAGCGGTCAAGCATCTCCTCGAACATCACGCGAATTTCGAGCCGCGCGAGGTTCGCGCCCAGGCAGAAATGGGTGCCCAGGCCAAAGCCGACGTGGTAATTCGGATCGCGTCCGACATCGAAGCGGAAAGCATTCTCGAACACGTCCTCGTCGCGGTTGGCCGACATTTCCCAGACCGTGACCTTTTGCCCTTTGCGGATGGAGTGGCCTCTCAGCTCGGTGTCGCAGGCCGCGGTGCGCCGCTTGTAGACCGAGGGCGAGGTCCATCGCACGATCTCTTCGATCGCGCTCTTCATGAGTTCCGGATTGTTACGCAACCGCTCGAGCTGATCAGGGTTCTCGATCAGAGCCAACAGTCCTCCCGCGATCGATCCGCGAGTGGTCTCAGCTCCCGCCGGAAAGAGCAGGTTGAAGAAAGCGCGAAGCTCCAGGTTATTGAGCTGCGGCGAGCCGTCATCCAATTGAGCGTGAACGATGACCGACAGTATATCGTTGGCCGGATCGGAACGCTTCCGCTCGACCACCGCGTCGGCATAGGCGCCGAGGCGTTTTAGATATTGCGGCGACATGACCGTGCCATCGCCCGCGCCGATTGCGAGGTCGACAATCTCGACTATCTCCGTGCGGTCTTCCTGGGGCACTCCGAGAACACTACAGATTGCCTGGAGCGGGAGTTCGCGAGCCACGGCCGGAACCAAGTTGAAAGTCTCCGCCAACGGTACGTTATCGAGGATGCGTTTGGTGCGTGTCCGGAGCTCGTCCTCCAACAGTCCGATCATCCGCGGAGTGAAGCCCTTGTTCACCAATGCGCGCAGCCGGCGATGCTTGGGATCATCGGTCTGATTCAACTGATAGCCCATGCCTTTGCCGTCGTAGATTTGTGTCCCGCCCAGTTCCGAAGAGAAAGTTTCCGCGTCCTTGAAAACCGCTACCACGTCGTCGTAACGGCTGACGACCCAGAAACCCACGCCGTTGGGGGTGAATCGAGTCGGTTCGTGCCACCACACCGGCTCGTTATGGCGCAACCAGGTGAAGAAGTCGTGAGGAAAGCCGCGCGCGAACGAACGGCTATTGGAGAGATCGACGAATTCCATCAGTTTCCCTGCAGCTTCGCCTTCAGGTTCGGCTTTGCAGCCCAAGCCTCGCAAGAGCGATCATAGCTATTCGAACAACCAGACTCCACCAAGCGTAACCCACCGGATAAGCGGACGGCGCGTACGGCAAGAGCCTTCTATTATTTCTCCGCCGCCGGGCTCCGCGTCACGACCAGAATCCTGAACGTCCCCGCCACCGGGATCGGATGCGCACCGCCGACGCCCGCGGCCGAGGAAATCTTCAGGTCCGCCGTCGGCAGATAGATGGTCCCGCTGCGCTCATCGACGGCCATCGTGCGCGCACCCGGCTCAGTCTCGACCGTCTCCGCAAGCTCGAACTTGTCCGCCGACACTTCGCGCACGATCGTGAGCGTCCCGTCGCCGCAACTCGCGAAGACCAGCGCATCTTTGAACGCCGTCGCGTCGACAAAGGCGCCGATCGGAAAATCCGCCACGATCTTTCCGTCGTCGGCGTTCATCACCACCAACTTTTTGTTTCGACAACCGACGAACAAACGCCGCGACGCGCGATCCATCGACATTCCGGTTGGCCGTTGACCGGGCCCGGTCGGCCACCGCGCGATCACTTTCATCTGTTTCGTATCGACGACCGCAACCTCGTCCTTGTCCGCAATATTCACGAACACCTTGCCGAGGCCGTCCGCCACCGCGAACTCCGGCGAGCCGCCGAGGTCAACCGTCGCCGACGCCTTCCCGTCCTTGAGGTCCACGTCGGGCGCGATCGCCACCATCCGATGCGCGTCGCCGCAAAACACCAGCACCCGATTGCTCGCGGGATCGTAGATGATCGGGTCCGCGTCATCCGCGGCGGCCAGTTTGCCCAACGCCGCTCCGCTGTTCAGGTCAAAAACGATCACCGCGCCGAGTTTGCCGTCGCTGATAAATCCGCGCCCGACCGCCGGCACCAACGCCACGCCGTGAGACCCTTTCTGCCCGCCGATATCATGCACCGCCTTGCCCGTCGCGACGTCCACGACCATCGTATGCGTGGTGCGCGTCACGTACAGAAACTTGCCCGCGCTATCGAGCGTGGCGAAATCCCAGCGGCCTTCGCCGCCAAGTTTCATCGTCGAGGTCAGCTTGTATCCCGGCGTCGCCGCCGCATACGCCGCGCCATTCCACGCTAAATGGGAAACCGCGAATGTGACGCCTACCAACGAGAGCACGCAGAGCCGAAGTGAAAAACTTTTCACGTTGTCCCCTCTCACCAAATCCGCTTCTTTGGCCAAACCCGTTGACTAAGTATTCTCAGGGTCAGTCAACCGGCGGATGATGCATCGCCGGTCAGGCGATCTTCGCCGGCCGCGACTCCGCCAGCCCTCAACCCACGGCACTGACGCGGAACTAACGCAGAACCAACTTTGGATCAGTGGCACATCGGCGCAGTTGAATCGAGCGCGAACGGCTTACGTCCACGGCAGTGGCCCGAGCGCGCGGCGTGCCGCCTCGTTCGCGGGCAGAGACGGATCCCATTTGTTCGCCACCATTCGCTGGCCGCTGATGGCGTCGGCGTCGGCCGAACACAACCACCGCACGGGCGCGACCATGATCGCCGGATCGAGCATCGTGCGCCGCACCTCCTCCGGCGCCGTGTCCGGCACCATCGCGGTGTCGGTAATGCCGCCGGGCAGGAGCGCGTTGACCGTAACGCCGGTGCCATCCAGCTCGCGGGCCCATCCCGCTGTCGCCGCCTCGAGCGCGGCTTTGGACGGTCCATAAGGCGAAAACCCGGCGCGACCCATGGTCTCATAGTTGATCGAGATGTTGATGAGGCGCCCCCAGCGCTGGGCAAGGAGATGCGGGACGACCGCGCGCGCCATCAGGAACGGTCCATCGACGTTGGTCTCGACGATCATCCGCCACGCTCCGGAGGCGGCTTGCCAGAATTTGGCCGGGCGATCCAAAAACCGCTCGTCGACGAAACGCATGCCGCGTGCGGCGTTGTTGACCAGAATATGAACCGCGCCATAGCGCTCGAGCGCGGTGTCGACGACGCGGACGCAATCGGCCTCCCGCGTCACGTCGGCGGCGACGGCGAGCAGGCACTCGCGACCGAGCGCCTCGCGAGCGGATTGCGCGACTTCGCTTGCCTCCCGCGGATTGCGCGCCGCGGTGATGACGACATTCGCCCCCGCGGACGCCAGCCCCAGAGCGATTGCGCGGCCGATTCCGCGTCCCCCGCCGGTTACGATCGCGACGCGCCCCGCCAGCTTGACCGTCTCCAAGGTCCTCGGTCTCAGGCGGCCGGACGGCGCAGCACCACCGGATCCACTTTGCGCGCGATGAGTTGCCCGTAACCCAGGCTGGCCAACAGCTTGCCGTTTTCGACGATCGGCTTGCCGCGCAATATTGTGGTCACCGGCCATCCTTCGACCTGCCATCCCTCCCACGGGCTGTAGTCGCTCACGTGAAAGTCCTCGCGCGTGAGCTTCTTCTTGATCGACGGATCGATCAGCACGATGTCGGCGTCGCTGCCCGCGGCGATTACTCCCTTGCGCGGATAGAGGCCAAGAATGCGCGCGGCGTTGGTCGAGGTCACCTCCGCGAAGCGCGGCAGCGTCATCCCGCGCTTCACCACGCCCTCGGTGTAGACGATTCCCATCCGCGCCTCGGCGCCCAGGTTTCCGCCGGTCACGTTGTCGATCCGCTTGCCCGACAGCTTGTGATCGAGCGAGGTCGGGAACTCGTCGGTCGCGGTAGTGGATACCGCGTCGTTAATCAGTCCATCCCACAGCGCCTTGTTATCGTCGCGTCCTTTCAACGAAGGATAGGTGTGGTAGCAGAAGCCACGAGGAGTTTTGTAGTCATCGGCCGAGAAGCAGGCGTAGTGATGCAACGTTTCGCAGTAGATCGGCAGGTTGCGCCCCCGCGCCTCGGCCACCGCCTCCACGCCTTCCCGCGCCGAAGTATGTACGAAATACACTCCGGCGCCGCTGGCGCGGGCGAGGCGGATCACCCGATCGAAGGCGAGCTCCTCGGAGAGCTTGGTATGGACCAGGTTCATGTTCCAGCCTTCGGTCCTGCCTTCGGCGGCGAATTTTTCGTAGTTGAACTGGACCAGGTCGTCGTCCTCCGCGTGGACGACCATGATGCCGTCGTTTTTCGCGACCTTGTCCATCGCGAGCTGGACGCGCCCCATGTCGAGCCGCAGCCTGACGCGCTTGGGATGCGGCGGCATCACGTCCGTGGTGAAAATTTTGAAACTTGGGAAGCCCTGCTTGATTACGTCGCCGATCTGGTCGAATACGCTGATCGGAAGCGCGCCCATCAGGCCGATATGGAATGAGTAATCGACATATGATTGCCCCTTCCATCGCGCCGCCCGCGTCTCGATCCCCTGGGTAATATCCATTCCCGGCTCGATGAAGCAGAAGTCCAGATGCGTAGTCGTGCCCCCGAACGCCATGCCACGGGTGTCTTCCTCGGGGCCGAGCGTGCTGACGCCCGCGTCGGGATTGGTAAGATCGTAGATATCGAGATGGGCGTGAGGTTCGATCCCTCCCGGGACCACGATCTTGCCGCCGGCATCGATCGTCCGGCCCGCCTGGGGTGCATGCTCATCGGTGCCGATGAAAGCGATCTTTTCGCCCTGCACCCCGACGCTCCATTTGCCTACGCCCTGGGGGGTAACGACCTCACCGCCGCGAATCAGCAGGTCCAACATTTTCGGATGCCTCCGTGACAGAGTCGCGTATTGACCGACCCGGGTTTGCTATCCAATAGCCTTGCTGTGTTAAACCGGCATCGACCGATTTTCGATCTCTAGGACACTATGCGCGAAACTTCAATGAGCGCCCTGGACCACGATCACGCAGCGATCGCCATCCGGAACTTCGTCCAGCGGCAATCCGATCTCGTCCGCGAATCTCTTTCCCACGATCAGCAGCCGCCCGGGACTCTGACGGAACAATTGCTGGCGGCTGCGCTGGGTGAGCACGTCGGTGTGAAAAAGGCGCCCCAGCCGCGCCCGTGCCTCGCGGATCATATCGACCAGGGCGGCGTCGGGCTGGGTGGCGCTGATCGCCAGCGCGTCGCGGGATATCAGCAGGGCGCGCAGCCCGGATCGATTGTCGCGCGCGATGCGCGCGCCGAGCTCGAGCGCCGCACGGCCATCCGGTCCCGTATCGATCGCCGCGAACACGCGCTCGAATGGACGATCGGTCCCCTGAATGAAAACGCCGACGTTGATCGGCAATTCTTTGGCCTTGACCAACACTTCGCGCACCACCCCGCCCAGCGTGTCGCCGCCCGAGGCCGCGCGGTGGTAGCCCAGGAGAATCCATCCGACCTCGGCCGCGCGGGCGGCGGTGATGATGTCGAGGGCCGGGTCGTTAGAGTGCGTCGCCTGGGCGTCGATGGTCACGCCGCGCGCCCGTGCGTACTCGATTGCCGCCGTCAAGGCGCGCGGCGGCTCCGGCCTCTGCGTCTGCGCACCCGGCGCTTCGATACCTGCCGCGGCATCTCGCCGCCGTATCAGCGCAAGCACGCGCGGAGGCGGTTCGTCATCAGCACCGCTGGCCGCAAGCGCGATCGCCATGAGCGGCGCGACCCCTTCGGGATTCGCGACCGCCGCCAGAATTCCCCGCCTATGCGTGGTCGTCATCGCCTGCGAGACCTCATTCACACTGACCGCCCCTTCTCATCTGGTCAAATGCCGCCCGAAACACGCTGACACTATCCAAGCATATCCGATGGCGGCCCGCGCTGATGCATCGGGCGATTGTCGCGATCGTGTTGGTCTCCCCGGTCACTGTCTCGCAGCGGCTGTCTCTCGCCGACTGCTTGTGACAGGCTGGAACTATCTAAACTTTGACGCGATGGCGGGCCGCCGGGCCAGAACTTGCCGACGACGATGGACGGGATGCGGGGTGGCAAATGAATCGCGCGCGACGGCTTTTGGTGAGCGCTTGTGCGGCCGTCCTTTTATGCGGGTTATGCGGGCTCGGCGCCGCGCCGGCGCGCGGGGATGAAAGGCCGCTCGCGCGCGTTGTACTCATGCCCGAGCTCATCCCCGGCGTTGTGCGGCAACTGGTCCCGATGACGGTCGAGCCGGCCGCCGGCCGTATCGGCCCGCGCGCCACAAAGATCGAAATCACCGGCCTGGTCTATTGCGGCAGCGATGGGCACGGAGGCGCGTGGGCGCTAGGCGCCTTCTATCCTTACCCGGGCTCGCCGGATGGCGCGGCGCGCGGATCCAATGTGCTCGCGACGGCCGATTGCCGGGCTCCGCTGCCCGAGGTCGCCCAACGGCTCGCGCACGCGGCCGGCGCCCCGGACGGGCTCGAGGTCATCAAGACGCATGTCACCTGGACCCCGTGGACCTTGCGCTTCACGGTCGCTGACGCGGCCGGCGCGGGCAGGAGCGGAAGTCCGGCGCCCTCGCTCAAGAAGCTTGAACAGTTCGAGAGCTTTCCGACCTCTAATCTGCACCTGCTGCCGCCGCCCGGCCAGGAGAATCGGTTCGACGTCGCGATCGGGTTTTTGGAATCGTCGATCGTGGTGGCCGTCTTCCCCGCGGACCGCGTCGGCAATCCCGCGCCGTACCTGAAGGGCGACCCCGTACTCGACGCCGAGATGGCCGACGCGCCGGCACGCGCCAACGCCGTGGCCGACGCGCAATACGGATTCATCAACACCCTGCTCCGGCTCTACGCGCCCTCATTTGAGATCCCGCTTCAGCTCCAGGGCATGACCCAGAGCCTGGTGGCCAAAAACCTCAGCGCCTCGGGCGGCGATAACACAATGACGGTGGCGGGACAGATCGACCTCGGAGATATCAGCTACAACGCCGCGGTTCACTGCGAGGGCGAGGACCTTGCCATCCGCCAGGTGACGCTCGCCGCGCCGGCGCTCAACTGCGATACCAACGACGTGGTCGCGAGGTTCCAATGCCAGGGGCAACAGGCGGCGAGCGGCGTGCTGGCCGCGACCCTGACCAACGTTTACCAGGGCCAGCGGTTTCACTACTCGACGGTGGATCGGCCGTTGCGCTTCACGCTCGGCGACGCGGAGTTCGCGGCGCAATTCGAGGCGCTGAGATCGAGCTCGCGCGGTTCGACCGTGAGTGAAGACGGAAACGTGACGATCCAGAAACTCGAACGCGCGCCAGCCTCGACGCACTAGAGAAGAAGGCGAATCCACGCGGGCGCGAGGTGATTCCCATCTCTTCGAATATGCGGCGGCACCTGTAGCCTTCTTTTTCGGATTTTTTCTTAACAATTTGTTACCATCGCGAATGCGCGGCGCACTTCGGCCGAATCAAGAGGCCGCGACGCGGACTTACATCGTAAAGCAGCAATTGACGCGTTCGCACGATATATCATCTCGCAATTATAGGTTGAAACGGAGTTGATATTGATTATGGGTCTCACTTCGCACTGTACTGAGTGATAATTCCTCATTGGTTCTTTACAATCAATTCCTAAATCAGTACTAAGTAAGGCTCGCTCGAAGTGCTTTCGGACGAGCGCGAAGTAAACGACAGTCGCTTCTGCCTACACTTGTACGCTCCTAAAGGATGTTGATTCTGCATTTCATTTCCAGTGGACGGCGCTCCTCGGCCACATGACATTGCCGTTAGATGCTAACGCGTCGGTTCTGGACGAACAGATTGGGAAGCTGAGTTTCGCGGAGGAAAGTCCGATGTTGGAAGCGAAGCGTGTCGTCGATCGCGAAACGCTCTACGAAAAATACGTGAATCCGCAATGGGTGCGGCTGCTCGACGTACTGCATATGAACGTCGAGTACACGCGCTGCGTCGGCGCCGAACTCCAGACCATGGACGGGCGGCGGATACTGGATTTCATTTCCGGCTACTGCGTGCACAACGTCAGCCATAACCATCCTCAGGTGATCGACGCGCTCAAGGAAGAGCTCGACCGCAACGGCCCCGCGATGCCTCAGAGCCACGTTTCGGATCTGGCCGGAGAACTAGCCGAGTACCGGCATCTCGCCTTGCCGCTCGAGCAATACCCGCGCTTTGGAAGCTGGGGCGAAACCAACGCCGCGTGGCTCGAAGTTTCATTTCCGAGCGGAACCCCGGGCCCATGGTGAGTGATGGACAGGCTACCGAGTAAAACCGAGGTCTTCGTGGTCGGCGGCGGCCCCGCCGGACTGGCGGCAGCTATCGCGGCGCGCCAGCGCGGCTTCGAGGTTGTGGTGGCCGATAGCGCGCAACCGCCGATCGACAAAGCGTGCGGCGAGGGCCTCATGCCCGACGCTGTGGCGGCGCTCGCCCGCCTCGGTGTCGCTGCGACCATCAGTCACGGCTTTCCCTTTCACGGCATCCGCTTCGTGGAAGACGGATCGTCCGCCGAGGCCTGCTTTCCCGGAGATCATGGCCTGGGTATTCGACGTCCGCTATTGCACCGGCTACTCGTTGAGCGCGCGTTGGCGGACGGCGTCGTACTGCGCTGGGCGACGCCGGTGAACGCGTTCGACGTCGGCGCGGTCACGGCCGGCGGGCGGACGGTGCGCTGCCGATGGGTAATCGGCGCGGACGGTTACAATTCCAGGGTAGGGCGATGGGCCGCCCTCGAACCGGCGTGGAGCAGTGTGGCGCGGGTCGGGCAGCGTCAGCATTTTCGGGTCGTGCCATGGACCGACTACGTCGAGGTCCATTGGAGCGAGCGCTGCCATGCCTACGTGACACCCGTAGGACCTGACGAAGTATGCGTCGCTCTAATCGGCGGCGGCTCACGCCTGCACATCCTGGACTTGCCGACGCTGTTTCCCGAGCTTGGTTGGCGGCTCGCGGGTGCGGAGCCGACAAGCTCGGTGCGCGGGGCGATTTCCGTGTCCACCCGGTTGCGTCGCGTGATCCGCGGGCGGCTCGCGTTGATCGGAGATGCTTCCGGCTCGGTCGACGCGATCACCGGAGAAGGACTTGCGCTGGCGTTCCGGCAGGCAACGGTTCTGGCCGAAGCGCTGTCCAGAGACGACCTCACCATCTACCAGGCGGCCCATCAGCGCATTGTCCGACTGCCTCGGCTCATGTCGCGCCTGATGCTGGGCCTGGGCGGCCGGTCCCGTATGCGCCGCCGCGCGCTGCACGTGCTGGCCCGCTGGCCGCGCACGTTCAACCGGTTATTGGCGGTTCACGTGGGGGCGTTGCAACCGGCGGCAGCCTCTCTGGACTTTGTCGGCTTTGCCTGGCGGCTACTGACGGCCAGCCCGTCGGGTAGCCGCTACTATCCGTAGGTGACCATGGTGAATATCCGCAGATACTGCGCCACGTTCGGACTGACGTTTGCTATATTATTAGCTATATATCCGAAGGCGCTAGCCACTCCGACGAACGCGCGAGAGGCCGTGCTGGAACTGAATCCGGCAAATACTCACATAGATTATACTCTCCAGGGGTGGCCGCATGTAACCCATGGAACGTTCCAGCTCGCGCGGGGCACGATCCGAATCGATCCCGCGACCGGCAAAGCCGCCGGCAGCGTGATTGTCTCAGTCATCAGCGGCGACAGCGGCAGCCATATGCGCGACAGCGAAATGAAAGACAGTATCATGGAAGTCGAACGCTACCCGGAAATCACCTTCACCCCACAACACGCCGCAGGCCAAAACGCCTCGCGGGGCGAATTTCCGGCAACCATTCGCGGCATCCTGACGCTCCACGGCACCCCGCATGAAGTCACGCTCAGCATGATGGTGCAGTCGAGCGGCGACCGGTTCACCGCCACTACCCATTTCAGCGTCCCATATGTCGCGTGGGGCCTGAAGAACCCCAGCCTTCTTATCTTTCGCTGCGCCGACACGGTCTACGTCGATGTCAGAACAGAGGGGCAGGTGACATGGATCCCGGCCGGCAAGGCTGACGGCGCGCCGGCGACAGCCCGCTAGTCCGGACGTGCGCTCATGTCGCCTTGCGAGAAACGTAGTTCGCTGCAAGGCATGCCAAACCCAACTTCCGCGATGACCGTCGTTCCTGCGCCACGCAAGCACCGTCCGAGCGCTTGCCCGCGACCCCTCTGACGGAGCAAAGATGAGCAATCGCAAGGACTACAGCCCTAATCGGATAAACGCCGCTGAGAGGCTGCCACTCATCGACGGAGGGGCCGCGCCAATTGGCTATCTGAACATCTGGTCTGTATTGGGGCTCGCACTGCTTCTGCGCGCATTGCTCCCAATATCGGGATATCTCTATACGCGTGACGCTACCATCTTTTACACACCCGACAGCGAGTCCTATATTGTGCCGGCCCGCGAGCTAATCGCGTACCACCGCTTTTTCTCTGACGGCTCCGAACAGGCGCGCGTATGGAACTGGCCCGTCGCGCCAGCACCGGAGATCATTCGAACTCCCGGCTATCCTCTGTTGCTCACGGCCGGCCTGCTGTTGGGACGGCTCGAAGTTACCACTATCGTGCTTCAGATCCTACTCAGTTGCTTTACGGTCTACATGGTATATCGAACAGCCGGTCTGCTGTTCGAAAGTGAGCGGATAGCTCTGATTGCTTCGATGCTCTATGCGATAGAGCCGCTGTCCATCTTATTTTCAAGCCTGCTTTCCACTGAGACCCTGTTCACTGCGATACTCATGGCCGGAGTTTACTACCTTGTGAGGTATCTGAAGCGGCAATCGCCGGCCGATTTGCTCGTTTCAAGCGGAGCCCTGGCTGCTTCCGTCTACGTGCGGCCGGCCGGCTATTTTTTGCCACTGATCATCGTGGCGGGGCTGGCAGGGTGGGCGCTGCTTACGGCTCAGCAGGACAAACTGCGTCTCACGGCTCATTTAAGTGTCTTCCTTATCGCCTTCGTTGGGCTGACCGGCGTTTGGCGGGTTCGCAACCAGATATCGATTGGCTATTCCGGGTTTTCATCTGTCTTTGGCGAGGATATGTACTGCTGCCTGGCCGCATCGGTCCTGGCTGCCAAGCAGCATTTATCTTATAGCGAGATGCAGCGTCGCCTGGGCTGTTATGACCTAGGCACTTATTTTCGAGACAATCCTGAGCAGAAGACCTGGCCCCAGGCGCAGATTGTCAATTACATGAGCCATGACGCGGAGCACGTATTGCTCGACAGCCCCCTGACCTATGCACAAATTTATCTGGAGGGTGTCGTTCGCGGCGTGTTTGACCCGGGCTCGACCGAGTTCCTCAGGTTCTTCGATCTTTATCCCAAAGACGGCGGTCTTCTCGAGACAGAGGTCGATAAGGGGGTCGGCAAAACACTCGAGGCGTTGTTCCGTGTTCCGCTGCTTGGATGGAGTACCGTGGTGCTACTCGCACTGCAGATCGTGTACTTGTTGGGTGCATGCATGGCGCTGTCTGGGCGCCTCCTACGGGACTCCGCGACGCTCATGGTGCTGCTGGTAATGGGCTACTATTGCGCCATACCAGGCGGGCCCACCGACTGGGGACGGTTTCGCCATCCCGCAATGCCTATTATGTGCGCTCTGGCCGCGTATGGTCTAACTGCAACGGGGAAGTGGCATCGGCGGCTTTTTGCTTACTTTTAGAGGCACGGCCTGAAAGGCTTTCAGTTCGATATTGTGGATTGAGAGCCCTTTCGGGTCGATGATTTCTGGCGCTGTATATCCCCGAGCGCGGCCGGCTTCATAATCGACTTGATATACCCTCGAGGTCGAGTCGAAAGGCGGCTGCCCCGGTTAAGAATTATCGGGTTGCGGGAATTCCGCACGTCGATCACGACCGCGCGGGATTGGATGCGCTTTCCCGGGCGCGTTCATATGAGTAGGCTGGTTTCCCATGGACAACACGGCCATCCAGACCCACGTCGAGCGGCTGTGGGATCAATCGATCCTGCCCGAATTGACCGAATATATTCGCATCCCCAACAAGTCGCCGGCTTTCGATCCCGAATGGCGCGCCCACGGGCACATGGAGCAGGTGGTCGTGCGCTTCTCCGAATGGGCAAAGCGCCAGCCGATCAAGGGCCTCGTGCTGGAAGTGATGCGGCTTGAGGACCGCACGCCGCTTTTGTTCATCGATATTCCGGGGGACTCGCGCGAGTGCGTACTACTATACGGCCACATGGACAAGCAGCCGGAGATGACCGGATGGAACGCGGGCCTGGGACCGTGGCAGCCGGTGGTAAAAGGTGAACGCCTGTACGGACGCGGCGCGGCGGACGACGGGTACGCGATGTTCGCGTGCCTGGCGGCGATCGGCGCGCTCGAGGCCCAGTCGATCCCACATGCGCGCTGCGTGGTCTTGATCGAGGCCTGCGAAGAGAGCGGGAGCTTCGACCTGCCGTTTTACATCGATCATCTTGGCGAGCGCATCGGCAAACCGAGCCTCGTGATCGCGCTGGACTCCGGCTGCGCCAGCTACGAACAGCTATGGTGCACGACCTCGCTGCGCGGGCTGGCGGGCGGGACGCTCAAGGTCGAAGTGCTCACCGAGGGCGTTCATTCGGGCGACGCGGGCGGCGTCGTTCCCGACAGCTTTCGCATCGTGCGCCAGTTGCTGAGCCGGCTCGAGAACGAAGCGACGGGCAACGTGCTGCCGGCCGAGTTTCACGTTCAGATTCCCGAGGCGCGCCGACAACAGGCCGTGGCGGCCGGCGCCGCGCTGGGCGAGAGTCTCTATACCAAGTTTCCGTTAGCGCAAGGTACGCGGCCGCTGAGCACGGACCCGGCCGAGTTGATCCTGAATCGCACCTGGCGCCCCGCGCTCTCGATCATCGGCGCCGACGGCCTGCCGCCGCTGGCGAGCGCGGGCAACGTGATGCGTCCGATGACCGCGGTGAAACTTTCGCTGCGGCTCCCACCGACCTGCGATGGTCAGGACGCGACGCGCAAGCTGCAAAATCTGATGGAGCAGAACCCGCCCGGCGGCGCGCGCGTGAGCTTCGAGGGTAACTGGGCGGCCAGCGGATGGGATGCGCCGGCGCTGGCGCCGTGGCTCGAACAATCGCTGGAGGAAGCCTCGCAGATTTATTTCGGCAAGCCGGCCGCCTACATGGGCGAAGGCGGCACCATCCCGTTCACCAACATGCTGGGCGAGCGCTTTCCCGAGGCGCAATTCCTGGTCACGGGAGTGTTGGGCCCACATGCGAACGCGCACGGCCCCAACGAGTTTCTCCACCTGCCCACCGGCAAGCGGGTCACGTGCTGCGTGGCCAAGGTTATCGCGGACCATTTTCGCCATCGCTAAGCTCGCCGCCGACCCACGCATCACCGTCAGGCGCGCGGGCGATCCGGACGCGCGCGGCGGTTGCGTACTTTACTGGATGCAACGGGCGCAGCGCGCGATCGACAACCCTGCGCTGACCCTCGCCATCCGCACCGCCAACGAGCTCGGCAAACCCGTCCTCGTATTTTTCTGCCTGCTCTCGCGCCATCCGGTGGCGAATCTGCGCCACTACGCATTCATGCTCGAAGGGCTGGAGGATACGGCGCACCGCCTGGAGCGGATGCGAATCGGTTTCGTACTCCGTACCAGCGGCGGCGCGAGCCCGATACCCGCATTCGTACGCTTGTGCGCGCAGGTCCGCCCAGCGCTCGTGGTCACCGACGAGAATCCGCTTCGGAGGTCAAACGGATGGCGCAGCGCCGCCGCCAACTCTTTGAGCGTCCCGCTGCTCAGCGTCGACGCGGATGTAATCGTGCCGAGCGCGCTGTTGGGCAAGGAGCAATACGCGGCGCGAACGATCAGACCGCGCATCCTGTCACAGCTCGAGCGCTTTCTGCAGCCGGTTCACAATCCGCCGGTGCGGAGCGCGTGGCGGGCGCCGAACGGGCTTAGCTCGCTGACTGCGTCGGCGCGCGTGCTGGATAGAATTAAGCTCGAGCGATCGGTCGGCGCGGTCGGCAGCTTCCATGGCGGAAGCGGCGAAGGGATGCGCCGGCTGCGCCGTTTCATCCGCGACGGGCTACGCGGATACGCGCAAACCCGCAACCACCCCGAACTCGAGGGCACGAGCCGGCTGTCGGCGTATCTGCATTTCGGCCATCTCGGTCCGCATACTGTGGCCCTGGCCGTGCGCGACGCCGACCCTCCGCGCCTGGTGCGCGACGCCTTCATGGAGCAACTGATCGTGCGCCGCGAACTCGCGATCAATTTCGTGCGCTTCAATCCTAACTACGATCGCGTCGAAGCGGGCGAGGACTGGGCGCTGCGCACTTTGAAAGCGCACGCGCGCGATCGCCGCGCATACCGCTATTCGGCGGCGCAGCTCGAACGGGCCGAGACCCACGACCCGCTGTGGAATGCCGCGCAACTTCAAATGGTGGTCACGGGATGGATGCACGGGTACCTGCGCATGTACTGGGCGAAAAAAATTCTGGAATGGAGCGCGTCGCCGGCCGGCGCGTACCGGGTCGCAGTCCGCCTCAATGACAAATACGAACTCGATGGACGCGACCCCAACGGCTACGCGGGCATTGCCTGGGCGATCGCCGGCAAACACGACCGCGCCTGGGGACCCGAGCGGCCGATCTACGGCCTGGTGCGCTACATGTCCTATGCAAGCACCTCGCGCAAGTTCGACAGCCCTAGCTATATCGCCAAGTGGTCGCGCGGCTGAGAACGCCGTCACCAACACGCGCTCGAGCGCGGCGAGCAGCCGATTGCCGCGCTTGGCGCGAGACGGTATATCAATCGTGCGAATGAGTGCGTACGAATGCGTGCGCTGCGTGTGCGATTGAAACGCCGCTCCGTTCCACAGTGAACCGTGAAGAAGTGAAACAATGAAAAATGCTCGTGCCGGAGAATGAACATGGCTGGGGCTGCTGACAGATCCACCGAAGGCTCCTCCGAAAGCGCGGCGGCGGATGCGAGCCAGAAGATTTCGGGCGGCAACCTGGCTGCCAAGGCGCTCAAAAACGAGGGCGTCGAGGCCATCTTCACCCTTTGCGGCGGCCATATCATCGACATCTACGACGGCTGCCTGAACGAAGGCATCAAGATCATCGACGTGCGCCACGAGCAGGTCGCCGCCCTGCCGCCGACGGTTACTGGCGAGTCACCGGCAAGACCGGATGCGCGGTGGTCACGGCGGGGCCGGGCACGACCGACGCGATGACCGGCGTCGCCAATGCGTTTCGCGCCGAGAGCGCGATGCTGCTGATCGGCGGCCAGGGCCCGCTCGCACAGCATCGGATGGGCTCGCTGCAGGACCTGCCGCATGTCGACATGATGCGGCCGATTACCAAGTTCGCGGCGACGGTGTCCACCACGGAGCGGATTGCCGACATGGTGAGCATGGCGTTTCGCGAGTGCTACAACGGCGCGCCCGGACCGTCGTTCCTGGAGATACCGCGCGACGTGCTGGACGCGCGCGTCGATCTCGCCAAGGCGCGCATCCCGGCCGCCAATCACTATCGTGCGTCGACCAGGAGCGCCGGCGATCCACACGACGTCGAGCGGCTCGCCGATATCCTGGTGAAATCAGAGCGCCCCTGCGTACTGTTGGGTACCCAGGTCTGGAGCTGTCGGGCGGGCGCCGCGGCGATCGAGTTCTGCCGGCAGCTCAACATCCCGGCCTACATGAATGGCGCGGCGCGCGGCACTTTCGCGCCCGGCGACCCGCATCATTTTCATCAAACCCGCGGCTATGCTTTCGAGCAAGCCGACACCATCGTGATCGTCGGCACGCCGTTCGACTTCCGGATGGGCTATGGGCGCAGCCTGCGCACCGACGCAACGGTAGTGCAGATCGACCTCAGCTACCGTACCGTGGGCAAGAACCGCGACATCTCGCTGGGTATCGTTGGTGACGCCGGCGCAATCCTGTCCGCGACGGCCCAGGCGGCCAGCGGGCGCATCGACAATGGCGCACGACGGCGAGACGGATGGCTCAGCGAGTTGCGCGAGCAGGAGAGCAAGCGCGCCGAGGCGCTGCGCCCGCGGCTGCTTTCCGACGCCCGCCCAATTCATCCTCTACGCCTGGCACATGAGATAAACCCTTTTCGGCGACGGCGCATTCGGGCTGACTGGATGGGACTTCGAGATCTGCGTGCGTTACGGGCCGCCCTTCATCGGAGTCGTCGGCAACAACTCGCACATGAACCAGATTCGCTACGGGCAGACGGCGAAATATGGCAAGGCCCGCGGCGAGATCGCAAACTACTCGGCGACGTGCACTTCGAGCAGTTCGCCAGGATGCTCGGCGGCCATGGCGAAGAGGTCCGTGAGGCCAAAGACATCGGACCGGCGCTCAGGCGCGCGCGCGAATCCGGCAAGTGCGCGCTCATCAACGTGTGGATCGATCCCGATGTCTACGCACCGGGTACGATGAACCAGACTATGTATAAGTAGCGAGGAAGTAGATGGACAAGGCGCTCTCGGGTGTGCGGATTCTGGATATGACGCACGTGCAGTCGGGCCCGAGCTGCACGCAGATACTGGCGTGGCTCGGCGCCGACGTAATCAAGGTCGAACTGCCGGGGCGCGGCGACATCACGCGCGGGCAGCTTCGCGATGTGCCGGGCGTCGACAGCCTCTACTTCACGATGCTCAATTGCAACAAACGCAGTATCACACTGAATATCAAGTCGGACAAGGGCAAACGTATCCTGGACGAACTGATTAAACGCGCCGACGTACTGGCCGAGAACTTCGGCCCCGGCGCGCTCGACCGCGAAGGTTTTACCTGGGCGCGCATCCGAGAACTCAACCCGCGCCTCATCTTCGCCTCGATCAAAGGCTTCGGCCCCGGACCGTTCGAGGATTGCAAAGCCTACGAGACCATCGCCCAGGCGATGGGTGGTTCGATGAGCACCACCGGCTTGGAGGACGGCCCGCCGACCAGCACCGGCGCGCAAATCGGCGACTCGGGCACTGGAATGCACATGGCGGCGGCAATTTTAGCCGCGCTCTATCAGCGCACCCGCACCGGGCGCGGCCAGCGCGTCGAGGTCGCGATGCAGGACTCGGTGCTCAACCTGTGCCGGGTAAAGCTGCGCGACCAGCAGCGGCTCAAGCACGGACCGCTGACGGAGTATCCCAACCGCAGTTTCGGCGACGAGGTGCCGCGCTCGGGCAATGCCTCGGGCGGCGGCCAGCCGGGCGCCGCGCTGCGCTGCGAGCCGGGCGGCGCGAATGACTATTGCTACGTGATCATTCAGCCGCAGGTCTGGGCAGCGCTCGCACGCATCGCCGGCCGGCCCGAACTCGCCGACGACCCGGCCTACGCCACGCCCGAGGCGCGCATCAAGCACCTCGACGAGGTTTTCGGCGTGATCGAGCAGTGGACGATGCGCCACACCAAGCACGAAGTGATGCGGACGTTGATGGAGGCCGACGTTCCCTGCGGGCCGATCCTTTCGATGAAGGATTTGATCGAAGACCGCGCGCTCGCCAGGCGCGGGATAGTCGCCAGCGTCGAGCATCCGCAGCGCGGCGTCTTCAAGACCGTGGGCTGCCCGCTGGTGCTGTCCGAGAGCCCGGTCGAGATAACCTCGTCGCCGCTGCTGGGCGAGCATACCGCCGACATATTGCGCGAAGTGATGGGATGCGGCGACGCGGAGCTGGAACAACTGCGCGCCGAAGGCGTCATCTGAATCACCTGAAGCGCGCCGGCAAGGGCGCGTCACTTGACCGTATCCGTCACCGCCGGCGGCGCCCGGTCCGCCACGTCGAGGCCCAGGTGCTTGCGGGTGAGCTCCGCCAGTGCGCGCGCCGCCGGATCGGAACTGCTTTCGAGCCGGACGACCGTGCCGATTCGGTCCTCGACGGGCCGATTCTGCCCCAGTTTGAACTTGCCTTCGATGCGATCGATCTCGACCGCGAATCCGACGATGGCCTTGAGCATCCCCGCCTTGAATTCCACGGGCAGTTCGCCCGACCACGGCTGCGGCATCCCCGCTTCGTAGATGCTCACCAATCTGTCGACCAGTGCCGAGAGCTGTTCCGCATCATGGATCGGGCGCGGAGTCCCGTAGACGTGGACGGTCGCGTAGTTCCAGGTCGGGACCGCGGGCGACGTTGCGTACCAGCTCGGCGAGACGTAGGCGTGCGGTCCGTCGAACATCACCAGGCATTGGCGATTGCCGTCAAAGGAGCGCCATTGCGGATTGGCGCGCGCGACGTGGCCGAGCAGCGTTCCGTGCCGGCCGCTTGCCCGATCAAGAATCAGCGGAATGCGGGTCGCAATCGCTTGTTCGCCGCCGACCGTGACAAGTGTTCCAAAGCTGTAGGTCTCGATGAACTCGTGGAGCGTCGGGACATCCGTAACCTCGAACGTCTTGGGTATATACATCCGCGCTTCTCCCGGCCGATGGTCTCGGCACAAGTAGACTAGGAAAAGCGCCGGTATTCAATGGCGCCGGCCATCGCGGCCTGCAAACGGCTGCGCGCCGGCTGGCGACTCAGGAATGCACCGCGCCCTGACCGTTGTGCATCGAATAGCATCGCGGCAATACCGCCCAGAAGGTGCTTCCGTTGCCGGGCTCGCTGGCGACGCCGATGCTGCCGCCCTGGGCTTCGACGATCCGTCGCGTTAGCGCCAGGCCGAGACCGGTACCCAGATGCGGTTTGCTGGAAGTGGAATCGAGCTGGTGGAACTCGGTAAAGAGCTTCTTCAAATCCTCAGTGCGGATACCTTGGCCATTGTCCTCGACCTCGAGGCGAAACCAGTCGTTGCCCTCGGGGCGCAGCCGGATCGTGATCCGCGAGCCATTGCCGCTGAACTTAATTGCATTCGATACATAGTTGTAGAGAACCTGTCGCAACTTGGCGGAGTCGAGCACAACCTGGCCCAGCCCCGGTGCGACTTCGGCCTCAATCTGGATGTCTTTTTGCGCGGCCACGGCGCGCAAGACGCCGCGGACCTCCTCGACCACCTGCGCCGGGTCCACCGGCTCGGACATGAATTCCATCTTTCCCGATTCGACCTTGGCAAGGTCGAGCACGTCGTTGATCAGACTCAACAGATGGTGCGCGCTGAACAGGATGTCGCCGAGGCTCCGTTTGTATTCGGCCGAAGCCGGATCTATGTGTCCGGCGTAGAGCAATTGGCTGAAGCCGATGATGCCGTTGAGGGGCGTGCGCAACTCGTGCGTCATGTTGGCCACGAACGCCGACTTCAGCCTCGACCCTTCCATCGCCTCGTCGCGTGCCCGCGCCAACTCGACTTGGGCCCGTTTGCGATCGGCAACTTCCCGTTCCAGTTGCCGGTTCGCATCTTCGAGCCACGAATGGTCTGGCACGGCGAGCGCTTTTGGCACCAACCGTATCAGCGCGACGGCGCAAGCGAGCGAAGCGATCGCGGTCACGGCCTTGACCGCGCCCGCCGCCCAGTATGCCGGATACCAAATCGTAACTACGGCGAGCGCGTGAGCAGTGCCGCAAGCGACAACGAAAATGCTGAACATCCAGAACATCGAACGAAAGGGCAAATCGCGCCGCTTGCTGATGAAGTAGATCAACAATAGCGGAATTACGTAATATGCGACTGAGACTATCGAATCCGATACTACGTTAATCCACAGCAGCAGCGGATCCCACAGAAAGCACCGACCATAGGGTACGAAATGGTCCGAGGCGAAGGCTTGTTTAAATAACAGGTACATCTGCAGCAATAACGTCGAGTCGCACCGACGGCGCAAACTCCAGGTTTATAAGCTGACGGACAAACAAGCGAGCGAGGATCGGTCGCGCGCGGCACCAGGAAAGAGCATACGGCGGAAGGACGTGATTAGCTTGCCGCAGGCGCAACAATTGCACGCACGCGCCGTTCACGACGCGCAGGTAAAGCCGTCGTTGCGCAGGCGGCGCGTGACAAAGCTCGGCCACGCGACCCTCTCGTCAATGCGCCGGCGGAGTATTGGCGAGCAGGGCTGCCAACCCCAGAACTCCAATCAACAATACCGATTCGGCCCCCACATTCCGCAGCAGGCTCTGTTGCGCCGATGATTCAGAGACCGTAGGCATCAGCCAGTAGCGATTGTAAGCGCCGATAAGCAACACCAGCATCGCGGCGCAGACCTTATCCACCAGCGTCCGACCGTATGCCGCGTCGATAAGCCGACGTGGATCGGCGCCAAGCGAATAGTAGGCCGTGTAAAGGCCGCTCAGAATCAGTATCGTGACGGTCCATCCAGCCGCGCTCGAGACCCGCGGTGCGGCTTGCAGTATCCAACCAGCTCCAAGTTTGCCGCGCACGGCGCCAAACCACAGCCCGAGAATCGCTCCGATCCAGACCGCCGCCGCAACTTCATGGATGAAGTAGACGCCGACCGCGATCCTTCCTCGATCGATCGCGTGACTGGAAAAGCTGCCGAGCAGCAGCAGCGCGCAGGCTACGAGGCCCAGTACAGCGGTTCGCAATGGTCCTCGAGCGGAGGTCCACGCAACCATCAGCAGCGCCAACGTCAATGGAAAGCTCCACATCCATACATGCCCAAAGTGCGTCTCACGAATCACCTGCGGAAGAAACGGAATCGCGGCGCGCAGAGAGAGGTCCCCCATATTCGCGGTGCCCACCAGCAGCGCGAGCGGCGAGAACAGCACCGCCAACAACGCCAACCCGCGCCACAGCGGCGTGAGTGCGTTAGCCATTTCCTCGGACTGAGTATCCGGCGCCAACAGCAGCGTAAACACGGCTGTGCCGAAGACCAGTGTTTCCGCCACCAGCAAGGGCCACGCAACCAGAGCCCGCTCTCCGATCTGACTCATCAGCCGCCTCCCGCGACCGTGAAGACGTAGGAACCTTCGGTATGATGCGAGTCGATACAAACGACGCCCCACTTCACCGTATAGTCACCCGGCTTTAGAGCGGCGACCTTCACCGACAGCGTCAAAGCGCTGGAGCCGACCTCGGGCGAACCTATCGTTTGGGGCTTGCCGTCGGCGCCCAGCACTTCCAGTTTGGCAAAGACTTTCTCTATGGGTGCATCGAATTTGATCGTAACCTCGGATGGAGGCGCGGAAAGGCGCTGGCCAGCCGATGGGGTTTCCTCCTGGGGAAATGAATGGGCCGCGGCTACAGGAATGCCGGTTACAATCGTGGCCAATAGCAACGGAACGCCGAATATCAACAGTTTGAACGGTTTCATTCGGGAAACCCTCTATTGATGGTCCAATTGCCCGCCTTGGTGAATATCGAATCGTAAAAAATATCGAGCAGCCCGATTACCACGGCATGAGTGTTTGGTACGGAAGCCCGGTTAAGCGCGAGCTGCGTGCCCAAGCTTAGTTCAAAATGATAGCCCACATAGGCGATGCCGGGTGTCGCCACGATGCCTGGAAAGGTTTCTTGTGACGGACCCGTGACGAGCTGCGAGTAATTGAATTCAGTAAAGAAGAATAAGTTCCGGAATGGCGCCTTCAGTCTGATGTCCCGGACCGAGTTGCTCAGATACGGCAGCGAGTACTCGACTACCTGATCGGCGAACATCGAATGACTGGTATGGCCACCGAGGGCGGGCAAATAGCCGAAGTCCCCCTGAAATCCGAAGGGCCGCAAGTACTTCAGCGCCGGCCAGTTGGGAAGATCACCCATGCCCTTCTCCCACAGGAACAGCGGCCCCAGGCTCGTATGGCTTTGTTCCTCGACGCTGGTATTGCCCGTCGGAAGGCTCAAGAGTGCAGCCGCCGAGAGCAGAAACTCGTGCTTGGGCGAAACGAAAAACGCCCACTTTGCAAACAGCTCGAGATCGTCGAAGCCGTGCTGATCGGGTGCGCTCTTCGGCCATTGGTAATGCCAGTCGTTGCTAATCCCGGCGCTGAACCTCGGCATGTAGTCTTCGTCCTCGTAAAGAACTTTCTCCAATGAGTATCCAAGGGAGAAATTGTTGCCGGCACTGGTCTTGTTCCATGATGGTTCGGCGAGGTCGAACTCATTGGCAGGTGTAGGGTCTTCGGCTATCAGCGGTTCGAGAAAAACGTAATCTCCCACTACTCCATGTGCAAAAACCTTGGTGGGTATCGCAATAGCCAATATCAGCGCGAGAGCGCATAGGCATCTCATAGTCATCTCCAAGCGCCGTGCGCACGGCCGCCTTCCGGGGAGTCCGCGCGGCGCGCGCGAGCATCGCGCGCGCCGCGCGCGCCACATCCGCAAACGTGAATACGCGATTCGCGTGCCTACGCGCGCGCTTCGGGGGGCGGCGGGTCGGGAGCGTCGGCCGCGCGCACGCGCTGTGCCTGGACCGCGAACGGGTAACGCCCGCATTCAGGCAAGAACTGTGCGACGGCCGGAGCGCCGGGAATGATCGCCACCACCGGCACCGGTGAATGGCTGAAACTTTGCACGGGATGACAGATGTCCAGGGTGAACATCGCCTCCGAACTGTGCATCACGATTCCGAGCGTGAGCGGCATCCCGCCCAGCAGCACGGCGAGCGCCACAATGACCACGGAGGCGCGATCGGGGAAGCTCAATCTCGCCGCCGGCTTCAAAACAGCGCCGCTCCCGATTTGAGGTCGGAGACCTTGATCTCAACCCTGGAGGCGTCTTCGTGATGGGGCAGGCTGACGGGAACGCACGAGGCTTCGCCCTTCATCATGTGATCGATTGGATAGCGGTTGCCGCAGAGCCGGCAAATCAGCACGCCGTGGGCGACGTCATAGCCCTGGTGAAACTTGTAGCACTGGCGGCAGGCGTCGAAGACCGCGCGCACCTTGCCGTCGCTGCCACGCGCGAGCAGAAAGCGCAGGCGCTCGCCGGCGCGATCGCGGTAGCAGAACAGGCGCGCCTCGCCGCCCTCCAGCCGCGCCAGCGAAACCGTCAGCGCCTCGGCACCCCGAAGCTCGATGCAGCGCGGCCGCAGAATCGGCAGCGCGGCGACGATCGCGACCGTCGCGATCAGCGCTCCGACGGCGAGTTTTTTTGGCCCAGGTCTTCGCATCGAGGTCTTCGCATCGCCTGCTCGTCAAAGGTTAATCGCCGAGCCGACAAATGCAAGCCGGCTTCAACGCCACCCGGCGCGTTTGGGGTCCAGACCCCGCTTCGCACTATACTGCGGTTCGGCAAGTGCACGCCGATGCCCGGAACCCGCGCACTCAGTGGTCGCGCGCCGATACAGAGAACCTGCAAGGAGGAAACATCATCGATGCGCCTGGTCACTTTCGAGAATGAACCCAAGCGCGATCGCCTCGGCGCCGTCGCCGACGGCCTCGTGGTCGATCTCAACGCGGCCTATCGCACGCTCCTGGAGGAGCGCGGCGCGCGCCGCGCGGGCGAACTTGCTCTCGAGGCGGTGCCGTCCGAGATGGTGGCCTTCCTCGAAGCCGGCGAGCCCGCGATGAACGCCGCCAGAGAGGCGCTCGGTCTGGTCGCGCGCCTGGGCCCCGCCGACGCCCGCGAGCGCGGCCTCGTCCGCCCTGCTGAATCGGTCCGCCTGCGAGCGCCGGTGCCGCGACCGACCAAGTTCATCCTGGTGGGACTCAACTACCGCGACCACGCCGAAGAGGCCGGGATGAAAATCCCCGAGGTGCCGACCATCTTCTCCAAGTATGCCAACTGCGTGATCGGACCGGGCGACGCGATCAAAATTCCCAAGGTCTCCGCGATGATCGACTACGAGGGCGAGTACGCCTTCGTCATCGGCCGCGCCGGCCGCGATATCGCGCCCGAGCGCGCGATGGAATACGTAGCCGGCTATACGATCGTGAACGACGTGAGCTGCCGCGATTACCAGATGAAGACCGGGCAGTGGATGATCGGCAAGACCTTCGACACTTTCGCCCCGATGGGGCCGTACCTGGTGACGCGAGAGGAAATCGCCGATCCGCACAACCTCGAAATCTCGCTCTACCTCAACGGCCAGCGCATGCAGCACTCCAACACGCGCAACCTGATTTTCAAAACCAGCTACCTGATCGCGTTTCTGTCCCAGGTCTTCACCTTCGAGGCCGGCGACGTGATCTCGACCGGCACACCGGCCGGCGTCGGCTATGCGCGCAAGCCCCCGGTCTTCATGAAGCCGGGCGACTGCGTGCGAGTCGAGATCGAAGGGCTGGGCGCGCTGGAGAATCCGATCGAGGCCGCTTAACGGCGCCGTCGTATTGCGCGCCGGGCGATGGTGACTTTTCCATGAATTCGATCGAACAACGCTATCGTGCACGGACCGCGGCCTCGGCCGCAATCGGCGCGCGCGCCGCGCGCGTAATGCCGGGCGGCGATACCCGCAGCGTCACGTACCATCGTCCCTACCCGCTGACGATCGCGCGCGGCGCCGGGCCGTTTCTATGGGACATCGACGGCAACCGCTACATCGACCTGCTCGGCAACTACACCAGCCTCGTCCACGGCAACGCCTATCCGCCGATCGTCGAGGCGATCGCGCGCGCGAGCGCAACGGGCACCGCGTGGCCGGCGCGCAACGAGGCGCAAATCGAGCTCGCGGAACTTATCTGCGAGCGCGTCGCCTCGGTCGAACGCGTGCGCCTGTGCAACTCGGGCAGCGAGGCCGGGATGCTGGCCGCGCAGCTCTCGCGCCGGATAACCGCGCGCGGACGGCTGCTGATGGCGCGCCAGGGGTATCACGGATCGTACGACGACCTCGAGGCCGAATGGGCCGCCGAGGGCGGACGCACGATGCTCGCCGAATACGGCGACGCATCGTCGTTCGAGGCCGTGCTCGCGCGCTATGGCGATCAGATCGCCGCCGTATTCCTCGAGCCCATACTGGGCTCGAGCGGAATTGTCGCGCCGCCCCCGGACTTTCTGCCCCGCGTGGCCGGCGCGGCGCGGCGCGCCGGTGCGCTGTTCGTCATCGACGAGGTGATCACGCTGCGGCTGGGACTCGGCGGCGCGCAGGCGGCGGCCGGAGTCACGCCGGACCTGACCATGATGGGCAAGATAATCGGCGGCGGGCTGCCGGTGGGCGCGCTCGGCGGGCGCGCCGAACTGATGGCGCATTTCGATCCGACGGGGCCGCACGCGATGCATCATTCGGGCACCTTCAACGGCAATCCGCTGACCTGCGCGGCCGGCGTGGTCTCAGTGCGCGAGCTCAGCGCCGAACGGATCGCCGCGCTGGATCTGCTGGCGGCGCGGATGCAGGCGGCAATCGAGCGCGCGGCGCGGGCGCTCGGGCTGCCGTTTGGAATACGCCGGGCCGGCTCGCTGATGAATGTCACGTTCGATAGGTCAGGGGCGGGCGATGTGCACGCGCCGGCGGCACGGATGATGGAAAATTTTCATCTTGCCGCACTCAACCAGGGACTCTTCTTCGCGCCGCGCGGCCTTATCGCGCTGTCGACGGTTATGACCGGCGATCTGATTGCGGAAATTTGCGAGCGCGCGGCCGCCGCGCTCGGCGACCTCGCCAACGAAACAAATCTCATGGATTGAAAAGCCGGAGCGACATAGCCTGAGACGCCATGGGGCACGCGCCGCCGCGCGCGCCCAAGGGGGGCAGAGCAGGAAAGATGGCCACAATACGAATCTCGATCATCAACGAGAGCAAGCTTGCCGCACCGGCCGAAGTGCAAGCGATGGCCGCGGTGTTGCAGCGCCAGGTGAGCGAGCATTTCGCGCCCGCATGGGGCGTCGATGCGACGCTGACCCTGGTCGCGGCGGGCGCGAAGCCCATCCCCGGGAGCTGGTGGCTGGTCCTCATGGACGATTCCAACCAGGCCGGCGCGCTCGGCTATCACGACCTGACCGATGAGGCGATGCCGCTCGGCAAGGTGTTCGTCAAGACCGCGCAGGACGCCGGAGTCAAATGGACCGTCACCGCGAGCCACGAACTGCTCGAGTTGCTGGCCGACCCGGCGATTAATCTCACCGTGTGCGCGACCGAAAACGACCGCCTCGTACTCTACGCCTACGAGATTTGCGATCCCTGCCAGGCCGACGAGTTCGGCTACGCGATCGACGGCGTGGCCGTGTCCGATTTCCTGTTCCCGTCGTGGTTCGAGACCTTCCATCGAAGCGGCGCGGTCCCGCTCGACTACTGCGGGCACATCAGCACGCCCCTCAAGCCGCTGCCCGGCGGCTACGCCAGCGTACTCGACACCGGCAGTCCGGCGCGCGCCTGGACGGAGAAGAAGGGTCCGGCGGCGACGATCGCGGGAGCGCGCTTCGTCGAACGCCCGCCGGTCCCGGGTTCGCGCCGCGAGCGGCGCCGGCGCGGCGCGGCCGTCTGGAAGACGAGTCAACTCGCGCGCGCCGGAGCGGCGACGGCCGTGATGGCCGCCGCCCGCCCTGGCCTGGCGGTGGCTGCCGCCGCACCGGTGATGGCGGCGGCGGCGCCCCTTTGGCCGCCGCCTCATCTGATGCCGCGGCTGCTGCGGGTCGTGGATGCGGCGGGCAGATCGTTGTTACATCTGGAGACCCCGAATGCCGCGGCCAAATCCGTACCGGACGAGATCAACCGGGTGTTGGACAAACTGCAGGCCGCCAACCTGGCCGGGGACGCTCCGCCGCGTAGCCAGTCGGTGATCTCCGCACTTAAGTCGGCGCTCGATCAGACCGCGGCGAGCAAACCCACCGACCAGCTCAAGGGCTCGCAGCCGCACGAGTTGCAGCTATCGTTGCTGGCGGCGGCGATGACTTCCGGAGCGACGATGACTTCCGGAGCGCCGCCAACGCGGCCGCTAAGCGCGCTGGATACGACCGATTTTTACCAATACGGGAACTTCGATCCGGGATGGCTGGCGACCTTCTTCGACCTGCTCGACTCGCGGCCGGTGCCGTTTCCAACCCACACGGCGCGCAACATCAGTCCCATCGTGCGGATCGACAACAACGCCACGATTGCGCTCGCCGGCGACTGGGGCACCGGCGACGCTTCCTCGCGCAGTATCGCGCAGCGCATGACCGACCTTAAGCCCGACCATACGATTCACCTGGGCGACATCTACTACGCCGGGGCCCAAAACGAGGTGCGCAGCAAGTTCCTCGCCCTGTGGCCGGCGGGTCTCAGCCCGAGCGCGCCGTCGTTCGCGCTCAACGGCAATCACGAGATGTACTCGGGCGGAGTCGGCTACTTTCAGATCGCGCTCACCGATCCCCGGTTCAAGGCGCAGCAGGGGCTGAGCTATTTTTCGCTGCAGAACGATCACTGGACAGTAATCGCGCTCGATACCGCCTACTACGCGCACAACTTTTACCTCGACGGCGCGCTCGACGCGGATGTCCAGCTTCAATGGATGGCGACGCTCACGCAAGCCGCTCGCCAGAGCGGCCGGCGCGTAATCCTGCTCACCCATCACGCCGGCGTCGACGTCGAACCGGCGAACTCCGCGGTGAAGGTGACCGTCGCGAATCTATGGAGCCAGGTGCTGCACGCGATGGGCGGCGGCCCCGACTACTGGTACTGGGGCCACGTGCATGCGGGTTACGCGCTCGCGCCGTTTCCGATCGCGGGCGGGCGCAAGCTGATGGCGCGATGCGTTGGGCACTGCGGCGTGCCGTGGTTGCCGTTCAGTGCGGAGAGCGGGCTCGGCGCCGGCGGCTTCACGCTGGAGTGGGGGGAGAATCGCAACGCCAACGACGTCGACGAGCCGTCCCGCGCGCTCAACGGCTTCCTGGTGCTGCGGCTCAGCGGAAATCAACTCGTCGAGGAGTTCCGCGACGAGAACGGCAACCTCCGATGGCAGCGTTAGAGGCCGGGGAAAGAGATCCATCGCTTCGCGGAGGTTCATCGCTTCGCGGAGATCCTTCGCTGACGCTCACGATGACCGAGAAGGCGTTTTCGTTGTCATCCTGAACGAAGGCTGCCGAAGTGAAGGATCAGCGCGAAGCGATTTTGGTTGTCGTCAAGTATCGTAACATCCCCGCGCTACTCGCCGTCGTCGCACTTTTTGCACTCGAGCTCGACGCCGAGCCGGCTCCGCCGGCCCTCTTCGGTCATCACCCACGGACGCTGCTGCCAGGGCGGATGATGGCGCACGTGCTGCGTGTGTCCGCATTGAAGATCGGCCACCCAATCGGCATGCTCGTCCTGATGGAAACCGACGATTTTCTGTTTCATCGCAAGCACGCCTTGGCCGCGGACTATTTCCCTGGCTTGTCCGCGGAGGCCTGATCGAACATCGACTGCTGTTCCGGCGCCGCCTCGGCGGAACCTTCGACTTCGTTGGGGCTGAACAGTCCGCGCCGCTCGGCGTAAGGTTTGAATTTGGCATATAGCTCGGCGAGCTTGGCCTGGTAGTACTCGACGTTTTCGTCGGGATTGGCGGGGTCGTACTCGGCCGCGAGCCGCGCCGCCGCGCTTACTTTGACCTTGGTCCCGCGGCCCGCGACGTAGTAGGAAATCTGGTCGCCGCTTAAATATGGGCGGCCGGCCTTGAGCGCCAGTTCGTAGGCGGCCGAGACGTTGCGCCGCTTGCCGCCGATCTTGTCGCGGTAGGTTTCGGGCGAGTCCTGCAGTGTCTCGGTCTTCATCAGGTCGCCGATGCCGAAGGCGTGGCGCGCCAGGCGCTCGCGCCAGTCGTCGTAGAGCGCCGGAATCTCCTCGGCGCGCTGCTCCAGCATCAAGCGGAACATCTCCTCCATGAAGCGGCGTTGAAACCGCTCCAGGCCGCGCGAGCGCAGCCCCGAGCCGCGAATCGTCATCTCGCCCGGCTCTTCGAGCAGCACGTAGTTCTTCATCTTGTAGGAGAACATCGCGGGGTAGCGCCCGTCGATCTCCAGGCGCACGCCCTCGGGCATCACGGCGCCGATCCGCTCGACCAGGCTCTGCGCGGCGGGCTCGTCGTCGACCCCGGGCGGCGCGACGAAGTAGATGCCGTCGGTGTCGACCTCGATGACCTGTGCGCCGCATTCCTCCAGCGCCGCGACCGCGGCCTGGATTAGTTCGCGCCCGCGTCGGGTCACGGCGTTGGCCTGGAGGAAGTCGTTGAAGTGGCCGAGCGAGAAACCCAGGTAGCCGTAGAACGAGTTGATGAGAATCTTGAAGGTCTGCTGGAGCGCCTCGAGGTTGCGCCGCGCGGCGCCGTCGAGTTCGCGCACGGCCGCCTTGGCCTGGACGCGGAAACTGCGCAGGTCGCCCAGCACTTTCAGGAACACACCGAGCCGGTCGCCCGCCGGCGCGTGCCCGTAATGCAGCATCAGCGACGGATACAGCGAGGTCACGTCGCAGTGCAGCACGCGGCGCGCGACGCCGCAGCGGCGGACCTCGGTGTAGCCACCCATCACCTCGCTCGGCTCCTGCGGGGCGGGAATCGAATGGCGCGCGGCCAGGTAGGCGCGCATCAGCAGCGCGTCGATCCGGGTGGCGTTCCCGCGCAGCACCACGTTCTGGTACGAGTACGGAAAAATCTGCGCCTGCACGAAGTAGCTGGGTGCGAGCAGGCCGGCCAGCGCCGCGGTCTCGCGCACGTCGCCCATCGCGTAGGCGAAGAGCTCCTCTGGGCGATGGTCGAAATAGTCGCTCACGCGCGCGGCGTCGATATAGACGCGGTCGGCGGCGGCCACGTGAAAATGCTGCGCCAGCTCCTTCAACCCGAAGCCTTCGAGCTCGCGACTGGCGATATCGTAGTGCTGGGCAAGAATCCAGGTGTCGATGATGCTGCGGCCGCGGATGTCGTAGCGGCGGTAGGCGATCGAGCGCTCGGCGATTTGCAGGCGCGAGGCGCGCGCGCTCATCTCGCCGCCGTCGCGGCCGAGCGCGAGCTTGACCCGATGGCGCCGGGCGCGCGCTTCGAGATACTCGAGGTCGAAGCGGAACAGGTTGTGGCCTTCGATCACGTCGGGGTCGCGCTCGGCGACGACCCGCACCAGCTCCTCGAGCATCGTGCGCTCGTCCATCTCGTCGCCGCGGAGCACGCGCTCGTAACCGGCCGAATCGCTGAGCGCGATCGCGACCACGCGGTCGCCCGCACGCGCCGCGGTCGGGAACTCGAAGCCTGGACTGATGTAAGTCTCGATATCGAGCTGCATGCGGCGGAGATCGCCGAACTCCATCCCGAGGAAAAATGTGGTGCCGCTCAGGACGAGGTACTGCTCGACCGGGTCGGTGAGCACCAGGTAGGGAGCGTCGGAAACGCCGGCCGATTTGCCGGTGAGCTTGCGCAGATGGCGCCGCGCGGCCTCCAGCGCGTCGAGCCGATCGAAGGTCGCAAGCCATCGCAGACGGAAGTTGCCCTTAAGCGCCTCGACCTTGTACGGCGCGCCCAGGCCGTTGAGCATCCCAGGCTCCGCGAGCAGCGCGAAGAGCTTCAGTGGACGGCGCGCGCGCGTGAGCGTGGCGCCATCGCGGCGGTAGATTTCGACCTCGCCCGGCGGGACGACCTCGACCGCCACGATCCCGGCCTCCGCCGGATCACCGAAGAGCAGCCGGTTGTCGTAAAACTGCCGGCAGATCTCCTGATAACGGCTCATCGCGGGTTCCGAAGAGCGATTGTGGCTCGCGCGCGCTGCGCATCACAACCGGATCGAGATCGCACAGGCTTTGCCCGCAACGCCTCTAGAAAACGCCGAGCCATCCCAGGCCCGCGATGAAGACCGCGTAGGCGACCCCGCCCACTATCAAGGTCGGAGTGCCCAGCTCCCCGTCGCGCAGGTTGACGTAGAGCAGTGCAGCCGAGCAGACCGCGATCGCGCCGCCCAGCAGCTCGGGAGGGCTCAGATGCCACGGCGTGAAGGCCAGGCCCAGGGCGACCGGTATGCAGCTCTGAAAAACCATCGCGCCCGTGATATTGGCCAGCGCGAGGTTGTCCTTGCTCTGGCGAATCCAGACGACGGCGTTGTATTTCTCGGGCAATTCGGTGGCGAGCGGGCTCAGGATAAGCGAGAGCACGCCCGGGTTCAGGTTGGCGTGCCGCGAAAGAAAAACGATCTGATCGACGAATGCGTACGCTCCAAGCAGGATCGCGACAACCCCCAGCAGCACCTGCATCACGGTAGGCCAGCCACGCGGGTCGGCAGAATTACCCCCCAGCAGCAACTCGAGGTGAAGTCCATGCTCGACCGAGGTTTCGGCGGCGCGCTTGAGTTTCAAAATTACCACCGCATAGGTCGCATAGACGGCCAGCAGTATCGCTGCGAGGACGTAACGTGCGATCGGCGGCAAACCAGCCGTCCCGAGCAGAAGCGTCGCGACAAACACCGGCGTAAAGAAGGCGAGGTCGCGCCTGGCGTCGGTGCGCGGGACACGCATCGCGATGCGTCCGCGGCGATGGCGAAAGCCGAGCGCCGCCACGCCCATCACGAACAGCGCGACGGTCGAGAGCATCAGCGGTGCGCCGATTATCGCGCCCACACCGACCTCGCTATGGGGGCCGGGCACGCCGCGGCTCATGACCAGCGCGACCGCCGGAATCAGCGTCTCTGGCAAGGCCGTGCCCACGGCGGCGAGCAGGCTGCCGACGGCGGCTTCGGAAAGGCTCAAATGATGACCGGCCCACTCCACGCCATTGGTGAACATTTCCGAGCCGGCCAGAATGACGGCGAAACTGACGAGCAGGATGACAATATGTGTCGGCAAGGGATGCTACCTCAGGCGCGGATGTCCGGACGGAGCCTCGTCACGCAACCGCGCACAACCCGCCAGCGTAAGAACTTTGAAGTAAGCCATCAAGGCGGGGGAGCGATGCGCCGAAACTGCCGGATGCGCGAAGGCAAAATAGTTGCTAAATTGGAACGGTGGGGTTGGGGGGTAGCCTGAGAGAGGTAGGATACGCCAAAGATTTCCGTTTTGACTTGGCTGATAACGGCCCATATAATGGGGTGCTTTGCCAGAATCGGCCTCTCTTACTCAATTTGACCTTTCTGAAGTGGCGCGCTGTGGGTGCCTGGTGGGCCCATTTCCGCGTGCCGCAGCCCCGCGCATGGATCGACCCCTCGCGGACGGCCAGGACGGACGCCCAATAGTATGAAGCAAAAGTACGAAGGAAAAGATCTCCAGGGCTTGGTCGACCTCGGCCGCGAGCAGGGCTACCTGACTTTCGATCAGGTCAACGACTTTCTGCCTCAGGACGTGGCCTCGCCCACCGACCTGCGTGCCGCGCTGGAGAGCTTCGAGGACATGGATATCAAGGTCCTCGAGGAAGTTCCCACCGAGGGCGCCGACGGTGAAGCCGAGGCGGAGCCCGAAAAAGAAGCCGAGGAAGAGGCGGCCGACGCGGCGGGCGATTCGTCCGACCCGGTCCGACTTTACCTCAAGGAGATGGGCAACTTTCAACTGCTCTCGCGCGAGCAGGAGGTCGAGATCGCCAAGCGGATCGAGGCCGGCGAACAGGAGGTCGAAGAAGAGGTCCTCAAATCACCGGTCACGCTGGATTTTCTGATCGACCTGGGCGACCGGATCGAGGCTGGCGAGGCCGATCTGCGCGACATCTTCGAGGAAAGCGAAGAGCCCGCCGACCCTGACGAGGAACGCGGGCCTGAGGCCAACGAGAAGCTGCTCAAAAAGCTGCACGACTCCACGAAGAGGCTGAAGGATCTGCGCAGCAAGCTCGAAGAGTTGGAAGAGGAGTTGCGCGAGCGGCCCGGGCCGCGGCGCAAGCCCAAGCTCGAGCGCAACTACGCCCGGCTGCGCGAGCGGGTTAAGGCCGCCTTCACCACGATGGGGCTGTCGCGGCACGTGCGCGAGGCCGTCATCTCCGAGATGCGCCATCAGCTCGACCAGTTCCGCCAGGCCCATCAGATCGTTCAGCACTACGAGGGCGCCACCGGGCGCTCCAAAAATCAGCTAATCAAGGAGGCGGCCGAGGCCGAGGATCGGCGCCACGTGCTCAAGGTCAACGGCACCCGCGAAAACCTGCTCGACATCGCCGCCCGCATCCGCGAGGCGCAGCGCACCATGAAGGCGGTCGAGCGGCGGGTCAAGACCAACGGCGAAGAGTTCGGCCGTTCGATCGAAATCATCGCCGCCGGCCAGCACAAGAGCCGGCGCGCCAAGAAGGAACTGACCGAAGCCAACCTGCGCCTGGTCGTGAGCCTGGCCAAGCGCTACACCAACCGCGGGCTGGGCTTCCTCGACCTCATCCAGGAAGGCAACATCGGCCTGATGCGCGCGGTCGACAAGTTCGAGTACCAGCGCGGCTACAAGTTTTCGACCTACGCAACGTGGTGGATCCGGCAGTCGATGTCGCGTGCGATCGCCGACCAGGGCCGCACCATCCGCATCCCGGTGCACATGGTCGAGACCATCAACAAGCTGCTGCGGGTGACGCGCCTGCTGGTCCAGCGGCTCGGCCGCGAACCGAGCCCCGAAGAGATCGCCGAGCAGATGGAGATGCCGCTGGACAAGGTCCAGAAGGTGCTCAAGATCGTCAAAGAGCCCATTTCGCTGGAGACTCCGATCGGCGACGAGGAGGAGAGCTCGCTCGGCGACTTCGTCGAGGATGAGCTGGCGCCCTCGCCGGTGGAGGCCGCGATCCAGGGCAACCTGGGCGAACAGACGCGCAAAGTACTGGCGACGCTGACGCCGCGCGAGGAGCAAATCCTGCGTATGCGCTTCGGCATCGGGCAGAAGACCGATTACACGCTGGAAGAAGTCGGCAAGCAGTTCGCGGTGACGCGCGAGCGGATTCGGCAGATCGAGGCCAAGGCGCTGCGCAAGCTGCGCCAGACCGGCCGCTCGCGCAACCTCGAAGGTTTCATGGAACGCGAGTAGCCGCAGGGCGCGCCTGCTCCGCACGCACCGATCAGGATTGCGGCTCCGGCGCGCTAGCCAATCGCCCGGGCTTCGCGCAGACGGGTCAGCTCCTCGTTGCTGAAGCCGCATGCCGCCAGGACCTCGGCGGTATGTTCGCCGACCAGCGGCGGCCGCGTGACGTGGCCCGGCGTCTCGGAGAGTTTCACCCCGAGCCCGGTCGTCATGATCTCGCCGCGCACCGGATGGGGCAGGCGCAGAAGCATCTCGCGCGCCGCTGTCTGCGGATGGTTGAACATCTCTTCGATAGTCATGATTGGGCCGGAGGGGATGCCCGCGCGGTTGAGCAGATCGATCCAGTGCGCCGCGGTATTGGAAGCTAGCGCGAGATTGATCTCCGCGGTCAACGCCGCGCGATGCTTTATCCGATCACCCAGCGAGGAGAAGCGCGGGTCGTCCTTGAGCTCGGGCCGCCCGATAGCTTCGGCCAGCGCGTGCCACATCGTCTCGTTGCCGCAGGCGATATTGAACGGCCGGTCGCAAGCCGCGTGAACGCCGTGGGGCGCCGAGAGCGGATGATGGTTGCCGGCGGGGCCGGGCGTGCGTCCGGTGTCGAAGTAAATTCCCGCCGACCAGCTAAGCACGCTGACGATCGCTTCCAGCAGCGAAGTCTCGACGCGCTGGCCGCGGCCGCTGCGATGGCGCGCCTGGAGCGCAAGCAGGATGCCTTGTGCGGCGAAGATCCCGCCCAACAGATCGCAGATCGCGATCCCGACCCGCATCGGGCCGCTCTCCGCGGTCCCCGTCACGCTCATCAACCCGGAGAAGCCCTGCGCGATCTGATCGAACCCCGGAGTATCGCGCATCGGACCGCTCGCGCCGAAGCCGGAGATCGAACATCCGATGATGCGCGGGTTGCGCGCGGCGAGCGTCTCGTAGCCGAGGCCCATCGCCTCCATCACGCCGGGGCGAAAATTGTCGATCGCCACGTCGGCCTGGTCGATCAAACGCAACATTACGTCGCGTCCGGCGGGCTGTCGGAGGTCGATCTGCACGCTTTTCTTCGAGCGGTTGGTGCTCATGAAGAAATAGCTGTCCTTGCCGGTATAACCGCCCATCTCGGCGCGCGCGCCCTTGACCGGCTCGACCTTGATGACCTCGGCCCCGTAGTCACCGAGAATCTGCGTGCAGAACGGCCCGGCCAGGTAACGGGTAAGATCGACGACCGTGATTCCGGCAAGCGGAGGAACATCCGGCATCGCCCTTGGCACCTCCCAATAACAATCTCGACAAACCAATCGCGGCAACCAGTGCGCTGACCGTACTCGGCGGCGGCGCGCGCCGAGATAGTCAGCGAGACAGTCACGATGACCATATATCGGATGCCGCAAAGGGGCGAAAAGGGCGCTTGTGTCGCTGGGTATGTCCTGGTCCGGCAGTGGCTGGCGCTACGCGGCGGATGACAGCGGGGCGGCGCCAGTGTTAGCATCGTGCCATCTCGGCTCAGGGAGGGCGCTATCGTGGCTGTGATGCGCATCGGACATGTGTCGGTTCGAGTAACGGACATCGAAAAGGCCCGCGACCATTATTCCAACGTGATCGGCCTTATCGAAACCCATCGCGAGAGCGGCGGGACGACTTACTACAAGGCTTGGGACGAATGGGATCGCTACAGCGTGATCCTCACTCCTTCCGACCATTCCGGCGCCAACTACATCGCCTACAAGGTCGAACGCGACTCCGAACTCGACACGTTCGGCGAGGCGATCGCCAAGCGGGGCGTCGAGGTCGAGCAACTCAAGCCGGGCACGATCCCGTTCGTGGGTCGCGCGATCCGCTTCGCGCTACCCAGCAGCCATCGGATGGTCCTGTTCGCGGAGAAGGAGGCGGTGGGCAGAAGCGTCGGCGCGATCAACCCCGACCCGTGGCCGGATGACGTCAAGGGCGCGGGCGCGATGCATCTGGACCACTGCCTGCTGGTCGGCGAGATCGATCCGTCCAAGGGCATCAACCGGGTAACCGACACCTGCCGCTTCCTGACCGAGGTGCTCAACTTCCAACTGACCGAGCAGGTGATGGTCGGTCCGGGCAATAGCATCCAGGCCGCCGCGTTTCTCTCCTGCACGAGCAAGCCGCACGACATCGCGATCGTTGGCGGCCCGCGTCCGGGCTTTCATCACTTCGCCTTTTATCTGGATAACTGGAACGACGTCCTGCACGCGGCCGACGTGATGTCCAAGCATCGGGTCAAAATCGATATCGGGCCGACCCGCCACGGAATCACGCGCGGCGCGACGATCTACTTCTTCGATCCCTCGGGCAATCGCAACGAGACCTTCGCCGGGCTGGGCTACTTCGTGACCCGCGATATGCCGACCATCACCTGGACCGAGGAGCATCTCGGGGCGGCGATCTTCTATCATGGACGCGAGATCAACCCCGACTTCACCAACGTCTATACCGAGGCGACTTGAAGCGCTTTCGCTAAATACTCGTCGTGACTGTGTGGCGCCTCAGGCCGGCGCGGAATTTCCGCCGCGATCGGCGTGCAGCGCCATGAATCTGCCCAACAGCACCTCGTGCTGCTCTTCCAGCTTGCGCAGGATGTCGATCATCGCTTCGTCCTGCTGCTCGAGATGAAGCATGATCGACTTCACTTCCTCTTCGGCCTTGGTGTTGACCATGTAGTCCTGCTCGGCCATCAGGCGGTCCTTCGCCGCCTGCCGGTTCTGCGACATCATGATGATCGGCGCGGCGTAGGCGGCCTGGAAGCTGAGCGCGAGGTTGAGCAGGATGAACGGGTAAGGGTCCCAGTGGCGCATCCAGGCGATGACGTTCAACGCGATCCAGATTGCGAGAATCGTCGACTGCACGATGATGAACGTCCAACTGCCCATCACCAGCGCGAGCGCGTCCGCGATCCGTTGGCCCCGCGTCAGCTTATCGGCCAACGCCTGATTGACGTTGATGACGGGCGGATGCTTATGGCTGTGCCGGACCCGCGAGCGTTCCCATTTTTCGAATATACTGTCTTGCGTCACGCGGCTCTCTCCTCTGGCGGCGGAGCGGCCGCCTTCGTCATCGCGAGACTGAAATCCTAGCGCGCGATCCTTTTACTTCCGATACGGTCGCTTCGACTCGGCAGCCTGCGCTCAGAGTTTGTGAGTTTTTCGGGTGCGACTCGATTTTTTGTCATCTTGAGCGGAGGCCGCTGCGGCTGGAGTCGCAAGACCCCGGGTTTTTTTTGCGGGATCCTTCGACTCCCGCAACGCTCGCTCAGGAATACCCCAACCGCTAACGTTCGAAAAAATCACAAACTCTCAGGATGACCCAGGAGTCCGGCCGAGAGAACAAAGCGCGCGCGGCGGCTACTCGACCGTCACCGACTTGGCGAGGTTGCGCGGCTGGTCGACGTCGGTGCCGCGATAGACCGCGATGTGATAGGCGAGGAGTTGCAGCGGCACCGTCGTCAGCACCGGCATCAGCATCCGATGCGTCGTGGGAACCTCGATTATCTCCCACGCAACCTCCTCCAGTTCGGGCGTGGGACGGTCGGTCACGGCGATGATGCGGCCGTTGCGCGATTCGACTTCGCGCAGGTTCGACAGGGTCTTTTCGTAGACGTTATCGAACGGGATGATCACCACCACCGGCATCTCCTCGTCGATGAGCGCGATCGGGCCGTGTTTCATCTCGCCCGCCGAGTAGCCCTCGGCATGGATGTAGGAAATCTCCTTGAGCTTGAGCGCACCCTCCAGCGCGACCGGGTAGTTGATGCCGCGCCCGAGATACAGAAAATCGCGCGCCTTGCCGTACTTGCGCGCCACGCGCTCGATCTGGCGCTCGCGCTTCTCCAGCACTTCCTTGATTTGCGCCGGGATCGCGAAGGCCGGCTGGAGCATTGCGTTGACTTCGCGCTCGCTGAGCCGCCCCAGGCGCGCGGCGAGATGGATCGCGAACAGGTAGAAAGCTTCGATCTGGGTCAGAAAACACTTGGTGGTGGTGACGCTGATTTCGGGGCCGCAACGGGTATATAGCTGGGCGTCGGCCTTGCGCGCGATCGAGGAATCGACGGTGTTGGTCATCGCGAGCAGATGGCATCCGTGCCGGCGTCCTTCTTCCAGCGCGGCCAGCGTGTCGGCGGTCTCGCCCGACTGCGACACCGCGATCATCATGGTGCGCGCGTCGATCGGCGGCTGGCGGTAGCGGAACTCGGCCGAATAGTCGACCTCGGCCGGCACGCCGCACAGCTCCTCGATCATGAATTTACCGATGAGCGAAGCGATCCATGAGGCGCCCGCGCTAACCATCACGATTCGCCCGATCGCCTGCGGCCCCGCCGCCGGCAACAGCTCGCCCTCGAAACGCACCGCGCTGGAGCTGGCCGCCGCGCGGCCGCTCAGCGTATCGATCCAGGCCTGCGGCTGCTCGGCGATCTCCTTGCGCAGGTAGTGCTGGAAGCCGCCCTTGGTGGCGGCCACCGCGTCCCATTCGATCAGCCGCGGCGCGCGTTCGATCGCCACGCCGTCGAAAGTCATCAGGCGGACGCCATGCGCGGTGAGTTCGGCCAGTTCGCCGTCCTCGAGCACGATGGTGCGGCGGGTATGGCCGAGGATCGCCGGGATGTCGGAAGCGACGAAGTTCTCGCCCTCGCCCAGGCCGAGTACCAGCGGCGTCGCGGTCTTGGCGGCGACCAGTTTGTCGGGCTCCGTCTCGGAGAGCACCACGATCGAGAACGACCCGCGCAATTCGAGCACCGTTTGACGCACCGCCTCGGTCAAACCCACGCCGGCGCGCACCCGTTCCTCGATCAGATGCGAGATGAGTTCGGTGTCTGTCTCGGAGCTCAGCTTATGGCCACGCCCAACCAACTCCGCGCGCAGCTCGACGTAGTTCTCGACGATACCGTTATGAATTACGGCGACCGGGCCCGCCTTGTGCGGATGGGCATTGCCCTCCGAAGGGCGGCCATGCGTCGCCCATCGCGTGTGGCCGATTCCGATCGATCCCGTAAGCGGCGCGCCGTCGAGCGTGCGGCGCAGGTTCTCGAGCTTGCCGACCGCCCGGCGAATTTCCATCCCGGCGCCGTTGATCGTCGCCACGCCGGCCGAGTCGTAGCCGCGATACTCCAGCCGCGCGAGCGCTCCGAGCAGAATCGGCACCGCCTCGGACGGGCCCACGTATCCGACTATTCCGCACATGCAGGTTCAACCCTCTCCCGAACTGCTCTTAAGTTTGCCGATCCGGACGGTGCGACGCCAGCCGCTTTTCCGATGGCTCTACGAAACGTCTCAACGAAGACACCGCACGATAAATGACGCTCGGCGCTAGTCCGAGCCGTCCGCCTCGGCGCGATCGCCGTGACGGCGGCGCCAGTCGGCGGTCCATCCCGCTTTGATCTTCTGCGGATGATGCGAAACGCAGAGCGCACCGTCGGGGACCTCGTGCAAAATTGTGGTGCCCGAGCCAACGTAGACGTCGTCGCCGACCTTGACCGGCGCGACCAACTGCGTATCGCATCCGATCATGCAACGGCTGCCAATGCGCGTGAGATGCTTGTCGTAGCCGTCATAGTTGACGGTGATCACGCCGCATCCGATGTTGGTCTCGCGGCCGATCACGGTGTCGCCAAGGTAGCTCAGATGGCTCGCCTTGGTGCCCTTGCCGAGCCGCGCCTTCTTGGTCTCGACGAAATTGCCGATGCGGTTATGGCCTTCGAGTTCGGTGCCGGTGCGCAGGTTGGCGAAGGGGCCGATTTCGCAATGCGGCCCGATGCGGCACTCCTCGGCGCGCACGCCAAGCTTCAGATGGCATCCGTCGCCGATCTCGACGTCGCGCAGATACGCCGTGCCCTCGATACGCACGCCCTCGCCCACCTTGCTGCGGCCGAGAATCTGCACGTTGGGCCCGACCACCGAGTCGCGCCCGATTTCGACCTGCTCGCCGATATACGCGGTCGCCGGATCGACGATCGTCACCCCCGCCTCCATCAACTTGCGGTTAACCGCCGCTCGGATCTCGGCTTCCATTTCTGCCAGCTCCTTGAGTGAATTTATCCCGGCGAATTCGGCCGCCTCGGGCGCACACCATGCCTGTACGGCAAACCCGTTCCGCCGTGCGATCGCGACCAGGTCGGTAAGGTAGTATTCGCCCTGCGCATTGTTGGGACGTAACTCCGCGAGCGCCGCGCGCAACACCGCCGCACGCGCGAGATAAACGCCGGTGTTGATCTCGCGAATCGCAATCTCGGCGGGCGACGCGTCGCGCGCCTCCACGATCGCCGTCACCGCGCCGCCCGCGCGATCGCGAACTACGCGGCCGTACGCGCGCGCGTCGTCAAGCATCGCGCTGATGAACGAGACGTCGGCGGCCGCGCGGCGATGGGCGGCGATGAACGTGTCGAGCGTCGCCGGCCGGATCATCGGCATGTCGCCGTAGAGGATCAGCACGTCGCCATCGAAATCCGGCACGAAAGCCTCCAGGCCGCATCGCGCCGCGTCGCCTGTGCCGCGCTGCGCAGGTTGACGCGCAACTTCGACGCGCACGCCCCGCGTAGAGGCGCGCGCCGCCGCCGCGACCGCGTCGCCCTGATGGCCAACCACCACCACCAGGGGCGCCGGAGCAAGCGGCGCGAGCGAGCGCATCACGCGCGCGATCATCGGTTCGCCGCCAAGCTCATGCAGGACCTTGGCGCGCGCCGAGCGCATCCGGGTGCCAAGGCCGGCGGCCAGAATGATCGCCCCCGGCGCCGTCTTCATGGCCTTTTCTTCTTGAACAGCGCGTCGAGCCGTTCGCGCGCGGCGCGTTCCGGCGACGACCGCGGCGTCGCTGATTGGGACGGCGCCGCGGCGGTGTCGGCGTTGGGCGCGAAGTACTCGCAGAAATTCGAGCGTTCCTTGTCCACCACCCGCTCCGCCATCGTTTCGCGGCACTGATTGTTGTAGGCGGGATCGTAAAGCGAACAGTCGCGGCATACGTGCAGCGGCCGGTCGCATTGCGGACAATGGGCGTGAAATCCGATCCGCTCGATCGTCTCGATCCGATGCCCGCACTTCCAGCAGTTCATCGCCAGCAGTTCCCAGCGGCAGTTCCTAGCGGCAGTTCCTGGAAAGATGTGCGCTCCCATCGGTCGCGCGCGGCACTAACCGTGGCGCCGGCGGTGCGCGTTGTCCGTATGTTTTTGCGTATGCTTAAGCGTATGCTTTTGCGCGTTGCGCCCGCTTGATAGCATAGCCTTTGGATTAGACGCGAGTCGATGCACGTAGAAATAGAGGCATTCGCGGCGGCGTTGGGCAAAGCCTCGCGCGCGGCCGACAATACGGTATCGAACTATCGCCGGGACTTGTGCGACTTTCGCCGTTTCCTGCTCGAACGCGCGGCCGCGCTCGACCCAGGCGGAGAGGAAATCGACCATCAGGCGATCACCACCGATCACATCCGCGGTTATCTTTCCGAAGCGATGAAAACGCTCAGCCGCGCCACCGTCCAGCGCCGGCTGTTCGCGATCAAGGCATTTTTTCGCTGGCGTGAAACGATGGCAGCGTCGGCGAGTCCGGCGAACCCGGCCCGCGCCTTGCGCTCGCCACGGACCCAGCGCCGCCTGCCCGCGATTTTGCCCGAGGACGACGTGCGCCGGCTGATCGAAACCGACAGCGAAAACGCATCGCCGGCCGCTCTGCGCGACCGCGCGATCCTCGAAACGCTCTATTCCTCGGGTCTGCGCGTAAGCGAGCTTACCGGCCTTAACTGGCGCGACGTCGACGACGAGGTCGGGATGGTGCTGGTGCGCTCGGGCAAGGGCAACAAGGATCGGATGGTGCCGATTGGCGAACCCGCGCTCGACGCGCTCAAGGCCTGGCGGCGCGCGATGCCCAAGGCGTGGGAACTCGACGGACCGGTAATCACCAACCTGCGCGGCGGGCGGCTGACCACGCGTGCGGTCGAGAACATCCTGGCCCGGCGCATCATGGCGGCGGGGCTGGGATCGTCGATCACACCGCATGGGCTGCGCCATTGCTTCGCCACGCACCTGCTCGACGCCGGCGCCGACCTGCGCTCGATCCAGGAGATGCTCGGCCATGCGAGCCTCGCCACCACGCAGCGCTACACTCACGTCAGCGTCAACCATCTCAAAGAGGTTTACCGCCGTGCCCATCCGCGCGCCTGAGTCCGACACGGTTATCCGCGGGACGACGATCCTGTGCGTGCGCAACGCGGGCCACGTGGTGGTCGCGGGCGACGGCCAGGTCAGCGTCGGCCAGACCATCATGAAGCACGGCGCGCGCAAGGTGCGCCGGCTGCACGACGACCGGGTGCTGGCGGGCTTCGCCGGCTCGACCGCCGACGCGCTGACGCTGTTCGAGAAATTCGAGAGCAAGCTGCAGGAGTTCAACGGCAACCTGCGCCGGGCGGCGGTCGAAATGGCCAAGGACTGGCGCACCGACCGCGTGCTGCGGCGGCTGGAGGCGATGCTGATCGTGGCCGACCGCGAAAGCTCGCTTTTGATCTCGGGGCTGGGCGACGTTATCGAGCCGGACGATGGAATCCTGGCGATCGGATCGGGCGGCAACTATGCGTTGGCGGCGGCGCGCGCGCTGGTGCGCCATGCCCCGGCGATGAGCGCGCGCCAGGTCGCGGAGAGCGCGATGCAGGTGGCCGCGGAGATCTGCGTATACACCAACGATCGGTTTATAATTGAGGAATTGTAGAGAGCCGGCGCCGCTGGCGCACGCCCGTCGCGACAGGGGCGCGTAGAGAAGGCAGCGTCCTGGTTGAAGGAGCAATGACAAGTCCGTACGTGATGACCCCGCGTGAAATCGTCTCCGAGCTCGACCGCTATATCGTGGGCCAGCACGACGCCAAGCGCGCCGTGGCGATCGCGCTGCGCAATCGCTGGCGGCGGCAAAACGTCGCGCCCGAGTTGCGCGACGAAATCGCGCCCAAGAATATCCTGATGATCGGGCCGACCGGGGTCGGCAAGACCGAGATCGCGCGCCGCCTCGCGCGCCTGGCCCAGGCCCCGTTCGTCAAGGTCGAGGCTTCGCGCTACACCGAGGTCGGCTACGTCGGGCGCGACGTCGAGTCGATGATCCGCGACCTGGCCGAAATCGCGGTCAAGATGGTGCGCGAGGAGGAACGTGCGCGGGTCGCGATCCAGGCCCGCGACGCCGCCGAAGAGCGCCTGCTCGACATCCTCTATCCGCCGCCGGCCAAGGTCCGCCGCCCGACCGGACTCGCGCCCGAGGCCACCAGCGAAAGCGATTCGCACGGCGACACGCGCGAGAAGCTGCGCAAGCTGCTGCGCCAGGGCCATCTGGACGATCGCGAGGTCGAAGTCGAAACCAGCGCGCAGTCCACCCCGATGGTCGAAGTGCTCGCGCCGCAGGGCATGGAAGAGATGGGCGCGAACATGCGCGAGATCCTGGGCCAGTTCATGCCCAAGAAGTCCAAGCGCCAGAAGGTCAAGGTGCCGCAAGCGCTCGAGCTGCTCGCGCAGGAAGAGGCCGCGCGGCTGGTCGACATGGAGATGGTCGCCCACGAGGCGATTAATCGCGCCGAGCAGTCGGGGATCGTCTTCATCGACGAGATCGACAAAATTGCCGGGCGCGAGGCCGCCCACGGCCCCGACGTCTCGCGCGAGGGCGTGCAGCGCGACCTGCTGCCGATCGTCGAGGGCTCGACCGTCAACACCAAGTACGGCGCGGTCCGCACCGACCACATCCTGTTCGTCGCCTCGGGCGCTTTCCACACCTCCAAGCCTTCCGATCTGATTCCCGAGTTCCAGGGCCGTTTTCCGATTCGCGTCGAGCTGAGCGCGCTCACCCGCGAGGACTTCATCCGCATCCTGACCGAGCCCGAGAACGCGCTGACCCGCCAGTATGTGGCGCTGATGGAGACCGAGAACGTGCATCTGACGTTCACCGGCGACGCGGTCGCGGCGCTGGCCGAGATCGCGGCCGAGGTCAACGCCCGCTCGGAAAATATCGGCGCGCGCCGGCTCCATACGGTGCTCGAACGGCTGCTCGAAGAGCTGTCGTTCAACGCGCCCGAACTGACCGAACGCACGGTCACGGTCGACAGCGACTACGTTCACCGGCGGCTTGACCCGATCGTGAAAAACGAGGATCTGTCGCGCTACATTCTGTAGCGGCATTCTGTAGATCGCGTCCCGGCCAGCCGGCAGGCCGCGCGACGATGCGGCGCGCGGCGCGGGCAGTCGCCTGCGCCGGCGGTCCCGGCGGCGGAGTTAGAGACGGTGCATGATCCAATCACAAGTGCGTCGGTATTGGTCGAGGCGCTGCCTTACATCCAGCGCTTTCGCGGCAAAACCTTCGTAATCAAATACGGCGGTCACGCGATGGAAGCGGCCGACCTGCGCGAGAGCTTCGCCCAGGACGTGGTGTTGCTCAAGGCGGTCGGGATGAACCCGGTGGTGGTGCATGGTGGCGGCCCGCAAATCAACCATCTCATCGAGCGGCTGGGCCTGAAGTCGAGCTTCGTGCGCGGAATGCGGGTGACCGACGAGCCCACGATGGAAGCGGTCGAGATGGTGCTGCAGCGGCTCAACAAGGAAATCGTCGCGCTGATCTCGCGCCACGGCTGCCGCGCGGTGGGGCTCTCGGGCAAGGACGGCGACCTGATCGTCGCGCGCAAGCTGGAAATGACGGTCAAAGACGAAAGCGGCGCGCCGTCGAAGGTCGATATCGGACTGGTGGGCGAAGTCGCCGAGGTAAATCCGCAAGTGTTGCGCACGCTTGAGACCGCCGGCTTCATCCCGGTGATCGCGCCGGTCGGCCACGGCCGCGACGGCCTGACCTATAACATCAACGCCGACGTTGCTGCGGGCGACCTGGCCGCCGCACTCGGCGCCGAAAAGCTCATCTTGCTGACCGACGTCGAGGGCGTGAAGGACAAGGACGGCAAACTCATCGCGACCCTGACCGTGGCCGAGGCGCAACGGCTGATCGCGGCGGGCGCGATAAGCGACGGCATGATCCCGAAGGTCGAGTGCTGCATCGCGGCGCTCAAAGGCGGCGTCGGCAAGACTCACGTGGTCGACGGGCGCACGCGCCACGCTATCCTGCTCGAGATTTTCACCGAAGCGGGCGTGGGCACCGAGGTGGTGGCGGGCGGCCGGACCGCATCGGCGTAAGCAGCGTCGGCGCGGCGCGGGCCGGTGTAATCCCGGGGCGAGCATTCCGCGCCGTCCTGTGGCATACAGCTTAGACGGAACCGCCCGTGCCGCGTCCGCACGCTCCGGCGTAGCGCATGGGCGCAACACGGCCGGGTTTAAGGGAGCCAGGAGCATGGCAAAAGGATCCAGGCATAAGAATTGAGGACAGACCACGATGAACAATGCCGAAATCGTCGACCTCGCCCATCAAAATCTCATCAACACCTACGGCTGCGTGCCGCTCGCTTTCGTGCGCGGCACCGGCGCCTATCTCTATGACGCCGACGGCAACCGCTACCTGGATTTTTTCTGCGGCCTCGCCGTGACTTCGCTCGGCCACGGGCATCCGCGCGTCGTGCGCGCGATCAAGGAGCAGGCCGAAAAGCTGACTCACGTCTCCAACGTCTTTCACACCCAGCCGATGGCGCGGTTGGCCGCGCGCCTGTGCGGCCATTTCGGCGACGGGCGCGTGTTCTTTTGCAACTCGGGCGCCGAGGCCAACGAGGCCGCGCTCAAGCTGGCGCGGCGCTGGGGCCACGACCGCGGCGCCGGCCGCTTCGAGGTCGTCTCGACGCTCGGCTCGTTTCACGGCCGCACCTTCGGCACGCTGAGCGCGACCGGCCAGGAAAAATACCATATCGGCTTCCAGCCGCTGGTGCCGGGCTTCCGCATGGTTCCCTACGACGACGTCGAAGCGCTGGACAAGGCGGTCCACGACGAAACGATCGCGATTCTGCTCGAACCGATCCAGGGCGAGGGCGGCGTGGTCACGCCGCGCCTCGACTATCTCAAGCGCGTGCGCGATCTGTGCGACCGGCGCAAAATCCTGCTCATCCTCGACGAGGTGCAGACCGGGATGGGGCGCACGGGCAAGCTGTTCGCCTGGCAGCACGCCGGGGTCAAGCCGGACATCATGACGCTCGCCAAGGCGCTCGGCGGCGGATTGCCGATCGGCGCGATGATCGCCAAGAGCGAAATCGCCCAGAGCCTCACGCCCGGAAGCCACGGCTCGACCTTCGGCGGCAACCCGGTCTCCTGCGCGGCGGCGCTGGGCGTGCTCGACGCGCTCGAGCAGGACGGCGCGATGGAAAACGCGGCCAGCGTCGGCGGCTACCTGCTCGAGCGCCTGCGCAAGTTCGCCAAGGGCTGCGCGCGGGTGGCTGAGGTGCGCGGACTGGGCATGATGATCGGTATCGTACTGCACGGCGAGGCCAAGAGCGCCGCCGACGCCTGCCTGCGCGAACGGCTGCTGGTCAACGCCACCGCGGAAAACGTGCTGCGGCTGTTACCGCCGCTCACCCTGACGCGCGAGGAGGCCGACGCGGGGCTCAATATAATCGAGCGCGCGCTTTCGGCCGCGCCGGCGGCCGCGTCAGCCGCCAAACCAGCCGCTACACGATGACGGCGGGCGGGGCACAGCGCCGGCCCGCGCATCCCACCGGCGCGGCACGCAAACGCAGCCGGCCGGGCGCCAAGCGCGACCTGCTCGACCTGGGCTCGCTCAGCGCCGGCGAGCTGGTACGGCTGCTGGACTTGGCGGCGCGCCTGAAGACCGAGCTTCGCGCAGGCCTGGAGCATCCCTACCTGCGCGGCCGCACGCTCGCGATGATCTTCCAGAAGCCGTCGCTGCGCACGCGGATCACGTTCGAGACCGGGATGGCGCAGCTTGGCGGTCACGCCATTTATCTCGCCCCGCAGGACATCGGGATCGGCGAGCGCGAGTCGGTCAAGGACGTGGCGCGCAATCTGTCGCGCTGGGTCGACCTCATCATGATTCGCACTTTCGCCCACGAGATCTGTGTCGAGCTGGCTCTGGAAGCAAGCGTGCCGGTAATCAACGGCCTCACCGACCTGTTGCATCCGTGCCAGTTGCTGGCCGACCTGCTGACCCTGCGCGAGCGCTTCGGCGATCTGAGCAAGCTGCGCGTCGCCTACGTCGGCGACGGCTTCAACCTGGCCCATAGCTGGATCGAGGCGGCCGCGCTCGCGCGCTTCGAGTTGCGGCTCGGCTGCCCGGCCGGATACGAACCGCAGCGCGAGTTCGTCGAGCGGATGCGCCACGGCAAGCTCGGCATCCTTACGCAGGATCCGATCGAGGCAGTGCGCGGCGCCGACGTCATATACACCGACACCTGGACCTCGATGGGCCACGAGAAAGAAGCGGCGCAGCGCCGGCGCGACTTCAAGGCCTTTCAGGTCAACCGCGAACTGCTCGGACACGCGCGCCGCGGGGCGGTCGTGATGCATTGTCTGCCGGCCCATCGCGGCGAGGAAATCACCGACGACGTGCTCGACGGCCCGCGCTCGCTGGTCCTGGACCAGGCTGAAAACCGCCTCCACGCGCAAAAGGCCGTGATGGTATGGCTGCTGCGCCCGGCGATAATCGGCTCCGCCGCCGCTCCCGGCACCGCTTAAGGCGCGGGCGCGAATGCCTTAAGATGGCGGCGTGGCGACCTCGGAAATAAAAAAACTGGTGCTCGCGTATTCGGGCGGGCTCGACACCTCGGTCATCCTGCGCTGGGTGCGCGACTTCTACGGCTGCGAGGTGGTGGCGTATTGCGCCGACGTTGGCCAGGCCGAAGAGACTGCCGGGCTCGAGCAGAAGGCGCTGGCGACCGGCGCGAGCAAGCTCTATCTCGAAGACCTGCGCGAAGAGTTCGCGCGCGACTTCGTCTTTCCGATGATGCGCGCCAACGCCGTGTACGAGAGCTACTATCTGCTCGGCACTTCGATCGCGCGCCCGGCGATCGCCAAGCGCCAAGTCGAAATCGCGCACGCCGAGCGCGCCGACGCGGTCGGCCACGGGGCCACCGGCAAGGGCAACGACCAGGTGCGCTTCGAGTTCGCCTTCGCCCGCCTGGCCCCGGAATTGAAAGTGATCGCGCCGTGGCGCCATCCGCGATGGCCGTTTCGCGGCCGCGCCGACATGCTCGCGTACGCCAGTGAGAAAAAAATCCCCGTCCCGGTCACCGCCGAGAAGCCCTACTCGATGGACCGCAACCTGGTCCACGTCAGTTACGAGGGCGGCGTCCTCGAAGACCCGTGGCGCGAGCCCTACGACGACATGTTCCGGCTCACCGTTTCGCCGCAAAGCGCGCCCGACGCGCCCGAATATGTCGAGGTCGAATACGCGGCCGGCGATCCGGTGGCGATAAACGGTAAGCGGCTTTCCCCGGCCGCGTTGATCGAGCACGCCAATACGGTCGCCGGGCGCCACGGCGTGGGCCGCGTCGACCTGGTCGAGAACCGCTACGTCGGAATCAAGTCGCGCGGCGTGTACGAGAGTCCGGGCGCGACGATGCTGCTGCACGCGCATCGCGCGGTCGAGCAGCTCGCGCTCGACCGCGAGACCCTGCATCTGCGCGACGCGCTCGTCCCGCGCTACGCCGAGATGGTGTACAACGGGCACTGGTTCGCGCCCGAGCGCGACGCGATGCAGGCGCTGGTCGACCGCGCGCAGCAAAGCGTGACCGGGGTCGCGCGCCTGAAGCTTTACAAGGGCGGCGTGTCGATCGCCGGGCGCAAGTCGCCTAACTCGCTCTACGATCCCTCGATTGCCAGCTTCGACGAGGCTGGCGGCTACCAGCAGGCCGACGCCGACGGGTTTATCCGGCTCAACTCGATGCGCCTGCGCGCGCTCGCGCGCCTGGGCCGTCCCAAACCCGAGGGCAGCCGTTAGACGGGACCCGGCGCCATGGGCAAAGTGATCCAGTTCAGGCCCTCGCGTCCGACGCCGCGGCTGGTGCCGCGTCCGGGCCAGAAATGCCCCAAGTGCAATCACAAGATGGACGTTCACATCACCCATCCCAACGGCGTGACGAGTTGCGCGGCGCGCGGATGCTTCTGCCGCATCGCCGCCCCGCGCTGAGGCAGAAGACAAGCACTCCAATAGGGGTGAAAAATTTCACCCTTGACCAAGTGGGTATTTTCTTGGAAAACGCATCCGGGGGGCAGGCCCCCACCAGCCGGGACCCGAGAGGACGGCCTAGTCCATGCAGGAATTCCCCTTTTACCGACTTGCCACGATGGGCTGGGCTAATCCGCTGTTGCGACAGACAGTAACCCTGCTGCGGCCGCAGCCCCCTGCCGAAATACTCGTCGACCTCTCAAGAATCGAATTCATCGACTCTTTCGGCATCACCTATTTGGCGGCCTGCTTTGAGAACTGTCGTGGAAATTCGAAAGTTCGGGTTCGACCTCCGGCTCGCCAAGCCGTTAACGATTATCTGCAGGACGCCGGGCTTTACGAAGCCATAGGACTGGGAGAACATTTCCGACCACGCATACCCAAGGATGATCGGGTTGACCTCAAGCACGTGAAAGGTTTTGAGCCTCTCTTCGTCGACAGCTTGCTCAACTTCCTAGAGAGCCTGCAAGCCATTCGCTCCGGGCCTGAAGGAATCGATGCGAATGTCGCTCTTGGAACTGGTCCAGAACTTCGCCGAGCATTCCAGTTCCGTCAGCGGAGCCTGGGTCTCTGGCCAACGCTATAGGAGCCGCATAACGCTGTGTGTAATTGATCTCGGCCGAGGCATTCCCGCGGCATTGCGAACCGTCGGCAAATATCGACACTACCGCGACCCGCACCTGGTAGAACTGGCGACCGAAGAGGGCGTGTCCTCCGTAACTGAATCGTCTCGCGGCCTTGGCCTAAGTACAATCAGGCGTTTCGTTCGCGTCAATAGAGGAATGCTAACGATAGTCGCAAGCAGGGGACGTGTGCGATTTCGTGCTGATCGCCGCCCAATACGTGACGAACTTGACGAACCGTTTCCTGGAACAGCAGTTTTTTTATCTCTGGTTCCGACGAGTCGTGGCCTCTATGTGTTATGATTGCTACTGAATCTATGGAGTCTTCTCATGCAACGTATTGAAGTCCAACGGCAGCTCGGCAATCGCATCGTCACGAGAGAGGATGGTCGCCGACTCCGGGATCTAATAGAGCGAGGCCTCAACAGCCCGCCAGTGGTGGTGGACTTCGAAGGCTTGCAGGTCACCTCGGTCTCGTTCTTCGACGAAGCCTTCGGCGCTCTAGCTCTTCGCATGGGTGACACCAAACTCCTCGATGACGTGCGCTTCGAAAGAATGGACAAGTTCGACCTTGCACTCGTCAAGGATATTATTTCTTCTCGGGCTCGCGAAGCTAAAGCGCGTCGCACGCTAATGACCTGAGGTCGCGCTATCAGGCCTAGGCGTCTCCTTCTTTAGCCTTCGCCGATCCGCCCCTTGTGCGGGTCCGGCCTTTTCGGCAACTTCGAGTCCCCTTCGAGTTTTTCGCAGTGAAACCGCGCCGCCCAAACCCCTTCGCCGCTAAGCCATCGCCTGGCGCCTCCGCCAAGACCGGGCGCGCACGCGGCGAGGCCTCCGGCGGCCTGATTCGCGGCCGCTTTGCGCGCGCGCGTCTGCCCGAGGTCGAAGCCTTCACCGCCTCGCTGCCGTTCGATCGCCGCCTCTACCGCCATGACATCCGCGGCTCGATCGCGCATGCGCGGATGCTGGCGCGGACGGGACTGCTGCGGCGCGCCGAGGCCGCCAAAATCGTCGCCGGGCTGCGCGCGGTCGAGCGCGAGATCGCCGCCGGCCGCTTCCGCTTCGAGTTTGCCGACGAGGACATCCATCTGGCGATCGAGCGCCGCCTGACCGAGCGGATCGGCGCGCCGGGGCGCAAGCTGCATACCGCCCGCTCGCGCAACGACCAGGTCGCGCTCGACCTGCGGCTCTATCTCCGCGACGAACTGGCCGAGGTGATTGCGCTTACCGGCGAACTGCGCGGCACGCTGATCGCGCTCGCCCATCGCCATCTCACCACCGTGATGCCCGGCTACACGCATCTCCAGCGCGCGCAGCCGATCACGCTGGCCCATCATCTGGCCGCCTATGTCGAGATGCTCACGCGCGACCGCGAGCGCTTCGCCCAGGCGCTGGAGCGCACGGCCGTGATGCCGCTGGGAGCGGGCGCGCTGGCCGGCACGACGCTGCCGATCGATCGCCACGCGGTCGCGCGCGAGCTTGGCTTCAGGCGCATCAGCGAGAACAGCCTCGACGCGGTTTCGGATCGCGACTTCGTGGTCGACTTTCTCGCCGCCGCCGCGCTTGCCGCCGTGCATCTGTCGCGGATGGCCGAGGAGATCATCCTGTGGAGCAGCGCCGAGTTCGGCTTCGTCGCGCTGCCCGACGAGTTTTCCACCGGTAGCTCGATGATGCCGCACAAGAAGAATCCCGATCTGCTCGAGCTGATTCGCGCCAGGAGCGGCCGGGTGATCGGCGATCTGGTGGCGATGCTCACGGTGCTCAAGGGACTGCCGCTCGCGTATAATTCCGATCTCCAGGAGGACAAGGAGCGGACCTTCGACGCGCTCGATACATTGAAGCCGGCGCTGCGGCTGCTCGCGCTGTTGTGGCCGCGGCTGAGCTTCGACGCGGCCGCGATGCGCGCGGCGGCCGGCGGTTTCGCGCTGGCGACCGACCTGGCCGAGTATCTGGTGCGCCACGGCGTCGCCTTTCGCCGCGCGCACGAGATCGTCGGCGCACTGGTGCGCGAGGCGTCCGCCGCCGGGCGCTCGATGGAGGATCTCACGCTCGCCGACCTGCGGCGCCATAGTGGCGCCTTCGGCCGCGACGCCTTGCGCGGTCTGACCGCGGAGGGCTCCGTGCGCGCGCGAAATCTCCCTGGCGGACCCGCGGCGGCGGCGATGCGCCGCTACTTGAGGAGGCTCGAAAGCCGATGAAGCGGTTGTGGATTGCGGCGGCGGCAGTGATGGCGATCGCCATCGCGTCCGGATGCGGCGCTAAGGACCGGCCGATTCCGCCCGAGCTGACCCATCCGGGTCGGATCAACGATCTTTCGGCCAAGCCGGATCCCAGAGGTATCCGGTTGACCTGGAGCCGGCCGATGAAATACAGCGGCGGCGCGTCGCTGAAGGACCTCGCGGGCTTCCGCGTGCTGCGCGCGGAGGGCGACGGATCACTGACCGATCTCGCCGAGCTGCCGGTAAACGATCAGGAGCGTTTCCAGAAAGTACGCCGCTTCGCCTACGTCGATACCACCGCCCAGATGGGCCACAGCTATCGCTATATGATGGTCGCCGAGACTGCCGACGGCTATCAGAGCGATCCTTCCAACGTCGTCTCGCAGACTCGAACGATGCCGGCGCCGCCGCTCACTCCCGAGAACTTCAAACTGCCGACGCCCGCGCCGCTCCCGGACCTGCCGACGCCGGCGCCATAAGCCACGCCGTGCGGGGGCGCATCGCAACGCCTCGAGGCCGGGCGCGCAGCGGTTTATCGATTCGGTGCGCCTGTGATAAAACCGATGCTTGCCGGGCCGCGCGCGCGTCGCGCTCGCCGGCCGGGCCTCACACATGAACTACTTCGCCTACAGAGATAATCGGCTGTTCGCCGAGGAGGTCGCAGTTTCGGACCTCGCCGCGCGCTTCGGCACTCCACTGTACGTCTACAGCACGCGCACGCTGCGCCGCCACTACCGCGTCATGGACGAGGCCTTTGCCGGTACCGACCATCTGATCTGCTACGCGATGAAGGCGCTCTCGAACCTGAGCGTGCTCAAGCTGTTCGCCGCGATGGGCTCGGGCTTCGACATCGTGTCGGTGGGCGAGCTGCTGCGCTGCGTCAAGGCCGGCGCCGACCCGCGCAAGATCGTTTTTTCCGGCGTGGGCAAGACCGACGAAGAGCTGCAGGCCGCGATCGAGGCCGGCATCCTGATGATCAACGTCGAGTCCGGCCCGGAACTGCGCCGCGTCGCGAGCGTCGCCGGACGGATGCGCCGGCGCGCGCCGGTCAGCCTGCGCGTCAACCCCGACCTCGATCCCGGCACCCATCCGCACATCTCGACCGGCCATCGCGACAGCAAGTTCGGAGTGCCGCTGGCTCAGGTGCAGGAGTACTACGCCGAGGCGCGCGCGCTTCCCGACCTCGAGCTGGTCGGGCTCAGCACCCATATCGGATCGCAGATAACCGACACTTCGCCGTTCACCGAGGCGGCCAACAAGGTCGCAACGATCGTCAAGGCCCTGCGCGAGAACGGCGTGGCGCTGCGCTACCTCGATCTCGGCGGTGGCCTGGGCATCCCGTACCAGGAGGAGCCCCCGGCGCCCTCGGAGTACGCCGCCGCGCTGCTCGGCCCGCTGCGCGGGCTCGGCCTGAAGCTGATTATCGAGCCGGGCCGCGTGCTGGTCGGTAACGCCGGAGCGCTGGTGACGCGCGTGCTCTATGTCAAAGAGACCGACGTCAAACGCTTCATCGTGGTCGACGGCGCGATGAACGATCTCATCCGGCCCGTGCTCTACGAGGCCTACCATCAGATATTGCCGGTCGAGCGGCGCGCGAATGCGCCCGCCGTGACCGCCGACGTGGTGGGGCCGGTGTGCGAGAGCGGGGACTTCTTCGCACGCGAGCGCGAGATGCCCGAGCCGCGCGACGGCGACCTGCTGGCCGTGATGAGCGCGGGCGCTTACGGCTTCGTGATGGCGTCGAACTACAACAGCCGCCCGCGCGCGCCGGAGATAATGGTCGACGGCGCGGAGGCTCACGTGGTGCGCGAGCGCGAGAGCTTCGAGGATCTCGTGCGCGGCGAAAAAATCGTCAACCTGCCGCCGGGAGGATCCGCCTGATGGCGAAGCTCAGCTTCACCAAGATGCACGGCTGCGGCAACGACTACATTTACCTCATTGCCGATCGCGTGCGTCCGGCCGACCCCGCGGCGCTCGCGCGGCGGCTCTCCGACCGCCGCTTCGGCATCGGCGGCGACGGGCTCATCATGCTCGCGCCCTCCAAAACCGCCGATGTGCGGATGGAGATGTACAACGCCGACGGCAGCCGCGGCGAGATGTGCGGCAACGGAATTCGCTGCGTCGCGCGCCTGCACTACGAACGCGCCGTGCGGTCGCGCAACCCGATAGTCATCGAGACCGACTGCGGACTCAAGCGCGTGGAACTCAAGCTCGACGGCGGGCGTGTCAGTGAGGCGACCGTCGACATGGGCGAGCCGATTCTCGAAGGACGCGAGATTCCGGCCGCCGCGGACGGCCGCGTCATCGACCATCCGCTGGAAGCCGGCGGCCGGTGCTGGCGGATAACCGCAGTCTCGATGGGCAATCCGCATTGCGTGGTGTTCGTCGACGACGAGGCGGTGTTCGCGCTCGAGGATTCCGAGTTCGCCCGCGTCGGGCGCCAGTTCGAGCATCATCCGTTCTTCCCCCGCCGCGTCAACACCGAGTTCATCCTGCCGCTTTCGCGCGACCGGCTGCGGATGCGCGTGTGGGAGCGCGGCTCGGGCGAAACGCTCGCCTGCGGCACGGGAGCTTGCGCCGCGCTGGTCGCGGCGGTGCTGACCGGGCGGGCCGAGCGGCGCGCGACGCTGGAGTTGCGCGGCGGCAAGCTGGGGATCGAATGGCGTGAGCGGGGCGAAGACGCCAACCATGTGATGATGACGGGTGAAGCGATCGAAGTGTTCAGCGGCGAGGTCGAAGTAGGCGACGGCGAACTGGCGCCGGTCGTCGCGTGAGCCTGGAGGGCGAACCAATGTTCAACGGGGCACTGACGGCTTTAGTAACCCCTTTTCGCGACGGCGAGGTCGACGAAGCGGCACTGCGCGAGCTGGTCGAATTCCAGATCCAGGGTGGCGTCGACGGCCTGGTGCCGTGCGGCTCGACCGGCGAGTCGGCCACGCTCACCCATTCCGAGCACGAGCAGGTGATCAAAATCGTCATCCATCAAACGCGCCGGCGCGTGCCGGTGGTGGCCGGCACCGGCTCGAACTCGACCGCCGAGGCAATCCGCTTGACCGCTTCCGCGCGCGAAGCCGGCGCCGACGGCGCTCTGATGATCTCGCCCTACTACAACAAACCCACCCAGGACGGCATCTACAGGCACTACAAGATGGTCGCGGCGGCGGTCGACCTGCCGCTCATCGTCTACAACATTCCGGGGCGCACCGCCTCCCACATCGCGCCCGAGACTTTCGCCCGCCTGAGCGAGATCCGCAACATCGTCGCCATCAAGGAAGCTTCGGGCTCGATGGATCAGATCTCCGACGTCCGCCGCCTGTGCGGCGACCGCCTGACTATTCTGTCGGGCGACGACGCGCTCACGCTGCCGATGATGGCGCTCGGTGGCAAGGGCGTAGTCGCGACCGTCAGCAACATAATGCCCCGCGAGACGCACGAATTGGCGGCGGCGGCCCTGGCGGGAGACTTCGCGCGAGCGCGCGAGATCCATTACAAGCTGCTGCCACTGGTGCGCGCGATCTTTGTCGAGACCAATCCGATCCCGGTCAAGCAGGCGCTCGCCTTCATGGGCAAATGCACGGCCGAGATGCGGATGCCGCTTACGCAGATGTCGCCCGGGCCGGCCGAAAAGCTGCACGCGCTGATGAAAGAGATGCGCCTCATCTAATCCGCCTGCCCGATCACGCCCGCCCGTCTTTTTGACCATCCCTGTCGATAGGGAGAGCTCGGAATAGACCGTCGTCGAACGCCGCACTATGTGCACTCCAGTTAAATGCGCGTTCGCTTGGTACTCTGGATAACACAAGCGTTCTGTTGGATGCGGTTCGACTGATACTTTCGTTGCTCATCGGATCGACCCGGGTTAGGGTCAGAGTAGTCGGACCTTCACCTCAATGAGATGCACTCGCTGGCTCGGCGCACAATCGCGAGCAGCGGCTTTCCAACCAATAACCGGAGGTCTCAGAAAATGAAGCTTTTTGTGCCACTAATCGCAACCGCGGCTATCGCAGTGTGTATCGGCGCGAAGGGGATTGCGCGGTCGCAAACGACCGAGAACTCGCGTTCCCAAACGACCACGACCGCCCCGATGGCGCCCTCGGCCGTGACGGAAAAAACCACTACGGTCACTGCTCCCGCCGCGACCAGTCAGACAACCACCAGCAGTTCGGCTCAGATACCCTCGCCACATCCGCTTCGCGGCTACCGCTCCAGCGGCGACGAATCAAACATGCATCAGCAGCAACCTACTCCCAACCCATGATACACACGTCGACTTACGAACCGAGAGTTTAACAGTCCGCGAGAGAAATTTGGCTATTCGAAGTTGCTAACTACCTGGAGGTACCGTACATTCGCAGACCCGTCAGATCATAGGCAACGCGGGTTAGTATTTACCCACTCCAGAGACCGGCGGGCATTTTACACGAATACTTCGCGCGACACTGGGAAGTATTCGGCGAGGCGCTCGATCCTGGTCTCACCGAAGCCGTCAGATCAACGCTGAGTCACATTACTCACATCCGCGCCTCGCCAATCGCTATCGAGGGCGCCAGCCGCTACTTTATCCATGTAGTCCATGCGCGAGATCGCATATTGAAGAGGCTGCATCGATACTACCACGTTTCCTTGATACGGATGCGCGAGCTCCAGAATCGCAAGTATGGTGAGACCCAGGAGGGTCGAGAATATTGCGCACATCAGGGCCTGCGGCCAGAACGTTTCCAACCCGAAGAAGTAGCTGAAACCGATCGTAATTATCAGGCCTGCGTAAATCACCAGCCACACCACCGGCGGTAGATTCTGCCTGGCATACAAATAACGCAGGCTGCTTGCTTCAGAGAGCTTTGAAAGCTGGTCGAAACTCTTGTCCACCAGTAGCGCTTGGCGCGGGCTCTCGGCCTTGTAGTTCGCGACAACTTGCCACAGAGACAGCGTGCCAACTGAGCCATCTATGCTGGCGAAATTCGAGTTCGCCATGGCGGGCCACTCCACGTCGATCAGCCGATGCGTATACGCACGGATCGCATGCTGCATATCGCCGGCCCCCGACGCGGAGAAGCCCTTTGACAGCCGATACAAAGAGATTAGCGCGACCCCCTCCGCCTGAACGTTCTCGCTAGCCCGATCGAAGCGCTCCCAGGCCGCCACAATCACGAACGCCAGCAGCAGACCATAGAAGGCCCCCAGCACTCCGAAAGTGAAACCTGCCACCTCATGGTTCTTCTTCAATGTCTCGACCGGCACCAGAATCCGCACGAGGTAGAGCCCAAGGACGCTGAGCCCGGAAAACGCGATCGTCACGACGACGATCTGTTCCACGGTCGACATATAGAGCAGGAAATCCATCGCGCTTCCCCCCGCGGTTGGTTTCGTCCAACGTGGAAATTACTAGGGGGAGGCGAGCAAAAAGCGCCGGGCGTGACGCACCGTCCCCCTCACCCCCTATTGCGAGCTTTACCGGATAGTGAGGATGTCGATAGACACAAAAATCGCTCCGCGTTGATCCTTCACTTCGGCAACCCTCGTTCAGGATGACAACAAAAGGGCTCCCTCTTTGTCATCCTGAGCGTCAGCGAAGGATCCCCGCGAAGCGATGGATCCTTTCCCCCTCCATTTATCGACATCCTCATAATATGTAGGGGGCCGCTTGCGAGCGGCCCCTGCACCGGAATGACTGATTCGTAGGGGCCGTTCGTGAACGGCCCTTCGGATTACTCGAACATCAACACCGTGCGCGACACCTCGCCGGCCTTCATCGCACGGAACGCCTCGTTCACGTCTTCGAGCCTGCCGCGCCGTGAGATCATGTCGTCGAGGTTGAGCCGGCCCTGAAGATAAAAATCGATGTACCGCGGCATGTCGATGCGGAAGCGGTTCGAGCCCATCAGCGAACCCTGGATCCTGCGCTCGGTAAGCAGCTTGGGGCCGTCGATTTCGACCTTCTGCCCCACCGGAATCATGCCGATCACGGTCGCGATGCCGCCGGGCGCGAGCGCGTCGAAGCACTGCTCGGCGGCTTTCTTTAGCCCGATCGCCTCGAACGAGTAATCGACTCCGCCGTCGGTCAGCTTCTGGATTGCCTCGACTGGATCGGCCGACGACGCGTCGACGGTGTGGGTCGCGCCGAATCGCTTGGCCGTCGCGAGCTTGTGCTCGAACATGTCCACCGCGATTATCATCGCCGCTCCGGCGATTCGCGCGCCCTGGATCGCGGAGAGCCCGATCCCGCCCGCGCCGAAGACCGCCACCGTCGAGCCCGGCTCGATCTTGGCCGTGTTGAGCGCGGCGCCGACGCCGGTGGTAACGCCGCATCCGATGAGCGCGGCGCGATCGAGCGGCATGTCGTCGCGAATCTTCACCAGCGCGTTCTCGTGCAGCAGCATCTTCTCGGCGTAGGTCGAGAGGTCGCTGAACTGGCGGATCATCACGCCGTCCTTGGACAGGCGCGGCTTGTCGCCCTTGGCGCGCCGGACCGCGGGGCGGTTGGTGCAGCGGTACGGATGACCCGAGATGCATTGCTTGCAGCGGCCGCAGAATACCGACGGACACGAGATCACGTGATCGCCCGCCTTCAGGTACGTGACTTCCGAGCCGACGCGCTCGACGATGCCGGCGGCTTCGTGGCCGAGCACCGCAGGCGTGGGATGGGGCCACAGGCCTTCGACGAAATGCAAGTCGCTATGGCATACGCCGCTCGCAACCGTGCGCACCAGCACCTCGTGCTCGCGCGGCTCGTCGATCTGGATTTCCTCGATACTCAGGGGCTTTCCGGGGCCATGGAAAATGGCGGCTTTCATCTCATCTCTCCTGTGAACTCGCCTGCTGTATCAGTCGAACATCAAAACGGTGCGGGCGACCTCGCCCGCCTTCATCGCGCGGAAGGCCTCGTTGACGTCGGGGAGTTTTCCGCGCCGCGTGATCATGTCATCCAGGTTGAGGCGGCCCTGCTGGTAGAAGTCGATGTACCGCAGCATGTCGATACGGAAGCGGTTGGAGCCCATGTTGGTGCCCTGGATCTTGCGCTCGGTGAGGAACTTCGGCCCGTCGAGTTCGACCTTCTGACCCACCGGAATCATCCCGATGATCGTCGCGGTGCCGCCCGGCTTGATGCAGTCGAAGCATTCCTCGGCAAGTTTCTTGAGTCCCACCGCCTCGAAGGAATAGTCAACGCCGCCGCTTACCCCAAGGCCCGCGACCACCGGCTCGGAGGGCTGCCCGGGGCTCGCCAGCTCGCGAATCGCCTTGACCGCGTCGGTATGGGAAGCGTCGACGGTGTGAGTCGCGCCGAGCCGTCTGGCCAGGGCGAGCTTCGATTCGAACTGATCGACGGCGATGATCATGCGAGCGCCGGCGATCCGCGCGCCCTGGATCGCGGCGAGACCGACGCCGCCGCATCCGAAGACCGCGACGGTCGATCCAGGCTCGATGCGCGCGGTGTTGAGCACGGCGCCCACCCCGGTGGTGACACCGCATCCGATAAGCGCGGCGCGGTCCAGCGGCATGTCATTGCCAATCTTCACCAGTGCGTTTTCATGCACCAGCATCTTCTCGGCATAGGTCGAAAGGTCGGCAAACTGGCGCATTGGCTGGCCCTTGAGCGACAGGCGGGACTTTTCGCCCTTGCGCCGCTGGGTCGCCGCGCGGTTGGTGCAGCGGTTGGGATGGCCCGACATGCAATCGTCGCAGTAGCCGCAGAAAACCGAGAGACAGGCGATGACGTGGTCGCCGGGCTTCACGTAGTCGACGGCCTTGCCCACTTCCTCGACGATTCCGGCAGCCTCATGGCCGAGTACGGCTGGGGCGGGAAAGGTGTAGTAGCCGTCGACAAAGTGCAGGTCGCTATGGCAAACACCGCTCGCGACGGTGCGTACCAGCACTTCGCGATCCAGTGGCTTGTCGATCTCGACGTCTTCGATAACCAGCGGCTGCTTGGGACCATAGAACACGGCGGCCTTCATCGTCGCAGTCCTCCTCAAAAGTTTTGCGGCGAGCCCCGAACTCGCGGCGCCGCGGCGCGCACGCCGGCTGCGCCGGCAGTCTACCGGGTGCGCACTGGATGCCCGAGCTGCTGCTTCTGGATTCTGCCGGGCTCGATTCCGCAGGCTCGATTTCGATAGACCACGAGGCCGCCGCCGCTGTCAAGCTGACGCACGGCGGGGCCCAGCGACGCGGCTCGATTCGGTATAGGGCCCGCCGCGTTCAGCGATGGGCGAACTGGTTCTCGCAGTTATTGCCGAAGGTGAACGAGTAGAGCGAGAAGCCCGGCTCCAGCGCGTAGAGCTGCAGCAGATGGCCGCCGAACTCACTGTTGTTCACGAGGTAGTACATCCGCTTGCCGCCCAGCTCGACGTAGGTCCGGCCGTCGCTTCCGGCGCGCACGTCGACTCCCCAGGCCGCCTTGGGTAATGGCCTTTCGTCCTGCATCACGTAGAGCCGCCGCGGTTTCGAGTCATCCGACCCGGCCACCAGGTAGACCGACTTGGCACGATAGTGCAGCGCGACCGAATCCCCGGGCGGCCGGGCGACTGTGGTGTGACGGACGTACTCAGCCGCCGCGAACCATTGCCCCTTGAGCGCAAAATCGTCGAACGGGAGGCTGGCCGGCGCCGAGTAGGCGGTCTGGCTGTTGTGCTCCTCGCCACCAAGGTTGGCAAGGTTGCTGCTTTGGGCAAAGCCCAGGTAGGTCTCCGGCGTGGCGCGCATACAGACGCCGCCGCCGAGCTCGACGTTCTCGTCCTCCGGAATCTTATACTCGGGCTGGTTGAAGCTGAGTGCCGGATTTGCCTGCTTGAGCAACTCCTGGATCTTCCGCTCGAAGTAGCCGTACTCGCCCTCGCCCATGTGCGCGTAAGCGATATTGCCGTCCTTGTCGATAAGGTAGTCGGCCGGCCAGCCCTCGTTGTGGAAGGCGTACCAGATTTTGTAGTCGCTATCGATCGCGACCGGAAAATCAAAACCGAAGCGCTTGGTGGCGTCGGCGACCCGTTCGGGATTCTTGCCGAACTCGAACTCGGGCGTATGTACGCCCACGATCACCAGCCCCAGCGGACGGTAGAGCTTGTCCCAGCGCCGCAGGTAAGGAAAGGTGCGGATGCAGTTGATGCAGGTGTACTCCCAGAAGTCGACCAGCACCACCTTGCCGCGCAGATCGCTCAGCTTGAACGGCGCGTGGTTGAGACATACCGCGCAAGTGAAATCGGGCGCCGGCGTGCCGACCCGCTCGATCGCGGCGCGCACCCTCGCCGCACCGCCGGCCAGGACGCCAGTCACGACGACCGCGAGGGCCATCGCGGCGGCCAGCGCGCGCCAGCGACAAGGCGGGTATGGGCGCGTGCCCAGCAATCGCAATCGACATTCGCTCATGGCATTTTGCCGCATCGAGGCTGACAGGCCTTGTCGCAAACGCCCGTCGGAACGGTTAAATCTCCGGGCGAGCCGCTTGTCAAATCGTACCGGTTGCGCGATAACCGCGCCTTGACTGCCCGGCTGGGCGTCCTTAGCTTTAAAGTGTAACGTGAAGGCAAGGAGCAAAGTTCCGATGGCCAATGAGTTAGTTAACCATGTCACCGACGCGAACTTCGACCAGGAAGTCCTGAAGTCCGACCAGGCGGTGTTGATCGATTTCTGGGCGCCGTGGTGCGCCCCCTGCCGGGCTATCGCTCCGCTTATCGACGAATTGGCGGGCGAGTATGCCGGCCGGCTCAAGGTGGTCAAGATAAACGTCGACGACAATCCCGAAACACCGGCCCGCTACGGTGTCCGCGGAATCCCCAATCTGCTGATCATCAGGAGCGGCCAGGTTAAGGAGCAGATCGTCGGCGCCGTGCCCAAGAGCCACCTGGTACGCGCGGTCGATAGCGCGCTCGGCTAACCGCACGGCCATCCAAATCCGATTCCACTACGGCGTCGTCGCGGGTCCCGATGAGGGCTCGGACGGCGCCGTTCCATGCTGGTTCCAGTACGTGATGAGCTGCGACTCGCGGTAGTAGTAGGCGTCGCGGATCTGCGCGGGGATAAAGCCCGCCAGGTCATGGCTGAAATCCAGCAGGCGCGGTGCGAGCTGCGATTGCCGGATCGCAGGCGCGTCGGCCGGCAGCGTCACCGTCGCAGCCACCACGATCAATCCCGCCAACAGCGCGCCGAGCGCCGCGCCAACGAGCGCGCCGCCGAGCCGGTCGGCCCAACTCATATGCACGGCGCGGATAAGCGCGGCGATTTTTGCTCCGCCCCACGCCACGACGACCATCACGGCGAGAAAGATGACGATGTAGCCCAGCACCGCGCCGGTCTCAGGCCGCATCGAGAACGCGCGCGTGAGGTAGGCGCCTGCCGCCTGGGAGTAAAACGCGGCGAGGTACACCGCCGCGACCAGGGCGATCAGCGACGAGGCGATTCTGAGAAGGCCGCGCGACGCTCCAAAAAAGGCGCCCAAACCGATCGCCGCCAGAATCAGATAATCGAGTCCGTTCATCCCACATGAGTCCGCATCGGCGACAAGGCTACCCCAACGGCGTTGCGCAAACGAGCGCCCACGGCCGCCGCCAGCTAATTCGAGCTTGACACTTGAGGAACTAGGAGAAGGTGCGATGCCGCTGACTCGTGATTTCAAAGAGACCATCCGTACTCGCGTCGAGCGCGATCCCAAGTTCCGAAAGGACCTTCTCCGCGAGGGAATCGAAGCGCTGCTCGCCGGCGACGTCGCCACGGCAAAAACCATCCTGCGGGATTATATAAACGCGACCCTGGGATTCACTGACCTCGCCGAAGCCACGCACCTCCCTTCCAAGAGCCTCATGAGAATGCTGGGGCCGGCAGGCAACCCACGCGCCGACAATCTTTTCGAGATCGTCAGCTTTCTCCAGCGCCGCGAGGGTGTGCGCTTCGAGCTCAAGGCCTCGCGCCCATAACCCATAAGCTGACCTGGAGACCCTCCTTGACCGACTCGCGGTGCAGGTTTAGCTCGGCCGATCGCGAGCGCTCGCCAATACGTGCCAATCTGCTTAAATAGCCGCATGGCTTGGGTCTATATCGACGAACTGGGCCGCCACGCGGGCGAGGAAGTGACGCTCAAGGGATGGCTCTACAACCGCCGCTCCAGTGGCAAAATCCACTTCCTGCTGCTGCGCGACGGCACCGGCGTATGCCAATGCGTCGCCCTGCTTAATGAAGTCGGCGCCGACGCGTTCGCCACCGCAGACCATCTCGGGCAGGAGACCTCGCTCGAGGTAACCGGCCTGGTGCGCGAAGACAAGCGCGCGCCCGGCGGCTTCGAGCTTACGGTCAAGCATTTCAGGGTTTACGCGCCCGCGACCGACTACCCGATCACACCCAAGGAGCACGGGGTCGCCTTCCTGCTCGACCTGCGCCATCTATGGGTGCGTTCGGCGCGCCAGCACGCGATCCTGCGCGTGCGCGACGAGGTCGCGGCCGCCGCGCGCCAGTTCTTTCATGAGCGCGGATTCGTGCTGTTCGATGCGCCGATCCTGACCCCGACCTCGTGCGAGGGCACCACCAATCTTTTCGAAATCGACTACTTCGGCGAGCGCAAGGCCTATCTCACGCAAAGCGGCCAGCTCTATGCGGAGGCCGGCGCGCTCGCCTTGGGCAAGGTCTATTGTTTCGGCCCCACTTTCCGCGCCGAGAAGTCCAAGACGCGGCGCCATCTGACCGAGTTCTGGATGGTCGAGCCGGAGGTCGCCTTCTACACCCTAGTCGAGGACATGCAGCTCGCCGAGGACTTCGTTGCCTATATCGTAGGCCGCGTGCTCGAGCGGCGCGCGGGGGACCTGGCCACGCTGGAGCGCGACCTCGAGCCGCTCAGGCGCGCGGCGGCGACGCCCTATCCGCGAATTACGTACGACGAGGCGATCGAGCGGCTCAAGGGCAAAGGGATGACGGTCAAATGGGGCGACGACCTGGGCGGCGACGAGGAAACGGCGCTCTCGGCCGAGTTCGACCGCCCCGTGATGGTTCATCGCTACCCGGCCCAGTGCAAGGCGTTCTATATGAAGCGCGACCCCGAACGTCCCGAGGTGGCGCTATGCGTCGACATGCTGGCGCCCGAGGGCTACGGCGAGATTATCGGCGGCGGCCAGCGCGAGGACGACTACGAGACGCTGCGCGCGCGCATTATCGAGCACGGCCTGCCGGTCGAGCCGCTCAACTGGTACCTCGATCTCAGGCGCTACGGGTCGGTTCCGCATGCGGGGTTCGGGATGGGAATCGAGCGGGTGGTGGCGTGGATCTGCGGGCTGCATCATATTCGCGAGACGATCCCGTTTCCGCGGATGATGGAACGCCTGGAGCCATGATTCGGAGCGTTTCTCCCATCATTGCCGGCCCTGATCTGGGCAAAAAGAATATCGCCGGCGCAAAAAAAAATATCGCCGTTGAAGAGCGGGGCGGTCTGCGCGCGGCGCCGATGGATTCGTTCGCTTAATTCACGCGTCCTCGTGCCCGTCACAATACGCCCCAGGCAATTCGCGTCGTGGAGCGCCGCCGCGCGCACGGCATGAGCGACAAACGCCATCCCCCGCTTGAGCCGCTGGACCTTCGATCCGCGGCGCCGGCCTGGTGCGGTTGCGCGCGCGGGAGTGGATATCCATTAGCTGCCCTCATACACGGGGTGGAAAGCTGCGGCCGCGCATGGTGAAACGGCTCACGCGTGCCGCGCAATGTCAAGTTCGGGATCGCAGATCGATTTTTCATTACCTCGTTGCCCACCGCACGTTCGCGCGCTAAACAGTTCCCTGTCCGGCGCAGATTAACCATGATGTCGCCGTACAGCCTGTAGCAACGCACGGCCTTGGCCAACGACGCGCAAGTGAGGCGCCGATAGCGAGGGCCGCGAAAAGGTACCACGGGCCGCCGCTCGGCAGGACGAGGGGAGTGGACGGGCGGAGGCGGTTGGGCAGTCGAGCGGGCTGATGGCGATGACGGAAAGGGCCTCGTCGCATGACGCAAGACGAAGTCGTCGCTCTTCCACTATCGGACCTCGCGGTCCGCGTCCGGAGTAATCCCGGACGCCGCACGCCCTGGCAGGCGCGAAGCGCTGGGCGCAAGCCCATCGGCGTGACAGGCTGGCGCGACGCCCGATCCGCCAAATCATTCGCGAAACTATCCGCAAAATTCTACGCAACATCGTGGCGGCTCGAAGAACGGCCGCGGGTCGGCTGCGCCCGGCCTCCGTGCGTGTGTTGGCCGCCGTTGAAGCCCAGGCTCTCGGCGCTACAGTCATAGGAGGTTGGTACTTTGCGGACCGGACCTTTGGGACGTAGAGAGGCACACATCTCGCGATTCATCGAAGGCTTACCCTCCGGCTTGTTACGGCCGGCCTTCATCGATCCTCTGGGCCGCGAGCGAGTCTTCAGTCGCCGCGCCCGACCCGCCAGACTTCGCGATTCGACCCGCAATTCGTTGTCCGACTGTTCATCGCTGAATCTCAAATGTGCATTGCCGATTAACCTGCGCGAGTTCCTCGTCCAGCAGTTCGCTGACGGACTGCGAATCGACGAGGACGGCGTCTTCACGCTGGGGCCGCGCGCGGGCGAGGATGCACTCAGCCGCGTCGCCCGGGCCATCCGCCACTATTCGACCGAACGCGCCCACGAGCGATGGAATGAATGCGCGACGGCGCTGGCACGGCTGGGCGACGACCTTGATTGGGCCCAGGAATCGGGCGAGCAGATAGCGCTGTGCCTCGGCTGCGCGGCGCTGGAGACGGGGACCGATGCGCTCGGGCGCCATCGAAGCGCCGGATGCGTCGCGGTGGAGCTAAGCGCACAAACCACGAGCCACGTCGAAGCGCCGCAAGGCCAGGGGCTGACCGAGATGCTGCGGCGGGTGATCGAAGGCTTCAGGCTGGGGCGTGCGGCGCTCGGCCTGCCGCATTACGATCTCGATTGCTACGTGGCACGCGGCCAGGTGATTTTCACCTGGCGGCCGGTATCCGCCTAAAGCCTTTGCTGTGGCTTGGGGGCTTCGCGCGCGCGGCAGACGCACCACCGCGCGGCGCCGGACCGTACGGCCCGACGGCACGCGGGATAAGGCTGGTGACTGAGTGCCTAAGGTGAGCGCTTAGAGAGCGGAGGCGCGGCGGCGGCGCTGTTCTTTGCGGCGGCGGCGTTGGGCTTCGGAGCGCTTGCGCTTGCGGCGGACACTGGGCTTCTCGTAAAAAGCCCGCTTCTTCATCTCCTTGAATACTCCCTCCTTGGCGAGCTTGCGCTTGAGCACCCGCATCGCCTGGTCGAGGGAGCCTTCAACTCTGATTTCCATAGACCTCCAGCTGCCTTTCAAGTCAAGACCTTGGAGCTTAGGTCTGCCCCTCGGGCCTGTCAACCCGCAATTCGCCGCAATTCGCCGCAGTTCGCCGCGGCTCGGCCAAAGTTCCCCTACGGATCGGCCCGCGGTTGCGAATACCATCGGCCACGCGCCGCATCGTGGATAGGGGACGGCATGTGCAAAGCACCGGCCCGCTTTGATAAATGATACCCCAAACGTGGCGAAGCGTGCATCGCCGACCCGCCGCCGGGGGCGACCGGCCAGGAGGGCAAAAGTCACGCCTGACGTTCAGTGTAAAGGAGAGTAGAACGATGGACCTGGGTCTTGAGAAAAAGGTCGTGATGATAACCGGCGCCAGCCGGGGATTGGGGCGCGCGATGGCCGAGGCGCTGGGCGCGGAGGGTGCGCGGTTGAGCCTCTGTGCACGCGGTGCCGAAGCTCTGGAGAAGGCGGCCGCCGAGTTGCGCGCCAAGGGCTACGAGGTCGCAGCCGAGGCGGTCGACGTGACCGATGCCGCGGCGGCCGAGCGCTGGGTCGAGGGGACGGCCAAACGGATGGGCGGAGTCGACGTGCTGGTCAACAACGCAGGCGGCGCGCGGGTGGGCGCGCTGGCGGACCTCGACGAGGCGGCGTGGCAGACTGCATTCCAGCTTAACTTTTTCTCGGCAGTGCGGCTTGCGCGGCTATGCGCGCCGCTGATGGAACGGCGCGGCGGCGGCGCGATCGTCAACATCAGCTCGATCTATGGCCGCGAAGCGGGCGGTCCGCTGACCTACAACGCCTCGAAAGCCGCGATGATCTCGTTCACCAAGATGCTCTCGCGCGAGCTGGCGCCCAAGGGAATCCGGGTCAACACGGTCGCGCCGGGATCGATCTTTTATCCGGGCGGCACCTGGGAGAATATTTTCAAAGCCAACCCGGCGTTCGAGAAAGACTTCATCGGCCATGAATTCCCGGCGGGGCGGCTGGGCCGGCCGGAGGAAGTCGCCTACGCGGTGGTATGCCTCGCCTCGCCGCGGGCAAGCTGGATCACCGGCACCTGCCTGCCAGTGGACGGCGCCCAGGGAAGATCGCTCATTTGAAGCTTTGTTGCTGGATTTCGTACAATCTGATTTGGAAGGATTGTCTGGACTTAGGACCTACAAACTCTCCGCATGATGCATGAGCGTTAGTTCCATCCAAACCATGGAACCTGTGCTGGTCGAGTTACACCAGCGCGCAGTGCAGCGTATGGCCGGTCGCGGACTCCACGCGCACCGTCACGGTATCGCCGGGCCTTATCCAATCGGCCGCCCCGAACACGGCGGTCTTGAATTGCGGCGTCTTCCCCGCGAGCATCCCGCCGCCCCGGCGCGCCGGACCTTCGACCAGCACCGCGAAATGTTGGCCGACGAGCGCGTGGTTGCGCTCCAGCGAGATGCGCTCCTGTAGTGCGATAACCTCGGCCAATCGCCGGCCCTTCTCCTCTTCGCTGACCGTGTCGCCGAGCTTGAACGCCCGCGTGTTCTCGCGCAGCGAATACTTGAAGCTGAAGGCCGAGTCGTAGCGCAGCGCCGCCATCAGGTCGAGCGTCGCACGGAAATCCGGCTCTTCCTCGCCATGGAAACCGACGATGATGTCGGTCGAAAGTGCAATCTCCGGAATCGCCGCGCGCGTCCGTTCGACCAGGCTCAGGTACTCGCCGACCGTGTATCCGCGTTCCATCGCGGCCAGTATCCGGTCCGAGCCCGACTGCAGTGGCAGATGAAGCGCGGGTTGCACCTTCGACTCGGTCGCCATCGCCTCGATGACCGAGTCGCTCATGTCCGCGGGATGGGGCGAGGTGAAGCGGATGCGCTCCACTCCGTCGACGGCCGCGACCAGGCGCAGAAGACGGCCGAAATCGGCGTCGCCGAAGCGGTAGGCGTTGACCGTTTGCCCCAGCAACACGACTTCCCGCACGCCGCGTGCGGCGAGTTGGCGAACGTCGGCCAGGATAGCCTCGGGCGGCACGCTGCGCTCGCGCCCCCGCACGTATGGGACCACGCAAAACGCGCAGAAACGGTCGCATCCGCGCATCGCGGTGACGAACGCGCGCACCCCACCCTCGTGCGCGGGAGCGATATCGGCGTAGGTCTCGTAGCGGTCCAGGCGCACGTCAATCCTGGCCGCCTGCTGCGCCGGGTCGAAGCGGGCGCGGCCGAGCAGTTCCGGCAGGCGGCGATAGCTGTCGGGCCCGGCAACGAGGTCGAGCCAGGGCGCTTTCTCGACCAGCGCGGCGCGGTTGTGCTGCGCCATGCATCCGAGCAGTCCCAGCCGCAGCTCGGGACGGGCGTGCTTGAACCGTGCAAGGTCGTTCAGGCGCCGCAGCACGCGCTCCTCGGCATGCTCGCGAATCGCGCAGGTGTTGAGCAGGATGACGTCGGCGTCCTCGGGACCGGCGGCGGCGGCGTAACCGGCGCGGCGCAGCACCCCGCCGATCAGCTCGGAATCGGCGACATTCATCTGGCAACCGTAAGTCTCGATAAAGACCCGCGGTGCGGTAGCCTCGTGCTGTGCGAACTCGTCCATCACGGCGCTTCACGATATCAGGGCTTCGCCGATATTGTCATGACCCAACCACTCGAACTCACGCCGGCGCGATGCCCCGGGTTATATTGGTATGGGCGGCAGGAACACGGACTTCGTGAGAACTAAAGTCGCGACGAAAGTAGCCGACACGCCGCTGACGGCCGGGTTCGAGCGGCGGCTCGAGACGCTCGATTGGAGCGCCGCCGAGCGCTCGCTCGACGAGCGCGGCTACGCGACGATTCCCGCGCTGATCACGCCCGCGCAATGCGCCGGGCTCTCGGCGATGTACGAGGAGCGCGAGCGTTTTCGTTCGCGGGTCGTGATGGAACGGGTGCGCTTTGGCGTCGGCGAGTACAAGTATTTCGCACCACCGTTGCCGCCGCTCGTCGCCGCGTTGCGCGCGGCCATCTATCCGCACCTCGCGCCTATCGCCAACCGATGGCGCCGGGCGATGGGGCGCGACGAGACGTATCCGGCGGAGCTGGAGCGCTTCCTGGAGATTTGCCGGCGTGCCGGCCAGACCAAACCGACGCCGCTGCTGCTCCGTTACGAAGCCGGCGGCTATAACTGCCTACACCAGGACCTCTACGGCGAAGTCGCCTTTCCCCTCCAGCTCACCTGCCTGCTGAGCCGCGGCGGTATCGACTTCAGCGGCGGCGAATTCCTGCTGGTCGAGAACCGGCCGCGCGCACAGAGCCGCGGCGAGGCCGTAGTGCTGGAGCAGGGCGAAGCGATCGTATTCGCGACCAGCGATCGTCCGATAGCCGGCGGCCGCGGCCACTACCGGGTGACGATGCGCCACGGGGTGAGCAGGGTGCGCCAGGGACGCCGCCTGAGCCTCGGGATCATTTTTCACGACGCGAAGTGAGGGGCCGAACCGGTCGGGACGGGGCCGCAGGCTATCGCGCAACGGTTGCCGCGCCGTATGCGGCCTCGCTATTCTGATGAGCGATGCCGGGAGCCAGAGATCAACGCAGGCCGGCGTTCGAGCGGTTGGAAGCGTCGCTACTCGCCTGTCCCAAGTGCCAGCGCGCGGTCGCGGTGCGCAAGCGCCTGCTGCTGATCCTGCCCGAGGGCGACAAGTACGAATACGTCTGCCCGCACTGCGGATCGACCTGCGGCAGCACGATTCAGCGAGAAGACAACCGTACCGTTCGCTGAGCGCGCGCCGAATCGGGCCGCCACTGACTACTCCATTTGGCACGAGTCCGTGGATCGGCGGCGCGGTCTCGCCGCCGATCCCGGCGCATGATCCGGAAAAGCCAACCGATACGCGCGAATTCGACTAGTTCATGCCCTGCCCGGAGGTCGGCTCGATATAGTAAATCACGCGCTTCTCGGCCGCGTTGCGGAAGGGATACGAGTCGACGCCCATGTACTTCTTGGCCAGCGAATCGATATGGGCGTCCGCGCCCTGCTCGGTTTCCTTCGTAACCTTGCCGCGAATCTGCACGTAGCGGTACGGGTTGTCAGGATCCGAGATCGAAAGTGCGACCCGCGAGCCGACCTTCAAGTTGCGATCCTTCACCCGGCCGCGCGCCGTGTTCACGCGGATCATCCCGTCGGTAAAGTCCATCCATACCGGCGTCACCTGGGGCGAGCCGTCCTTCATCAGGGTCGCGAGATGTGCGAAGGACTTTTTGCTGGGTGATAGGAGATCGAGATACTGCTGTGGAATTCCTGCCATGGCTTCCTCGTTGGTTGGAACGATTTTGAACTGAACGTCAGATTACCGCCGACAGCATAGCATCGGGACAGTGCTCCCGATAAGCGGTGATAAGCGGCGCAAGGCGGAAAGATTGATGCGCCTCACGCGCCGCTGGCGGGTTCATCGCCTGGGGTTGTTGATAGTTCTGGATGGAGGGGTTGCCCGCGTCAGCCAATATAAGCCATTGTTGTCCCGCATTCGCGTCCCGGTCGGGCACACGAGTTTGAACCCCACCGGTAAGCGGAGTCGGCCAATCAAATTGACACCGCCAATTGTATCGGCTATCAGCGAAGCCTAAGCTGTGCAGCGGGCGCCTTGGGCTGCGCCCTCGATAGGGAGTGGTGAAATGGCGCTTTTCAACAAGGAACCGGAAAAGAACGTTCGAGCCGATTCGTCGGTGAGGTCGGCGCAGGCCGTGCCGGTGCCACCGCCCGCGCTCGAGGGACGGGGTGCTGCGTCGCGCCAGCCCTCGGCTGCTCCGGTGGAGGGGCGTGCCTACCTGGATCAAGGCTCGAAAGTCACCGGCAAGCTCAGTTTCGAGGGCCCCGCGCGGATCGACGGCCAGGTCGACGGAGAAATCACCGCCAAGGACAGTGTCATGATTGGCGAGACCGCCGTCGTGACGGCGCAGATCAAGGCAGCCTCGATCATCGTGGCGGGCAAGGTCAGCGGCGACCTCACCGCCAGCCAGCGGATCGAGATTCGCCCTTCGGCCAAGGTCCTGGGCAACCTCACCGCACCGGTGCTGGTGGTGCAGGAGGGCGCCCTTTTCGAGGGCCATTGCGCGATGCAGCCCGAGGGCGCGCGCGAGGATCGCAAGGTCACCGTGTTTCTCAAGGAAGAACGCATGGTGGCGCAGGCTGGAGGTCAGAAGCAGGCCTGATAGCCCCCACGGTCCGGTTAGTCGGGTCCGAATCCGGCCCGAGAATCCGCCCCCGGCGCCCGATAATCCGCCTCCGGCGGCCCTGCGCGCTGGCCAAAGCCGTAATCAATCCCGCACGGGAGACGCCGTAAAATGCACATTCCGCCCGACTGGGGAATTTTTTTCACCCTGATTGTGTCGTTCCTAGTTTTCTGGTTTATATTCGATCGACTTTTTTTCGGCCCTTTTCTCAAGTTGCTCGGCGATCGCGAAAGCAAGCTCAAGAACCTGAGCGCGCGCGCCGAGCAACTGCTCAAAGAGGAGAAAGCTGCCGGCCAGAGGCGCGACCGTCAACTGATCGAGTTGCGGCGCGAGGCGCTGGCCGCGCGCGAGGCCGAGCGGCGCCAGGCCGAAGCGGACGCTGCACGCGTGATCGAGGAGGCCAAGGCGAAGGCCCACAGCGCTTTGGAGCGTGTCAGAGCCGGAATTGAAGATGAACTGCGGGCGGGAGAGCGCGAACTCGAGCGGCTCAGCCGGGTCCTCGCGGTGGAGCTCGCGGGACGTGTTCTCGGCCGTCCGGTGGACGGCGCCGCGCAAGACGCGCAAGGAACGTCGAACAACTAAGTTATGAAGCCCAGCGTGATCGGTACAAGGCGCGGCATGATCGTCGGAAAGCGCGGCGCGGTTATTTTGACCTGCGCCGTTTTGCTCCTGCCCGCGGCCGGATGGTGCGCCGAGGCCGCCGGCGGCGAGGCGGCGGGCTCCGGCTCGTGGCTCTCGCTGCTCTTCTACGTCTTTAACTTCGCCGTGTTCGTATGGATCCTCGTGCACTATGCGGGTCCGCCGGCGCGCAAGTTTTTCGCTGACCGAGCTAGCGGGATCAAGGAAACTTTCGCGCGCGCCGAAGCGACTTATAAGGAAGCGCAGGACCTGGCCAATCGCGCGGCCGAGCGGATGTCCCGGCTGGAGGCCGAAAAGCAACAGATCCGCGCCGACCTCGACGCCGAGACCGCCCACATGGCCAATCGGATCCGCGAGATGGCGCGCGAGACCGCGCTCCGGATAGTCCGCGACACCGAGCTTACCGGCGCCGCGATAACCGAGGCCGCCCAGCGCCACGTCCGCGCGATGCTCGCGGAGGCGACCGGGCGGCTCGCGCGCGAGCTGATGATCAACAGCTTCAACGACGACGACCAGGCCCGCCTGCTCCGCAGCTTCGAAGAAAGACTCGCGCAAGAGGCCCCACGGTGAAGGGTTCGAGAGTCGCCAAGCGTTATGCGCGCGCGTTGCTCGGGCTCTCCGAGGACCGCACTCAGTTGGAGACGTGGGGCGCCGAACTCGAGCGCCTGGCGCGTATCGGGGACGCCCCGGAAATTGCCTTGCGCCTGGCCTCGCCCGAAGTGTCGCACGAGGCGCGGGTCGCGGCGATGGCGAAAATCGCCGAGCGGCTCGACTTGAGCTACCCGCTGCGCTCGCTGGCGGTGGTGGTGGCGCGCCACGGCCGGATCGCCAACCTGACCGCGATCTCAGAGTCCTACCAGGACCAGCTCGACGTGCTGCTCGGCCGCGCGCGCGCCACGCTGACTTTCGCACGCGAGCCAAACGCGCAGGACACCGCGGCGGTGGTGCGCGGGCTCGAGGCGATGGTGCGCAAGACCGTGATCGCGACCGTGAAGGTAGACCAAGCGTTGCTCGGTGGCGTCGTGGCCGAGCTGGAGGGAAAAATCTACGACGGCAGCCTGGCCACGCGGCTTAGCGAGGCCGAGCGCCGGCTGGTGGGCTGAGCGGCCCAAAAAACAACTGCCATGGCAGAAATCAGACCATCCGAAATCAGCGATATTCTCCGCAACGAGATCAAGGGCTTCGAAGGCTCGATCACTGTGAGCGAGACCGGCCGCGTGCTGTCATGCGGCGACGGTATCGCCCGCATCTACGGCTTGCAAAACGCGGCGTTGGGTGAGCTGCTGGAATTCCCGCACGGGATTTTCGGCATGGTGCTCAACCTCGAGGAGGACAACGTCGGCGCGGCGCTGTTTGGCGATCCGCAGGCGATTCGCGAGGGCGACGAGGTCAAACGCACCGGCCGCATCGCCGAGGTCCCGGTCGGCGAAGGGCTGCTCGGGCGAGTGGTCAATGCGCTGGGCCAGCCGATCGACGGCAAGGGACCAATCAAGGCCGCCGAGCAGCGGCGGATCGAAATCAAGGCCCCCGGCATCATCCGGCGTCAGCCGGTTAAGGAACCGCTCCAGACCGGGATCAAGGCGATCGACTCGATGCTGCAGATCGGCCGCGGCCAGCGCGAGCTGATCATCGGCGACCGCCAGACCGGCAAAACCGCGATCGCGCTCGACGCGATCGTCAACCAGCGCGGCCAGAACGTGCAGTGCTTCTACGTCGCGATCGGGCAGAAACGCTCGACCGTCGCGCAGGTGGTCGACAAGCTCAACCGCTACGGCGCGATGGAATACACCACGGTGGTCGCGGCGACCGCTTCGGAAGCGGCCCCGCTGCAATTCATCGCGCCGTACAGCGGCTGCACGATGGGCGAGTACTTCCGCGACTCCGGCCGCCACGCGCTATTGATCTACGACGATCTTTCCAAACACGCCCAGGCCTATCGCCAGCTCTCGCTGTTGCTGCGCCGCCCGCCGGGCCGCGAGGCGTATCCTGGCGACGTCTTCTACCTGCATTCGCGCCTGCTCGAGCGCGCGGCCAAGATGGGCGACGCCGACGGCGCCGGCTCGCTGACCGCGCTGCCGATCATCGAAACCCAGGCCGGCGACGTCTCGGCCTACGTGCCGACCAACGTCATCTCGATCACCGACGGCCAGATCGTGCTCGACAGCGACCTCTTCTACTCGGGCATCCGGCCGGCCGTGAACGTGGGCTTGTCGGTTTCGCGGGTCGGTTTCTCGGCGGCGGTGAAGGCGATGAAGCAGGTCGGGGGCACGCTCAAACTCGACCTCGCGCAGTACCGCGAGATGGCGGCTTTCGCGCAGTTCGGTTCGGACCTCGACCAGGCCAGCCAGCGCCTGCTCCATCGCGGCGAGCGGCTGACCGAGATGCTCAAGCAGAACCAGTACGAGCCGCTGCCGATCGAGAAGGAAGTGCTCATCATCTTCGCCGCCAACGAGGGCTATTTCGACAAACTCGAGGTCACGCAGATCAAGGCCTTCGAACTCGGGCTGTACGCGTTTTTCGACTCGCGCCACAAGGATATCCTCGACGAGATCAAAACCAAGCGCGAGCTGTCCGACGATCTGCGCAAGCGCCTGCGCGCCGCTATCGACGAGTACCAGCAAACCTTCGTGGCTTCCCAAGGAGCAGCGCCGCAGGGCGCGGAACCGCGAAGCAACGGAGCGGCACGGGGCTAGCTGCCGCGCACGGTAAACCAGGATGGCGTCGCTCAAGGCAATCCGCCGGCGGATTTCGTCGGTCAGATCGACCCAGCAGATCACGCGCGCGATGAAGCTGGTCGCCGCGGCGCGCCTGCGCCGGGCGCAGGAAGCGTTGCTAAACGCCAGTCCGTATCATCAGGCGCTGGTGCGCGTGGCCGATTCGCTGTTCGCGACCGAGCGGGCCGCACTTGGCCCGGCCGAAGACGCCCGGCGCGAGGCGCTGATCGTGGTGATCGGCTCGGACCGCGGACTGTGCGGCGGCTACAACGCCAATGTCATGCGTGCGGCGGAGGACGAAGCTCGGCGTACCGAACGGGACGGGACGAAGGTCAAGTTTTACGCCGTCGGCCGCAAGGCGCTCGACCATCTACGCCGCGCCGGGCACGAGATCGCCCATCAGAGCATCAACAACCCGCGCCTGGCCACCTTCGGACTGGCGCAGGACCTTACCTCGCGGATGCTGGCGGACTTTCGCGCGGGCGGTGTCAGCGAGACCGGGCTCATCTATAGCGAGTTCCACTCCGCGCTCTCGCAACGGCCGACCTATGAGCGGCTGCTGCCGGTGAGCGAGCAGAAGCCCGAGCAGGGCGCGGGCGAAATCGCCGCCCCGGTGGACTACCTGGTCGAGCCCAGCCGGGCCGAGCTGGTGCCGGTGGTCTTGCGCGGCTACCTCGAGGATTCGATTTTTCACGCGCTGCTCGAGGCCGAGGCCAGCGAGCAGGGGGCGCGGATGACCGCGATGGACAGCGCGACCAACAACGCCGCCGACATGATCGAGCGGCTGACGCTGGAGATGAACCGCGCGCGCCAGGCCACGATCACCACGGAACTGATGGATATAGTCGGCGGCGCAGAGGCCTTGAGAGCCTGACCGGCGCGCACCGCGATGCACGAGTTCGCCAGGAAAATCGCAAGCCAGGAAATTTGCAGGTTATGACTGAAACATCCACCGGCCGCATCAACCAGGTTCTGGGCAACGTCGTCGACGTCGAGTTTCGCAACGGCGCGCTGCCCTCGATCTTCAACGCGCTGCGCGTCTCCAACCCCGCGCTCGGCGATCGCGAGGGCAACCTCGTGCTCGAGGTCGCACAGCACCTCGGTGAAAACACCGTGCGATGCATCGCGATGGACGCGACCGAGGGACTGGTGCGCGGGATGCAGGTCAGCGACACCGGCAGCCCGATCACGGTGCCGGTCGGCCCCGAAACGCTCGGCCGCCTGATCAACGTCATCGGCGAGCCGGTCGACGAGGGCGCCGCGCTCAACGCGCCGCACCAGATGCCGATTCATCGCGACCCGCCGCCCTTTGCCGACCAGGCCACCGAGGCCGAAATTCTCGAAACCGGCATCAAGGTCATCGACCTCATCTGTCCCTACGCGCGCGGCGGAAAGATCGGACTGTTCGGCGGCGCCGGCGTGGGCAAGACCGTCACCATCATGGAGCTCATCAACAACGTCGCCAAGCAGCACGGCGGCGTGTCGGTCTTCGCCGGCGTGGGCGAGCGCTCGCGCGAGGGCAACGACCTTTACCGCGAACTGCAGGAATCCGGCGTGCTCTCGAAGACCGCGCTGGTCTACGGCCAGATGAACGAGCCGCCGGGCGCGCGCGCCCGCGTGGCGCTGACCGGCGTCACCGTGGCCGAATACTTCCGCGACGAAGAGGGCCGCGACGTGCTGTTCTTCGTCGACAACATCTTCCGCTTCGTGCAGGCCAACTCCGAGGTCTCCGCGCTGCTCGGCCGCATGCCCAGCGCGGTCGGCTATCAGCCCACCTTGGGCACCGACCTGGGCGAGCTGGAGGAGCGCATCACCACCACGAAGAAGGGCGCGATCACCTCCGTGCAGGCGATCTTCGTCCCCGCCGACGACTACACCGATCCGGCGCCGGCGACGACGTTCACCCATCTCGACGCGACCACCGCGCTGGACCGCAAAATTTTCGAAAAAGGAATTTTTCCCGCGGTCGATCCGTTGGCTTCGACTTCGCGCATCCTCGACCCGCAGGTCGTCGGTCAGGAACATTACGACGTCGCGCGCCGGGTGCAGCAGATTCTCCAGCGCTACAAGGACCTCCAGGACATCATCGCGATCCTCGGGATGGACGAGCTTTCCGCCGACGACAAGCTGGTGGTCGCGCGCGCCCGCCGGGTCGAACGCTTTCTCTCGCAGGCGATGCACGTCGCGGAACCATTCACCAGCATCCCGGGCACCTACGTGCCGCGCAAGGAGACCGTGCGCGGCTTCGCCGAAATCCTCGACGGCAAATGCGACGACTTGCCCGAGCAGGCCTTCTACCTGGTCGGCACCATCGACGACGCACGCGCCAAGGCCGAACGGCTGGCGCGCGGCGAGGCGCGCTGAGCGCGCCGGCGACGAAGCGGCACCGTAGGCAATCGACACGGTAGGCAATCGAGACGATAGCGAATCACGATGGCGACGACGTTCGCATTTAAGCTTGTGACGCCGACCGGCGTCCTGTTCGACGGCCAGGTCGAGCAGGTGAACGCGGTCAATCCGCTGGGCGAGTTCGGCGTGCTCGCCGATCACACCAACTACATCACTTCGCTGGTGCCGGGACTGCTGACGGTCCGGACTGCGGAGGGGCAGACGCTCGCGTACCTGGTTACGGGCGGCCTGGTCGAGGTCAAGGACGGCGTGATGACGGCGCTGGCGCAAACCGCGGAGCCGCCCGAGAAAGTTGCGCCGCCGGACGAAACCGAACTCCGTAGCGCCGAGGAACGGCTGTCGCAGATGAGCATGTTCGACTCGAACTACGATGAAGAGAAGCAATCCGTGATGGTCTTGCGGGCGCGCCACGAAGTTGCCGAATCCCGCCGCACCGCCTCGTCGCACTAGCGACGTTTCTCATCTTCAACGAAAAGCGGCAGAGACTCTCGTTGATCTCTCTCCTTGTCCAAGGAGAGAATCAACTGTCACTCGATGCGGCGGCCGAGGATGAGCAGGTCGCGCTCGATTCCGTCCAACTCCGCCACGCGGGGCAGATGCCCCCAGGTCTCGAAGCCGAAACTCCGAAACAGCGCGAGGCTCGGCTCATTGTGCCCGAAGATGAAGGCGAGCAGCGTGCCTATTCCGAATTCTCCGGCGCGATCGATCGCCCGCGCCACCAGTTTTTGCGCATAGCCTCTTCGCTGGGCGTTTGGCGCGACATAGACACTGACCTCCGCGGTCGCATGGTACGCCGGACGGCCGTAGAAGGACTGAAGACTGAGCCATGCCACCATCTCGCTGGCTTCTTCCGACACCCACAGCGGCCGCGAGCCTGGCAAATGCTCGTCGAACCACTGGCGGCGGCTTTCGACGGTCACCGGCGCCAGATCCGCGGTCGCCATCCGTCCCGGAATCGCCGCATTGTAGATGGCGACAATCGCCGCAAGGTCGTGGATGCTCGCGTCTCGTATTTGCATCACGCTCCGCTCGCGCTTGCGCGGAAAATGCCTGCTACGTTTGCGGATTCGAAAGCCGGGCCAGGTCGCGGAAAAAATCCGGGTAGGTCTTGGAGACGCATCCGGGATTCCTGATGCGGATGCCGGCGGTCTTCAAACCGGCTACCGCGAACGCCATCGCGATCCGATGGTCGTCGTAGGTCTCGACCACCGCCGCGCCAATCCGCGACGGCTCGATCAGCATCCCGTCCTCGCACTCGTGGACCGACGCGCCCAGCCGATGAAGCTCGGTGGCGAGCGCACGCAGGCGGTCGCTTTCGTGATGGCGAATGAAAGAGACGCCGCGAATCCGCGTGGGCGAAGAACAAAACGGGGCGATGGCCGCGAGCGTCGGCACCAGATCCGGCATCCCGCTCATCGCAACATCGACGCCGACGAGATTTTCTCCGCCGCCGCTCACCTTCACACCGTCCTCGCGCCACTCGACGTGCGCACCCATCCGCTCGAGCAGCTTCATGAACCCGATATCGCCCTGTACCGAGTCGGCGCCGAGTCCCTTCAGGACGACGCTGCCGCCGATCAGCGCGGCCGCCGCCGCGAAGTAACTCGCGCCCGAGGCGTCGGGCTCGACCTCGAAGTTTTTTTGCGCCGCGTAACGCTGACCGCCCGGCACCACAATCTCGCCGCCGTGCATCGTCGCACTCGCGCCCCATCGTTCCATCAGCTGCAGCGTCATCGTGATGAACGGGCGCGCGGTCTCGCCGATGACCGTGAGCTCGAGCCCCTGCGGCCACAGCGGCGCCGGCATCAGCAGCGCCGAAACGAATTGCGAGGAAACCGCGGTGTCGATTCGCGCCACGCCGCCGCGCACGCCGTCCGCACCAATCTCGACTAGCACCGGCGGACATCCATTGTTCCGTTCGGCGCGCACCGCAACGCCCAGCGCCGCCAACGCCTCGAGCAGCGGGCCGATCGGACGCTCGCGCATTCGCTGATTGCCGTCGAGCCGGAAACGCCCGCGCCCCAGGGTAAGAAAGCCGAGCAGAAAACGCATCGCGGTGCCCGCACCGCCGGCATCGAGTTCTCGACCGCGAGCCGGGATGGCGCCGGCGCGCCCGTCCACGACTATTCGCGCCGCCGCCTCGTCGACGGCGACCTCGAAGCCGAGTACGCCAAGGGCGGCCGCCATCCGACGCGTGTCGTCATTGAGGCCCGCGCCGGAAATTGTCGAGCGCCCATCGGCCATCGCGGCCAGCAACAGCGCGCGGTTGGTGATGCTCTTGGAACCGGGGACCCTGACAGACGCGGCTAACGGATGCCGCAGCGGAACTATTTCAATCTGGTCCACGTGGATACTTCGCTCGCGAGCTTAGCTGCGCGGAATAACCCAACTCAAGCCGACACTGCGGCACCGCGCTTCGCGGATTCATCAATTTTACTTCCCTAAGACGGGCAGCGCGCCGCAACATCATAAGTTCGACAGAAAATTTGGCAGATGATTTGAATTGATGCGTCAAGACGTTTTCTGGACGTTTTGTTGACTACCAAAGCGCGCAGGCATATTTGGTATAGTCTGATATCCGCGCCGAGCGGGGAGAGAGCCGCGTACTTGTGACTGATGGGGCGGCGGGGAGCGGAAATGCCTGGAACAAAGCCAGCAATGGTCCGTAAACAAATCATCCGGGCGGCGCTGGCCGCTGCAATCGCAATACTGCTGGCTGGTTTGCCGCACGGGAGCGCGCGGGCGGGCGGCGAACTTGAGGCCGCTCGCGCCAGCGTCACCTCGCCCTTTCCACGCCCCGTAGCGTTGGAGCCCAACATTGATTTCTGGGTCAAAGCCTTCACTTACTGGAGCGAGCGCGACTTCATCATTCACGACCGCGACAATGTTTCGCGGATCTACCAGAAATTCACGATGCCGGGCGACGGTGCTCCGACCGGCGAAGAGATCGAGTGGGCCAACGCCTACCTGAAGGCCAAGTATGGCGACATCCTGAACCGGCTCGCCACGGGACGGCAGCCAATCGGATGGGAAGAGCAGCGGGTCGCCGCGATGTTCAAGGGACAGCCGGCGTCAGCATATGCGCAGGCGGCGCAGAATCTACGCGTGCAGCAGGGCCTGTGCGAGCAGTTTCATGATTCGCTTCTTCGCAGCCGCTACTACTGGCCGAAAATGGAGCAGGCGTTCGCGCGGGCCGGGCTGCCGTTGGATCTGGTCGCGCTGGCGTCAGTTGAGTCGGGATTCTCGGCGCGTGTGCGTTCGAGCGCCGGAGCATTGGGTATCTGGCAATTCACTCGTTCCACGGGCCGCGAGTATCTGAAGATTTCGCGCTATCGCGACGACCGGCTCGACCCGATCCGTTCCACGGAGGCGGCGGCCGAGCTTTTGCAATCGAACTACCAGGCGCTGGGTAGCTGGCCGCTCGCGATCACCGCCTACAATTATGGAACGGGCGGGATGGAGCGCGCAGCCTCCGAATACGCCAGCGACTACATGAAAATCTTGCAGGAATACAACGGCCCGCACTTCGGCTTCGCGGTCAAAAACTACTATGCCGAATTCCTGGCCGCCGACCAGGTCCACCGGTACGAGGATAAGTATTTCCCCGGAATCGAAAGCGAAGAGGCGCCGCCGCCGCCGTCATCGTCGCCCATTTTGCGGCGCATCATCCACCACCTCCGCTCTCACCGTCATCGCGCTCGCGTAAAGCAGGTTGTGGACTCGCATCGCCGCGACGCAGCGACGGCTGCGCATCACCGCAACGAGTCCTGACGCAGGCCGGCGCCCTTACGAGCGCGGCACGCCGAGGATCATCGCAGCTCGCTCGCTTCCGCGACCTTGGTGCGCGGACTTATCGCGCGATAGCTCGGCCGCAAGCGCAACTCCCTGAGGTAGCGCTCGACGCGGGGAAATTCGTCCAGCGCCAACTGATCGACCTCGAGCACCATCGCCAGCACCATCATCGGCACGTCGGCCATGGTAAAGCCGCCACACAGACAACCGCCGGCGGGCGCGTTGGCGAGCACAGTTTCGATAAACGGAAGATCGCGCTGGCGCAGCCCGTCGCGCCCTTTCTCCATGCGCTCGGCGTCACGCTTGTCGGGGTCGCTCCAGTAGGACATCCAGATGGGCGGCAGGTCTCCTGCCAGCAGCGCCTCGTCGGCGAACTGCTCGAGTTGGCGCACCTGCGCCCGCGCCAGCGGATCATCGGGCAGCAGTCGGGGCGGCCCGTAACGATCGTCGAGATATTCGTCGATTACGGTCGAGTCGTAGATCGTCACGCCCTCGTCCTCGATATACGGGACCTTGCCGAGCGGATGGCGCGCCAGCATCTCGGGCGGCTTCTTCCATAGGTCGCCGGGGCGGAGGTTTTCGATCCGGTAGCGAATGCGTTTCTCTTCGAGCACCACCTTGGTCTTGCTCGCGTGCGTGGATCGCAGCGTACCCCACGGATAATCGCGCTCGGTTGTATATAGGACGATCATGGAATCGAACCTCTCGGCGGATTCTGCCAAAGTCTAGCACCGCCTCAAGGCAGGCTGCCATCGCCTGCACGACGGCGGCGGCCGGGGCCGGAGTCTGTTGCGCGCGCGCGCCGGCGCCGTGCTCTGCTATTGTGGTTGGCGATGCACGAAGCGGTTGTGCTCGCGCCCGAGCTTGGCGGTCTGGCGGCGCAGCTTGCGCGCCTGCTCGGCGATCCACGTCTGGCCGCCGCCGCCACAGCGGCCGTGGCGCATCGCGCCCCCGACGAGCGCCTGGCGCTCGTGAGCCTGCTCAAGCTCGTCGAGGAGGCGCCGGCAGAGCTTCGAGCGGCGCTCGCCGACGAGGCACTCGCCGGCGACCTGGCGCTATGCGTGGGCGGCTCGGAGGTCATCGCGCAAGGACTCGGCGCGATGGGTCCGCGATGGCTCGAGTTTTTCCTCGCCGCGCGCGGCGCCAGCGCCGAATCGAGCGACAACGCCATCCGGTTTTCCGCCGGCCCCAGCGCCGATCGGCAGGAGGCTGCGCGCCGGCTCGGCGAATTCAAGCAGCGTCGGTTCCTGCAAATCGCGATCGCCGACCTGGTCGGCCGGCTCGAGGTGGCGGCGACGATGCGCGCGATGTCGCGGCTCGCCGACGAATGTATCTCGGCGGCGCTCCAATGCGCGCGGCTCATCGTGGGACACAAGGCGCCCGCGGCCGGGGCGTTCTGCGTGCTCGGGATGGGCAAGCTGGGCGCGCAGGAACTCAACCTCAGCTCCGACATCGATCTGATCTACGTCTTCGACGGCCCCGATGACAACGCCGAAGCGGTGGCCCGGTTGGGCGAGACGCTGACCGAACTGTTGTCGGCGCAATGCTTTCGCGTGGACATGCGGCTGCGTCCGGGCGGCAGAAACGCGCCGCTGGTGACGCGGTTTGAGGGCGCGCTCAGCTTTTACCAGAGCTTCGGCGAGACCTGGGAGCGTGCCGCGCTGTTGCGTGCGCGCCCGGTGGCCGGCGCGCTCGAGGTCGGCCGACGGCTCCTCGGCGAGCTCGGCCGCTTCGTTTATCGCCGCTACCTCGACTTCGATACGCTGCGCCAGTTGCGCGCGATGAAGTATCAGATCGAGCGCGAGCTGCGCGCACCCGACCTCGTGCAGCGCAACATCAAGCTGGGCTATGGCGGAATTCGCGAGCTGGAATTCATCGTGCAGGCGCTCATCCTGGTTTACGGCGGACGCGATCCGCGTTTGCGCAGCGCTGAGACGCTGGCGGCGCTCGAGCGTTTAGCTGCGCTCGGCTACCTCAACGCCGGCCGCGCCCGCGAACTCGCGGCCGCCTATCTCTTTTTGCGCGACGTCGAACACAAGCTGCAAGTTGTCGCTGCGCGCCAGACCCACGTGTTGCCCGTCGACGATGCGGGCCGCCGTGCGCTGGCGGCGCGGATGGGCCGCGGCAAGGATGCCGGGGCCAAGGCTCGTTTCGAGGCCGACCTCAACCACCATCGCGCACTGGTCGCCGCGCAGTTCCGCGAGATGCTGGGCGCCGCCGAGGATCGCGGCGGCCGCGCCGCTTCCGAAGCGTCGGAGGGCGCATGGCGCGCGGCGCTCGATCCGCGCCAGTCCGCGCCGATGCTGCAAGCGCTGGGCTTCGCGCGGGCCGAGGAGAGCGCGGGACATCTGATGCTGCTGGCGCGCGGCCCGGAACATGCGATCGCGGCGGCCACGCCGCGCCGGCGCGAGCTGCTCGAGCGCCTCGGCCCGCTGCTGCTCGACGAGATTCGCGAGCTCGCCGATCCCGATCTCGCGCTGATGAACCTCGCCTCGTTCATCGCGGCGATCGGCGCGCGCTCCTCTTTTCTCGAGCTGCTCGAGCAGCACCCCGCGACCCGCCGCGTGGTGTTGCGCCTGTTCGCCTCCAGCGCCCACCTCTCGGCCATTTTCATTCGCCATCCCGACATGATCGACACCCTGGTGCGCTCCGACCTGGCGCGGCCGCGGCGCTCGCTGACCGAGCTCGACGAGGAACTGTGCGCGCTGGTCGTGGCGAGTCCCGACCTCGAAAGCCGCCTGGACGCGATCCGCGCTTTCCGCCACCAGGAGTTTCTGCGTATCGCGATCGCGGATCTGGCGGGCGACCTCGACGCCGACGCGGTGCGGACCGAGCTTAGCCTGCTCGCCGAAGTAGTGCTGCGGCGCGCGCTCGCGCTGGCGCGGTCCGAAGTTGCCGCGCGCCTCCCGATTCCGCCGGCGATGGAACTGGTGGCGCTCGCGATGGGCCGGCTGGGCGCGGCCGAGATGTCGTATAATTCGGATCTCGATCTCATTTTTGTCTATCACGACCGCGGCGAAGCAGCCGAGAGCAGCCATCTGGCGGCCTCCAGGATTGTGCAAAAACTTGTCGCCGTGCTCGAAGCGCGCACGCGCGAGGGCTACGCCTACAAGATCGATCTGCGGCTTCGTCCCTCGGGCAACGCCGGGCCACTGGTGGCCTCCCTCGACGGCTTTCACGACTACCATCGGACCAGCTCCGCGGCCGTCTGGGAGCGCCAGGCGCTGGTGCGCGCGCGCGTCGTTGCGGGCGAGCCCGAGCTGGGCGCGGCGGTCGAAGCGGGGCGGCGCGAATTCGTATTCGGCCGCGGGCTGAGCCGCGCGCAGGTCGGCGAAATAGCGGCGATGCGCCGGCGCGTCGAGCGTGAACTTGGCCTTGACGGACGCGACCGTCTCAACATCAAGCAGGGCCGCGGCGGCCTGGTCGATGTCGAATTCCTGACCCAGATGATGGCGTTGCGCTATGGCCACGCGCATCCGGAGCTGACCAGCCGCGCCACGGTCGCGCTCGTCCGCGGGATCGGCCAGTGCGGACTGCTCGAGCCTGGCGCGGCCGCGCAATTGGAAGCCGACTACCGTTTCCTGTCGCACCTGGAGAACCGCCTGCGCATCGAGACCGACCAGGCCGCGTGGGCGCTCTCGACCGCGCCCGAGAGCCTGGGTCCGCTGGCACGCCGGATGGGCTACCGGGAAGCCGACGGCGCGGCACGCCTGCTGGCCGAGGTCGAAGCCTGCCGCGCCCGCATCCGCACGACGTTTGACGAATGCTTTCGCGTCGAAATGTCGCGCGCCGACGGATAAGCGCGCGCGCATCCTTAGAAGTCCACTTTCACTCCGGCGACGAAGCTCACCGCCGGCGAGGGAAAGCCGAGCACTTCGGCGTAGTTGCGGTCGAGCAGGTTCTGCACCCGCACGTAGACCTCTTCGTCGCGAATCAGCCGCCAAGGAATTCTCGCGTCGTAGTTCATCGTCAGGTCGAAGCGATTGTAGGCGGCATGGTTCTGAATCATCGAGGTTGTCGGATTGATATCGTCGCGGTCGCCGACGAAGTAGTAGGCGAGATTCGCCGACACCGCGTCCTCCGAGCTGAACAGCTCTTTGTAAGCGTACGTCAGCAGCGCGAAGGCCGCGTACTTGGGCACGCGCAGCGGCCGGATTTCCGGCGACGATGAGACGTGGGTTTCGTCGATCACGGTCAAGTTGCCGCTGAGCGCGAGTCCGCGCATCAATTGCAGCGTCGGCACCAGCTCGACGCCCTGGGTGTCGACGCGGCCGGCGTTGGCCGCCTCGACGCATCCCGGATACGTCGTGCACGGCTCGGCCACGATCAGGTTATGCACGCGGCGTGAAAAATACGTCGCCGTGAACGACACCGCCTCGCCGAAAGTTTTGGTGATGCCACCGTCGTATTCGCTCGAGATCTCCGGACTCAGTTTCGGATTGCCGAAGTCGGGAAAATACAGTTCGTTGAAGCTGGGCGCGCGAAACCCCTCGCTGTAACTGCCGCGCAGCATCACACCCCATCGCTGAAGCGGTATCGCAACCGCCCACGACGGGCTTACCTCCATACCGAATTGGCTGTTGCCATCCACCCGCATTCCTCCGGTAAGCAGCACCAACCCGTCGAACAGCCGTCCCTCCTGTTCGAGGTAGCCGGCGTACTCCTGGCGCCGCGCGTGGAACGCGGTGAACGATTGTGTGGGCGGATTGAAAGTGTCGAACAGGTCCGTCGAGCGCACCCAGCGGTCCTTGAAATCGAAGCCCATCAGCGAGCGGAAGCCCTCGCCCCATCGGTAGTGCAACTCCATGTTGGTGCCGCGGGTTTCGTCTGGAACGCGGTCGCGCTGGGCGGTGGGATTGGCGGGGAACGGCGTGTCGTTCAAGCGGAGGTCGTTGCGCACGAAAAAGACGCTCATCCGTCCGTCCAGCCGGTCGCTGAATCGGTGCGTGACGACGCCGTTGTACAGCATGAACTCGTTGCGCTGATGGGCGTTGGGGTCGACCGGCGTAATAAAGTTGGAAAAGTTGACCAGGCTCACGTTGGAGCGGATGTAACGCGCGAAGCCGGTGAATTTCGTGTCGGGGGTGAGATGGTAGTCCAGGCGCAGGCCGCCCGATAGATCATCGAAGCTGTCGTTGCGCGGACGAAACCCGGTGGTCGAAAAATACGAGAGCGCCCCCGAGTAGGCCAGCCGCCCATCCGCGCCGTCGAAATCCACCGCCTGGCGCTGGGTGGCGCGGTTGCCGCCCTCGCCGTCGTAGTTGATCTTGAGCGGGCCGCTGCCCTCGCGCGTGATGAGGTTGACCACCCCGCCGATCGCCGACGAGCCGTAAAGCGCGCCACCGGCGCCGCGCACCACCTCGATGCGGTCGAGATTGTCGGCGGTCACGTCGGCGATGTCGAAGCCGCCGGTCGCACCGCTGTTGACGTCGACCCCGTCCATGAGGATCAGCGTCTCGGCCGCGGTCGAACCGCGAATCGAAATGTCGGTCTCGTCGCCCGCGGATCCGCTCTGGTTGACTTCGACCCCGGGCACCTGGCGCAAGGCGTCGCCGGAGGCGTGGATCTGCTGCTCCTGAATCTGCTGCGCGCCGACGACGCTCACCGTGGTGCCAATCGTATCGAGCGCCTGCTCCATCCGGGTCGCCGTCACCACGAACGTCATCTTGGGCAGCTTGTGATGCGGCTTGGCGGAGGTCGCGGCGGTTGCGGTCTTACCGGTCTTATTGGAATTGCCGGACTTGTTGGAGTTGGCCTGCCCGACTTGCGGCGCGGCGGCGCGGTGTGCAGGAGCAGTCGATTGTGGCCCGCTCTGCGCGGTGACTGCGTTTTGCGTGACGCCAGTCGAGCCCGAGGCGCGCGCGTTCGGCACAGGCGCGGCAGGGCCGGACGCAGTCTGAGCGCGCGCACTGCGCGGACCAATCGGCAATCCGAAAACAAAAAATGTCAGAACAAAAACGACGGCGACCGATCTTTTCATAGCCTCCCTCGAGCTATGCGTCGGCCACGCGTGGAGCGGACTGACTCAGGCGCTCGGGTAGGCTCCCGGATAGGGGAGTGGCGAGGGGCCTAAGCCTCCTTCCCCACGGAAGGCAGACGGCTTAATAGTCACCCGGCCGGTCTCCTGGCTTGGGGATCATCCGCGGGCCCGCCTTCCCGCTCGTTAGCGGTGGCTCGGATGGGCTGTTGTCCCCCCGTACAGTTGCGGGGCAGCGCCGGACTCTAACCGGCTTCCCGTACACCGGGTGCAGAAGACTGATATGATTTTTGCGCGAGGCAGTCAATCGACGCGATCGCGCCGCGGGCCGAACAGCAGCGGTCGCAAGGGCGGCAAGGCTCAGCGGGGATCGCTGGGCGCACGGATAGAAACGCGGATGGGCACCGTAACGCTGATAACCGGCGGCGCACGCAGCGGCAAAAGCGCGCACGCACTGACGCTCGCACAACGGACGCCAGGTGCGCGCCGCTTTTTCATCGCCACGGCCGAAGCGCTCGACGACGAGATGCGCGAGCGCATCGCGCATCATCGCGCCGGTCGCTCCGCCGATTTCGCGACGATCGAAGAACCGATCGCCATCCGCGCCGCCCTCCTGGAGCTGGCGAGCCGCGCCGATATCGTAGTCGTCGATTGCCTGACGCTCTGGATCTCGAACCTGATGATGACCCGCCGCGGCGATGAAGAAATTCTCGCCGAGGCGCGCGGGCTCGCCGGCGCGATGGCTGACGCACCCTTCGCCAGTATCGTGGTGACCGACGAAGTGGGAGCCGGAATCGTGCCGGAGAATGCGCTGGCGCGCCGCTTCCGCGATCTCCTGGGATGGACCAACCAGGCGCTGGCGCAAACCTCCGAGCGCGTGGTGCTGATGGTCGCGGGCTATCCGCTGCGCGTCAAATAACCGCCATCACGAGCAACACCGCGAGTTCCACCAGTTCGCCCGCCGCGCCGAGCAGATCTCCCGTCACACCGCCGAGCCATCGGCGGTACGCCGCGCGGAGCACGGCCGCGAGCGCCGCGGCCACGGCATAGGCCGCCAGCACGCGCCACGAAAGTACGGGCAGCGCGGCGACGGCGGCGGTCGCACTGGCCAGCGCGAGATTGCGATCGCCGCCAGGCCCCACCAGCATCGTTCCCGCACCCTCGGCGCGCAGGTAATCAACACGCCAGCCAATCGCCACCATCGCCCAGCGTGCCAGGCCCGGCGCCAGCCACAGCGCCGCCGAGCGCCGCGTTTCACCCATCGTCGCCAGCGCCACGATTTCGAGCGCGAGGAAGAAAAAGATCGCGGCCGTGCCGAAGCTGCCGATCCGGCTGTCGCGCATAATCTCCAGCGCGCGACGGCGATCCGTTCCCGCGCCCAGCGCGTCGGCGGTATCGGCGAGCGCGTCCAGATGGACCGCGCCGGTCAACACGATGAGCGTGAGCGTCAGCAGCGCCGCGGCGAGCGCGTCGCCAAAAAGCGGGGTCAGCAGCAAATCCTCGGCCGCCAGCACTGCGCCGGCCGCAAACCCGACCAGCGGAAACCATCCGAACGACGCCGCCAGCGTTGCGGGTGTAACTTCGGCGCGAGGAAGTACCGGCAGGATGGTCAGGAAGCCCGCGGCAAGGCGAATTTCAGTGAGCTTTCCGGCACGCGCGACGCCACCCGGCGCCTGTGTGCCGTTCGAACGTTCGGGCGCGCCTTGACCCTCCTCGGTCATCAGATTTTCTCCGCGATCTTCTCCGACACCCCGGCGCTCTCGAACGTCGCCATCTCGTGAAACAGGGAGAGTCCGGCTTCGATCACGCTCATCGCCAGCGCCGCGCCCGTGCCCTCGCCCAAGCGCATCCCAAGATCAACGATCGGCCCCACCCCGAGCTTCTCGAGCACGAGCGCATGACCGCCCTCGGCGGAGCGATGGCCGAAGAACAGATGGGCAAAGAGGCCGGGGCTCAACCGCTCGGCGGCCACCGCGGCCGCCGTGGCGATAAAGCCGTCAACCACCACCGGCACGTTGAGCGCCGCGCCAGCCAGACAGACGCCGGCCATCGCGGCGATCTCGAACCCGCCCAGCGCGGCGAGCGTGGCGAGCGGGTCTTTGAGCGCCGCGCGATGGAGCTTGAGCGCGCGTTCGATAATCGCGACCTTGCGCCGCATCCCGGCGTCGTCGACGCCGGTGCCGCGCCCGGCCAGGCGTGCCGGCCGAATCCGCGTGAACGCCGCGAGCAGCGCCGTCGCGGAGGTGCTGTTGGCGATTCCCATCTCGCCGATTCCCATCAAGGTAGCCCCGGATGCAACCGCGCCGCGCGCGACTTCCACTCCGGCCTCCAGCGCGGCGCGCGCCTGCGTAACGGACATCGCGGCCTCGCGCGCCAGATTGCGCGTGCCCGGCGCGATACGCCGGTAGAGGACACCGGCCAACGCATCGGCGCTGGTATCTGCCGCCACACCAACGTCGGCGATCCACAGACGATAGCCGAAGCGCCGCGCGAGCACGCTGATGGCAGCGCCGCCGCCGGCGATATTGCGCAGCATCTCGGCCGTGACCGCCTGCGGATAGGCGCTCACGCCTTCCTCGGCCACGCCGTGATCGGCGACAAAAACGCACAGGGCGCCGCCGCCCATCCGGGCCTCCGGATCGCGCCGGATCGCGGCGTAGCTGCGCACAATTTCCTCCAGGTAGCCAAGGCTGCCGCGCGGCTTGGTGAGCGAGTCGAGCCGGCGGCCGGCCCCCGCCCCTGCCGTCTCGCCAGGTGCCGCTATCGCTTCGAGCGTCTCTTCGAGCAAACCCATCGAATCCCCGTTTCCGTCGCCTTCTTATCTGGCTATTCGCCGGCTGACTATTGTTCGACTGACTATTGTTCGACTGACTAATCGAAGTACGTCCGGGCGGCCGCGATCAATCGATCGTTCTCCTCGCGCAAGCGTATCGCCACCCGATACGCCCCGGGGCCGCATCCCGGCAAATCGCGCAAATCACGTACCGCGATACCGCGCGCGAGCAGATGCCGCGCGAAGCTGATGCCGCGCCCATTCTCGGCCACCTCCAGCATCAGGAAGTTGGCGGACGACGCAAACCCGTGGAGGCCCTCGATCGAGGCGAACGCGCGACAAAGCCGCGACCGCTCGGCCGCTATCAGGGCGCGGCTTTGCGCGGCAAACTCTTCGGCCACGTCGAGGCAGGCGTCGCCGACGCGTTCGGCCACGACGTTGACCGACCACGGCTCGATAGCTTCGCGCAGCCGGCGCGCCACGGCGCGGCCGGCAACCAGGTAGCCCAGGCGCAGTCCCGCGATCGCGAACATCTTGGTGAGCGAGCGCAGCACGATGACGCGCGAATCTTCGGCGGCCAGGTGAATCGCCGAATGGTCTTCGCCCGCAAAATCGATAAACGCTTCATCGAAAACGCACCAACATCCGCGGCTGGAGCAGCGCGCGGCGATCTCGACCGCGTCACCGAGGCTCAGCATCGCGCCCGTAGGACTGTTGGGGCGCCCGATGAAGATTGCGTCAGCGCCCCGCTCCAGGGCGCGGTCCGCTTGATCGATTCCGATGGCGAAGCCGCGCTCGCGGCTCGCCAGCATCGCGCCCGGCGGCGCGCCCGCAACGATCATCGCGTTGGCGATTTCGCTGAAGGTCGGTATCGCGACGAACGGGCGGCGCGGATGCAGCGTGCGGGCGAGCAGATGGATTAGCTGGGTCGAGCCGTTGCCCATCACGATGTTGTCGGGCGCGACGCGATGGCGCCGGGCCAGGCGCGCGGCCAGATCGCCGGGATATGGCGGTGGATAGCGCGCGATAAGCGCCGCCGCAGCGTGGTACGCGGCGCGCGCCTGCGGCGGCGGACCCAGCGGATTGAGGCTCGCGCTGAAATCCAACACGCCAGGCGGCGCGGCGCCGCCGTGAGTCCGGTCAATCTCGACCTTCATCGCCCGAGCTTCATCGTTTGCGAGCTTCATCGTTCGAGCTTCATGGTCGGGGGTTCATCGCGCATGCTTGCAGGTGCGGGGTTCATCGTATGTCAGCGGCCACAGAGGACATAGCGCAGGAGCGCGAGCAGACAAAACCCGATCGCGGTCGCGATACGCATCAGACGGCGCGCCCGCGCAATATCCGCCACGCCCGCCGCGCATTCGGCGCGTCCCAGGCGCGCGCGATGCTCGACTTCGCCGGCATAGATTGCGTCGCCGCCCAATTCGATTCCGAGCGCGCCCGCCATCGCGGCCTCCGGAAAGCCCGCGTTGGGGCTCGCGTGCTTATGCGCATCGGCACGCCAGGCATCGAACGCCGCGCGGCCACGCCCAAGCGTCAACGCCGCGGCGGCGGCGAGGCACAGGGCTGTCAGACGCGCGGGAACAAAATTGGCGGCATCGTCGAGCCGCGCCGCCACGCGCCCGAAGTAGAGATGGCGGGCATCACGATGGCCAATCATCGAGTCGAGCGTATTGATCGCCTTGTAGGCGAGCGCAAGGACCGGCCCGCCGATGAAAAGAAAGCAAAGCGGAGCCAACACGCCGTCGGAGCAGTTCTCGGCGACCGATTCGACTGTGGCGCGCACCATCGCGTCGCGGTCGAGCGTGGCGGGGTCGCGTCCGACCAGCGCCGGCATCGCCGCGCGCGCGAGATCGTCGTGGCCGCGGCCGAGCGCTTGTTCGACTTCGCCGGCGGCGCGGTCAAGGCCGTTTAGCGCGAGCGTGGTCCACGCGATCAACACCGCCGCCGCCAAACCAAGGCAGTTGGCCGCGGTCGAGGCAACCGCAATAGCCATCCACGCCGCGAGCGCCGCGAGAACCACCACCGCCGCGGCGAGCAGTGCGCCGCGCCAAAGGTCGGCGCGCGGATCGCCGGCATGCAGACGCGCTTCGCCCAGCGTCACGGCGCGGCCGATGAACCGCACCGGATGCGGCATCCACGACGGATCGCCGAGTACCAGGTCGAGCGCGAGCGCCGCCGCGATCGACGCTGTCGAAAGGTAAAGTCCGTTTTCCACTTTTTCACTTTTCACTGCCGCTCAGCGCGTACGGCGGATGGCCCGCGCGCAGCTTTCGAGCACCGCGCGGCCGATTAGCTCGCCGACCAGCGTATGCTTGCCGCAATAGCGTTCCGCGCGCACGCCCGGCGCCATCGCGCGCACCGGTGTGGCGATCGCGATACAGTCGGTGCCGGTGCCGGTCGCCGGAGCGCCGGAGCGAACGCTTTCGATCCCGGCTTCGAGCACCGCCAGCGCGCGCGCCTCAGTAGCTATCTGGACCGCCTCGACCATCGCGGCGCGCGTCAACGGACGGTTCACCACGACGATGAGATTGATTGTGCCGGCATGGGTGGAAAGCACCGTCGCGCGATCGCCGGCGCGGAGCGCGTTGGAAAATCCCGCCGTGCACCATGCGCCAACGCGCACGCCGGCGCGCGCGGCGACCGCATGGCCGGCCCGCGCCACTTCGGCGCCGGTCATCAGCGCGACCGTCCGCCGCGGGTCGTGCCCGGCGGCGCGAGCGACGCGGGCGAGCCAGGCGCGCGGCGCGCGTACGGCCTCGCGCTCGTCGACTCTAACCTGGTGATTTGCGAGCAGGTGGGCGATGCGAAATCCGCCGCCGAGCGGCGCCCAACTTAGCACGCGGCACACCCGATCCGGAACGACCCACAGCGTGCGCGCATCGATCTGCCATCGCCACGGCGCGACGGCGCCCTTCGCGCGGCGGCCGGCCGCCGTCCTGGTCGACGGTCGCACGAGCCGCCGCGCCTGCCGGACGCTTAAGCCGCCGCCTTGCGCGCCGCTTCGAGGGCGGCCTCGAAGTTGGGCTGCTCGGCCACTTCCTTGACGTACTCGGCGTAAACGACGTTGTCGCTCTTGTCGATCACGAAGACCGCGCGCGCGAGCAGATGCAGCTCCTTGATGAGCGCGCCGTATTTCTGGCCGAACTCGGCCGCGCGCCAGTCGCTGATCGCGGTCACTTTGTCCACGCCGGCCGCGCCGCACCAGCGCGCCTGCGCGAACGGCAGGTCCATCGAAATGGTCAATATCTGCACATCGCCTGGCAGCTTGGAGGCTTCCTCGTTGAAGCGGCGGGTCTCGGCGTCGCACACGGGCGTGTCGATCGAGGGGATCGCGGCGATGATTTTGACCTTGCCCTTGAACTGTTCGAGCGTCACCGGTGCGAGCCCTTTACCCACGGCGGTGAAGGCCGGCGCCTTCTGTCCGGGCTTGAGTTCCGGGCCCACCAGCGTCAGCGGATTTCCGCGCATCGTGACCGCGCCTTTGCGTTCTTCAGCCATCGTCAATTCTCCCTGGTCAGATTACCGGCCGCGGCGAACCAGTGCGGCGGCCGGCGCTACGGTTTACCCCGGATTGGCCGTCGTGTAGCGGTGGCGGCGTTCCTGCTCGATCAGATCGGCAGCCTCCTTATCGGGACGCGGCGGCAGGAATCCGGGCGTGTAATCAGTCTCCTCCCATCGGCGATCGTTCGCATCCCATACGTAGGGCAGCTCGACGATCGTGCCGGGCCGGCTAATTGTTTCGAACGCGCCGAGCGCGTCGCGGATGATCGCGCGCTGGTTTTCCGGATCATCCGGCTTGCCCGTCTGATGGCCGAGCGGGTAGTTGAGAAATACCGCGCGCGGCGGCTTGACGGCTTGCGTGATGTCGTAGGCCGAAGTCATACACAGGGTCGGGATACCGGCGGCTTCGACTTCGCGGGCGATCAGTCCAACGGACTGATGGCACACGGGTCAAGCAGGGACCAGGTAAAACGCCTCCACGTTGCGGCCGCGAAGCTCTTCGACGATTTTCGGCGCGAGTTCCTCGCGTACCTTGCGCGCCGAGTAGATTCCGCCCGCGAAAGTGAAACCCGGATCGCACAACTCGCCGATACGGCCCTCGGCCTCGAACTCACGCATCCGCTCGAGCGGAAAAACGCAGTTCGGGTCCTTCTCGGCGTCCCTGGTCGGATAACCGAAATGCCAGATGCTGAGTTCGTCCCGCCTCGCGTTCTTGGGGATGCGGCGGTAGCTCGCGTCCTCGCGACGAAACCGCGGCTGATCGCGGTAGAGCACGCCGCCCGAGCTCATCAGCGCAACCTTGCACTGCGCGAGCGGTTTCTTAAGCGCCGTCCACGGCGGCGGCGCCTCGTTCACGACCCATCGGTAGGGCGCGTAGGCGTTGTACAACTCGCGCGTGCGGGGGATGTAGGCGACGGGCATCGATTCGCTCCTCGTGGGCTTTTGTCCGGGCGCGGCGCGTTCCACGACGCGTCCGGCGGAAACATCATCTTACCTGCATGGAATTCGCGCGCAATGAAATCGATAACGCCGTGGCGCACCTCCGCGCAGGGTTCAAACACGCGCTCTTTTGACGGTGGCTAGCGCGCGCTCAGACCGCCGTCGACGATTAGCTCGGTACCGGTGATATACGAGGCGTCGTCGGAGAGCAGGAAAACGATCGCCTTGGCGATCTCCCACGGCGTGCCCTGACGGCGCATCGGGATCCGCGGCGCGACGCGCTCCTCGCGATCGCCCACCAGCCGGCGCACCATCGAGGAGTTAATCAGCCCCGGCAGGATCGTGTTGATGCGGATCTTGTCGCGCGCATGAGTGACCGCGGCCGAGCGGGTGAGTCCGAGCAGCGCCGCCTTGGTGGTCTCGTAGGGCAGGCCCGAGCCCGAGCGAATCGCGGCCAGCGAGGAGACGTTGACGATCGCGCCGCCGCCGGCCCTGGCGATCTCGGGCACCGCGTACTTCATCATCAGGAACTGGCCGCGCACGTTGACGTTGGACATCGTGTCGAACTGCTCGATGGTGGTTTCGAGCAGGCGGCCGCCGATCGCGATCCCGACGTTGTTGACCAGCAGGTTGAGTTTGCCGAAGGCGCGCACCGCGGCCTCGCAGGCGCGGCGGCAGTCGTCCTCGCGCGTGACGTCGGCGGCGACCGAATCGGCGCGGCCACCCTCGGCGCGAATCGCCGCGGCGGTCTCGCCGGCCAGCGCCTCGGCGCGGTCGGCGACCATCACCGCGGCGCCCTCACGGGCGCACAGGATCGCGGTCGCGCGGCCGTTGCCGATCGAGAGCGTCTCGCCCGCGTTGGGCGGCCCATCGGCGCCGCCGCCGACGATCAGGGCGACTTTTCCGTCGAGGCGTCCCATCGCGAGCAACCTCCTACGCGCCGAGCTTGCGCTTGATTGCCGCGTAGCTGTCGAGCATCGGCAGCACTTTGTCGGCCGGCGCCGGCGGCAACGCGAAAATAAGTTCCTGAAACCCGATCTCGATGAGCTTTTTCGCCTCATCCTCGCGCGGCGGCACGCCAAAGACCGAAAGCGTGAGCGACTCGAAGCGCCGGCCGGCGCGGCCCGCCGTCTCGCGCAACTGTTTCACCCCTTCGGCCAGCGTATGTTTGGGTCCCCGATAAATCGGCATCCATCCGTCGCAGTAGTCAACCACCCGCTCGAAGCATCGCTTGGCCTCCGAGCCCAGCAGCACCGGCGGCCCGCCCTGCTGCACGGGCTTGGGAAACGCCAACATCGGCGGAAAGTTCACGAACTCGCCGTGATACTCCGCCGGATCCTTGGTCCAGATGGCGCGCATCGCCAAAATCCGCTCGCGCAAGAGCGCCCATCGCTTGCGGAAATCCGTGCCGTGATCCTCCATCTCCTCGGCGTTCCATCCGCCGCCGATTCCCAGCACCAGGCGACCGCCGGAAATCAGGTCGAGCGAGGCGCATTCCTTGGCCAGCACGATCGGGTCGCGTTCGATCACCAGGCACACTCCGGTGCCGAGCCTGATGCGCTTGGTCGCAGCGGCCGCCGCTCCCAGAGCCACGAACGGGTCATGCGTATGCCAGTACTCCGTCGGCAAGTCGCCGCCGCCGGGCCAGGGGCTGCGCCGGCTGGTCGGAATATGAGTATGTTCGGGGAAGTAGAGCGAATCGAGTCCGCGCTCCTCGACCGCGCGCGCCAGCTCGATCGGCTGGATCGCGTAGTCGGTCGGAAACATCATCGCGCCAAAGGTCGTCGCCATCGGGGCCTCCGTCGGAAATTGCTGATTTACGTCGCGCGTGGGCGACGCTTGATCGAATACCACGGTCGCGGCCGTTCACCCAAGGGACGGCCGGGCGCGGCAGCTTGCCCGCGGGGGGCCGCGCTGGATACAAGAAGAGAGGCCTTCACTTCGCGCGAGGGAGGGACTTCCCCCGATGGCATACGATCTCGTAATCAAAAATGGCACCGTGGTCGACGGCACCGGCGCTCCGCGCATGCGTGCGGACGTCGCGATCAAGGATGGAACGATCGCGGAAATCGGCAAGGTCAGCGGCGGCGCCCAACGCACCATCGACGCCGGCGAACTGATCGTCGCGCCGGGCTTCGTCGATCCGCATACTCACTACGACGCGCAGATTTGCTGGGACCCGCTGCTCACCTGCACCTCGTGGCACGGCGTGACCTCGGTCGTGATGGGCAACTGCGGAGTCGGGATCGCGCCGTGCAAGCCCGAGGTTCATGAGATCGCGGCGTGGGACCTGGTCAACGTCGAGGCGATTCCCTTCGACGCGCTAAGCAAGGGCATCACCTGGGACTGGGTGAGCTTTCCCGAGTTCATGGACGCGGCCGCGCGCCGCGGGGTCGGGATCAACGTCGGCTTTCTCGCTCCGCTCACGCCGTTTCGCCATTTCGTGATGGGTGAGGAATCGATGGAACGGGCGGCGTCGCCCAACGAGACCCAGCGCATCGCGGCGCTGCTGCACGAGGCGATGGCGGCCGGCGCGATGGGCTTTTCCACCACCACGCTCGCGCAGCACATCGGCTTTCGCGGCCAGCCGCTGGCCTGCCGGCTCGCCAGCCGCGACGAGCTCAAGGCCTGCTCCAACGTGCTCAAGGAACTCGGCAAAGGCTCGATCGAAATCGCGCTTACGCGCCGCGCCGGTCAGGTGCTCGACGACGAGTATCAATTGCTCGACTTCCTGCTCGCCGAAAGCGCGCGGCCGGTGACCTGGCTCGCGATGGCGTCGCGGCCGGACAAGCCCGAGTACGCGGAGGAGACGCTCAAGCGCCTGGAGCCGCTGATCAAGCGCGGCGGCGTGCCGCAGGTCCTGTGCAAGCCGTTCGTGGTCCAGATCGATCTGCACAACCCCTTCAGCTTCGCCGACATGGAGGCGTGGAACCACGTCTTCAATCAGCCACCGGAGGCGCAGAAACGGATTTACGCCGACCCGGAGTTTCGCGATTCCTTCCGCAGGGAACTTAAGCGGCCGCATCTGTTCAACGGCAAGTGGAATCGCGTCGAGGTGCTCGAGGTCTCGAGTCTCGCGCTCAAACCGCTGGAGCGTAGGACCGTGGCCGACATCGCCACCGAACGCGGCCGCGACCCGCTCGACACGTTCCTCGACCTCGCGCTGGAGGACGATCTCAACATCCAGTACACGATGGCGCAGTATCACGAGGAGGGAATCGGGAGGATGATTGGCGACCCGCGCACGATGCTTGGGCTCTCCGACGGCGGTGCGCACGTCGACATGCTATGCGACGCGGGCTACTGCACCTACCTGCTCGGCAAATGGGTGCGCGAGCGCCAGGCGCTGACGCTCGAGCACGCGGTCAAGCGCATCACGTCGGAGCCGGCCGACTTCTTCGGCATCCAGCGGCGCGGGCGCCTGCGGCCAGGCCTCGCCGCCGACCTCACGATCTTCGACTACAACACCGTCGGCTCGGCCAGGCGCGCGCGGATGCAGCACGATCTGCCGGGCGGCGGACGGCGGCTGGTGATGCCGGCCGAGGGCATCGAATACACGGTCGTCAACGGGCAGGTGCTTTACGAGCACGGCCGCGCGAGCGGCGCGATGCCGGGGCAGGTGCTGCGCTCGGGACAGTGCTGAGCTGAATTGGCTGAGCGGATGCGGCGCGGCGCGGCGGCGGTTCAGGTCACCGTCCAGCCCGCGTCGATGACGGGCTGCTCGGTCGCGAGGATGCGGAATTCCTGCGCGCGAGCGGCGTGCTGGTGCTCGATGACGAGATTGAATAAGCATCTCAAGGAATTGGAAGTTGCCTGAATGTTCAATCTGCGGCGAGCCTGGTTATTGGTGTGAAGCGCGCAGCGAACACCGGTGCAGGTATCATTGGCCAGACCGCAACTTCCCTCCGAGAACGATAACGTCCACCTCTCCACCTCCAAACGTAAACCCCTCAAATCTTGATTGGGAGAGACATCGCTTGGAGCAAGAGCGGGAGAATGAATTGGCACGGGCCAGGCGTGAACTCGAAGTGCTCAGGAGCAGACATGGGAGTGCTTTCTTGAAGACGCATGCGTTGGGTCTTCTCATGCTGTTCCTATCGCTCCTTCTATTCGCGCTTCTCCTTCTGGCATTTTCCTAGCTTTGCCGCAGCGCGACGCGATAATGCTGCACGCGAGCGGCGTGTTTGTGCTGGACGAAGAGATCGAAGCGGACTGGAAAGGGAAGCATGGCGATAAAGCGCAAACCGCTACGCACCTATTTGTGCATCGCCAAGGACGATCCGCGCTTGAAGGAAGAATAGGCGATGAAACTCGGAATACAATAGAGTGTCGCGTACAAAGATAACCTCGGCCGGTGAACTCGGTCGAGCGAAAGACGGCGCTTTGGTCTACTCGTTTTACATCGAGGAAGCGAATCAGACCGTCTGGTTAGAAGCGCTTGCGAACGCCAAACATTGGCCAGGTTTGGGACCATTCCCCGAGCGTCCAAAATACGATCCACCTCGTTATCGCAGCCCCGAGCACGCTGCGTGGCAGGTGGCCTGCACCCCTAAAACTCAGCCAAATTTGAGGTAGAGTCCGTCGACTGAAAGGAGACGGGCGATGAAGGGAAGCCGCTTCAGCGAGGAGCGAATCATCGGAGTGCTGCGCGAGCACGAAGCCGG
>Ga0307374_10000236_pt1 | contig 103320 bp, 96 predicted proteins | sample OX3MG_FD_202532 | JGI IMG/M metagenome (GOLD analysis project Ga0307374, IMG submission 202532) | Soil microbial communities from Risofladan, Vaasa, Finland - OX-3 | ecosystem: Environmental > Terrestrial > Soil > Coastal area > Acid sulfate soil | place: Finland: Risofladan, Vaasa | collected...
AGGGTAGTTCGCCCGAGTTGTAGGGATGAAGTAGGGATGAGATTGTGCGAGTTCAGGGCACGCGGACCTGAAAGTTAGGGTGTGAATCGCGACGGGTTTTTTGGAGAGTCGTAACTGTATTCCAGACGTAGTTCTGACCGATTGACAGTGATGACACTTGGTTCTACCATCGAATTCAGTTGGCGTTTTCAATTTTCAATCGATGGAATCGGTGTAAAAAGGGGGTAGCAATGGTTTTGACCAATGGGAGTAACTATTCACCCCCTGTTTAAATCCACCGCCTGAATTGTTCCGCGTGACACGCTGGTTGGAGGATCAATCTGAAGGGTGTCGGCCTTCATGGAAGAGAACCAGGTCGAAGTCGAACGTCTGAACGATCTGCTCCGTGAGAAGGACGTCCAGATCGCGACACTCACGCAACGCATTGCCCAGTTGGAAGCGTTGCTCGGTCGCAACTCGAAGAACTCCTCCATGCCGCCTTCGGCCGAGGGATTCGCCAAACCTCCTGTCACGCCCAATCGCGCGGCGCGTCGTCGTCGTCCGGGCAAGCAGCCCGGCGACCAGGGACATCGTCTCGAACCCGTCGCTCACCCCGACCACATCGTGATTCACGCCCCCCAATGCTGTGCGAACTGCGAACGCGACCTCGCGAAGGCGGTGGTCATCAAAGAAGAGGTCCGCCAGGTCTTCGACCTGCCCGAGGTGCGAGCCGTCGTGACCGAGCACCGCGCCCAGACGAGACAATGTTCCTGTGGGGCGACGACGAGCGCGTCGTTCCCACTCGAGGCCATTGGCCCCACCTGTTACGGACCGGGCGTGCGAGCGCTACTCACCTACCTCGTGGTCGCCCAGCACCTACCGATCGAACGCGCCAGCGAAGTCTTTCGAGAGTGTTGTGGGATCAACGTGTCGAGCGGCTTTGCTACGTCGCTGCTCGGCGAAGCGAGCGAGGGCCTGAGTGAGTTCGTCACGGCCACGCGAGCAGCCCTGCACGAGAGTCCGGTCCTGCACCTCGATGAGACCGGAGCGCGGGTGGCGGGCCGACTGGGTTGGGTGCACTCGGCGTCAACGACGACCCTGACCTCGTATCTCTTTCAGCGGCGCCGGGGTTGCGTCGCCATTGACGAGTTCGCCGTCTTGGCGAACTACCGGGGCATTGCCGTGCACGATGGCTGGACGCCCTATCGCCGCTACGACGCCACCCACCAACTGTGCAATGCCCATCATCTACGAGAGCTCCGGGCCGCCGCCGAGGACGGCCAGTCCTGGGCGGCGGAACTCGCCGCGTTACTCCTCGCCACCCACGAACGGGTCGAGGCGGCCCGGGCCGCGCGAAAGAGTGCGCTGCCGACGCGCACGCGCCACTCACTCACCCGTCGCTACGACGAACTGATCACCGCGGGCTACGCCGCCAATCCACCACCAGTTCGCACCGGCCAGAAGGGTCGACCGTCACGCACCAAGGCCGCCAACCTCGTTTATCGACTCGACGTCTACCGCGACGACGTGCTGCGCTTCGCGACCGACTTCTCCTCACCCTTTACGAATAACTTGGCCGAGCGCGACCTGCGCATGGTGAAGCTCCAACAGAAGATATCGGGGTGCTACCGCACCGAGACGGGCGCAGCCAACTACCTCACGATTCGTTCCTAAGTCTCCACCGCTCGCAAGCAAGGGGTCAACGTTCTCGGTGCCCTACGAAGTCTGTTCGAGGGACAGCCCTTCATGCCGGGAGTTTCTCAGGCCTGAAGCGTTACTCCTGGCCTTCGATTTGAAGTGGAGGGATCCTAACTTTTAGTGTGATGCCGTGAGCAGCCAGCCTCAATATTCGGGAGCGAAGTCCGTCGTCCAGTTGAAAATCTCGCTGGACTACCTCGAGCCGGAGATATGGAGACGACTGCTCGTTCCCGGTGACTGCACGTTCGCGAGGCTCCACCACATCTTCCAGGCCGTCATGGGATGGGAGGACTACCACCTTCACTCCTTCGACGTCCGCGATCGCCGTTACGGTGTCCCCAACCCGGATTGGGGTGACAATGTTCTCGACGAGCAACGATACCGACTCACCCAGATTGTGATGGCCGGTGACCGCTTCACCTACGAATACGACTTTGGCGACTCGTGGACGCACGGCATCTTCGTCGAGTCCCTCGAACGCAACGTCACCCCCTTGAAGCACGCGGTGTGCCTCGAAGGAGCGCGGGCGTGCCCTCCGGAGGACTGCGGCGGGTTTCCTGGCTTTGAAAGACTCTGCGACGCACTCGCAGATCCCGACGATGATGAGCATGACGAACTGTCCGAGTGGGTGGGTGGCGCCTATGACCCAGCGATCTTCGATCTCGTTTCGACGAACGCTGCACTACAACGAGTGCGCTGACCTTTCATCAGAGAGCCGACCGACGACGATCAGGGGTGAATAGTTACCAATGGGAAAATAATTGTTGCAAAGAAGACGAGGATTGCATTAATGATTTTGGCATTAGTAATCGCGCCGCAATTCGGGAGCGCCGTCGCGTCAGCGACGGGTGACGCAACAATACGCACAATTACAGTCACTTCAGGTAATGCACAATACTCGAGCCAGGTAACAATTAATTTCGCTACGGCTCTCACTGCATCTCAAGCGCAGACCGTCACTCAAACTATCGATAGTCAGCTTGGTGTAACGGCGATAGCCGGTAGTGGCTCCACGCCTGGCGGCGTTTCGACGCCCAGCACTGCTTACTACTATCCGATCAGCTGTAGCAGCGGGGACAATCTCTTTGTTGATTCCGATGGCACGTTTGGGGTCAGAAATAACTGTCCATACAACGTATTCAATTGGCACTTCCGTTTGTCAAGTTATTGGCAATCCGTGGCCACTTCATTGGTTACGGAGACGGGGATGGGGTGGTTAAGAAACGGCAATTCGATGCCCACGGGTGCTCGCCACATTGAGCCCGCTGACTACCTATTCCATGGCACCCTCAACCCCGTTTACGAGGGGGACAAGATTTTCTACACAGACCACTTTGATTTTACAGCTGAGATTGGAGGAACCAGCGGTGTAGTCGATGGGCTCATCCATGGATACTTGCAGGCCACGGCTTAGTTGACGAGTGCTGGGCTTCAGAAGACCCTAATTGCGTCAAGCACGAGAACGGGCTGGTCTCCAATGACATAGGAGATAGCGATGAGTCCGTTCTCTGGCGTAACCCTGAGTTTTGGCATAACTGAAATCCCTGGCCAAGAAAGGCCCGTATTTTCAGCAATGAAGTCTTGAAGGTCGGTCAATTGTGTCTCAAGGCTCTGTGAAAGCCGATCAACGTTGCCGGCTGCATAGGTCAACATCGTTTCGCCCGATAAGACGACGGTACCTAGCCGTCCATCTGCTGAGATCTGTATTCCGCTTTCGATCATTGAAACCTGAAATCCGCTAGGCAACACCTTCGCGATTGACTGTAGAAGCAGTTGATTCAATTGCTTTTCGCTGATCATCAGTTTCCTCTCTTTCATCGGGGTGACACCATTTGGCAACGACCCCTCAAGTGGCGCACGATTTTTACAATCACCTTAAGGCGTCCAGGTTCAGTTAAGTATTGCAATACGGTGAGTAAGACCGGGGCGAGCGAAACAGAACGATGAACTTGAAGGACGTAAACAGGAGTTACGCGTCAGAGTCATTCTGTCGACGATCTCCTTCACTATTGACTCACCTCTGGGCCGCTGGCGCGTAGCGCCAAGTGGCCCAGTCCGGCAAGTAGTTCCAGAAACTTTGCGCTGTCGCTACCTGCAAACCCGCTGGAATCTGAGACCCATCGTTCAGCCCATTGATCCGTCATCGTCACTGAATCGCAAGATCGAAATTAATGATCCGTTCTTGGCACTGGCTGTCACTTCGACGATCGTCCCCGCGATGGATGGTAGTTCGTCAACGGTCAAAAGTTACACGACGAAACTCTGTCTAAGTCGTGCGGTGCCATTGCGCGTTGTCGGTAGTCGTCCGCCATTGTCCGTGGTGTACCGATATCGAAATTGCAATAAAACTCTTGTCCCATTTTGTCGTTTGAGAGTGGCTTAGTAAGTAGAGGGTTCGTCATTTCCTCTGCGAGAGGAGCCACCGTGCCACGTCGAAAGTCGACCAGTGAACTAGTTGGAGAGATCAAACAAGCGGGCGGATGTTCGCACCCCATCCGTCTTCGAGGCGAGTTCGTCAACGGCGCCACGGGCGAAGTGAACAAGCGGCCCCTTCTGGTCGCGTGTAAGGACCGACGAGCTGTCGTCTGTCCCTCGTGCTCTTACCTTTACAAAGCCGACGCATGGATCGTGGTCTCGGCCGGCCTCATTGGTGGGAGGGGCGTACCCGAATCGGTGAGTGAACACCCACGCCTCTTCATTACCCTCACCGCTCCTTCTTTCGGCGTGGTGCACGCACGCAGAAGAGACGGCTCGTGCCAGCCCCGAGCCCGGTCGCGATGTCGCCACGGTCAGGCAACGACGTGCTCGAGACGCCACGACGAGGGCGATGCCGTGATCGGCAGTCCGCTCTGCTCGAAGTGTTTCGATTACCGAGGTGCCGTTCTGTGGAACGCCGAGTCCTCTCGGCTGTGGAATCGAACCTTCGAACAGATTCGACGTCGACTCGCTATCTCCCTCGATCTCGCCTTTGACGAGGTCCCCCAACACTTCCGACTCAGTTATCTCAAGGTGGCCGAGTTCCTACGCCGCGGACTCGTGCACTTTCACGTCGTGCTGCGCGTGGACGGACCGGGCGAACCCTTCAGCACTCCCCCGTCGCCTCTCACGACCGAACTACTTACCCAGGTGATCTCGAGCGTCGTCAAGGATTTCTCTCTACTCACCCCTCACGACGCCATCAAATGGAGTCACCAGTTTCGGATCGCTGACGCCTCGTCACTCGAACGAGACGACCTGCGCATTGCGGCCTACCTCGCCAAGTACGCCACCAAGTCAACTGACGGCTCACTGGATTTCGCACGACGCTTTCATGCCCGCAGTGAAATTCTCAAACTCGAAGCCGCACGTCACCTCCAACGGCTCGCCTTGACCGCCTGGGACCTGGCGCTCGAACCGGCGCACGCGTCAATGAATCTCCGGGCCCACGCGCACGCCTTCGGTGTTCGCGGTCAACTCATCACGAAATCGCGCCACTATTCAACGAGGTTCCACGACCTTCGAGAGGCGCGCGCTGCGTACATGACGAAGCCAGAATTCGACGACCCAATTGCCGGCACGTTCAGCTACGACGGCCGCGGATACGACGATCCCCGTGCCGCAACCATTGCCGAATTCCTCCATCAACTTACGCTCGAAGCGCGAAGGGCCGCGAAGGTCGAGAGCGCGGACACGGCGGGTATTAATTCTCAGGAAATGAGTTCGAATGAACCAAAGTGAACAGATCCCCAGAGCGTTGATAAGCGTGAGCGAGGCGGCGCGCGTGATCGGCGTATCACGCTCCTACGCGTACGAACTGGTCGCGTCTGGACAGTTGATCTCCGTTCGATTAGGTCGACGCGTCCTCATTCCCATCTCGGCCATCGATGACCTCATCGCTCAAAGTCGCGTAGATTTCTAAAGTCGGCGGACTGGGATCGTCGATGACGCCACCAAGCGTCTGGGCAATTGGCGCGTCGGCCGCCTCGACGGCATGAGCGTACGTGCGCAACGTCATCGACGGATTCGAGTGGCCCAGGCGATTGGCCACCGTTCGAATGTCGTGACCCCCGACGATCGACGTGGTCGCCGACCAGTGCCGCAGATCGTGCAAACGCCACCTCGCGTCGACGCCGGCGTGGTCCCGAGCTCGCCGCCACCACGCGGTGACGCGCTCCGGATTGACCGGTTCGGACAGTGGGGACAGGATCCACGGCGACGCAGAGCCAACGCCAACCTTCAGCGAAGCCAAAAGTTGGAGTGACGAAGCGTCCAGTGACACCACTCGTCGATTCGCCGTCTTGGTCGGATCGTCGCGCAACGTAGGCCTTCGCGATCCATCTCCCGGCCGCACTATGGCGATACTGGAGTCAGTAACGAGGCGCCCTACGTGAAGGTCCTCCCAGCGAAGAGCGGCCAACTCTGAGCGACGCGCTCCGGTCACCGCCGCCAGGCGAAGAGCAACCGCCGCGTGGGGCTCGATCGTTCCTGCCGCGACAAGAGCTGACGCGCTCGCGAGCACGGCTCGTACCTCGTCGTTGCTCAGGGTCCCTCGAGGTCGGGCCTTGCGCTTTCCGAGCCGTGCCACGGCAACGACGTTCGTCTGAACCCATCCCCAGCGCACCGCGAGCGTCATTGCGGCGCGCAGCACAAGATGACGATTGCGGATAGCGGCCTCGCCCAAGCCCTGACGCTTCAGGCGCGCGTGCCACTGGTCAACTTCGACCGCGGTCAGTTTCGTCAGGTTGAGTGACGCGATGCGATCGGTCTTCACGAGATGGATTCGACTGAACTGGTTCTCTTCGCTCGACGGCGACCAGGTTGCCCGTGCATTCTCAGCCCATAAGTCGAGCATCTCGGAAACGGAGACCCGCGCCAGCGAAGCGGTGGGCGCTCTGACCGTCATCTCCGCGGCGAGGCGTTGCGCGTCCCTCTTGGTCCCGCGCACAGTCCGGCTCACCTGGACGGGTCTGCCGCTCTCGTCTCGCCCCGCGAAGGAGCGGACTTCCCAGACGCCCGGGCGGCGTTCACGAATGGTTCCACGTCGCCCAACGGTCGTGCTGTAGGGATGAAGTAGGGATGAAATCGAAATTTCGGCCGTTCGAGAGCCGAAATTTCGCCCAGAATATCTACTTGAGCAGGTGTTTCGCGACCACGACGCGCTGGACCTGGTTCGTTCCTTCGTAGATCTGCGTGATCTTGGCGTCACGCATGAAACGCTCCACCGGGAACTCCTTGGTGAACCCGTAGCCGCCGAGCAGTTGCACGGCGTCGGTGGTGACGCTCATGGCGGTGTCCGACGCGAACGACTTGGCCGCGGCGCCGAGGTAACCGAGCGTGCCGTCGGGGTCGCCTTCGTCAATCGTCGCGCACGCACGGTACACGAGCGCTCGCGCCGCCTCGGTGCGAATGGCCATGTCGGCCAACATGAAGCGAAGTCCCTGAAGCTCGGCGATCGGGGCCCCGAAGGCCTTTCGGCCCTTCATGTACTGGCCGGCGTAGTCGACCGCACCCTGAGCAATGCCCACCGCCTGCGCGCCGATGGTGGGACGCGAACGATCCAAGGTGTGCATGGCGATCTTGAAGCCGTCGCCCTCTTCACCAATCCGGTGCGTCGCCGGCACGCGCACGTCGTCAAAGACGACCTCACCCGTGGGTGACGCGCGTAGACCCATCTTGTCCTCGTGCTTGGGGAACTTGACGCCCCAGCCCTTCTCCACCAAGAAGCAACTGATACCGCGCCCGCCGGCCGAGGGGTCGGTCTTGGCAAACACCGTGTACGTGTCGGAGATACCGGAGTTGGTGATCCAGTACTTCGAACCGTTCAGGACGTAATCATCACCGTCACGCTCGGCGCGACAGCGCATCGCCGCCACGTCCGATCCGGCGTCCGCTTCCGAAAGGCAGTAGCTCGCCTGTATCGCGCCCGTGGCGACGCGAGGCAGGTACGTCCGCTTGAGTTCGTCGGAGGCGAAGTTCATGACGGGCAGCATGCCCAACTTCGAGATCAACATCGTGACCGACGTCGACGCGCAACCGCGCGCGAGCTCTTCGGCCATGATGGCCTGGGTCACCATGTCGGCGCCCGCGCCACCGTACGCTTCAGGCACTCCGAGGGCCGTAAGCTCGAGCTCGACGCAGGCGTCGAAACTGTCCTGGGGGTAGACCTGCTCGCGGTCGTAGCGCGCGGCGTTGGGCGCGACACGTTCGTCCACGAAACCGCGCAGTGCGTCACGAAAACTTCGTTGTTCATCCGTGAGGTCAAAACTCATTGCGTTCCTTAACTGCGTTGAAGGGCTTAGTGCGCCGAGGCGGCGCCGTTCGCGCCCGTGGTCAGCAACTGCGCCGAAACGGCGTCGACGAAACGGCGTTGCGCCGCGTAACTGTGCGCGAGACCCCGAAAGGGCTTGGTCGTGGCTCGTGAAACGGGCGACGTCTCACGAAGTCCGAAGTGATCCATAGCGACGTGCGCGTCAGAGAGGGTGGGACCACGTCCCACGACGCTCGCGCGCTTCGCCGCGACGGCGGCCACGCCCACGATCACGTCGTGTAGGTCTTCGGGGTGCTCGAAGGTCAACTTCTTGCACTCGCGGTCGGCGATCGTGAGGGAGAAGCCCTCGCCCGGCGCGGGCGTGCCGAGCCCCGCACCGCTCACCTGGTGCGCTGAGTTTTCGAGACCGGATTTGCGCGCTCTGCCGAGCTCGGGCGTCGGGGTCGTCATGGTCGGTCGAACTTCACCGGCGAGGGGTACGGGAGAGAACGACGGTTGGGCCACGCGTTCGAGGTTACCGCTCCGGGGAGATCCTCAGACTCTGGTCAGCCACTCCTCGTACTGGGGACGCTCACCACGGATGGCTTGATGGTACGTCGTCTTGATGACCGTCGTGATAGGACCGGGCCTTCCGTCACCGACGAGCCGGTCGTCCACCGACGCAATCGGGACGACCTCGGCCGCGGTGCCGGTGATGAAGGCCTCGTCGGCGAGGTAGAGATCGTCTCGACGAAGGGTCTCGAAGCTCACGTCGTACTGCAGGTCGTTGGCGATCTTCACGATGCTCGCTTGGGTGATGCCACGCAGTGCCCCGGCCTCAGAGGGCGGGGGGCTGATCAAGAGTCCGTCACGCACGATAAAGAGGTTCTCGCCCGTGCACTCACTCACGAGTCCGTCGGGACCGAGCATGATGGCTTCGTCGTAGCCGGCGTTCACGGCCTCCGCCTTGGCGAGGCTCGCGTTCACGTAGCCACCCACCGTCTTCGACGCGGTCGGCATGGCGTTCGGGTGATGACGGGCCCACGACGAGATTTTCATCCGTACGCCGTTTTCCACGCCGTGGTCGCCCAGGTACGGGCCCCACGACCACGCGGCGATCGCCGCGTTGACGGGCGCACCGATGGGATTCACGCCGATCTCGCCGTAGCCCAAGTAGACCAGGGGACGTATGTAACATCCGTCGTGCAGTTCGTTCACGCGAACGATCTCGACGGCCGCTTCGCAGAGTTCCTTCAGTTCGTAGGGCACGTCCATCATCAAGATCTTGCAGCTGCGAAGGAGCCGCTCCATGTGTTCCTTCAGGCGAAAGATTGCCACGCCGTTGGGCGTCTTGTACGCGCGTATGCCCTCAAAGGCACCCGTCCCGTAGTGCAGCGTGTAGGTGAGTACGTGAACGTTCGCGTCCGGCCAATCGACGAACTTGCCGTCCATCCAAATCTTCTTCGTGGGGGTAATGGGCATTTACAACCTCTCTGTTATCAATCTCGTGACCCCGAGCGTCCCGAGCGCGGCGACGTCACCATCAAAGTCTGCCACCGCGCCGGCGAGGCGCCGAGCGGCGTCGACTTCGCCGAGGTGCTCGAGCATAAGAACCGCCGACGAAATCGCGGCCAGCGGATTCGCTCTCCCTGTTCCGGCGATGTCGTGCGCCGCGCCGTGGACGGGTTCGAAGAGCGACGCGCTCGCCTTCTCGGGGTTCAAATTGGCGCTCGCGGCGTAGCCGATCCCGCCCGTCACCGCCCCCGCGAGATCGGAAAGGATGTCGCCGAAGAGATTGTCGGTCACGACGATGCCGTAACGCTCGGGACTTTCGACGAAGTAGATACAGGCCGCGTCGACGTGCTGGTAGTCGACGACGACGTCGGGGAACGAGACCCCCACCTCGGCGACCACACGACGCCAGAGGTCACCGGCGAAGGTCAACACGTTGGTCTTGTGCACCAGGGTCAACTTCTTGCGACTGAGTAGATTCGCGCGAGAAAAGGCGTAACGCACGCAGCGTTCGACGCCGAAGCGGGTGTTGACCGAGCCTTGCGTGGCGACCTCGTGAGCGGTGCCGTAGCGTAGGACGCCACCCTCGCCCGCGTACGGACCTTCGGTGTTCTCACGAACGATCGCGAAGTCGAGTCCCTCAGCGAGGGAACCCTCGACGCCGTGAAAGGGCCGGTAGTTGACGTAGAGATCCAGTCCGAAACGCATCTTCAAGAGGAGGCCGCGTTCCAGCACTCCGCCGGCGATGCGCGTGTCGCCGATCGCGGGCCCAATGGCGCCGAGCAGTATCGCGTCGAAGGCGCGCAGTTCTTCGAGCGTCGCGTCGTCGAGCACGAAACCGTCACGCAGATAGCGCGCCGCGCCGAGGTCGAAGGACCTCGTCTCGAGGTCGACGCCCGCCGCCGCGACGACGTCGAGGGCGGCCGCGGTGACTTCGGGCCCGATGCCGTCACCACCGATAACGGCCACGCGATGGCTCGTTTGCTTACTCATCGCCGGCTCTCCCTCTTTTCTCTATTTTGCTCGCTGGCACGTCGGATGAGCAAACCCGCGAGGGATCTAAAGACCTCGACGGTAGAATTGGAACTCTCTACGAGTTGAGGTTGCGGCATGGCCGACGAAATTCACCGCATTACCAAAGAGACACTGGAAAAGCTCGAGGCCGAGTACCTCCACCTCACGACGGTCGGGCGAACGGAGATCGCCCGGGTCATCGAGGTCGCTCGACTGCTCGGCGACCTCTCGGAAAACGGCGACTACCACGCCGCCAAGGACGAGCAGGGGAAAATGGAGTCACGAATCCGCCAGATTGACCACGTCATTCGCAACCACGAACTGGTCAAGCGCGACGAGCACGCCGGAAAGGTGCAACACGCCTCCGTCGTCCAAGTGGTCTACGAAGGCGACGACGACAGCGACTTCCAGGAGTTCTTCATTGGGTCGATCGAGGAGAAGCCCGAAGGCGTGCTCGTCGCCTCGCCCACCTCGCCCCTCGGCGAGGCCCTTCTCGGGCGCGGCGTCGGCGAGACCGTCGAGTACGAAGCCCCCTCGGGCGTGCTCAAGGTGAAAATCGTCGGGCTCGGTTAGTTCGTGGCCGGCCAGACCCTCTACGAAAAGCTGTGGGAGCGCCACGTTGTCGCGGCCCCCGAAGGCGAGCCGACGCTGCTCTACATCGACCTGCACCTCGTGCACGAGGTGACGAGTCCTCAGGCCTTTGACGGCCTGCGCCTCAACGACCGTCGGGTTCGTCGTCCCGACCTCACACTGGCAACCGCCGACCACAACGTCCCCACCGATCCCCTCTCGACGCCGATCAGCGACCCCATCTCGAAGCGCCAACTCGAAGCGCTCGACGAGAACTGCAAGGAGTTCGGCATCACCGTCTTTCCGAGGGGCCACGAGAACCAAGGCATCGTGCACGTGATTGGACCAGAACTCGGCGTCACGCAACCCGGCATGACCATCGTCTGTGGCGACTCGCACACGTCGACGCACGGTGCCCTCGGCTCGCTGGCCTTTGGCATTGGCACGAGTGAGGTCGAACACGTGCTCGCCACACAGACGCTGCCGCAACAAAAGGCGAAGACCATGTCGGTGTCGGTCGAGGGGACTCCTCCGCCCGACGTCAGCGCGAAGGACATCGTGCTCGCGATCGTGGGACGTCTCGGCACGGGCGGTGGCGCGGGCTACGTGATCGAGTACCGCGGCGAAGCCATTCGCGCACTGTCGATGGAAGGGCGCATGACGGTGTGCAACATGAGCATCGAAGCCGGCGCGCGCGCCGGTCTCGTCGCCGTCGACGAGACCACCATTGACTACCTCCGCGGCCGCCCCGGCGTACCCCAGGGCGACGAGTTCGACGAAGCCGCCGAGCGGTGGCGTTCGTTCGTCTCCGACGACGACGCCCACTTCGATCTCGAGATCACGCTGAACGCCGCGGACCTCGTACCGTTCGTCACTTGGGGCACCAATCCCGCGCAGGTGGTCGCTCTCGACGGCGTCGTTCCCTCACCCGAGGACGCGCCCGACAGCGACGAGAAGAACACACTCCAACGGGCGCTCGACTACATGGACCTTACGCCCGGCACGCCGCTGCGTTCGATTCCCGTGGACGTGGTCTTCATCGGCTCGTGCACCAACTCGCGCATCGAGGATCTGCGCGCCGCCGCCGCCGTCGTCAAGGGCAGTCAGGTTGGCCCCGGCGTTCGCGCGCTCGTCGTCCCGGGATCGCGTCGGGTGAAGACCCAAGCCGAAGCGGAGGGACTCGACCAGGTCTTCTTGGACGCCGGTTTCGAGTGGCGCGAACCGGGATGCTCCATGTGCCTCGGCATGAATCCCGACATCCTCACGCCCGGTCAACGCTGCGCGTCGACGTCGAACCGCAACTTCGAAGGGCGCCAGGGTCGCGGCGGCCGCACGCACCTGGTCTCACCGGTCGTCGCCGCCGCGACGGCCATCATGGGGCGATTCGCCTCGCCCGAGGAGGTCAGGGCGTGAAGCCCGTGCACGTCATCGAGGGACGCGGCGTACCCCTTGAACGTTCGGACGTCGACACCGACCAGATCATCCCGTCGGACTGGCTAAAGCGCGTCGAGCGGACGGGATTCGGACGCGGACTCTTCAGCGAGTGGCGTGACGACCCCACGTTCGTCTTGAATCAACCCCAGTACGCCGGGGCGTCCATCTTGCTCGCGGGTCCACGCTTTGGCACGGGCTCGTCGCGCGAACACGCCGTCTGGGCCCTGATGGACTACGGGTTCGAGGCCGTCATCGCTTCGTCCTTCGGCGACATCTTTCGCAACAACTCGTCGAAACAGGGACTCGTGACCGTGCAACTCACCGCCAAGGACGTCGAGGACCTCAACGCGATGGTGAAGGACGACCCGTCGAGACTCCTCGTCGTCGACGTCGAACGACTTTCCGTCGAGGTACCCGACGCCGGATGGCACCGTGCGTTCGTGCTCGATCCCATGACCCGCGAGCGACTACTCGAGGGCTGGGACGACATTGGCATCAGTCTTCGCCGTGGAGACGCGATCACGCGCTTCGAAGCGACGAGCGACGCGCCAAGCCTGGTGGGCGTCTTCGACCGCGAGGGACACGCCCGCTAAATCAGCGTGAACGAAACCGCGCCAGGTGTCGTCGACGTGGCGCGACGCCACGACATGAGCGCGAACGCTTCTTCTATCGGCGTCGGTTCGCGGCGGAGATGACGGCTTCGAGCGACGCGTCGAGGATCGACGAACTCATCCCCACCCCCCACCACGTCTGGCCGTCGAGACCTTCAGCTTCAACGTAGGCGACCGCCGAGGCTTCCGAACCCGCGGTGAGCGCGTGCTCGCGATAGTCGCGAACCTTGAACTTCACGTCCATCTCACTCGCGAGCCCGGCCATGAGCGCGTCAATGGGTCCGTTGCCCTCGCCCTTCACCGTCACGTGTTGACCGTTCACGACCAACTGGGCGAAGATACGCGTCAAGTGCTGATCGGCCGCCACTTCGCTCGACAGGAGCTGAATCGTTGGGTTCTCGGGCTGGTACGTCGTCGTAAAGACGTCCCAGATCTCCGCCGGTGAGATCTCGGTGCCCTTGGCCTCAGTGACCTCTTGGACCTGCTTGGAGAACTCGACCTGCATGGCGCGCGGGAGGTCAAGACCGTGCTCAGTGCTGAGCAGGTAGGCGACGCCCCCCTTGCCCGACTGGGAGTTGACGCGAATGATGGCCTCGTAGGTGCGCCCGGTGTGCTTCGGGTCAATGGGTAGGTACGGAACCTCCCACACGTCGTACGTGTCACCGATGGCCGTCATGCCTTTCTTGATGGCGTCTTGGTGCGAGCCGGAGAAGGCGGTGTAGACGAGCTCGCCGACGTAGGGGTGGCGCATGTGGATCGGTAGACGATTGGCGTACTCGGTGACGTGGCGAGCCTTGTCGATGTCGCGGATGTCGAGTTCGGGATCGATGCCCTGCGAGAAGAGATTCAGCGCCAAGTTCACGACGTCGACGTTGCCCGTGCGCTCGCCGTTGCCAAAGAGCGTCCCTTCCACTCGGTCGGCACCGGCCAGGACGCCCAGTTCGGCCGCCGCCACGCCCGTGCCACGGTCGTTGTGGGGATGCAGTGAGATGACGACACTGTCACGACGATCGACGTGGCGAGCAAACCACTCAATGGCGTCGGCGTAAAGATTCGGCGTGTACATCTCGACGGTGGCGGGAAGGTTCAGGATCAACGGACGATCAGGGGTGGGATCGATGACGCCGATGACGTCGTTGCAGACCTCGAGGGCGTACTCGAGCTCGGTGCCGGTGAAACTCTCGGGCGAGTACTCGTAGAGGAACGCCGTGTCGGGCGAGGTCGCTTCGAGCGTCAGGCACAGAGCCGCGGCGTCGGTGGCGATCTTCTTGATGCCCGCCTTGTCGAGCCCGAAGACCACGCGGCGCTGCAGCGTCGAGGTGGAGTTGTAGAAGTGCACGATGGCGCGTCGGGCCCCGTGCAACGATTCGTACGTCCGACGAATGAGATCCTCGCGGCACTGCGTGAGGACTTGGATCGTCACGTCGTCGGGAATCAGTTTCTCGTCGACGATCTGGCGAACGAAGTCGAAGTCGGGCTGGGAGGCGGACGGGAAGCCTACCTCGATCTCCTTGAAGCCCATCTCGACCAACTGCGTGAACATGGCGTTCTTGCGCTCGAGGTCCATCGGATCGATCAGGGCCTGATTGCCGTCACGCAGGTCCACGCTGCACCAACGCGGCGCCTTCTTCAGCCGTCGATCGGGCCACGCGCGATCGGGCAGGTCCACGGGCACGGTCGCGCGGTACTTGGTGTAGGCCATGGGACTCGGCTGTTGGGAGTTGTCGCGCACGTCCATCCTTTCGTCAAGGCCAGCGATAAACAAAAAGGGCCCCCGCCTGCGCGGGGGCTAGGGCGAGCAGCGGCTCGCCCTTTTACAGCAGCAGTTCGCTCTGGCCAGAAGTCACCCCACCATCCTATCGCCGCGGCCCGAAATGTCCAGGGGTGAGGAGCACTAACGTGGACGTTCATGGGCTTGCTCAAAACACTCCTCAAACTGATGTTCCTTCTTATGTTGGGCGCGGTCGTGGCCGGTGTCGTGTATTTCGTCAAGCGACCAAAGGACGACACCCCGATCTCCTTTGACGAGTGGCCGAGCGTCCCGCGTAATCCCGAGGCGTAAGTCCTCAGCGCGCTCGCGCTCACAAACCAAGGAGCAGGTATGGCAGAGATGGAATATCGTCGACTCGGACGTTCAGGTCTCAAGGTGAGTGTCTTGTCTTTTGGCAGTTGGGTCACCTTCGCCAACGCCAATCAGATCGAAACCGCCCACCAGGCAGCCGAGTGTCTCGCGGCCGCGCACGACGCGGGCGTCAACTTCTACGACAACGCCGAGGCGTACTCCGCCGGCGAGTCCGAGCGAGTCATGGGCGCCGCGTTCAAGGAGCTCGGTTGGAAGCGACACGACTACGTCGTGTCCACCAAACTCTTCTGGGGGCTGCACGAGGGTCCCAACATGCGCAACACGCTCAATCGCAAATACCTCAGCCAAGCCATCGAAGGTTCGCTCGAACGTTTCGGCCTCGACTTCGTGGACCTGGTCTTTTGCCACCGGGCCGACCCCAACACCCCGATCGAGGAGACGGTGTGGGCGATGAGCGACATGGTCGAACGGGGACAAGCGCTCTACTGGGGCACGTCGGAGTGGACGGCCGACGAGATCCGTGCGGCCTACGACGTCGCTGATCGCCACAATCTCCACAAGCCCCTCATGGAGCAGCCGCAGTACAACATCCTGTGGCGCGACCGCGTCGAGAAGGAGTACAGCCGCCTCTACGAGGACATCGGACTCGGGACGACGATCTGGTCACCACTCTCGTCGGGGCTCCTCACGGGCAAGTACCTGAACGGCGTGCCCGAAGGTTCGCGCGCGACGCTCCCGGGCTACGAGTGGCTTCGCAAGATGCTGACCGACGAGAAGCAGAACAAGAAAGTCGCCGAACTGAAGAAGATCGCCGACGATCTCGACGTCTCCCTCGCCCAGTTCTCACTCGCCTGGTGCGCGAAGAATCCCCACGTTTCGACGGTGATCACGGGAGCGTCCACCGCCGATCAGGTTCGCGAGAACATGACCGCGCTCGACGTTATTCCCCTGCTGAGCGACGAAGTGATGGAGCGCGTCGACCTCGTCAGTTTGATGTAACGAGCTCCTTCGCGTTCGACGCCCGAGTGCCGTCCACGTCGGACACCCTCGTGGCGGGCTGCGGCTCGCGAGGAGTCGAGCCGGGACTAGCGCAGCGTGATCAAGTGAATGTCTTGAATGCCGTCGGTGTCTCGAAGTCGTTCCATCACCGACGCCGGTGTCGGCGACGCGGTTGATAGGACCATGAGCGCGGTCTGCGACTCGGGGTCGGGTCCCACGGCCATCGACACGATCGAGATGTCGGCTTCGCCGAGGGCCACGCCGACGAGTCCGATCATGCCGGGACGATCGTCGTTGTGCACAACCAGCATCGACGCCGTGGGTGGAATCTCGACCGCGTGGCCGTCGACGCCGACGATGCGCGTCTCCACTCTCGTGCCGATGGTCACGAGCGTTCCCGACACTTCGTGACCGTCCGAGCGCACCTTGATGAGGTTGACGTACTCCGCCGATTCGATCGACGAGACTTCGTTGAACGTGAGGTCGTGGTCGGCAGCCAGCTGGGGCGCGTTGACGAACGAGACGCCGTCGTGACCCGTCGAACTCAAGAGTCCCTTGAGCGCGCAGAGTGTCAAGATCTTCGTCCCCGCGCCGGCCAGTTCTCCTTGGTAGATCACTTCGAGGTCGGCGGGCTTGCCGTCGAGGAGCCCTCCGATGAAGCGGCCGAGGACTTCCGCGAGACTCATGAAGGGGCTCACCGAGTTAGAGACTTCGCCCGCGGAGACGTTGACGGCGTAGGGCACGAAGTCACCCGCGAGGGCCAGCTCGACCTGTTCGGCGATGGTGACACCCGCCTTGTCCTGTGCTTCGAACGTGGAGGCGCCCAAGTGGGGAACGACGACGACCGAGGGAAGTTCGAAGAGTGGTGACTCGGTCGTGGGCTCCTTTTCGAAGACGTCGAGCGCGGCGCCCTGGACGTGGCCACTTCGAATCGCGTCGGCCAGATCAGCCTCGTTCACGATGCCCCCACGCGCAACGTTGATGACGCGAACGCCCGGCTTGGTCTTCTTCAGTGACTCGGCGTCCAGAAGGTTCGTAGTCTCCTTGTTCTTTGGCAGATGAATCGTGATGAAGTCGCTCTCGGCGAGCAACGCGTCGAGGTCGACTAACTCGACGCCCATGTGACGAGCGCGATCCTCGGAGATGTAGGGGTCGTACGCGATCAGTCGCATGCCAAAGGCCATGGCGCGTTGGGTGACGAGAGCGCCGATCTTGCCCAGTCCGACGACGCCGAGCGTCTTGCCGTAGAGTTCGACGCCCTCCCACTTACTTCGTTCCCACTTGCCGTTCTTCAACGCGGAGTGGGCCTGGGGAATATTGCGCGCCTGCGCGAGCAACAGGGCCATCGTCTGCTCGGCGGCGGAGAGGATATTGGAGACCGGCGCGTTCACGACCATCACGCCGAGTTCGGTGGCCCTGGCGACGTCGACGTTGTCGAGTCCGATTCCGGCGCGTCCGACGACGACCATGTCGGTCGCCGCCTCGAGCGTCGGGGCGTCAACCTTGGTCGCCGATCGAATGATCAGTGCGTGCGCGCCCGGCACCGCGTCGATAAGTTCCGCGGGCGAGAGCCCGAGGCGAACGTCGACCTCGTGGCCAGCGTCGCGAAGTTTTTGGAGACCGGATTCAGCGATCTCTTCGGTCACGAGTACTCGGGCCACGGACAACCTTTCACTTAATAGGGGCCAGCCTAAGGGAAAGCCGAAAGGGCTCAGCCCGCGGCGACGAGACCGCCGAGTCGCTCGATACCCTCGACCAGGTCATCGTCACCGAGCGCGTAACTCAGTCGAAAGAATCCTGGCGTTCCGAAAGCCTCGCCCGGCACGACGGCGATCTTGATGGACTCGAGCAACGAGTCCGCGAGTTCACTCGACGTGTTCGACACGCGGCCCCCCAGAGAGCGTCCCAAGAGTCCACTGACGTCCGGAAAGCAGTAGAAGGCGCCTTCGGGCTCGGCGCAGTTGACACCGTCGATCGCGTTCAGCATCGCCGTCATGGTCTTTCGACGGCGGTCGAAGGCTTCACGCATCGAGGCCACGGCCATGAGGTCGCCGGTCAAAGCCGCCAGGGCCGCGCGCTGCGAGATGTTCGAGATGTTCGACGTGCTCTGGCTCTGATAGTTCACGGCCGCGCTCATCACGTCGGGCGCGCTGATCATCCAGCCCACCCGCCAGCCCGTCATCGCGTACGTCTTCGCGACGCCGTTGACGACGATCCAACGATCGCCGAGATCGGGCGTGACCACGGGCAAGGACACGTGCGTGGCGTCGCCGTACACCAGGTGTTCGTAGATCTCGTCACAGAGAACCCAGATGTCGTGTTGCGCCGCCCAGGCGCCGATCGCGGCGACGTCCTCGGGTCGAACGACGGCGCCCGAGGGGTTGGACGGCGACACGAAGACGAGCAACTTGGTCTTCTTGGTGCGAGCGCGCTCAAGTTCGTCGACGGTCACGCGAAAACCGTTGGCCTGGCTCGTCATGACGGGTACGGCGGTGGCGCCCGTGAGGTAGACCGCTTCGGGGTACGTCGTCCAGTACGGCGCGGGAATCAACACTTCGTCGCCGGGGTTCAGCACGCTCATGAACGCCGTGAGGACCGCGTGCTTGCCGCCGTTGGTGACGAGCACTTGACTCGCGGACGTCACGAGCCCGCTGTCGCGCTGGGATTTGGCGGCGATGGCCTCACGGAGTTCGCCGATACCGGCCGTGGGCGTGTACTTGTAGTTGGCCGGGTCGTAACAGGCTTTGGCAGCCGCTTCGACGATGTGCACGGGTGTAGGAAAGTCCGGTTCGCCCGCGCCGAAGCCAATGACGGGTTCGCCAGCGGCCTTGAGCGCCTTGGCCTTCGCGTCCACCGCGAGGGTGGCGCTCGGGGCTAAGCCGCCTAACAGGTCACTGACTCTGGCACTCACTGATTCAACTCCGATCATTTTCCGTAAGAATAAGTCTATGAGTTCTTCCGACACGTTCACGATTCCCTCCGACCTTCTGCCGCGCGACGGACGATTTGGATCAGGCCCCTCGAAGGTTCGCGTCGAACAATTGGCCGCACTCGTCGACAGTGGCACCACCTACATGGGTACGTCGCACCGTCAAGCCACCGTCCGCAACAAGGTCGGCGAGGTCCGTGACGGCCTGCGGGCACTCTTCAATCTGCCCGATGGTTACGAAGTACTCCTCGGCAACGGCGGCACCACGTGCTTCTGGGACGCGGCGACGTTTCACCTCATCGCGCGCCACTCACAACATCTGAGCTTCGGTGAGTTCTCTTCGAAGTTCGCCAGCTGCGCCAAGGAGGCGCCGCACTTGGGTGAGCCCATCATCATCAAGAGCGACGTCGGCACCCACCCGGTACCGGTCGTCGACGACGCCGTGGACCTCTATGCCTTCACCCACAACGAGACCTCGACGGGCGTCATGATGCCCATCCTTCGCCCCGAGGGCGCGAAGGGCCTCGTCGCCGTCGACGCGACCTCGGCCGCTGGCGGCCTCATGGTTGACCCCACGCAGTTCGACTGCTACTACTTCGCCCCGCAGAAGTCCTTCGCGTCCGACGGCGGGCTCTGGCTCGCCTTGTGTTCCCCGGCCGCCGTCGAGCGTATCGAATCACTGGCCGCGTCCGACCGCTGGACGCCAGCCTTCTTCGACTTGAAGATCGCACTGGATAACTCGCGGCTCAACCAGACCTACAACACGCCGGCGTTGGCGACGATTCACCTTCTCGCCTCTCAGATCAAGTGGATGAACGACAACGGGGGTCTCGCCTTCTCCTGCGGTCGCTCGCGTCAGTCCGCCGAGATTCTCTACACCTGGGCCGAGGCGTCCGATTTTGCGACACCCTTCGTGGCGAACCCCGCCCAGCGAAGCAACGTCGTGGGCACGATCGATTTTCGCGACGACGTCGACGCCACGCGCGTCGCGGCGATCCTTCGCGCGAACGGCGTGGTGGATACCGACCCCTACCGCAAGCTCGGGCGCAACCAGTTACGCATCGCGATGTTCCCGAGCGTCGACCCCGAAGACGTGGCGTCACTCCTCGCGTGCGTAAACTACGTCGTCGGAAATCTGTAGTGCCCTAGGGGCACGAAGCCGTGACTCTCCCCGTCAGGCGTTGAAACGGGCACACGAAACTCTTCACAAATTAGAACGAAGCTCAGGCCCTCATCGAAGACTTGAGGTTTCTCCTAGTCGGTGTCGCCGCCAGAGACCTCGGCGACCTTTTGCTTACCCGCCGAGACGAAGGGCATCATCGCACGAAGTTCGGCACCGATCTGCTCGATCGGGTGACGCTTGCCAGCGTCACGAAGTTCTCGGTAGCGCGGGCGTCCGATCTCGTTCTCGAGGATCCACTCGGCGGCGAAGGTGCCGTCTTGAATCTCGCCGAGGATCTTCTTCATCTCGACCTTGACTTGTTCGTTGATCACGCGCGGTCCGCGCGTCAAGTCACCGTACTCGGCCGTGTCCGACACGCTGTAGCGCATGCCGGTGATGCCCTCTTCGTACATCAGGTCCACGATGAGCTTCAACTCGTGCAAGCACTCGAAGTACGCGCTCTCGGGCTGATAGCCAGCTTCGACCAACGTCTCGTACCCCGCGCGCACCAGGGCCGTGACACCACCGCACAAGACGACCTGCTCGCCGAAGAGGTCCGTCTCGGTCTCTTCGGAGAACGTCGTCTCCAACACACCAGCGCGCGTCGCACCGATGCCGTCGGCGTAGGCCAGGGCGATGTCGTGTGCGTGACCTGTAGCGTCTTGTTCCACCGCGATGAGAGAGGGCACGCCCCCACCTTCGAGGTAGGTGCGGCGTACGAGGTGACCGGGACCCTTGGGCGCGACCATGGCCACGTCGACGTCACTCGGCGGCTTGATCAGATCGAACCGGATGTTGAAGCCGTGCGCGAAGAGTAGGCACTTACCCGTCGTGAGGTGGGGCGCGATCTCGGCGTCGTAGGTGCGCTTCTGTTCGGTGTCGGGCACGAGCACCATGATGACGTCGGCTTCGGCGCAGGCGTCGGCGATGGAGAGAACGCGCAGTCCGGCCTCTTCGGCCTTCTCCACCGACGACGACTCCATACGAAGACCAACGCGTACGTCGTAGCCGCTGTCGTGCAGGTTCAACGCGTGCGCGTGACCTTGCGAGCCGTAGCCCAAGATGGCGATCTTCTTCGCCTTCAGGAGTTCGGGCTTGGCGTCCTTTTGGTAGTACATCGTGGTCATCGTTTACATCTTTCTCTTGGGGGATCCTCTTGGGGACTAGGCCGAAGCCGTCTGAACGAGTCTAGGGAGTGCGACGCGACCCGTTCGCTGCAATTCGACGCCGGCGAAGCTCTCGAGGGCCCTCTCGAGTTGATCGCACGCGCCGGGCGTACCGGCCAACATCACGGTCACCGACGTGGCGTTCACGTCGACGATGGAGGCGCCGGTGTTGGCGGCGACGTCGAGTACGTCAGCGCGATTGGCGTTGTCGACGCTCAGTGTCGCGAGTAGGAGTTCGCGCTCCAGGGCGTCACGCGGGGCGAGGTCCTTGATGGCCACGACGTTCACGAGTTTGTCCAACTGACCCACGATCTGTTCCAGGGGCGCCGACTCGGCGTCGACCACGATCGTGACCCTGGAGAATCGGGCGTTCCCCTCCGCGGGCGCCACGGCGAGGGAGTAGATGTTGAAGCCGCGCCGCGCGAACAGGCCCGCGATACGCGCGAGCACTCCCGCCTTGTTCTCGACCAACACCGACAGAATGTGGTGTCGAACGGGGGTGCGCTCCGTGACGCCGAGGAAGGGCTCGGGGGTCATTGGTTGGTTCCTCGAAGAAGGGGGTGCACGATGATGTCGTCGTTGCTGGCCCCAGCCGCCACCATCGGAAAGACCTTCTCCGACGAGTCGGTGCGAAAGTCGATCACGACGGGCACGTCGTTGATCTGGTTGGCCCGGTCGATCACGTCGTGCATCTCCTTCAAGTTGGTCGCGCGAAGGCCCACGCACCCCATTGCCTCGGCCCACTTCACGTAGTCGGGTAGGTCGGCGCTGAGGTACACCTCGGAGTAGCGCTCTTCGTAGAACATCTCTTGCCACTGGCGGACCATGCCGAGGTAGGCGTTGTTGAGGATCGCGACCTTGATGGGGATGCCCTCGGCGCGCGCCGTCACGAGCTCCTGGGCCGTCATCTGAAAACAGCCGTCGCCGTCGATGCACCACACCGTGCGATCGGGTCGGCCGACCTTGGCACCGATGGCCGCGGGCACGCCGAAGCCCATCGTGCCCGCGCCGCCTGAGTTCACCCACGTGCCAGGTTCCTCGAACTCCCAGAACTGCGAGGCCCACATCTGGTGCTGTCCGACGCCGGCCGCGACGATGGTGCCAGGCGCGGCCATTCGGGCAATCGCTTCAATGACGTGCTGGGGACGCAACGGTCCTTCGGCGGTGGGCTCGTCGTAGACGAGGGGGAAGCGCTCTTGCCAGGTGTGAATCTCTTTCCACCAGACGTCGAGGTTCTGGGGTGTCGCCTGCGCGGCGTCGAGCGCTTGCAGGGCCGAGGCGACGTTGGTTTGGAGCGCGACGTCGGCGCGGCGGACCTTGTTGAACTCGGCCTTGTCGATGTCGACGTGAATGATCTTCGCTTTCGCGGCGAACGATGAGATCTGTCCCGTGACGCGGTCGTCGAAGCGCGCGCCCAGAGAAATCAACAGGTCGGACTTTTGAATCGCCATCACCGCGCTGTACATGCCGTGCATGCCGGGCATGCCGAGGTGTTGGTCGTGCGAATCGGGAAAAGCCCCTCGCGCCATCAACGTCGTGACGACGGGCATCTTGGTGCGTTCGGCGAAGGTCAGGAGATCCTTGTGGGCCCGAGACTTGAGGGTCCCGCCACCCACGTAGAGCACCGGGCGCTCGGACTGACTGATGAGTTCGACCGCCTGCGCCACGGCGTGTTGGTCGACCTCGATCTCGGGGTGATAGCCCGGCAGGTCCAACTCTTCGATCGACTCTGGGTACCACCACTCCATGGTCGACTGCGAGATGTCCTTGGGTAGGTCGATCAACACCGGACCCGGACGCCCGGTCGTGGCGAGGTAGAACGCCGAAGCGACGACACGGGGGATCTCGTGGGCGGATTGAATCAGAAAGTTGTGCTTGGTGATGCCCATGGTGATACCCGTGATGTCGCACTCCTGGAAGGCGTCCGAGCCGATCGAGGCGGTCGCGACCTGTCCGGTGATGACGACGAGCGGCGTCGAGTCCATGTGCGCGTTGCCGATGGGCGTGACGATGTTGGTGGCGCCGGGACCACTCGTGACCATCGCGACGCCGGCCTTTCCAGTGGCGAGCGCGTAGCCCTCCGCCATGTGACCGGCGCCCTGTTCGTGCCGCACGAGAATGTGACGGATCGAGGAGTCGAGGATGGGGTCGTACACGGGCAGAATTGCCCCACCGGGCAGGCCGAAGATGGTGTCGACGCCCTCTTGTTCGAGACTCTTGATGAGTGCTTGCGCTCCGGTGAGTTGCACAATGCTCCTTTTGGTGTCAGATAAGAAAAAAGGCCTCCCTTAAGTGGGAGGCCTCCGGTGTACGTGTACGCGTGACTACCGGCGCCGAGCGCCTACTACTACCAGAATCTCGAAATGCGTGGTCACGTCTCCAGTCTAAACACAGATCGTCACGACGCGCCAGGTCCTTACCGCGTCGTGACCGCGCCCTTCTCGGCGCCCTGGGCCAGACGAGCGAACTTTTCCAAGACTCCCGTGGCGTACCGAGGAGTAAACGGTGCCTTCACTTTTGCGCGTTCGACCAACTCCGCCTCGTCGACCAACAGTTCGATGGAGAGCGTGTTGACGTCGATGACGATCTGGTCGCCGTCGCGTACGAGGCCAATGGGTCCGCCGTCAAGCGCCTCGGGCGCGACGTGACCGACGCAGAAGCCGTGCGTGCCACCACTGAATCGCCCGTCAGTGACGAGGGCACAGTCCGCTCCCCGACCGACACCCTTCATGGCACCCGTGACGGCGAGCATCTCGCGCATGCCCGGGCCACCCTTAGGTCCCTCGTAACGGATGACCACGACCGTGTTCGGTTCGATCTCGTTGGCCATGATGGACGTCATCGCTTGGTCCTCGCCGTCGAAGACGCGGGCCGTTCCGCTGAAGCGAAGGTTGTCGATCCCCGCGACCTTCACGACCGCGCCCTTTGGCGCGAGTGAACCGCGAAGGACCGCGATGCCGCCTTGGACGTGGATGGGATGCTCCATGTCGTGCACGACGTCGCCGTCGGGTTGCGGCGCCCGGTAGATCTCGAGATTCTCCGCCATCGTCCTTCCGCTTACCGTCATCACGTCGCCGTGGAGGCGATCGTTCTCGAAGAGGTGCTGCAAGACGACTGGCAGTCCACCGATGCGGTCGAGGTCGCTCATGTGGTATTTGCCGTGGGGCTTCGTGTCGGCGATATGGGGCACGCGTTGGGCAATCTTGTTGAAGTCGTCGAGCTCGAGCTCGACGCGCGCCTCGTGGGCAATGGCGAGGAGGTGTAGCACCGCGTTGGTCGAACCACCGAGTGCCATCACGACGGCGATCGCGTTCTCGAAGGCCTTCTTGGTCATGATCTGACGGGCGTTGATGCCCTGATCCAAGAGATTGAGCACCGCCAGCCCCGAGTCGTAGGCGTACTGGTCGCGACGGTCGTCGATCGACGGCGCGGAAGCGCTGCCGAGCAGCGACATCCCGAGCGCTTCTCCGACGCTCGCCATGGTGTTGGCGGTGAACATGCCCGCGCAACTTCCCTCGCCGGGGCAGGCCGCGCACTCAATAGCTCTTAGTTCCTCGTCACTCATCGCGCCCACGGCGTTCGCGCCCACGGCCTCGAAGACCGACGTGATATCGAGAGACCGACCATCGAGGTGGCCAGGGAGAATTGTGCCGCCGTACAGGAACACGCTCGGCACGTCCAATCGAGCGGCGGCCATCAACATGCCCGGCAGCGACTTGTCACAACCCGCGAGCGTCACCATCGCGTCGAATCGTTCGGCGTGCATCACCACTTCGACGGAGTCGGCGATGACTTCGCGTGAGACGAGCGACGCGTGCATTCCTTCGTGACCCATTGATATTCCGTCGGAGACGGAGATGGTCACGAACTCAAAGGGCACGCCGCCGCCGTCTCGAATCGCGACCTTGGTTCGTTTCGCCAATCGATCGAGTGGGAGGTTGCAAGGTGTCACTTCGTTCCAACTCGAGGCGACGCCAATCTGCGCTTTGGTCATGTCGTCGTCGTTCAGGCCCATGGCTCGCAACATCGCGCGCGCGGGCGCGCGGCCGTTGCCCAGCGTGACGGCAGAACTTCGAGGCGTGGGGTGGTTCGTCATGGACAAAGTCTAAGAGCGAGCCCCAGGAGGTGGAAATGCCGCCCTTTCGCGTCGACGTTCAGCGCCAAGCGAGGTGCGCCGGGGGCTGGGTCATCGCCAGCGAACGGCTGGTGAAGCGACGACGACACGGCAGGCACCGCTCACGAATGAAAATCGTCCGCGTGGTGTCGCGTGGCCGTCACGCTGACGGTTCGTGCGTCATCGTCAATGAGGTAGAGGACCTGGTAGTCCCCGCGACGGGCCGAGTACGCGGGGGCCAACGACGCCTCAAGTGACGTGCCCACTCGATGGGGATCGTCGAGCAAGGCGCCGTTGATGAATTCGAGGGCGGCGGCGGCGGCCTTCTTCGTGAACTCGTTGGCGAGGGCGTTCGCCGCGGGCGCGGCGACGAGCAGCCGATACCGGGCCCTAATAGGGGTTGACACGCTGACCGGCCCGTTTGATGGCGAGGTCGAGTTGACCGGCGTTCAGGGTGTCGCCGTTGCTGAGCGCCCGCTGGCCCTCGGCGTGCGAGCGCAGGAGGTTGGTCACCGAAAGGACGGCGATGGTCTCGCGCATCGCGTCGTAGTCGTCGGCGCCGATGAGGACCGCGGCTCGGCGCCCGTTTTTCGTTATCTCGGTTCGTTCGTGCGTGGTACTGGCTTCGTCGATCAGCTTCGAGAGGTTCGCCCGGGCGTCCGCCACGGGAATGGTGTTCATGTACATAATTCTAGCGTGAATTTGGAAAGGAGAATCGTCGGCCCCTTTGGGATGGAGCGAACTGACCTGACGTCAGCGTCGACGTTGCAACTCGGCGATCACCGCCTTGCCGTTGGCCTGGCCCTTGGTGAGTTTCATGACCTGACCAATGAAGAACTGCGCCAACTTCTCGTCGCCTTCTCGGTATCGAGCCCACTCGTCGGGGTGCTCGGTGATGAGCGCCGCCACCGTCTCACCGAGAGAGTCCGAAGAGAGTTGCTCGAAACCTTTCGCCCGGGCGACGCCACGAGGATCTCCACCGTGGGCCAAGATCTCCAACAAGACGGTCTTCGCCTGGGTCGCCGAGAGTTCACCACCTTGTTCCATCGTGAGCGTCACGATGAACGCGTCCGTCGTCAGATTGGCGATGTCGTCGATACCCGAAGCGAGTTCGTTCGCGGCACGCGCCAACGCCAGCGAAGGCTCGACGCCCGCGTCGATCGCGGCCAGCACGATGTCGTCGAAGCCGAGATCGACGACGACTTCCAAGGCGTCGAGCTGGGCGGACGTGGGATCTGTGAGTCGGGCCAACAGCGCGGCGCGCCGTGCCGCGGGCATGGGTCCCAGCTCGCCACGAATTCGCTCCTGCCAGGTGACGTCTGGAACGAGGTCCACGAGATCGGGTTCTCGAAAGTAGCGGTAGTCCTCAGCCTCTTCCTTGGTGCGCATGGTGGAGGTCTCACCGAGGCTCTCATCCCAGTGACGCGTCTCTTGACGGACCGTGGCGCCCCCTTCGATCAGTTCGACCTGACGCAGGGCCTCGTAGTCGATAGCGCGCTGCAGGCTTCGTAGCGAGTTCAGGTTCTTGATCTCGCAGCGAGTCCCGAGGGGATCGCCGGGTCGACGGACCGACACGTTCGCGTCGATGCGCATCGAGCCCTCTTCCATGCGACCATCGGACGCGCCCGTGGCTATCAAGATGCCGCGAAGCTCCGACGCGTACGCACGCGCCTGGGCGGAACTTCGAATGTCGGGACCTGAGACGATTTCCACCAGGGGAACACCAGAACGGTTGTAGTCAATGAGAGAGCGATCCGCGCCATGGATGCGACCGGTGCCGCCGAGGTGCGTGGACTTGCCGGTGTCCTCTTCGAGGTGCGCGCGCTCGATGGAGACGCGAGAACCGTCCGGTAAGTCCAGGTGTCCCCCCGAGTTGATGGGCAGGTCGTACTGACTGATCTGAAAGTCCTTGGGCATGTCGGGATAGAAGTAGTTCTTGCGATGGAACGTCGAAGAGGCGATCGTCGAGTGGAGGGCGAAGCCAATGGCCATGGCCAGGTCCACCGCGCGCACGTTCAAGACGGGCAACGAGCCCGGAAGCCCCAGGCACACCGGACAGACGTTCGTGTTCGCCTCGGATCCAAATTCATTCGCGCACCCGCAGAACATCTTGGTCGTGGTCTTCAGCTCGGTGTGGACTTCGAGTCCGACCACCATCTCCCACCCATCGCGTAGCGTCACGATCGTTCGTCCGCGACCTCAAGGACGCGCGCCGCGGCGAAGAGTCGCGCCTCACTTCGTCCAGGTCCGAGCAGTTGCACGCCGATGGGTAGGCCCGCGCGCCCCACGCCAAAGGGCACCGAGATCGCAGCGTCACCGGCCAAGTTGGTGGGAATCGTGAAGACGTCGGAGAGGTACATCGCCATCGGGTCGGCCGTCTTCTCGCCAAGCGCGAACGCCACCGACGGTGTCGTCGCGCCGAGCAGCAGGTCGGTTTCGAGGTACGCGCGACGAAACGCGTCGATCAACTGGGTTCGTACCTTGAGGGCCTGGCCGTAGTAGGCGTCGTAGTAGCCCGCCGAGAGGGCGTACGTGCCGAGCATGATGCGACGCTTGACCTCCGCGCCAAAGCCAGCGGTACGCGTGGCTTCGTTCATCGCCGCGACGTCATCGCCGTCCACGCGCAGCCCGTAGCGCACGCCGTCGTAACGCGCCAGGTTGCTCGACGCCTCAGCCGGAGCGATGAGGTAGTACGCACTGAGCGTGAGATGGATCTCGGGGATCGACAACTCGACGATCGTCGCGCCCGCGTCGCGCAGCGCCGTGGCCGCGCGACCTACTTCAGCGACGACTTCGTCGTCAGCACCTTCGAAGAGTTCGCGCACCAGTCCGACCCGGCGACCCGCGACGCCGTCGTTCACGTGACGCACCAGCGACGGCGCCGGTTCCGGTAACGACGTCGAGTCCATCGGATCGTGACCCGCGATGACTTCGAGCAACGTGGCCGCGTCCGTGACGTTCTTCGCGAACGGCCCGATCTGATCGAGCGAACTGGCGAAGGCGATGAGTCCGTAGCGCGACACCAACCCGTAGGTCGGCTTCACACCGACGAGGCCACAGAGCGCGGCGGGTTGGCGAATCGAACCTCCCGTGTCCGAGCCGAGCGAGAGCGGCGTCATGTCAGCCGCCACCGCGCTGGCCGATCCTCCAGAGGAGCCTCCCGGCACTCGATCGACGTCGAGGGGGTTGCGGGTCGGACCGTAGGCCGACGTCTCGGTGGAAGAACCCATGGCGAACTCGTCCATGTTGGTCTTGCCCATCGGCACGGCCCCGGCGTCGAGGATGCGCCCGATGACCGTCGCACTGTAGGGTGGACGCCAACCCTGGAGGATCTTCGACCCGGCGGTCGTGGGTACGCCCATCTGGCAGAGGTTGTCCTTCAACGCGATGGGAACCCCGGCGAGACTGCCGACCTCTTCGCCGCGCGCCACTCGTTCGTCGACGCGTCGTGCCGCGCCGAGGGCACCCTCTTCGTCCACGAAGAGGAAGACGTTGAGCTCGTCATTCCTCTCACGAATGGCCGCGAGCGACGACGCCGTCTCCCGCTCGGCCGTCGTCGCGCCGCTTCGAACGTCACGGGCAATGTCGAGGGCACTCCTCACGGTGCCTCGCCCATGATGCGCGGAACGGCGAAACGGCCGTCTCGGGCGTCGGGGGCCATCGCCAGAACGTCGTCGCGCGCGAGACTCGCGCGTCGCACGTCCTCACGCACGACGTTGATCAGACCGAAGGGGTGCGCCGTGGGGACGACGCCCTCAAGATCGAGCGCGGCGATGTCGTTGGCGTGTTCGAGAACTTGGCCGAGCTGAGCGGTGAACTCGTCGAGTTCGGCCTCACTCAGGGACAGGCGCGCGAGCTTGGCGACCTTGGCGACGTCCTCACGACGCAGCGGGGAGGTCACTAGAGCACCCGGGCAAGAAAGTCCAGCGTCAGCGACTCCACGAGCTCTTGGTCGTTGTCCAGCGTGGCCACGTGGTACGAGTTCTCGAGCCAGACCCGCTCGACGGGACCCGACACCATCGCCTCCACGTCGTCACCATTGTTCGACGTCACGACGTGGTCTTCGCGACTCGAGATCAAAAGAGTCGGCGCGCTGATGAGGTTCAGGTGCTCGTGCACCGCGACGACACCCTCGAAGAGACTCACCACGGGTACGAGTGGCGTGGCGGCATAGGAACTTTCCATAACACCTTCGCGCTTGATGTCCGAGCCAATCGAGTCGATGGTCTCGACACCACTGTCGAGCAGGAGTTGGATTCCCTCGAGCATCTCGGGTCCCGGAGGCTTCACGAGGGGGTTGATCAAGACGCAACCGACGACCGACGCACGCACCTCGGCGACGTGCGCCGCCAGTCCCCCACCCATCGACAGGCCCACGACCGCCACGCGCTCGCAGCGCTCGGCGAGTTCGTCGAAGGACACCTCCGCGGTCGTCGACCAGTCGGCCCAGGTGGTCGAGATCAGGTCCTCCACCGTGGTGCCGTGTCCGGGAAGACGTGGGAGTTCAACGGCGTAGCCCGCCTGAGCCGCGCGTTCGGCGATCGAGCGCACCGAGGTGGGATTGCCGGTGAATCCGTGCAGTACCAGCACGCCCGACGGGCCACCCTGGTGAGAAAAGGGCTCACAGCCCGGCATAACTTCATCGGTCATAGGCCTCCAGACTACCGGCAGATTTATACCGCCTTGGTGGGGCGACGCCGCGGCATCGCTCGGATGAACTTCGCGGCGTCGTGCCCCACGGCGCCCACGCTCGCTCCGATGACGAAGGACACGTGCGACGTCGCGAGCAGAAACGCGCCGGTGTTCGTGTGGCGAGGGCCCCACGCACGAGGTCGCTTCGCACGTTGAGGGATCGTCGGTGTTCTCGCGATCGAGGCGCGCCCGCGGGCGCTCGTCGTTCGCTAGTACAGCGTGGGCAGCTGCGCCGCGAGTTCACTCACCGACCAGCGATCGTCCTTCTCCAGTGTCGTGGTCATCGTCCAGTTCTGGAACTTGCGAACGGTGCCGCCTTGGACGAAGAACACCTGCCCGGTCGCGGCGCAGTCCTCCATGGCCAACGTCGCCACGAGGGGCGAGATGTTGGCCGGGTCCCACACGTCAAAGACCGCGGCGTCGGATGGCTTCACCACGTAGTCCGACAGACCCGGTGTCGACTCGGTCATGCGCGTGCGCGCGGCGGGAGCGATGGCGTTCACGCGCACGCCGTAGCGTCCGAGTTCCTCGGCCGCGATGACGCTCAACGCCGCGATGCCGGCCTTGGCGGCACCGTAGTTGGACTGGCCGACGTTACCCAGGAGTCCCGAGGTGGACGAGGTGTTGATCACCGAGGCCCGTACGGGGTGACCGGCCTTGGCCCGTTCGCGCCAGTAGTTCGCCGCGTGGTGCAAGGGCACGAAGTGACCCTTCAAGTGCACGTTGATCACCGCATCCCAATCCGCTTCACTCAGATTCACGAGCACACGGTCGCGCAAGATACCCGCGTTGTTGACCAGGACGTGAAGCTCGCCGAACGCTTCGAGGGCGCTCTTCACCAATCGTTCCCCACCGTCCCACGTCGCGACGTTGTCGTGGTTCGCCAGCGCCTGACCACCCATCGCCTCGATCTCGGCGACGACCTCTTCGGCTGGCGTCGCCTCGCCCGCGGATCCGTCGAGCCCACCGCCAAGGTCGTTCACCACCACGTGGGCGCCCTCGGCGGCGAAGAGCAGGGCGTGTTCACGTCCGATGCCGCGACCAGCGCCGGTGATGATGGCGACGCGACCGTCAAGCGCTCCCATACTGCCTCCTCATAAAGGTGTGGTGCATCGAGTGTACCGACGAACGCTGTTCTCCTAGAGCTGGCCTCGTCGCCAAAAGTACGGGGGCCTCGCGTGCGCGTGGTAGTGGTCGGGAATGTTGCGCATGTGGTCGTCAATTGTCCAGGGCGTCGTGGCGAACTCCTCGTTGGCCACGTTGGCGAGGACCTCGTGGAGGTGTCGCTTGACCTCGGGCGACGGCACGGCGTCGTGTACGCGCCAGACGACCATGGGCACGAGGCAGATCTCGCAGTCACCGATCCAACAAGTCTCGTCCTCGAAGTAACGCTTGGTGACAACGGCGGCCGCGCAGAGTTCGCAGCCCGCGCTCATTGAACGGTCAAGGTAACGGTGGACTTGTAGGCCACCATCGTGCCGGCGGCCGGGCTCTCCGAGAGGACCTTCGTCCACTTCGACGAGTTCGAGTTGTGTCCCACCGTCTTGTAGTACAACGAGGCCTTCGTGAACGCCGCTATCACCTGAGCCTGATTGTCGCCCACCACGTTCGGCGCGGCCCGCAGACCCTGACCGGCGAGGGTCGTCGTGGTGGTGGGTGTTCCTGACGTCGTGGTCGTCGGCGTCGTCGTCGTGGTCGTCGTCGACGACGGCGAAGGACCCTTCGAGACCGAGAGCACGACCGCGGCGTGCAAGGGCACCACGAGAGGGTTCTGGCGTTTGTTGTAGAGCACGCGCGCGACGCCGTTGATCGGCACCGTAGGCGAGAAGATCGCGGCCGTCGCCGGGCAGCTCGCCCGTACGTGCAGCGCCGAGAGTTGCGCCGCGGCCGCGGCACAGGACTTGCCCACCAGGTTGGTCGGCATCGTGACGAGGACGGGCCCCTTCGAGACGCTCGCCGTGATGGTCGACCCGGACTTGGCTGAGGTTCCGGCCGCTGGCGACTGCGTGACGATGTTGCCCGCCGGCACGCTTGCCGAGAACACGTGGTTCGTGACGCTCAGGGTGTACCCGTCGGCCGTGAGGACCGTCGACTCTTGGGCGACACTGTGGCCGATCAGATTGGGAACGACGTGACTCTTCGTGAACAGTCCGGACTTCCACGCCGCTCCCACCGCGATGAGTACGACGGCGAGCCCGAGCGCCGCGATGATGAGACCCCATCGACGTGGATCACTCGGCATGTCGTACTGAGCGCGCTCGAATCGCGGCGTGCGCCCCACCGGTCCGCGCGGGCCACTGGGTGAGAACGCGCCAGCTCCGACGTTGGCGCGGGGCCGCGCGACGCGAGCGAAACTACTTGGCGCGTCGCGCGAGGCGCCCACGATCTGATCGGCCGAAGGAGCTTGAAAGCCGATCGAACTGCGCGGTTCTTGTGGCGCGAAATTCGCGAGCAGTGGTAGCTCCTCAGTTCCCGGACGAACGACGACGGGCGCGGCGTCGTTGACGACCGCGCCGAGTCGCGCGGAGAACTGTTCGGCGTCGAGGCGAAGCCTTGGATCGGGCACGGCCGCCTGGGCCAGCACCATGTCGAGAGATCCGAGTTCCAGTCGGACGGGTAGCGGCGTGTCGAGTCGCGCCCGAAGAATCGCTTCGGGCGTCGTCCCCTCGTAGGCCGCGCTGCCGGTGACGGCCTCGAAAAGAATCAGGGCGAGCGCGTAGACGTCGCTCTCGGAGGTGGCGGGTTCACCAATCGCCTGTTCGGGCGAGATGTAACGGGCGTCGTCGAGGGTCATGCGCTCGCGGTAGTTCGCCGCCAGTCCGGCGAGGGCGACGTCGCTCACGCGAACCTGGCCGTCGGCGTCGAAGAGCAGTTTCGAGGGTGAAAGCGAGCCGAGCACGAATCCCTGCTCGTGGACGTACGCGAGCGCGCTCGCGACGTCGCGACCGAGGCGCGCGCCGTCGTCGATGCTGAACCGGCGTCCGGCACCAAGGACGTCCTCGAGCGATCCCCCGCTCAAATACTCGCTGATCATGAAGATCGCCCCGGACTCTTGCCCGCCGTCGAAGACGCGCGCGAGATGGGGGTGGCTGAGCGTGGCGGCCCGGATGATGTGGTCGCGAAAGGCTCGTCGTATCTGCTCGTGTGCCGCGAGATCGGCGAGGAGAACTTTTACCGCGACCCGACGGTGCAACGAGAGATCCTCGGCGACGTAAACCTCGGCGGTCTGGCCCACCCCGAGTAGGTCACGGATGCGGTAGCGGCCAGCGAGCGTGTGGTCGGGTGAGAAGGTAGGCGCCATCGGCTAAACCCTAGTAAGGAAGTCCTAGGCGGGTGTGTCCTTCCAATCGCCGGTCGCGAGAAGTGTTTCGAACTCGTCCGCGTCCACCAGGGGGATGCCGAGCGCCTCGGCCCGGGCGAGCTTGGACGCGCCGGGCGACTCGCCCACGACGACGCAGTACGTCTTCTTCGACACGGACCCCGGCGACGTCCCGCCCCGCGCGAGAATCGCCGCTTCCGCCTCGTCGCGCGAGTAGCCCTCGAGAGAACCGGTGACGACGACGGCCTTGCCCTCGAGCGTCAAGTCGGGGCCTGCATCCTCGCCGGGCTCGACGAGCGCCAGTTCCGCGGCGTTGAGGCGCGCGAGGCGCTCGCGATTATCCTCTTCTCGAAAGTATTGATAGACGGACTGGGCGATGACCGGACCGACGCCGTCGAGGGTCTCCAACTCTTCGAGGGGCGCCTCGGCCAACGCGCCGAGACGATGAAAACGCTTCGCGAGTACGCGCGCGGCGACGGGCCCGACGTGTCGAATGCCCAGTCCAACCAGCACGCGACTGAGCGGCATCGACTTCGCGTCCTCAATCGCTCGCACGAGCGACGTCGCCGAGAGTTGCCCGAATCCCTCGAGATCGGCGAGGTCCTCGACACGAAGCGTGAAGAGATCGGCCACGTCGCCGATGAGTCCAACTCCCAGTAGTTGCGCGACGCGCTGCTCACCGAGTCCCTCGATGTCGAGCGCGGCGCGCGACGCGAAGTGCACGATCTGCTCGAGCAGCTGCGCGGGGCAGGTCGGATTGACGCAGTAGGTGTCGGACTCCTCGCCCCGGCGGACCAGGGGTTGGCCGCACTCGGGACACGACGCGGGGAAGAACCACTTCTTGGCACGACGCTTCCCCGGCTCGCCAACGGCCCCGACGACCTCGGGGATGACGTCGCCCGCCTTACGCACGATGACGAGGTCACCGGGGCGCACGTCCTTCAAGACGACTTGATCTTCGTTGTGCAACGTCGCCATGGACACCGTCGATCCGGCGACGACAACGGGCTCGAGCACGGCGTAGGGCGTCGCGCGACCGGTTCGTCCGATCGAGACTTCGATGGCCAATAGTCGGGTCGTGCGTTCTTCGGGCGGAAGCTTCCTCGCGATCGCCCATCGCGGGGCGCGACTCGTGAAACCCAGTAGCTCACGCTGGGCGAGGTCGTCGACCTTGATGACGACCCCGTCAATGTCGTAACGGAGATCGTGTCGGTGTTCCTCGAACCAGTCACTTCGACGAATCATCGCCTCGACGCCCTCTTCCAGCTCGGACTCGTTCGCGGTGAGAAAGCCCCAGTCGGCCACTCGGCGAATCGTTTCGCTGTAGGAGGTGAACGACAACGTGGCGTCAAGGTCGACGAGTTGGTAGGCGAGGAACGACAACGGGCGCTTCGCCGTCACGGCCGGGTCCTTCTGGCGCAGACTTCCCGCGGCGGCGTTGCGGGGATTGGCGAACTCCTTGGCCCCGAGCGCGGCTTGCTGTCGGTTCATCTCGAGGAAGTCGTCACGCGCGAGAAAGACCTCACCGCGCACTTCCACGTGGCCGCGCGGACCGTTCTTCAAGGTGCGCGGCACGTTGCGAATGGTCTTCACGTTCTCCGTGACGTCCTCGCCCACGCGACCGTCCCCGCGCGTCGCGGCCTGGGTCATCGTTCCGTCAACGTAGGTGATCGAGAGCGCCAGTCCATCGATCTTCGGCTCGACCGCGAAGCGCAACGTCGCGGGGTCGGCGCTCAGCGTCTTCGTAACGCGCGCACTCCACTGGCGCAACTCGTGGGCGTCGAAGACGTTGTCGAGACTCAACATCGTCTCGCGATGCACCACCGGCGCGAACAGGTTGGTGGTTGGTGCCCCGACCTTGGCCGAAACGGAGTCCGCGTCTCGAAGCTCCGGGTACGCCGTCTCGAGTTCGCGGAGCTCTTTCGTCAGAGCGTCGTAGTCGGCGTCGGGAATGCTCGGCGCGTCGTGGATGAAGTAGGCCTCGTTGTGATGAGCGATCTCGTCACGCAACCAGGCAACGCGCTCGGCGGAAGTCACGAGATCGAAACGATCGCCGCACCTTCTACGATCGTGGGTTCATCGACAGAGTAGAGGACGACGGACTGACCGGCCGCGACGGGCCGCGAAGGTGCGTGCAGCTCCAACCACCAACGTTCGTCGTGACGAAGGGTGGCGAGTTGCACTCGCCCGTGCGCGCTGCACTGCGCCAGAACGGTGTGGCCGTCACCCAGTGCCGTGTGAGAAAAGGTCAATGACGCCTCGTCGAGGTCGAGTGACGAAATGAGGATCTCGTCGAGACGTCCCACCTCCACTCGTTTCGCCACGAGGTCCACGCGCGAGACGTAGCGCTTCTCGCCGTCGCGTCCGGGCAGAACGCCACGACGCTGTCCGACGGTCATCAACTCGGCCGCGGGACTGATCCCCAACTCGTCACCGCTCAGCGCGTCAACGATGGTGGCCGACGTGAGCGTCGCGCGCTGACGCAAGAAGACCTCACGGCCCTTCGACGCCTCGATGAAACAGACGTCCTGACTGTCGGGCTTGTCCCACGTGCGTAGTCCCAGCCGTTCCGCGTGGTCGCGCACGTCAGACTTCTTCAAATGGCCAATCGGCAACAGCAACATGGCGAGTTGCGCTTCGCGCAGATAGCCCAGGACGTAACTCTGGTCCTTCTGGTCGTCGGCGCCTCGAACGAGGTAGTGCGAGCCGTCGCGACTCACTACCTGGGCGTGATGCCCGGTCGCCACCGCGTCGAAGCCCAGACGCAGCGCACGCTCAAAGAGAAGTTCGAATTTGATGTGACGATTGCACTCGATGCAAGGATTCGGCGAGGCACCGGCCAGGTGTCCGTTCACGAAGGGGGTTACCACGTGACGTTCAAACTCTTCGCTGTAGTTGAAGACGTGGTGGTCGATTCCCAAGGTCTGCGCGACGCGACGGGCGTCGTCGACGTCCGCGACCGAACAACACCCCGAATCAGACACGCCGCCCCAGAGTTTTAACGTGGCGCCCACGACCTCGTGACCCTGCTCGATCAAGAGACCGGCCGCCACCGACGAGTCGACGCCGCCACTCATCGCCACAAGGACTTTCACCCCACCAGTCTGCCAGGCGAAGCGGCGCCTACGCGTCGGCCCTCAGTCGATAGACCACCTCGGAAAGGATCCCGATCAACGCGTCGACGTCGCGATCGGTGGTTTCGGCGCCCATCGAGAATCGAACGGATCCGCGAGCGCGCTCGGGTGAGACCCCCATGGCTTCGAGGACGTGGCTCTGGGTCGCGGCGCCACTCGAGCAGCTCGCGGCCGCGGAGGCGCACACTCCTTCTTGGTCTAGCAAGAAGAGCAACTCGTCACTCGCGAGACCTTCGAACGTTACGTGCACCGTCCCGGGCACGCGCGACGCGCTGGGCGCCGTGATCGCACAGCCGGGCAGGAAACTCAGCGCCGCCGTCAACTTGTACTGGTAGTCGAGCACGCGATCGGTGACTTCGGACAGTTCGTCCTTGGCGACGCGAAGCGCCGTCGCGAGGCCCACCACCGCCGCGACGTCGACCGTGCCGCCGCGGCGACCACGTTCCTGTCCTCCACCGGGCGTCACCGCGTCGAGGACCACGTCGCCACGAAGGACGAGGGCGCCGGCGTTGACGGGACCACCGAGTTTGTGCGCGCAGATCGAGATCATGTCCGACGTCGCGGTGATCGTGGACAGACTCAGCCACGGGGCGGCCGCGACGGCGTCGGTGTGTGTCGTGACCCCACCCGTGACGACACTCTTCGCGATGGCGTTCACTCCGTCGAGCGGTTGGCGAATACCGGTTTCGTTGTTCACCGCCATCACGCTCACCAGCGCCGTGTTGGCGTTGACGAGCTCGTGCAGGGAGTCGAGGTCCACGACGCCGTCCGCGTCCACGTCGACGTAGCGAACGCTGACGTCGTCGTAGTCGCGCGCCATCATCTCGGCCGCGTCGGCGACGGCGTGGTGCTCGATCTTCGAGATCACGATCTCGGAATGAGCGCTCGTGCGACGATGGTGGTTGGTCACCCCCACGATCGCCAGGTGACACGACTCGGTGCCGCCCGCCGTGAAGATGACGCCGCCTGGTTTGGCGCCGACGAAGTCCGCGACCACGTCGCGCGCCTCTTCGACGGCCCGCCGAGCGTCACGCGCCGCGCGGTGGCTTCCCGACGGGTTCCCTACGACGCCGTGCTGCCACGGTGCCATGGCCTCGGTGACTTCGTCACGCCGCGGTGCGGAGGCGGCGTGATCGAAGTAGTACTGCTCGGTCATGCGACAAAGAAAGACTTTTGATTCGTGAACTCGCGAGCGCCGAACGTCGAGAGTTCACGGCCGTAGCCCGACTGCTTCGTCCCGCCAAAGGGCAGTTCGTTCATCGAAGCCACGATGGCGTTCGCGAAGACCGTGCCGACGTCAAGACCCTTGATGGCTTCGTCGATCTCCATCGCGTCCTTCGCCCACACGGCACCGCCGAGGCCCCAGGGCGTGTCGTTGGCCACGCGGATGGCGTCGGCGAGATCGTCCGCCACCAACACCACCGAGACCGGTCCAAAGAGTTCTTCGCAGCCCGCGCGCGAGTCGCGCGGCACGTTCGTCAACACCGTCGCGGGATAGTACCAACCCGTTCGATCGGGCACCGAGCCACCGACCAGGGCCGTCGCGCCCTGGTCGATCGAAGCCGAGACCTGGGCCGCCAGCTCGTCGCGCTGGGCCCTCGACACCAAGGGTCCAAGTTCCGTCGCGGGGTCCATGGGGTCACCCATCCGTACGGCGCCCATCGCGGTCGCGTAGAGCTCGAGGAACTCATCGGCCCGGTCGCGAACGACGATGAAGCGCTTAGAGGCGATGCACGCCTGCCCGTTGTTCTGGATTCGCGCCGTGACCGCCATCGGCACGGTGCGCTCCATGTCCGCCGAGCTCGCCACGATGAAGGGATCGGAGCCGCCAAGTTCGAGGACGCACTTCTTCAAGTGCTTGCCCGCCAGTTCGCCCACCGAACGCCCCGCCTTGTCCGAACCCGTCAGCGACACGGCGACGACGCGGGGGTCGGCGATGATGTCGGACACCGCGGCGTGTCCGACGAAGAGCGTGCTGAGCACGCCTGGCGTGAAGCCGGCACGAATGAAGAGGTCCTCCAAGTAGCTCGCGCATCCAGGAAGGTTCGACGCGTGTTTGAAGGCGACGACGTTACCGGCCATGATCGCCGGTATGGCCTGGCGAACCACTTGCCACAACGGGAAGTTCCACGGCATCACCGAGAAGATCACGCCGATGGGATCGAATCGAACGCCGCTACGCGAACCGATGGTGGGCAGACTCTCTTCTCGTAACATCGACTCGGCGTGCTCGGCAAAGTAACGCATCGTCGCCACGCACTTCATGGCCTCGCCCTTGGCGGCGGCGAAGGTCTTACCCATCTCGCTCGTCATAAGCTCGGCGACGACTGGCACCTCGCTGTCAAGCAGATCGGCCGCGCTCTTCATCACTAGACCTCGCTCGGCAAAGGACAGATTCTTCCAGCTCTCGAAGGCCCGTGAGGCAGTGTCGAGCACTTGATCGATCTCCTTGGGCGTGTGGTTCGCGATCTCGTTGATGACTTGTTCGGTGGCTGGGTTTATGGCGACGAAGGGCATAGGACTAGTCTGCCAGTAAAACCGCCGACTGCGTCGTGGGCGAACCCATTTCGACCCAGAAATCGGGGTTAAAAAACTTTAGGCCGACCAGGACCAGGACGAGCAATCCCGACCCGACGAGCGTCACGTGACGAACGCCAAAACTCTTCGCGAGGTCGGCCTGGACGAAGGCCCCGAGGGGATAGAACATCGACAGCGAGAGGGTGTAGAGAGCGAGTATCCTCGAGCGCTCCGCGCGCGGCGCGTGAACCTGGACCGACGTGTTCAGTCCCGTCAGTGTGCCCATGTAGGCACCACCCAAGATGACCATCGCCGCCACCGCGCATCCCAAGTTGGGCGAGATCGCGTACAGCGCGAGCGCCCCGGCGACGACGCCAATCGAGGCCCGTAGGACCCTCAAACGCGACGTACGTTTGGCGATCGTCGGCAACGTCAACGCCGCCGTCACCGCGCCCACGCCCTGGGCCGTCACCAGCCAGGTGGTGCCGATCCGGCCCGAGTGCAAGACGATGATGGCCATCGCGGGTACGAGCGCGATGAACGGGCTCGCGACAACGGCGACCGTTCCTATGGCCAGGATTGGATTGCGACATCCCTTCACGCCCCAGGCGCGCTTCGCGCCGTACCACGTCTCGGCGAAGAAGCGGACCTTGGTGGAAACTCTCTCTCTCGGTGGCGTTCGCACGAAGGAGAAGACGACTAACACGAAGATGAACGAGGCGGCGTTCAACGCGAAGCAGAGACCCACCGACCCGAGCACCAGTGCCAGTGACGCGCACACCGGACCAATGATGCGACCCAAATTGAACTGCGCCGACGAGAGCGACACCGCGGCCAGAACTTCGTCACTGTCGACGAGGTCGGGCAGCAGCGACTGCCACGCCGACCACGACGCCGAGCCGCAGAGTCCCTCCGCGACGGCGAGATAACAGGCCAACGACGGCGAGAGGTGGTGCGTCAGCGCCGCCAGCGCGAGGGCACTCGCCGTGGCGGCCATGATCAAGTTGTTGAGTTGAATCCACCGTTGGCGACTCCACCGATCGGCGACGACGCCACCGATCGGGGCACCGATGATGGCTGGCGTCCACGCGGCCACCGTCAAGAGTCCGAGCCAGAGGGGATTCTTCGTCGTCTCGGTGAGATAGATACCGAGCGCCACGCTCTGCATCCAGGTGCCGGTCGACGAAACGAACGACGAGGTCATCGCGAGTGCGAAGCTCCGATGTCGTAGTGGAGCCAACGAAGCCAACGCCATTGTTTATCAACCTACCGGGTTCAGTGAAAGCGCGACCTACTCTTCGGGCGACGACTCTTCCTTGTGACGAGGCCGAAGGGCGAACCACCACACGGAGACGATCGTCGCCAACGCCCCGATGACCCCGATACTTGATTTGACGGTCTTCGCTCTGCTCTTGTCGGCCACGGCTCCATCGTACCGAGCGAACGCCCGGGGCTCGTCGCCCCGGGCGTTCGCTCGGCGGTTGACGCTTGTTAGTCCTGCTTCGAGGCCTCGATGGCGATCTCGAGGACGATCTTGTGACTGACGATGAGGCTGCCGTTCTCGAGGGAACCCTCGAAGTTGACGCCGAAGTCACGGCGGTCGATCTCGGTGGTCGCTTCAAAGCCCACGACCGTCACGCCGGGGAGCATGGAAGGGCTACTTCCCAAGTACTCCACGTCGAACGTCAGGGTCTTGGTGACGTCACGAACCGTGAGGTCACCCACCAATTCGTACTTGTCGCCACTCTTTGGCGTGATCTTCTTCGACTTGAAAGTCAACTTGGGCCACTTCTCCTGCTCGAGGAAGTCTGCGCTACGCAAGTGATTGTCACGCATCTCGTTGTTGGTCGAAATGCTGGCGGCCTCAGCCTCAGCCTCGACGTGCGAGGCCTCGACCGTCTCGCCAATGGTGAGGGTGCCGGAAAAATCGGTGAAACGGCCGCGCACCTTCGAGGCCACGAGGTGCCGGGCCATGAAGCCAAAAGTCGAGTGGACGGGGTCAATGGTGTAAACACCGGGAGCTGGAACGTTGCTCATATGGATCTCCTATATATATGGACAGGTAGTTGTCGACCCCATCATAGTTGCTTTTGCAATTACTTGTCAAGAAGTAACTTAACAAGCAACTAAATGGTATGCTGTGCCCATGTCAATCTCGTCGAGTGTGTGCCCCTCGGGTGACGAGAAGGTGGTCCTCTTCGGGCTCATGCTCGAGACGAACGCCCGGCTCACGAAGGAACTCGGCGCGGCTCTCGAGTCGTCGTGTCAGTTGCCCCTCGCCTGGTTTGGCGTGTTGCTGGAACTGCGCCAGAGCGCCGATGGTCGCCTCAAGATGAGTCAGATGGCCGACGCCATCGTCCACTCGACCGGAGGCACGACACGACTTATCGATCGACTCGAAGCAGCGCGCCTCGTTCGACGTGAGCACTGTCCGAACGACCGCCGCTCGATCTTCGTCGCCATCACGGACGAGGGAAACGCAAAGCTCGACGAAGCGCTGGGCGTGCACCTCGACTACTTGAACGATCACCTAGGCGCACGTCTCGACAGCGCTGAGCGTGAGCAACTCACTGGGTTGCTGAGCAAACTCAACGTGGCGCGTTAGGCCCTCTTCACCCAAGCAACAGCGTCGCGACCATCGTCGAGATCGAGCCGCGTCCCCTCACCGTCACCCGAGACCGCGAGCACCTCAACCGCCAACACTTCGCTCGCCAGCGTCAAGAACCCGTCGACCAGGTCATCGAGTCCCTTCACGTTCAAGACGATTCGATCGGCCACGTCGAATCCCGAGTTCTTACGCAGATCTTGGACTTGGCGCACCACGTCACGCAGATAGCCGCGACGAAGGAGATCGTCGTCGAGCGCCAGGTCGAGCGCAACCACTTCGGCACCGTCGCGCGACACCGCGTAGCCCCCTTGGCCCTTCACGCGAAGCTCCACGTCGTCGCCGTTCAGTTCGAACGTGCCCGTCGAGAGCGTCACGCGCACGACACCGCCGGACTCGAGGGTGGTCGCGGCCGCGACGGAGTCAAGCGCGGCGAGCGCCGGTTTGAGTTCCTTGACGGCCTCGCCGAGTCGCGGTCCCACGACGCGAAAGTTCGGCACCAGTTCGAACGTCAAGACGTCCGCCAGCTCTCGTCCGTATTCGAGCAGGTCGACGTTCAGTTCGTCCTCCACGACACCGGCGGGAGGGAGTGGTGAACTGGGCGCTAGGAAGACGAGGGCGCGCGCGAGGGGTTGGCGCACCTTGACGCCTGCTTCGGCGCGCGCGGCGCGGCCGAGAGAGGTGAGCCGTCGTGCGACGTCCATCGAGCTCTCGAGAGCGACGTTGCGTCGGGTGAGATCAGCCTTGGGCCAGTCAACCAGGTGCACGGAGTCGTTGTCACTGACGTCATTGAGCTCTTGGTAAAGCCGTTCGGTGACGAAAGGGCAGAACGGCGCGAGGAGCAAGGTCACTCGTTGGAGCGCCTCCAACAAAGTGGCCTGAGCGGCCAGGGAGTCCGACGGCGCGGTGCTGGGGTCGGTACGCCAGAAACGGCGGCGACTACGCCGCACGTACCAGTTCGAAAGATCGTCGATCAACGCCGCCAACGCCGCCGTCGCCCCGAGGGGCTCGTACCCGTCGAGGCCGTCGGTGACCGTCTGGGTCACGGACTCGACGCGAGAGAGTATCCACTGGTCAATGGCGCTGCGTTCTTCGAAGGACGGGATCTCCGGGTCGAGTGGGTCGAACCGGTTGAGCGACGCGTACGTCGTGAAAAAACTAAAGGTGTTCCACAGCGTCGCGAGCGTCTCGCGCAACGACGCGTCGATGGGACCCAGTCCCGCGCGCGTCGACGTCCACGGCGAACCTTGCGAGAACATCCACCAGCGAAGTGGATCGGCCCCGCGCGTGTTGAGCACTTCCCACGGGTCGATCACGTTGCCCACGGACTTGCTCATCTTCTTACCCGACTCGTCGACGATATGGCCGAGACAGAGCACGTGCTCGTACGGCTTCGCGCCAAAGACCAGCGTGTTCACCGCGAGCAGCGTGTAGAACCAGCCGCGCGTCTGGTCGATGGCCTCGGCGACGAGTTGCGCGGGGAACTGCAGGGCCTCGGCGCTACCGGGCACGTGGGGGTAGCCCACCTGCGCGGCGGGCATCGATCCGGCGTCGAACCACGCGTCGATCACCGGCTCGACCCGACGCGCCTGCTTGGCGCACTGCGGACAGGGAAAGACAACGTCGTCGATCTCGGGACGGTGAGGCTCAAGATCGCTCAGATCTCGACCCGTCAGGGCCGAAAGCTCGTCGCGAGAGCCGACGCAGGTCAGATGGTCGTCACCGCAGCGCCAGATGGGTAGCGGCGTGCCCCAGTAGCGATCGCGCGACAGCGCCCAGTCGACGTTGTTCTCGAGCCACTCGCCCATTCGACCGTCTCGGATGTGTGCGGGGTGCCAGTCGACGGTCGCGTTCTCCGCGAGCATTTGCTCCCTGAATTGACTCGTCGCGACGTACCAACTGGGCTTCGCCCAGTAGATCAGCACCGTGCCGCAACGCCAGCAGTGAGGCAGCGAGTGGGTGTACGCGTAGCGCTTCATCAACAGACCACGTCGATCGAGTTCGTCGTTAATCTCGTGATTGGTGTCGCGGACGTGTTGGCCCTCGAGCCACGGCACGGCCGCACTGAACGTGCCGTCGGACGCGACGGGATTTAATGTGGGCAGCCCGTTCTCTCGAGCGATCTCGCGGTCGATCTCACCAAAACCCGGTGACTGGTGCACGAGGCCCGTGCCGTCCTCAGTGGTGACGTAGTCCGCCGCGACGACGAAACACGTGTCGACGTCGTCGGGCAGTGCCACGTCGGCGAAAGGGCGCTGGTAGTGCACGCCCACGAGTGCACGACCGAGAAAGGTTCCCGTCGGCGTTGCGTTCTCGCCGAAGAGCGACACCATCAGATCCTGCGCGACCACCGTGCCGTCGACGACGGCGTAGGTAACGTCGGGGTTGACCGCGACGGCCACGTTGGAGAGCAACGTCCAAGGCGTCGTCGTCCACACGGCCAGATGGGTGGCGCCGGCCAGATCTCGTCGCTCGCTCGCGTCCGTGAGCGCGAGCGTCACGTAGGCGCTTTCGTCGGTCTCGTCGCTGTGGACGCCAGGTTGGCCCAGTTCGTGCGACGAAAGCCCGGTCTCGCAACGCGGGCAGTAGGGAACGACCTTCAAGTCCTCGTAGAGCAGTCCCTTGTCGAAGAGTTGCTTCAGGTGCCACCACACGGACTCCACGTACGTCGGGTGAAACGTGTAGTACGCGTGCTCCATATCGGTCCAGTAGCCAATGCGTTCGGTCAGGCGTTCGAACTCACCGACGTAGGTAAGGACGGACTCTCGGCAGAGTCGGGTGAACTCGGCCACGCCCACCTTCTCTTCGATCATCTTCTTGCCCGAAACGCCGAGTTGCTTTTCGACTTGCACCTCAACGGGAAGGCCGTGAGTGTCCCAGCCGGCGCGGCGGGCCACGTAGCGACCGCGCATCGTGTGGTAGCGACAGAAGAGGTCCTTATAAACGCGCGCCCAGACGTGGTGGAGTCCCGGCATGCCGTTCGCCGTCGGCGGACCTTCGTAGAAGACCCAGGGTTCAGCACCCTCGCGTAGTTTCATCGAGCGTTCAAAGACGTTGTTGGCCTTCCAACGGGCGAGCTCGGCTTCTTCGAGAGCCACGAACTCAAGTTCGGCGCTGACGGGGCGGAACATGTATCTCCTTCAATGAACTCTCACATCGTAGTGAACGAGATGAAGCCGTCGAACCCGCGCCTACTGTGGTGGCGTGTCACAACTCATCGTCGGCGACGAGCCCATAACGTCGCACGGTGCGCTCAGCGTCTATCACGCCGCCGTCGACGAACTCAATCGCCGCTACGAGGGCAGCGACGAAGGGAGCCACTTACGCACCGATGAGTTGGTGCCCCCGCACGGACTCTTTCTCGTCGCTCGCCTCGACGCTCACCCGGTGGGCGGTGTTGGACTTCGTACCATCAGCGATCCCGCACTCTTGATCGGCGAGATCAAGCGACTTTGGGTGCGGCCCGACCAACGCCGACGCGGGGTGGGTGCTCGCCTCATGGACGAGGCCGAAGCGCGCGCTCGAGCGATGGGATTCCGCCGGCTCTACCTCGAGACCGGGTACGCCCAACCCGAGGCGGTCGAACTCTACCGGCGCAGTAACTGGAACTCGGTGCACGAGTACCCGTCGGGCGCCTATTCGTACCCCGGCGCTTATCGATTCACCAAGGCCCTTTAAGCGAATCGCTCGTCGAGCCACTCGGGCGTCAGGTCCTCGAGCGAATCGAGGACGAGATCCGCGAGGAGGAACTCCTGGTGGCCACGATCGTCGTGGGTCGGTACGGCGACGACGGTCATGCGGGCCGCCTTCGCGGCCAAAACCCCGGCGGCCGAATCCTCCAGTACGAGACAGACGCTCGGGGCCACGTCCAACGAGGCCGCCGCGGTGAGAAAGACACCGGGGTGCGGTTTTCCGTAGCGCTCGAACTCGGCGGAATGGATGGACGAAAAGCGCTCGAGCAGTTCGAAGTGTTGGAGGCATCGAAGGATGAGCGCCATCGGGGTCGAACTCGCCAACGCCAGGGGCCCCCACTCCCCCGTCAGGTCGAGTGCGCGTAGCGCTCCGGGTAACAGTCGACCTTCGCTCTCGACGAGATCACCGACGCGACCGAGCAGGAGATTCACGACGTCGTCGCTCGAAGGACCTGACCACGGGTACTTCGCGTACCAGAAGTCGACGACCTCGTTGACGAACATACCCTTCGTGGATCGTCCTTCAGCGTCGGCGATCGGAACGCCGAGCGACCCGAAGATCTCGACCTCGGCCTTGTGCCAGAGGACCTCGGAGTCGAGGAGGAGTCCGTCCATGTCGAAGAGCGTCGCTCGTAACGTCACCACGCAACCTTTACACACCTCGAAGTAGGGTGACTCAGTGATCGTCCGTCCGCTCGAGCCGCGCGACGTTGACGCGGTCGTCGCCAGGGTGAAGGAACGTCTCGGTGACGACGCGCGTAGGAACCCTCTGTTGAGTCCCGACTTCTCGAGCGAGCATTTCTCTCGTGCCCTCGCTGACGCGAGGGACCAGACGTGGGTCGCCCTCGAAGGCGAACGCTTCGTGGGCCATCTCTACGGTGCTCTGCTCGAGAGTTCCGAGTACGGAAGGGGCGTCTGGATTGGCCCCGACGGTGTCTCGTTCGACGACACCGATCAGCTCGCCGCGCTCTATAGCGCGGCCGCTGACGCGTGGATCGCCGAGGGAGCGCTCGAGCACTACGCGTGGATCTTCGACGACGTTGCCGACACCTCGTCGTGGTACGAGCTCGGTTTCGCGCGTATGCACGTTCGCGGCGTCTTGGATCTGAACGGGGAACGATCGCACCCGTTGCCACCGGGCTACACGATTCGTCGCGGCGGACCTGAGGACGCGCAACTCGCCCTTGACATCGACGAGGTGCTCGATGAGGCGCAGCGACAAGGTCCGAGCTTTGCTGTCTCGTTCGAACGCGAGTCGCGCGCGCAGGAGCTACTCGAGGTGCTGGAAGACGACGAGGTCCATCACTACGTCGTCGAGCATTCGGGTACCGGCGTCGCCCAGTGTCTGACCTTCCCCCTCGAAGCGCGCCGCGGGTCCTTCGACCACACCCTGCACGTCAGTGCCGTCGCGGTGAGACCCGAACACGCGCACCGTGGCGTCGCGCGAGCGCTCATCGATCACGCGCTGAACGACGCCGTCGCCGGAGGGTTTCGCCACGCCGAGACGAACTGGCGCGTCACCAATCGACGCGCCGGCAACTTCTGGGTTCGCTACGGCTTTCGTCCCACCTACGTGCGACTTCATCGCACGATTGGGGCGGGTTAGTTCAGCGCCGTCTCGATCGCGACGACGAGAGCAGGGTCTTCGGGCGTCACCTGAGGGGCGAAGCGCGTCACGCTGCCCTTGCGGTCGACGAGGAACTTCTCGAAGTTCCATCGGACCTCTCCGGAGTAGCCCTCGGCGTCAGCCACCTTTTCGAGTTCGGCGTAGATTGGGCTGCGCGCGTCGCCGTTGACGTCGATCTTCTCGAAGAGCGGAAAGGTCACGCCGTAGGTGGTCGAGCAAAAGGTCTGGATCTCCTCCGCACTCCCGGGTTCTTGCCCGGCGAACTGATTGCAGGGAAAGCCGACCACGCTGAAGCCTTGGCCCTCGTACTTCTTCTGCAACGCTTCGAGACCTTCGTACTGTGGCGTGAGCCCACACTTCGAGGCGACGTTGACGATGAGGATGGTTTCGCCCTCGAAGCCAGCCAAGGAACTTGACTCGCCCGCGAGGGTGTTCACGGGAATATCGTAAATGGTCATGACCAGACCCTAACGGCGATAGTCCGCCGAGCGCTCGACGTAGGCTCTTCGCGTGTGGGCCCTCACCATCGATGACAAGCGGCTCGAGGTCGTCGAGCGCGACACACCCGAACCCGGTCCCGACGACGTGCTCGTCGCGGTGCGCGCCGCGGGCATCAACGCGGCCGATCTCATGCAACGTGAAGGGCTGTACCCGGCGCCGCCCGGCTTTCCCGCGGACGTGCCGGGGATGGAACTCGCAGGGGTCGTCACCGCTGTGGGCGAGCGGGCGTCCGCGGCGTTGGTCGGTCGTCGAGTCTGCGCACTCGTCGGTGGGGGTGCCCAAGCCACCCACTGTGTGGTGGCCAGCGAACATCTGCTCTTCGTTCCCGACCACGTCAATTGGACGGAAGCGGGCGGCTTTCCCGAAGCCTTCACGACGGCCCACGATGCTCTCGTCACCCAGGGTCGTCTCCAAGCGGGAGAACGAGTCCTCATCTCGGGCGCCGCGGGGGGCGTCGGCGCCGCGGGCGTCCAGATCGCCCACGCGATCGGCGCGGACGTCGTTGCCGTCACTCGAAACGACGAGCATCACGTCGCCCTTCGTGCGCTCGGCGCCAACGAAACGGTCACGATCGACGAGGTGGGTTCACTAGCGCCGGTCGACGTCGTGCTCGAACTGCTCGGATCCGTGAACCTGAGCGTGGCGCAGCGAATCCTCCGTCCCCACGCTCGCGCCGTGGTCATCGGCGTTGGCGCGGGAGCTCGCGTCGAGATCGATCTTCTCACCATGATGCGCGCGCGTTCCACACTTACCGGATCGACACTGCGCTCGCGTTCACGTGAAGAAAAGGCCACCGTCGCCCAACTCGTTCGCGAAGCGCTGGCGTCGCTCTGGGAACGGCGCGAGATCGCGGTACCCGTTGCGAAGACCTTCGACCTGCGTGACGCCGGCCAAGCGTACGACTACTTCGGCCAACCCGGAAAGTTCGGCAAAGTCGTTCTGCTCGTGAACGATTGAGCCGCCCTGAAACCACGATCGTGCTCACGGGGTCGGTGCGATGGGACCATCGGCGTCGAGGCGCAGCGGCTGGCCCCGCTGCCACCCACGATCGTGCCAGCGCGGCGTCGACGCGAGGTGTGAGGAGCGGTCGGTCGCCCCATCTCGAAGGTACTCTTCACCCATGGAACCGCGCCTTGAATCGAACCGAGAGAATTGGGACGAACGCGTCGCGATCCATGCTCGTTCCAGGTTCTATGACGTCGACGGTTGGTTGCGTGACGCTCCGGGACCGGACGCCAACGAGCTGGAGGCGCTCGGGGACGTTGCCGGGAAGTCTCTTCTGCACCTGCAGTGCCACTTCGGCATGGACACGTTGCGATGGGCCCGAGCCGGCGCCCTCGTCACGGGCCTCGATTTCTCACCGTTGGCGGTCGACGAAGCCATCGCACTCGCCAGGCGCGCTGGATTAGCTGAATGTTCGTCCTTCGTCTGCGCCAACGTGTACGACGCGCCTCGGGCTCTTGCGGGCGAGCGCTTCGACGTCGTCTACGTGAACCTCGGGGCCCTCTGCTGGTTGCCGGACGTGGACGCTTGGGGTGAGGTCGTTTCGAGGTTGTTGAACCCCGGGGGCCAGCTCTACCTGCACGACGTGCACCCCTTCTCCTCGTGCTTCGACGACGACGGAGATCGACTCGTCTACGGATACTTCGAGGAGATCGATCGTCCCTACGTCGACGACGGCGCGTTCACCTACACCGACGGGGAGGGACTCCGGTCCACCAGAACCTACGAGTGGAATCACTCCCTTGGCGAGGTTGTTTCGGCGTTGCGCGCTCGTGGTCTGGTCCTCGATTCACTGACGGAACACGACTGGACCGTCTTCCAGCAGTACCCGTGGTTGGTGGAGAGCACCACGGGTCACTTCGTCGTGCCCGAGGGGCGTCCCCGCGTTCCGCTCACGTTCACGGTTCTGGCGCACGCACCTTTTTAGTCGCAGCGACGAAAGAAGCAGGGCGGTCCACGCGGAGCACGTCTCCACGTCGAATGGCCTCACTTCGACGCGCTCGAGCACCATCACCTCGCCGGGCTGAGCCCTCACTTTGGGCGTCACGTTAAGTTGGCGACGTGCCCAACACGCCGCGCCCACACGTTTCTCGCTGCGATCCCAGTCGAGAGGACTACCGGGCCATACTGGACGCGCACGAGGAAGCCGTCACTCTGGGCCAGCCGAGTTATCGTGACCCCTCGACGGGTCTCACCGTCTTAACGGTCGCGACGCATATCGCGCGTGGCACGTGTTGCGAAAGCGGTTGTCGTCACTGCCCCTACCTAGAGGAGTGAGCGAAGTGGCGTGAAGTCACGTCCTAACGCCTCCGCGACCGGGCCGTACGTCACCTTGCCGTTCACGACGTTGACCCCTTCGGCGAGGGTGTCGTCGGCGACCACTGCTTCACGCCAGCCGTAACGAGCGAGTTCGAGGACGTAGGGCAACGTCGCGTTCGAGAGCGACTTCGTCGACGTCGCCGGCACGGCGCCGGGCATGTTGGCCACGCAGTAGAAGATCGATCCGTTGACCTCAAAGGTCGGATCAGAGTGCGTGGTGGGACGCGTTGCTTCGAAGCAGCCACCCTGGTCGACCGAGATGTCGACCAACACCGAACCGTCACGCATCCGAGCGACGAGATCGTTGCTCACCAACTTCGGCGCCTTCGCGCCCACGACGAGGACGGCCCCGATGACGATGTCGGCGTCGAGACATGCTTCCTCGATGGCGAGCGTCGACGACGCGATCGTCTCCACCCGACCGTCGAAGTGGATGTCCACTTGACGGAGTCGCTCGAGGTTGCGGTCGAGTATCTTTACGTTCGCGTGCAGCCCCACGGCCATCGTCGCCGCGGCGAGTCCCGAAACGCCCGCGCCGATGACGACCACGTTGGCCGGGACCACGCCGGGTACGCCCGAGATCAGCGTGCCGTGTCCACCACCGGGCCTCATGAGGTGGTGCGCGCCCATCAGCGGCGCCATGCGTCCGGCGACCTCACTCATGGGCGTGAGGAGGGGCAGCGAGTTGTCACGCAGACGAACGGTTTCGTACGCGATCGCGACGTTGTTGGCCGCGACCAACGCGTCGGTGCACTCCTTCGACGCCGCCAAGTGCAGGTAGGTGAAGAGGACTTGATGGCGGTGGGCCGCGAGACGCTGGTACTCCGCGGCGACGGGTTCTTTGACCTTGAGGAGCAACTCACTCTCGGCCCAGACGTCGTCAGCACTTTCGACAATGGTGGCCCCGTTCGCGACGTAGCTCGCGTCCGCAATGGATGAACCAACGCCGGCGCCGCGTTCGATGAGGACGCGGTGTCCCGCGCCCGTGAGCTCTCGAGCACCCGCTGGCGTCAACGCCACGCGGTACTCGTCGGTCTTAATCTCTTTGGCTACGCCGATGATCATCGTTGATCACTCTTTCACTCTTGCTGGCCCTTGTCACGCTAACAACTGGGCGCGTCGCGCACCGACGCGGGTGACGCTAGAACTCGAGGTTGTGCATCACGTGCTTTATTCGGGTGTAGTCCTCGAAGCCGTAGATCGAGAGGTCCTTGCCGTACCCCGACTTCTTGAAGCCGCCGTGGGGCATCTCGGCCACGAGGGGAATGTGCGTGTTGACCCACACGCAGCCGAAGTCCAGGTCACGCGCGAAGCGAAGCGCGCGTCCGTGGTCCCTCGTCCACACCGACGACGCCAATCCGTAGTCCACGCCGTTCGCCCACGAAAGCGCCTCGGCTTCGTCAGAGAACTTCTGCACGGTGATGACCGGACCGAAGATCTCGTTCTGGATCATCTCGTCGTCTTGCCGCAGGCCGGCGACCACCGTCGGCGCGATGAAGAATCCGTCGGTGCCCACCTGGGACCCACCCGCCATCACGGACGCGTGCTTTGGCGTACGCCCCAAGATGCCGGTCACCCGCTCGAACTGCGCACGATTGTTGACGGGGCCAAACAGGGCCTCGTCGTTCTCCGGCGGACCGATCACGGTGTTCGTCGCCTGTTCGGCCAACGCGTCGACGAAGTCACCGTAGACCTTGTCGCCAGCCAGGACCCGCGTCGCCGCCGTGCAGTCTTGACCGGCGTTGAAGTAGCCAGCGATGGCTATGGCTTCGACGGCCGACGACAGATCGACGTCGTCAAAGACCACCACCGGCGCCTTGCCGCCGAGTTCGAGGTGCACGCGCTTGAGATTCTTCGCCGCCGAGCCCGCGACCTCCATGCCGGCGCGGACCGAACCAGTGATGGAGACCATCGCCGGTACCGGGTGCTCGACGAGCGCTCGACCCGTGTCACGATCACCGCACACCACCCCGAAGACGCCTTCGGGCAGTACCTCAGCCATGAGTTTCGCCATGAACAGCGTCGACGCGGGCGTGGAGTCACCGGGCTTTAAGACCATGGTGTTGCCGGCGGCGATGGCCGGCGCCCACTTCCACACCGCCATCATCATTGGATAGTTCCACGGCGTCACCGCAGCGCACACGCCTACGGGTTCGCGACGTACGTAGCTCGTCATTCCTTCCATGTACTCGGCGGCACCCCGTCCTTCCAACAGCCGCGCGGCCCCCGCGAAGAACCGGATCTGGTCGATCATCGGCGGCACTTCTTCACTCATCGTGAGTGCGATGATCTTGCCCGTGTTCTCCGTTTCGATAGCAACGAGCTCCTCGGCGTTGGCTTCGAGGAGATCGGCGATCTTCAAGAGGGCCAGCGAGCGTTGCGACGGGGTCGTGCGCTTCCACGAGACGAAGGCCTTCGCGGCGACCTGGACCGCGTGGTCGACGTCACTTCCGTCCGACACGGGCATCTCGGCGAACGGCAGACCGGTGACGGGACTTATCAACTCCACGTACTTCCCGCTCTTTGGCGCGAGCGATTCGCCCCCGATGAAGTTGGCTAGACGATGCATACACCCTCCTAAAATGAGGCTGTTCTCCAACAGCGCCCCACGCCACTCTGCCAGAGTTTGCTTGAGCTTCGCAACAACAAACTATGGAAAAGGTCACCCGAAGCACATATGACGACGCAATCCGTCGTGATTCTCCCCTATACTGTCCATATCCGCAGTCCGGGGCCGCTAAAGCCAGGGACCGGGAGCAACCGATGCCAGGACCCAAACCACAGCGACAGAGTCAAGCGAACGGTGATCGTTCGAACATTGAGCTCATCAACAGTGCGCCGGGGGTCCTTGACGCACCCGATCGCAAGATCATCAGTCTCTTGCAACAAGACGGCCGACGCGCCTACGGCGCGATCGCCGAAGAGATCGGACTCTCCGAGGCCGCCGTGCGTCGTCGCGTGCAGCGTCTGAAGGACTCGGGCGTGATGCAGATCGTGGCGATCACCGATCCCTTGCAACTCGGCTACGGCCGCGAAGCGCTGATCGGTATTCGCGTGCACGGCGACGTGCGCCTCGTGGCGGACAAGATCGCGGCGATCGACGAGGCGAACTACGTCGTTATGACCGCGGGCAGCTTTGACATCATCGCCGAGGTCATCGCTGAAGACGACAACGACCTGGTGCACCTCTTGAATGACTCGATCCGCTCCATCCCTGGGGTGACCGAGGTCGAGACTTTTTTGTATTTGAAACTAGCGAAGCAGACCTACGCATGGGGGACAAAGTGACACTTCACGAGGCCATTACCGACGGGATCACGGTGACTGACGAGAAACACGCCAGTCATCGATACTCCGAACGCGCGCGAAGCAACCTCTGGATGCACATGTCGCGCATGGGGGCTTACAACGACCTCCACGAGGTCCCGATCATGGTGCGCGGAGAGGGTACGCGCGTCTACGACGCGAACGGCACCGAGTACTTCGACGGACTCTCGGGGCTCTTCACCAACGCACTCGGTCACGGACGCCGTGACATTGGCGAGGCCGCGGCGAAGCAGATGAGCGAGTTGGCGTTCTTCCCAATCTGGACCTACGCCCACCCGAGAGCGATCGAACTGGCCGAACGCTTGGCGAGTCTCTCGCCCGGTGACCTCAATCGCGTCTTCTTCACTACCGGCGGCGCTGAAGCGAACGAGAGTGCGTGGAAGCTAGCTCGTCAGTACCACAAGATGCGTGGCGACCTCGATCGCTACAAGGTCATCAGCCGCGACGTCGCCTACCACGGCACGACGCTCGGAGCGCTCACGATCACGTCGCTCGAGTCCTACCGCACGCCCTTCGAACCGCTCGTGCCGGGCGCCGTCAAGGTCCCGGCCGTCAACTTCTACCGAGCCGAACAACACGGCGATGACTTCGAGGCCTTCGGCCTCTGGCAGGCCCACCAGATCGAAGAGGCCATACTGCGCGAGGGTCCCGAGACCATCGCCGCGGTCTTCCTCGAGCCCGTCCAGAACGCCGGCGGCTGTTTCGCGCCGCCCCTGAGTTACTGGAAAGAGGTCCGCGAGATCTGTGACCGCTACGGCGTGTTGCTCGTCTCGGACGAAGTGATCTGTGCCTTCGGACGCATCGGCACGTGGTTCGGTGGTCAGAAGTACGACTACGTCCCCGACGTCATCACCTGCGCGAAGGGCATCACCGCCGGGTACGCCCCGCTCGGCGCGATGATCGTCTCGGACCGCATCGCCGAACCCTTCATGCACGACGACGTAGCCTTCCTGCACGGGTTCACCTGGGCCGGTCACCCGGCGTCGTGTGCCGTGTCACTGAAGGTTCTCGAGATCTTAGAGAACGAAAAGGTCCTGGAGAACGTTCGCGCCAATCAGGACTACTTCCACCAGAGTCTCGAATCCCTGAAGGACATCCCCATCGTCGGCGACGTGCGCGGTACGGGTTACTTCTGGGGCATTGAACTAGTGAAGGATCAAGGTACCAAGGAGACGTGGGTCGGCGACGACGCGGAACGCCTCTTGCGAGGCTACGTGTCGCCGGAGATGTTCCGGCGGGGACTCATCTGTCGCTCGGACGACCGGGGCGACCCCGTCGTGCAGCTCGCACCTCCGTTGATCTCGACTCGCGACGACATCGACTTCATGGCCGGGGTCTTGCGTGAGGTCTTCACCGGAGCGTCCAAGCTCAACATCTAGTGCGACCACCGGACTCCCTGTGGTGGTCGACGCTCGACGAAGCGGTGACGCCTCGAGCGCCCCTTCGTGAACACCTCGACGTTGACGTCGCCGTCGTGGGCGGCGGTTTCACCGGCCTGTGGACCGCGCGCGAACTGAAGCGCCGTGACGCCTCGCTGCGCGTGGCCGTCCTCGAAAAGTCCGTCTGCGGCTTTGGGGCTTCGGGTCGAAACGGCGGCTGGGCGTCCGCGCTCTATCCCTTGAGTGACGACGCCGTCATCGCTCGCCATGGACGTGGGGCCTTCGACCGCTTACGCGTTCAGCTCCAAGGGGCCGTTCGTTCTCTCGGCGCGTCGATCACGGCTGACGGCATCGACGCCCACTTCGTGCAAGGGGGCTCGCTGCACTTCGCTCGTAGCGAGGTGCAAGCCACGCGACTACGCCGCAGTGTGGCGGCCGCTCACGAACGCGGCTACGGGCCCGACGACCTCGCGTGGCTCGACGAGGGCGCGGCACGAGAGCGCGGAACGCTGAGCGACGTGCTCGGCGCCACGTACACGCCCCACTGCGCGCGAATCAACCCCGCGCGACTGGTACGAGGGCTGGCCGAAGTGGACGAGCGACTCGGGGTCACCATCTTCGAGAACACGACCGTCGCGCGAATCCTCGGCGGCCGCGACGGCGCTCTCGCCGAAGTCGTCACCGCCCAAGCCAGCGTGCACGCACGCTTCGTGGTTCGAGCGACCGAGGGCTTCACCTCGACGCTGCCCGGCGAACGACGGAGCGTGGCGCCGATCTACTCACTCATGATCGCTACCGAACCCCAAAGCGCTTCGTTCTGGGACGAGATGGGCTTCGCTCACTACGAGACGTTCGCCGACGACCGTCACCTCATCATCTACGGCCAACGCACCAACGACGACCGTGTGGCCTTTGGTGGACGCGGTGCCCCGTACCACTTCGCCTCAACGGTGGAAGAGCGTTTCGATCAGAACCCCAAGGTGTTCACTCTCCTCGAAGCGACGCTTCGCGAACTCTTTCCTTCTATGACGGGCGGCGTCACGCATCGCTGGGGTGGGCCGTTGGCGATGCCGCGCGACCTCTCACCTTCGGTACTCGTCGACTACACGACGGGACTCGCGAGTGCCGGCGGGTACACCGGCGACGGCGTGGTCATGAGTTACCTCGCCGCGAACAGCCTCGCCGATCTCATCAGTGCGCCCGACACCGAGACGTCGTTCACCACCCTGCCCTTCGTGCAACACCGGAGCAAGCGCTGGGAAGTGGAACCGCTGCGCTGGACCGGTATCAACGTGGGCCTCGGGCTGGCCGCCTGGGCGGACCGGGTCGAACGACGAAAGAACCAGGAGAGTCGCGCCAGTCACTGGCTCGATCGACTCTTCAATCAGTTTCCGCCCTAGTGCAGGATGTTGACCGCTCGAGCCGCGACGATGGAGATCGTGATGAGCGAAGCGATTGACTCAGCCAAGAAGAGCGCCTTAGCTCGTGTCGACAGGGGCATCGCGTCGGCAGGCGCGAAACTGGTGCCGTTGGCGAACGACGTGTAGAGATAGTCGAAGAACTGGGGGCGCCAGTCGGGCGCGGTCATCCTGGGGTTCTCCATCTGCGGAAATTGAATGTCGGGCATGAGCGTGTTGGACGCCGCGCGCCGTTGTGGGCCACCTCGGTCCATCTCCCACAGCCACAGTCCAAAGACGATGACGTTGGTCAGCCAGATCGACACCGCGGAGAAGATCAACTGACGACCTTGCAACACGTGCGCGTTCAAGAGGCGCGCGACGAGGAGACCGACCGAGGCCATGTTGGCCACGGTCACCAGGGCGATGAGGCTCACGCAGAGGTTGCGCACCCACGGGGCGTCATCAGGGTGACGGTGCGTCCTCGCCGAAAGTGGGATCAGCGGCAAGATCACCAGGACCGGCAAGAGCCACTTGGGCCCTACGGCGAGGCGACTCGGGAGTAAGACGAAGAGGCCCGCGCAGGCCAAGAGGGCCAATGACGCCGGCCAGTGAGGTTCGGAGTGATCTTCTTCCACGCGTCGATCTAGCTCAGCGTGGCCTGTGAGAGCGAGGTGAGACTGCGAGGAATCAGCAACGTGGGAATGCTCGCGCTGGTGAGGAGTTTGTCGATCTCGGCGAGCGGGATCAACTTCACGCTGATTGGTGTCGCCACGTGAACGGGGTGATTGTACGACGACACCGTCACGCTTAACGCGGTGGTGGTGTGCTTCGATTTCACTACCACGCTGCTCATCGAAACTTCGCCCTGGCTCCCCACGGTGATGGTCCATCGAACGGAACCGAGGACCGACGTCGAGGACGATCCGAAGAGGTTCGTGAGTGCCACGTTGTTGCGATACAAGACGTAGGTCGTCGAGTGGCCGCTCTTCGTCTTCGTCTCTTGAAAACCCGTGATGAGTTTGATGTCGGGTTTGGTCAGCTCGAGCGCGACGCCGAACAGCGACGGCGTCTTCACCTTCGCGTCCATCCACGCTCCACTGGACTGCGAGGCGGAACGCGCGTACAGGTGACCCGCGATGAGTCGAAGCTCTATCGCGGCCGACGAGACGACGGTGGGAAGACTGACGACCGCGTCGACCTTGTTCGCCGTGAAGTTCACCGCGACGTTGGCGCTGAGTTCGAAATTCGAGCCGGCTGACACGCTCACCGCCAACTGCGCTGACGAGGGCGGATAGCCGTTGAGGACCAATGGATCCTTCGTGAGTCCCGAGGGATTCGAATCGGTGGCGGCGACAACCACACCGGTGACGGTAAGCGCGAGAGCGACGGCGGCGAGCGCGAGGGCCATGAAGCGCTTCTTTACTGCCATTGCATCACCCTACCGTTTCGTCCTCGATGAGCCTAAGGGCGCGACACCAAGGGCTCGCTCAGGAGTTCGAGCAGCAACTCGTGTGAGATGTTCCGGCCACTCGCGATGAAGCCAATACGCGAGGTTTCGTCGTCGACACGATTGGCGGCGATCGCCGCGTACGACGCGGCGGCCGAACCCTCCATCACCAGCCCGTTGTTCTCGGCAATTTCGCGCACCGCGCGACGGATCTCGACCTCGGGCACCAGCACGAGGTCGATGCCGCTCTTGGCGACGATCTCGTTGGTGATGGCGCCGTCGTCGCCTCCCCCGGCCAGACCGTCGGCGATCGTTGGGCGATGCACGACGTCGCTCATCGAAGCACCGCGAAGTACGTGATAGAGGGCCGAGCTCTCTTCGGGTTGGACGCCCGTCACGCGGATGTCCGCTCTTCCTTGCGCGTCGCGCGAGAGGAGCGTTCCCGAGACCAGGCCGCCGCCGCCAACCGACACCACGACGTGATCGATCTCGGGCGCCTGACGCAGCATCTCGTCAAAGACCGTTGACTGGCCGGCAACGACGTCACTGTCGTTAAAAGGTGAGATGAACCTGATGGCTCGCTCTTCGGCGAGGTCCTTCGCGTGGGCTTGCGCGTCGTCGTAGGAAGAACCAAATTGAATAAGTTCAATGTCGTAGGTGGAGAGCTTCTTCACCTTGGCGACCGACGCGTTCGCCGGTACCACGACCGTCGCGCGCACGCCCAACAGCGACGACGCGTGCGCAATACCCAGACCATGGTTGCCAGCCGAGGCCGTGATGACCGCGCCGCTCGGATCGTCGCGATGCGCCGCGTCAACCGCCGCGAGAGCGCCACGTATTTTGAACGAGCCCGTGACCTGCAGACTCTCGAGCTTGACGAAAACCTTTCGGCCACGCACCAGCATCGTGACGGTGGGCGTGGGTTCTAAGTAGTGCGCCACGACTTCACGCGCGCGCTCCAGCTGACCGGTCGTAGGGGGCAGCACGTGACGAATCATCTCGCTCAGCCTACGCGCAACTTTTTTCAAGCTTTTGTACTCTCAAGTAAGGTCAATCGGTGCACACGATTCTCGGCGTGGTGGTCGTCGCGACGCTCGCGTTCGTGGGCACCATGGTCGATAACTACTTCGCTTTCGCGGCGCAGCTCCTGGTCACCCGGCGTGATCGATTCCGTCGAGTGAGTTGGGCCCAGGCACTCGCGGTGGCGTCGATGATCGCCCTCGCGGGAGGACTCGGCTCGCTGCTCGCCCCGATCCCCGTGCGCTGGGTTGGCGCACTTGCCGTGGCACCTTTTTCGTTCGCGTGGCACACGTGGCGCCATCGCGCCGCGCCACGCCAACAGTTTCGCCGGGGCGCCCTCACGACGTTCGTCATGACGTTCGCACTGGGCGGCGACAATCTGGGGGTGTGGATACCACTTCTTCGCGCGAACGGCTTCGCGCACGCGATGGTGACGATCGCTGCGTTCGCGATCTTAGAGATCGTCTTTCTCTTGGGCGCGCAACGCGTCGCGACACATCCTCGCGTCGTCAACTGGGGCAGCCAACACGCCACGGCGTTCATGCCCTACGTGTACGTGTTCCTCGGCGTACTCATCTTGGTCGAGTGCCGCACGATCTAACGCGTTCCCGTGAACTGCGCGTGGTTCGACCGGTAGCGTGGTCGTCATGGCACAAAGTGGTGCGCAACGAACTTTGCGTCGACTCACGGTCATCGTGGCCATTCAGTGGATGGGCGCGACGCTCGGACTTCCCCTCCTTCCCCTCTACCTGGAGCATCGTGGCGGCACGCCCTCGGTAGTGGGAATCGTCCAGGCGATGTTCTTCGTCGCCGGCGTCCTCACCCAGTTCGCCTTTGGCCACCTCGCCGACCGGTTCGGCCGACGCCGCATACTGGTGGGCAGTCTCGTGACCTACGGTCTCGCGAGCATGACGTTTCTCCTGCCGGTGGCCGCGCCCTGGCTGGCGCTGACGAGGGCCTTCCAAGGAGCCGCGGCGGGAGCCATCGAGGTCGCCTCGTTGTCGGCGGTCGCGTCGCTGTTTCCCGAAGCCGAGCGCGGTCGCGCGGTGTCGCAGATCTTCGCGGCTCAACTCTTCGGTCTCGCGATTGGCCCGGTCGTGGGCGTGGTTGCGTCGGTGAACGACCTCGGCTGGGCCTTCTTCGTGACGGGACTCGTCAGTCTCGTCGCGGCCCTCGTGGCTCTGAACACCAATCTCGGCGACGTGGCGTACGATCCGACACCGTTGCCGAAGTTGCAGTGGAGCTCGCAACTCACGGGCGCCCTCGTGGCGGCCGCCGCGTCCGGCCTCGCGATTGGCGTCTACGAGACGTGCTGGAGTCTTCTCATGCACGCGCACCACGCCAGCACCCTCCAAATCCGTCTCAGTTGGACCTTCTTCGGTGTGCCGTGGATCGTGCTCTCGCGATTCGGTGGTTGGCTCGCCGACCACGCCAATCGCCGCGTCATCGCACTGGCCGGACTCTTAAGCGGCGCCTTCTTTCTCGCGCTCTACCCCCATATTCACAACAACAACCTGATACTGGTACTTGGATCGTGCGAATCGATCGGCTCGTCACTGTCGTTGCCTTCGATCTCGTCCTTGATGAGTCAAGGCGCGGTGCATCGTGAACTCGGTCGTCGTCAGGGCCTTTACACCATGTCCAACACGGCTTCGTTGGCGGTCGCCGCCGGGGTGTCGGGATTTCTCTTCACCATTGACTCGGCGCTGCCCTTTTCCTTACTCGCGTTCGTCTCGGCGCTGCTCGCCGTGACGACGCTGTTCTGGTGGCGAAACGTGCGGGGCAACGTCCGACCAGAGCCGGCGACGTAAAGCCCGGCCGAGCGGCGTCCTCGCGCCGCCTATCGAGGAGAGTAGCGAGACGTCGAACTACGACTTCCAGATTTGATCCCAACGAGCAGAGCCACCGTCGGGACTAAGGCATCGCGTCGTGCCATCGGCCGCCGTCCCCGAGACCCAGTTCTGCACGTTCTTTCGTGCGGCGAACGCTGAGACCAGGGTGTCTATCCAAAGGTACGGAAAGATTCGGGCGAACTGGGTGTTGACGGTTTCCCAAGACGACTTTTGCAACGCCGATCCCGGCGTCGCGGCGAGAGCCCGCAACATCGAGTTCTCCACCGTGACGTCTCCTTGGTGAGCGAAGTTCACCGCGCCCGCGATGTTGGTGCCGGCGGGGAGTGCGGGCATTCCCAGCCCGCCCACCGCCGGAGACGCCGTCGCGCTCAAGGAGAGGAACCACACGTAGTTGAGCGACGGGTCGACGCCACCGAACTGATTCCAGGTCGAGCAGTCGTACTGACCGTAGATCACGTTGTTGATCAACGTGCTCTGGACGAGTTGACGCTGGGTGACCGTGATGCCCACGGCGGCGAGCTGTTGTTGGAAGAAGGCGAAGGCCTGGTTCGCCGTCGAGTTGCCCGAGACGGTGTCGATGACGAAACCGACTTTGGACACGCCCTTGGCCGACTTGTACGCCTTTACCAACGCCTTGGCCTTGGCCGGGTTGTAGGCCGGGTAACCGGGGTTTCGGTAGAACGGCGAGGTCTTGCGGTAAATGCCGTCGGCCACCGCGCCGACGCTACCGTCAATCACCTTGAAGTAGGTGCTGCGGTTGATCGCCATTGCGCAGGCCTTGCGGATCGAGACGTCGTTGACGACGGGCTTGATCGTCGTGTCCCACTGCATCGTCGAAGGGTTCACCGCGCCCAACGTACCGAGGTAGTCGGCGAGTTGCACTTGCGCGGGCGGCGCGTTCTTGCTCGCCGTGTACTCGGTCGTCCCGGGGGTGTAGTACGGCAACGTACCCGGGACGCCCTGAGCGGCAAACTCGCCCGCCCAGCAGAAGTACTGGTTCAAGGTGCCCGTCGTGTTCATGATGAGACAGTTCACCGACGGGTCACGCGGGGCGTCGACGTCCGTGACGTAGTGGATGGCCTTCATCTTCTTCAACGCGGCGATCTGCGCGCCGGACTGCTGAAGGATCATGTCCACGCCGCCGCTCTGCAGCGCTTGGTTGCGTGACGCGTCGTCGACGATGGTCTTGAAATTGATACCGCTCAGGTAGGGCAACCGGCGACCCGCGCCGTCCTTACGCCAGTAGCCCGCGTTTTTCGTGAACTGCGACTCGACGCCGACCTGCCAGGACTTCACCTTGAACGGACCGGTGCCGATCGGGTTACCGGCGTAGGTGGAGACGAAGGACGACGGGTGGGCCATGTAGGCGATCTGCTGCTCGGCGAGCGTGACCGGGAACGCCGAAAAGGGAACGACCATGTTGTACGCCACGGTGTACGCGTCGATCGCGGTCACGGAAGCGATGATCGGTTGGACCGCAAGCCCGACCGTGACGTCCTTTTGGGCTGCCTCGAAGTTCGCGACGCAGACGGCCGCGTTGAAGGGGTCACCGTTGGTGAACTTGACGTTCTGGCGCAACGCGATCGTCCACACCGTGAAGTTGGCGTTGTGCGTCGCCGACAGGGCCAGCATGGGCAGTGCCACTTTGCCACTGAGTGACATGACGAATAAGGGGTCGTAGAGAGCGTTCGCCACGCAGAAACCCGAGACGTCCATCTTACCCTGTGAGCCATTGAACACGTGGAAGTTGGGAACGTCAGAGATCAAACCGACCGTGAGTGAGCCACCCAGCTTCGGCTTGCCTTTATTAATGCCAACGGTCGCCCCCGCGACGTTGGCGAGCAGACCGTCGACCACGGAGCCAGCCATTGCGACGCCGCCAATCGTGGTCGCAGAGTGCGTAAGGAACGAACGACGATCGAACGTTGACGACATCTTTGTCCTGCTTTCCCCCGGAGTACTCGTCGTGAGTTTCTCCACTGCGCGAAACTTAGCAAGAAAGGTCCTACTGGCCAGTACACCCTTGAGGGCTCGGCGGGGGAAGAGTTACTTCAGGATCCGGGCGGAGGGAGGGCCGCCCGGATCCTGAAAACCGGGGCAATCAACAGCGTTTACGTCTCGGGTTTGCCGTCACCCATCGGTCCCTTGGGGATCTCCACCGAGAAGAAAAGACTTTATTTCCTTCTCCGCTGAGCGAATCGCGGGACCTTCTCTCATCATTTGACGAGTACTGCTTCTTGATGTCTAACAGTCTGACGCCCCACTGTGTGCTGGCCATTGGATGAGGATAAGAAGCCCCTAAATCCGAGTTTTGTTAACTAGAAAAGAATTAGTTTTCAACACCCCTCGTGTTCTTTTGGTTTCGGGCATACTGGGCGCGTACGACTGGCGGTTCACGGCGTCGTGCGGGGACACTATTTATCAGGGAGGACCACAAAAGTGGCGACAACTATCGAATCGCACGATGGATCACCGGGCGACCCGGCATTTCACATCGAGCAGCGTGGCATCGATTTCGTTCCAGAGTCGGAACGCTGGGCAACACCGAGAAATATAGGCGCCCTGTGGGCCGGCTCGGCCATCAACGTCGAATACTTCATCTACGGCGCACTGTTGATGGGCTTTGGTTTCAGCTTCTACACGGCGTTGAGCATCATCATCATCGGCAACCTCTCCTTCTTCCTGCTAGGACTGGCGTCGTTGCAGGGCCCCGAAACCGGAACGACGGCCTTTACGATCTCTCGCGCCGCCTTCGGAACGCAGGGATCGCGACTCGTCAGCTTCTTCAACTGGATCACGCAGTTGGGCTTTGAGACCGAGGGGCTGATCCTGATCGTCGGGGCCGCGATCGTCCTTTGCCAAATGGCTGGTCTGCACGTCTCGAGCCCACTGAAGGTGGTCTTCATCGTGCTGGCCGCCGCGATTCAGGCGGTGATGCCGTACTTCGGCCACGCCACGATGGTCAAGGTGCTTCGCGCGTTGATCATTCCCTTCGGCGCGATCTTCGTGTTGCTCGCCGTCTACGACTTGAAGCACGGCTCAGCGAACTTTAAGGGCAGCCCGTTCGCGAACTGGGAGCTCTACACGGCGGGTCTTGCCTTCACGATCGCGCTGTCGGGACTGGGCTGGACCGAGTGCGGCAACGACTACACGCGCTACTTGCCCCGTGACGCAAAGAAGAGTTCCGTCGTCGGCTGGATCTTCGTCAGTACGGCGATTCCCGAGATCATCATGATGGTCCTGGGCGCCGCGACGTTCACGTTCCTCAACTCCCCGGCGCAGTTCGCCGCGTGGAACGGCGCGAACCCCTTCGAGGCCCTGCACGGCCAGCACTTCATACCCAGTTGGGTGATCGTGTTGTTCTTGTTGTTCGCCATCGTGCAACTCTTCGGCATCAACTCGCTCGACCTCTACTCCTCGGGCGTGTCACTCCAGGCCATGGGTCTGCGGCTCAAGCGCTACCAGGCGGTGGTGTTGGATTCCATCCTCGCCTGCGCGTTAACCATCTGGGCCGAGTTTCAGTCCACGTTTTCGCTCTACATGAAGGAGTTCGTCGGGGTCATCATCGTCTGGATCGCGCCGTGGTTCGCGATCATGCTCGTTGACTGGATGATGCGCAAGTATCGCTACAACGCCGCCGAACTCCAACGACGCGACAGCGGAAGTCTCTACTACTCGGGAAAGAGTGGCGTCAACTGGAACGCCATTATCGCCTTCGTCGCGGGACTCGTCTGCGCGACCCTCGCGTTCTCCAAGGCGCCACCGCCGGTCAACTTCCCCTTCCACTGGATGACCCCGGTGTCCAATCACTACGGGGCCGCGTGCGGAGCCAAGTTGGTGCACGGCCTCTGCACGTACGGTTGGTACGGCGGCGCGGACTTCTCGGTGCCGACGGGCATCATCATCGCCGGACTGGTGTACTTCGTACTCGAGAAGCTTGCGGGAAACGTCAAACGTCAGGTGGAGCGCCAACAAGAGCTCGAGACCACGCGGTAACGATTCGATCACGACGCACCCCGAGCTGGGCACGCGCCCCGCTCGGGGTGCGTCGTGGCGTTCAGCCCTTCCAGTCTTCGATGAGTCCACCCGAGCCGTCGGGACGAAACACTGGAATCGAGCCCAACGCTCGTACCATGGCGGCGTCGTCGCCGAGCGACGTGCGCCACAGGCCCGCCTCGGTCACGAGCGTGCCGATCGTGACGATGTTCGCCCCGACGCCACGTAGCAGGCGCAGCGACGCGCCGGTCGACGCGCCGGTCGAGATGACGTCATCCACGATCGCGACGCGCTTTCCGTCGACGTCAGCGATGCGCGCTCGGTCGAAGAGCAGCCGTTGCTCGGCGTCGGTGGTGATCGACCTCACCCGTTCGGTGACGGCGTCGGCGAGATGGATCTTCGGGGTCTTGTGCAACACCACGTACCGGTCGAGTCCGAGGTGACGTGTCACCTCGATGGCCAGTGGTATCCCCATCGTGGCCACGGTGGCGACAACGTCGAGGTCGTAGGGCGCAAGTACCTCCGCCAGCTCCTCGCCGGCTTGGGCCATGAACGACACGCCCATGTCGACGGTGATGAGGAGCGCGAGGGCCAGATTCTCGTTCAGAGAGACGACGGGTAGGTCGACTCTCTGCGAGCCGATGTCGACGGAATACGTGCCTCTGGTCACGGTGCTGGAGCATACTTACTCCGTGGTGAACTCCAGAACACCGTTACCTTCGACGCTCGCGACCACGATGCTCGCGACGGCTTACGACGAAGCGCGGCTCGGCTTGAGTGAAGGTGGCATCCCGATCGGCGCGGCACTTTTCACGCGTGACGGAACGCTGCTCGGTTCTGGCCATAATCGCCGCGTGCAAGAAGACGACGCGTCCGTGCACGCCGAGACGGACGCGTTTCGAAAGGCCGGTCGGCGCCGCGACTACCCCGAATGCGTCATGGTCACGACGTTGTCGCCGTGTTGGTACTGCTCGGGTCTCGTGCGCCAGTTCAACATTGGCGCGGTCGTCGTCGGCGAGACGCGGAACTTCCACGGGGGCCACGAGTGGCTCCAGGAACTCGGCGTGGAGATCGTCCTCTTGGACGATCGCGCGTGCACGACCCTGCTCTCGACGTTCATCGATGCTCACCCCGAGCTCTGGCACGAGGACATCGGGCTCTAGGCGTCAGCGCGCCGGCGGTCCGAACAGCCGGTCGCCGGCGTCGCCGAGCCCCGGCGTGATGTAACCCACGTCGTTCAGCTCGGCGTCGAGGGCCGCCGCCACGATCTTGATCTCGGGGTGTTGCGACAGTACGAAATCGACGCCGGGTCGTGACGCGATGAGACAGAGCACCGTGATCTCGCCGGCGCCTCGCTCGCGAAGCATCTTCAGTACGCAGTCGAGTGAGCCACCCGTCGCCAGCATCGGATCGCAGAGAACCACGTGCACCCCCGCCAGCGACTCGGGGAGGCCGTCGAGGTAGACGTCGGGCATCAGAGTCACTTCGTTTCGGCGCAGTCCGACGAGGCACACTCGGTGCAGCGGCAGCACTTCTTGCACCGCCGGACTCATGCCGAGACCGGCACGGAGGATCGGCACGATGAGGTACTCCGAGTCGATACGAAGCGCCGGCGCCCCCTTCGTGACCGGCGTGTCGACGGTCGTCGTCGCGACGGGCGTGTCGCGAAAGGCTTCGTAGGCGACGAAACGAGAGATCTCGCCGGCCAATCGTAAAAAGTCGGCGTTAGACGTTCGAACGTCTCGAAGTTGACGGACCTTGTCGGCAACCACGGGATGTTCGAGTACGAGTAGTGAATCCACGAGGTCACACTACGCCGGAATCAAATTCGGCCGCCGACTCGACGAAGGTCGGATGGCGCCGACGTGAATTGCACGAACGCCAGCCAATCAAGCGCCGCCACGCTGACGAGCGCCCACGGCGAAGGACCGTGAACGGGCGAAAATGGACACGCGAGTGGCTCGGCGTCGTAGACTCCCGAGCCAAGGAGGCCACGATGCAATGTGCGGCGTGCCAGGGAGAAACTCCAAGCGACAAGCCGTTCTGCGCCAACTGCGGGGCGCGAGTGGCGCAACGCTGTCCCTCGTGTGGCGCGCCCATCCTAGAGGGAAAGCCCTTTTGCGCGAGTTGCGGGTCCCTTGTTTCTCCAGTATCTCCCCCCGTCAACGCGATCGATTCAAGCCGAGGTATCGGTTCACCGAGCGTCGACCCCGCCGTGGAGTCAGTGGCGGAGCGTCGACTGTGCTCCGTGTTGTTCGTCGACCTCGTCGGCTTCACGCCGATGGCCGAATCTCGCGATCCGGAGCACGTTCGAGAGCTCCTCACGCAGTACTTCGATCGAGCCCAGCGGATCATCGATCGCTACGGCGGAACGGTCGAGAAGTTCATCGGCGACGCCGTCATGGCGGTGTGGGGCGCACCGGCCGCCAACGAGGACGACGCGGAGCGTGCGGTTCGTGCCGCCCTCGACCTGGTGGCGTCGGTAGCTGAACTTGGCAGCGACACTGGACTTGACGGTCTCCGAGCCCGTGGCGGCGTCGTCACCGGCGAGGTGGCCATCACGATAGGCAAGGTGGGCGAAGGAATGGTGCTCGGCGACACCGTTAACTCGGCCTCACGGGTGCAGAGCGTGGCGGAACCTGGAACCGTCCTCGTGGACGAATCAACGTGGCGCGCGGCGTCGGGCGCGATTGCCTTCGAAGAGGTGGGCGCGCTCGAACTGAAGGGCAAGTCCGTCACCGTAAAGGCGTGGAAGGCACTTCGAGTGGTCGCTCAACGAAAGGGGCTGGGCCGGACCGAGCGGCTCGAGCCTCCCTTCGTGGGGCGCGAAGAGGAGATTCGACTCATCAAAGACCTCTTGCACGCCACCGCTCGCGAGCAGCGCGCCCGATTGGTGTCCGTTACGGGCATTCCCGGCATCGGCAAGAGTCGGCTCTCGTGGGAATTCCTCAAGTACGTCGACGGATTGGCCGACGACGTCTACTGGCACCAGGGCCGCTCGCGCGCGTACGGCGAAGGCGTCACCTTCGGCGCCCTCGGTGAGATGATTCGAATGCGCGCGGGAATACTCGAGGCTGAAGACGCGGCCTCGACACTCGAGAAACTGCGCGCCTCGCTCGGCCAGTTCGTGCCCGACGTCGAAGAACGTCAGTGGCTCGAGCCACGACTCGCCCACCTCCTCGGACTGGGCGACACCTCGTCGGGCGACCGCGAAGAACTCTTCTCGGCGTGGCGTAAGTTCTTTGAACGCATTGCCGCCGTGGGACTGACGGTGCTCGTCTTCGAAGACCTTCAGTGGGCGGACGCCGGGCTCATCGACTTCATCGAGTCGATTCTCGAGTGGTCGAAGAACTTCCCCCTGCTCATCGTCACGCTCTCCAGGCCCGAGTTGATGGAACGGCGCCCCTCGTGGGGCGCGGGACTTCGCAACTTCACGTCACTGCACCTCGAACCTCTTTCAGAACGCGCCATGCGCGAACTACTCGACGGGTTCGTGCACGGACTCTCCCCGTCCGTCTCCGACCAGGTTCTCGCGCGCGCCGAGGGAGTGCCGCTCTACGCCGTGGAGTCGATCCGCATGTTGGTCGACCGCGGTGTCCTTATCCAGACCGATGACGGCTACCGCGTCGAGGGCGACTTCAGCACGCTGGAGATCCCCGAAACGCTCCACGCGCTCATCGCGTCGCGTCTCGATTCGCTCCCACCTCGGCAACGCGTGCTGCTTCAAGACGCCGGGGTCGTGGGATCCACGTTCTCGATCGAGAGCCTGCGAGTCGTCAACGGCGCCAGCGCCGAAGAACTCGAGACGGAACTGCGTGACCTCGTGCGCAAGGAGTACGTCTTCGCCGACAACGATCCGCGCTCCCCCGAGCGCGGGCAGTACGGATTCGTCCAAGGCGTGATTCGCGAGGTCGCCGTCGGAACGCTGGCGCGACGAGATCGGCGAGCGAAGCACCTGGCCATCGCGCGCTACGCGGAGTCCCTGCACGACGAGGAGTTGGTGGGCATCGTCGCCGCTCACTACCTCGAGGCCTACCGAGCGACCCCGGAAGAATCCGACAACGACCAACTCATCCCTCGCGTGCTCGAATGGCTGGAGCGGGCTGGTCAACGGGCTCTCTCGCTCGGCTCGCCCGAGCAGGCCGCCGTCTTCTTCGATCAGGCCCTCGAACTCACGCTCGACGATCGGACGCGCGCCACGCTCCTCAAACGCGCGAGCGAATCTGCCAGTCGCCTCCAGCAGACCGAGCGGTGCGTTGACTACCTCGAACAGGCGATCGCGATCTACGAATCACTCGATGACGTTAACGCGGCGAGTGAAGCGATAGCGCTGATCGGCCATCAACTCTCCTTCCTTGGTCGAGCCAGCGAAGGCGTGGAACGGTGCGTTCGGGCCTACGAACTCGTGGGCGAGGGTGATCTCCTCGTCCGGGCCAGTCTGGCCGACACCATCGCGAGCGTGCTGTGTCACGGCGCCGAGGTGAAACGAGCGCTCGAATGGTGTGAGGTAGCCCTCAGCCTCGCGGAAGAACTCGACGACAGCGTTCTTCTGGCGAGCGCCATCGGCGCGCGATCGCTAGCGCTGTTCACCCTCGGGCGACACCGAGAAGCGGTCATCTTGGGTCGCGGTATGGCGACCATTGCGGACGAAGCCGGTGCGCTCTTCGAACAGGCACGCGCCCGAACGGGACTCAGTCTCTATATGTTGCCTGACGATCCTCGCTCCATGCTCGTGACGGCGGGCGAAGCGGTAGAACTCGCGCGACGTGGGGGCCGGCGCGGCATGGAGATTACGAATCTGTTGAACATCGCGGAGACGTCGTTCTACCTAGGTCTTTGGCACGAGACGCGCACCGCCTTCGAGGAACTCAAGCAACGTGACCTAGTGCCGTGGCATAGGGAGTGGCTGTTTGGCCTCGAGGCCATGCTCGTAGCGATGAGCGGCGACGCTGAGCACGCTCGAGAACTGCTCGCGCTCGGTCTGCAAGAAATCGAAGTGTCGGGGGGCGACGGCAATACCCAGCTGGCTTCGGAGACAACTCGACTCGTTTCGATGGCCTTCACGTCGCTCGCCTCAGATGACTTGCCCAGCGCGTATCGCGACGCTCGACACGCCGTCGATCTCGATCCCATGGGCATTAACAGCAACTCGGCCCTGGGCATCGCCGCGCGCGCGGCACTCTGGCTCGGCCTGAGCGAGGAGTTACGCGAGTTGCTCGTGCCCATGCAACGGCTACGCGGGCGCGCGTCCGCCGCGCAGCGGCGCACCGCTGAAGCGGGCCTCGCCGCGTTGGAGGGCCGCGTCGACGAAGCGGCGGAGATCTACGTCGACGCGATCGAACAGTGGCGAATCGTCGACAGCGTTCTCGACCTGGCCCTGAGCGAACTCGATCTCGTACTCGTGCTCGGCGCTAACCATCCGAGCGCGTCGGTCGCCAAGGAAGCGCGCGACATCTTCGTGCAGATCGGGGCGGCGACGATGCTCGACCGACTCAACCAGGTGACCGACGCCGCCACCGATTGAGTAGAACGCCGAGGCGCTCCACCGTTAGTCTTTAGAAGTAATGCTCGTAGGTACGTCGGCCACGGTGGCGATCTGAGTGCCACGACAAAGAAGGTGCGAACAATGTTCAACACAGTCCTTGTGGGAGCCGACGATTCACCGACCGCGCGCCGCGCGGTCGAGACCGCGGCGGAGATCGCTCGGATGTCGGAGGGCCAACTTCACATAGTGTCCGCGTTCGGCGCCAAATCCTACGGCACCGCCTCCTCGGAAACCTCGTTCAAGCCCGTGGCCATTGAAGGCGACGTCGACGATCTTCTCCAAGTGCTTTCATTCATCGCGACAAAACACGGCCTCAAGCCGGTACTCCACGCCGTCAAGGGCGACGCGGCCGACGTCTTGATCAGCAAGGCCGACGAGATTTCGGCGGACCTCGTGGTCGTGGGAAACCGTGGAATGAAGGGCGTCCGTCGGGTCCTGGGTAGCGTGCCCAACACCGTCGTGCACGGCGCCAACTGCTCCGTACTCATCGTCGACACCACCGAGTAAGACGCCGCTCGGCGCGTTCCGTCGGGCACGACGTCGCGGCCGAACGTGACACGTGAGTCGGTAGAATTGTTTGATGTCTTCTTCCCTTTCGAAGCGCCCCGCGCGCGTTCGAGAGAGTGATTCCAACCCCCTCGGCGGCGTGACCTCGAAGTACCCGGGCCCGCGGGCACAGATTTCCCGCGATCAGAGACTGCCGTGGTGGCGACGCGTCCTCCCGGTCATCGCCTCGCACCGCGTCGCGTTCATCGTCGCGATCGGCCTCTCCTTCGTCAGCCTCATCTTCCAGGTGCTGGTGCCGTACATGTTGAGCACCGACATCGACAACACGCTGGAAAGACACCTTAATTCACTGCACGGCGACGTCATCGCCATCATCGTCGTCGGACTCCTCGCCGGCGTGACCGGCATCGTCTCGCGCCAGTACGTGTACGCGACGGCTTACAACGTCGAAGCCGACTTGCGCTCGCTGATCTACGAGCACCTCACGTGGCTCTCGTTCAGTTTCTACGATCGTGTCCAGTCCGGACAGCTCATCAGTCGCGCCAACAGCGACATCCGCAGCGTGCAGATGTACTCCACGTTCGCGCCCCTCATCGTCGTGCAGTGCTTCATTGGCATCATCGCCTTTGGCTTCATGCTCGTCATCAACTGGAAACTGGCCCTGCTCGCGATGGTCGTGATGCCGATCTTGTACGTCGTGGGCATCAAGATGCGAAAAGTCATGTTCCCGATCTCGTGGATCACGCAGGCACGCTTGGCCGAGGTCGCCACGGTCGTGGACGAGAACGTGAACGGTGTTCGCGTCGTGAAGTCCTTCGCCCAGGAGGAAGCGGAGATAAACCGCCTCGCCGACGCCGCTGAACGAGTCGCGTGGGCCTACATCAAGGACGCCAACATCCGGGCGATTTGGTCCCCCTGGGTCCAGAACCTGCCCCAACTCGGACTCGCCCTCGTCCTGTTCTTTGGTGGCTGGATGGTTCTACAGGGGTCCTTTCAGATCGGACAGATTCTCGGTTTCAACGCGTACCTCTTGATGCTGCAGGCACCCTTCATGATGCTCGGCCAACTCGTCATGATGGGCCAGCGCGCCAAAGCCAGCGCCGAGCGGATCTTCGAGATTTTGGACGAGAACCCCGAGATCGTTGATCGCCCGGGTGCGTACGACCTGGATAGGGTCCACGGCGCCGTCGACTTCAGTCACGTGAAGTTCACCTACGGCAACGGCGTCGAGATACTGACGGACTTTGACGCGCACATCGAACCCGGTGAGACGGTCGCCATCGTCGGTCGTACGGGTTCTGGAAAGTCCACCGTCGCTCGACTCATGACTCGCTTCTACGACGTCAGCGACGGCGAGATCTCGATTGACGGCCACGACCTTCGTGACCTGACGCTGAACTCCTTGCGTGAGAACGTGGGCGTGGTCCTCGACGAGCCCTTCCTCTTTTCGATCTCCATTCGCGAGAACATCGCCTACGGCCGTCCCGGGGCCACGTTGGAGGAGGTGCAAGCGGCGGCTCTTGCGGCCAACGCCGACGAGTTCATCGTCCGCCTTCCCGAGGGGTACGACACGGTCGTCGGCGAGCGTGGCTACACCCTGTCCGGGGGCCAGCGTCAACGAATCGCCATAGCCCGAACCCTGCTCCTTAATCCCCCGATCCTGATTCTCGACGACGCGACGAGCGCCATCGACGTCCACGTGGAGTCGGGAATCTACGAAGCCCTGCAGGGTCTGCTCACCCAGCGCACCACCATCGTCATCGCGCACCGCATCTCAACGATCGCTCTCGCGAGTCGCGTGCTCTTGCTGGACGAAGGACGGGTCGTCGCCAGTGGCACCCACGACCAACTCATCGCTCACGTGCCGCTCTACTCAGAGATCCTCGCGCAGGCTTCCGGCGGAGAGAAGCTCTGATGGGCTGGGGCGGCGGCTTCGGCGGCGGTGGGGGGATGTTCGGCGGCAGTGCGTCCGCCGCGAGTGGTCGCGCCGGTCTGCCCTTCGGGGGAATACCTTCGGAGTTGATGGACGAGGCGACGAAACTCCTCGCGAGTGAGCCCGAGCACCCGAAGTCGAACGTCCACTTCACCCAGCGACCCAGTGAGAAGGAGCGTGAACGCCTCACGCTGCCCAACCTCATCAAGGTCTATCCCAAGTGGGTGGTCTCTGGTTCACTTCTCGTCATCATCATCAGCTTGACCCTCCAGGCTGGCCCCCTCCTGACCGAGTTCGCCATTCGCGACGGCATGGAGCCGGGCCACCGCGATCTCAAGGTCATCGCCGCGTGCGCCGTCCTCTACTTGGTGTTGGCGCTCGTCAGCGTCTACTTCCAGCGCGTGCAAGTCGACGTGACGGGAAAGCTCTCGTCGCGCGTCATGCACGACCTACGCATTCGAGTCTTCACCCACTTCCAGCGACTCAGTCTCGACTTCTTCACGGACGAGAAGGCGGGCGTCTTGATGAGCCGCATGACCAGTGACGTCGAGAACTTGCAACAGCTCGTCCAAGACGGCATCAGTCAGTTCGCCCTACAGGGCCTCACCATGATCGTCATCACGGCCATCCTCTTCAAGACCAACGTCGTGTTGGCCGCGTGGACGGTGCTCCTTATCGTGCCCCTGCTCTTCGTGTTCACCGTGTGGTTCCATCACGCCTCGGAGAGGGGCTATCTTCTCAGTCGCGACCGTATCGCGCTGGTGTTGGCCGATCTCTCGGAGTCGCTCTACGGCATTCGCGTCGTGACGGCCAACAACCGTCAAAAGCGCAATATCCGCAACCATCGTCATGTCGTTGGCGCGTACCGCGACGCCAACGTCTACACCGGACGGGTCAACGCGATCTACGGGCCGTCGACGCTCATGATCGGCATCCTCGGTCAAGCGCTGCTGCTCGGGATTGGTGGGCGAATGGTGTTGGACCACCAGCTAAACGTCGCGTACCTCATCGCCTTCTTCTTGTACTTGAATCGATTCTTCGCGCCCATCCAGTTGCTCGTCCAGCAGTACAACAGCCTGCAACAGGGTCGTTCGTCCATCATCCGCCTTCGCGAGCTCTTAGAGACTGCTCCCACCGTCGATGAGATTCCGAACGCCGTGACGTTGCCCGCCATCGAGGGACGCCTCACGTTCGAGAACGTGAGCTTTGGCTACACCCCCGACACGCTCGTCCTGCACGACGTCAACCTGGTCATCGAACCCGGCGAGTCGGTGGCCTTCGTGGGGCCGACGGGCGCCGGCAAGTCCACCATGGCCAAACTCGCCAATCGCTTCTACGACCCCACCTCGGGTCGCGTGCTGGTCGACGGCGTCGACGTGCGCACCGTGACGTTGCGCTCGCTTCGCTCACAGCTGGGCGTCGTGCCCCAAGAGCCCTTCCTCTTCGCGGGCTCGATCCGCACCAACCTACGTTTCGGTGACCTCGACGCGACCGACGAGGACATCGAAACGGCCGTCGACGTCGTGGGACTGCGCGAGCTCGTCGAGCGGCTCCCCGATGGACTCGACACGCCCGTGCACGAACGCGGCCAGACCCTCTCGGCCGGCGAACGACAACAACTCGCCTTGGCGCGCGCCTTCCTGGCCCGACCGCGGGTGTTGATTTTGGACGAGGCGACCTCGTCGCTCGACCTGCGCAGCGAGACCGTCATCGAGCGGGCGCTCGACCGCCTCCTCGAAGGACGATCGGCCATCCTCATCGCGCACCGCCTCACGACGGCCCAACGCGCCGACCGCATCGTCGTGATCGACGACGGCGGCATCGTAGAGATGGGCACGCCCCGAGAACTCCTGACGGCCGGCGGCGCGTACGCCACCATGTACGACGCGTGGCTCGCCTCGGGCGGACGCGACGCGACGCGCGCGGGCGCCTAGACCATCCCCTTCACGGTTTCGATGAGTGTCGCGGTACTTTGGCCGGGCATGGGTACGGGTTGGACCTGGAGATGCGTGACGCCGGCCGCTCGAAAGGCCTCGACGCGCTCTTGCACGTAGCCTCTTGGTCCGCAGAGGGTCGTCAGTTCCAGGAACTCACTGGGGACCGCCGCCTCGGCCTCGCGCTTCTTGCCCTCGAGGTAGAGGTCTTGGATCACTTCGGCTTCCTTCTCGAAGCCGTAGCGAACGGCCAGTTCGTTGTAGAAGTTCTTGCCCTTGGCGCCCATACCCCCCACGTAGAGCGCGACCATCGGTCGTTGCAACTCTCGCAACGCGGTGACGTCGTCACCCTCACCAATGGCGAGAAGCCCACCCGCGTTGATCATCAAATCACCCAGGCCCGCGTCGCGCCTCGCTTGACCCGCGCGCAACGCTGCTCCCCACACGTCGGCGGCCCGCTCGGGTATGAAGAGGATCGGCAACCACCCGTTCGCGATCTCGGCCGTCAAGGTGACGTTCTTCTCGCCCAGCGACGCGATCCACACCGGGATCTCGCTTCGAACGGGGTGGGCGATGATCTTGAGGGGCTTGCCGAGACCGGTCCCCTCCTCGGGCGGCAACGGCAAGGTGAAGTTCTTTCCCCGGTGCACGAGGGGCGCTTCGCGCTTCCAGACGTCGCGACAGATCTCGACGATCTCGCGCGTTCTTCCGAGCGGGTTGGCGTAGGGAACGCCGTGAAAGCCCTCGATCACTTGGGGGCCCGAAGCGCCGAGGCCCAAGTGAAACCGACCGTCGGAGAGCGCGTCGATACCGGCCGCGGTCATGGCGAGCAACGTCGGGGTGCGCGTGTAGATCGGCAGTATCGCCGCGCCGATGTCCACTTTTTCGGTGAGGGCCGCCAGGTAGCCCATGAGCGACGGACTGTCGAAGCCGTAGGCCTCGGCGACCCACACGAGGTCGAGCCCCGCCTCTTCCATCTCCGCCACGTCGCGGGCGGCCTGTTTGAAGCCCCCGGCGTAGCCCATCATCGTCGAGATCTTCATGGTTGGCCTTTCACGCGCTGAGTGTCACAGTATCTGACCTCGTGGCGGGGGAAAGATGCCCCGTGGCCCCACCCCCGGGTCCCGCGCACGTAACCTGGACAGTGAAAGCAACGGCGCTTTCCCATCGCAAAGGCTGGTGGACCGTGGTCACGCGTCCTCACGAAGCACACCCTGACGAATTCAATCCGTGGCTTCACGTCGCGTCCTTAATCGAACGGGCCGGTGAACTGCTCGGCCTGAACGAGGGAATGATCCGGCGCATCGTCACCCCCGAACGAATCCTCGAAGTCGCGGTACCGGTGCGCATGGACTCCGGTGAGATTGACATGTTCACTGGATGGCGCATTCAACACAACACGTCGAGAGGTCCGGGCAAGGGGGGCATCCGCTTTCATCCGAGCGTCAACGTCGACGAGATCGCCGCCCTCAGCGCGGACATGTCGATCAAGTGTGCCGTCGTCAACATTCCCTACGGCGGCGCGAAGGGCGGGGTGAAGGTCGACCCCTCGAAGCTCTCACACGCCGAGCTCGAGCGACTCACTCGTCGCTACGCCTTCGCCATCTCGCCCATGATCGGGCCCGATCGTGACATCCCGGCCCCCGACATCAACACTGACCCCCAAGTGATGAGTTGGATCATGGACACCGTGTCGATGCTGGCTGGGCACAACATGCCCGGTGTCGTCACGGGCAAGCCGCTCGCGATCGGTGGGTCACTCGGCCACGCGGGCGCCACGTCACTCGGCGTGACGATCTGTACCATCGCGCTCTTGAAGCAACTCAACCGAAGCCCCCAGGGTGAACGCGTCGTCATCCAGGGTTACGGAAAAGTGGGAGCACCACTCATCAAGCTCTTGAGTGAACGCGGCATGAAGGTCGTGGGCCTCGCCGACATCCACGGCGCGATTCACGTGCCCGACGGCATCGACGACGAGAAGATGGCGCTGCACTTCAGTGAAGCCAAGTCCATCATGGGCTACCCCGGCAGCGAGGAGATCCGCGCCGACGAACTCTTCGCCCTGCCGAGCGATATCGCGGTACCCGCCGCGTTGGGCGGCGTGATCACCGAAAAGGTCGCCGAGACCATGGCCGCGTCAGCGATGGTGGAGGCGGCGAACGGGCCTACGACCGGTGAAGGGGCCGCCGTGCTGAGGAGTCGTGACATACCGGTCGTCCCCGACGTCTTGGCCAACGCCGGTGGCGTCGTCGCGTCGTACTTCGAGTGGGCCCAAGACCTCCAGGGCTTCATGTGGGAGGGCGAGCTCTTTCGACAGCGTCTCGAAAAGACCATGCACGACGCCTTCGATGCGGTGTGGGAACGCCACGACCAGCTCGACCTGCCCCTGCGCGACACCGCCGTCGTGGTGGGTGTCGAACGTATCGCCGAGGCGACCGAACTGCGCGGGCTCTTCCCGTAACGTTCGCGCGTGCCACGTCGACGTCGGCGTGACGCGAGCGACCTCGGTCGCGACCGAAATCGTCCCAGAAAACTTGTCGGGCGACCGCTGTTCCCTCTCGTTACGTACGACCCCGAGCGGTCGACGAAGTGCGACGAGGGCTCGCAGTACAAAATCCCCCTTTGTCGTACGCACCGCACGATGCGCCGTGAAGCGAGGCACACCGTGTGCAAAGGTTGGACGGTGGGAAACGACGACGCTCGACACGAGGAACTTGAGGGCGTCATTCGCGCGCTCCGTGACGAGGTCGTACGGCTGAAGGCCGAGATTGCCCGCCTGCGTAGCGACCGCGACGAGAAGCCGCCTCACTACCTTTGAGGTCCCGTTACGTCTAGTCCGTGCGTGACGTCATCCGACGAGAACGCACGGCCACGTTCGATCGCCGACGAGGTTCTGCCTGAGTCCCCCCTTTCGCACAACCTGACGGAGAGTTCGATCCCCTTCGCTGGCGCCACGGCCCGCAACGGGAGAAAACCCCGTCCGTGCCGACAACCGAGTCGGCGAGAACGCTCCCACGGCGGCGTCTCGATCCCCTCCGCGAACACCGGGACCGGAAGTTCGTCACCGAGTGAGACGATGGAGCTGGCCCAACGCAGAGCGAGCCCTCACCCTCAGTCAAGGCAGGCGAACGATGTTCGCGAAACGTCGCGCACCGACTCACCGCCCGTCATCGGGGCCCCAATCGCCTCATCGACAGGGCAACGCGGTACGAGGGAGACCTCGCGAGTCGACCTAGTGATCGCTCCAGACCTGTTCGTAGGAGCCAACGAGCATGGCGCGCGCGATGCCGTGCGTAAAGAGATTGAATCCCAAGTACGCGGGGGTCGCGCCGTCGGGCAGATCCAACGTTGGCACGTCGACCGCGTGGACCACCACGTAGTAGTAGTGCGCGCCGTGACCGGGGGGCGGTGCCGCTCCCACGAAGCGCTTCATGCTCGCGTCGTTCGCCAGTTGTACGGCGCCGTCGGGAAGGCCACTGCCCTCGCTGTCGCCAGCACCCGAGGGAAGCGACGTGGTCGTGACCGGAATGTCAGCGACGGCCCAGTGCCAAAACCCGGACGCCGTAGGCGCCACCGGGTCGTAGACGGTGACGGCGAAACTCCTCGTCCCTTCGGGAAAACCCCGCCACGACAACTGCGGCGACGTGTCCGAACCACCCGCACCCATCATTCCGCTCACCTGGGCTTTGGCCAGGATCGCGCCGTCGGCGAGGTCCTCGGACGTCAATTCAAAGGAGGGAAGAACGGGCAGATCCTCGTAGGGGTTCCTCGACATGGTTCATCCAACCTTTCAACGTGTAAGTCGCGTCGGAGGGAAGCAGCGTTCCACCGACCGACTACGTACCAAGGGCCACTGTACTTAGGTCCGCGACGGCGCGTCAACGCGCGTCGAAAGCTCGCCCCCCGTCGAATCTTCGATGCGCAGGGTGAGGACACGACAGTAAAGGTAGGGCGCAACGGACAGGGATCCCTCGCGCTCGACGTCGCGCTTTCGAACTTTCAATAGGATGAGTTCGATGAGTGGACCTCTCTCGCCGTCGCCACGTCGAAGGCCCCGTCAAAGCCCTCTCCCTTTCGCTCGCGACCTCGAAGCCGAATCAGCGATGCGCACGTGCACCTCGTTCCTGAGTGGTCACGGGCCGCGTCTCGTGAGCGATCTACTCACGACGATCGCGCCCGACACCGAGATTGACTACTACGGCGTCGGCGGGGTCGTGCGCGACCTCGAGGCGAAGGTGGCGGAACTTCTCGCCAAGCCCGCGGCCCTCTTCGTACCGAGTGGGACCATGGCCCAACAGATTGTCTTGCGGGTCCTGGGTGAACGCCGCGGTTCGAAGACGGTGGCCTTTCACCCCGCGTGCCACCTCGACACCCACGAAGAACGCGGGTATCAGAAGCTCCACGGTCTGTTCGCGGTTCCGGTGGGACCCAGGAACGAGCCACTCTCGATCCAGAGCCTCGCACAGGTGCACGAGCCCGTCGGAGCGTTACTCATCGAGCTACCTCAACGTGACCTCGGCGGGGTGCTGCCGAGTTGGGACGAGTTGAACGCGCAAGTTGATTGGGCTCACGAACACGGTGCCGCGGTGCATCTCGACGGCGCGCGACTGTGGGAAGCGACGCCTCACTACAAGAAGTCTCCCGCCGAGATCGCGGCTCTTTTCGACACGGTCTACGTCTCGTTCTACAAGGGACTCGGTGGCATCAGTGGATGTTGTGTCGCAGGAGAAAGGGACGTGATCGAAGAAGTCTCGACGTGGCGTACGCGACACGGAGGGCGACTCTTTGGTTTGTGGCCGTACGCGGCGTCAGCGTTGACGGTACTCGAGCGCCGCCTACCGTTGATGCCGAAGTACCACCGTCGCGCCGTCGCCATCGGCAGAGCGCTCTACGATCTTCCGGGCGTCGAGGTCCTTCCCTACCCGGTGCAGTCACCAATGATGCACCTTCGCCTCGACGTAGGGGTGCGGGACCTGCGCGCGCGGGCCCTCGCCATGGCGCGCGAGGAGAAGGTGTGGACCTTCGCTCGCCCTTTCGCGTCCGAGGGTGCGTCGCTGCAACGAATCGAGTTCAACGTTGGTGACGCGACCTTGGCGTTCACGCCGGCGGAGGTTCGCGAACTCGTCGAACGGCTGGTACGCGACCCGAAAAAGGGCGCGAAGCCCGCACCAGGGCGCACGACGCCCACGAAGCGATCGGGCCGCTGACGACGTCGTTGTCCTTCGCCACGTAAGCCGTGCGATGAACGTCGCCGACCAGTCCCTCCCCGCCGTCCGCTCGATCGTCGTGATGGGCGTGGCCGGTTCGGGTAAGTCCACGGTCGCGCGGGCGCTCGCGGCCCGACTCGACTACGAGTTCATCGACGCGGACTGGCTGCACTCGCCCGAGAACATCGAGAAGATGTCATCGGGACACCCCCTCAACGACGACGATCGCTCGCCGTGGTTGCACGCCGTGGGACAGCGTATCGAGAGCGAGTCGCGGATTCAGCGCGGTACCGTCACCGCCTGTTCGGCGTTGAAACGCTCGTACCGCGACCTTCTGCGTCTCTACGTTCCCGACGCCTTCTTCGTCTACTTAGAGGGTTCGCGAGAGGTCATTCAGGCGAGGATCGAGGCTCGACGCCGACAGATCGTGGGCGGGTCACTCTTGGCGTCCCAGTTCGACATCCTCGAGGTGCCTCAAGACGACGAGCGTGGCCTGCGCGTCGACATCCGACGAAGCCCCGAAGCCATCGTGAACGTCGTCGTGTCGGCGCTGGCCCGCTAACGCGCGTCGAACCAGCTTCGACGAGTACTTACGTCGTCGTGGTAGTGACGGCGACGCCCGGACAGCTCACTTGGTTTCGACTCGCTAAGACCTGCGCCGCGGCGCCTTGGAGCGTGGCCAGTGAAAGTGCGCCATCGCTGACGGCCCTTTGAATCGCGTTCGAGGTCAGCTGGGCGGTTCGCAGCGAGGCCGCCGGTGACGGCGGCGTACTTTCCAGCGTGAGGTCGGCGCCGGCCTGCAGTGCCCGCACGCTCGCGGCGGGCACGCCCAGGTGAATGGCACTGAGCGCCCCCGCGCCGAGCGCGTCGGTCATGATGAGTCCGCCAAATCCCAGCTGCTGGCGAAGGACTTGCATGACGACCGGCGAGATGCTCGAAGGGAGGGTCGAAAGACCGGGCACCGTCGCGTTCGAGACCATGACGGCCGTTGCGCCGTCACGAACGGCGGCCGCGAAGGGAACGAGTCCGGTCTTGTTGAGTGTCGCCCACGGCACCGTCGCGGCCGGTCCGTAGTCGGTGTTGCCCGTGGAGCCGCCCAGACCGGGAAAGTGCTTGACGACCGCCGTGACACCGGCCTCACGAAGGCCGTTGAGAAACGCGACGCCGTCACTCGCGACGTTGGTGGGCACACCTCCAAAGGAGCGGTACCCGTCAGGGTTCGTCGCGCCGGGATACACCGCGCGCCCGTCCACGTCGAGCACGGGTGCCAGATCGGTGTTCACGCCGGCCGAGGCGAGGGAGAGCCCAACCTTCTTGCCTTCGGCGGTGATCTGCGCGGGCGTCAAGTTCTTTCCCATGGTCTGCGCCCACGGCGCGGTCACGAGGACGTTCGTCAGGCGTCGCACCGCCCCGCCCTCGTCGTCGGTCATGACGAGCATCTCGTACTTGTCGGGCGTCTCGCGCTGCAACGTGGCCACGACGCCCGCGAAATGAGCGGGCGCCGCGGAGCCCAGGAGGAGTATCCCCCCGTAGCCGGCGCGCGCCGCGGGACCCATGGCGCCGATGTTCTCGGCGTTGATCGTCACGGCGATCGTCTCATTGGCCAGTCTCGCGACGCTCCACTGGGCGACCACCTGCGACGCGCAGGTCAAGTTCGCGTTGACCGACGACGTCGCGGTCGTCGCCGTCGCCACGACGAGTGACGCGACCACCAACGCGCCGCCCGTCATCCGAAATTTCGTCATCAATCCAGGCTAGAAGGGCTCCTTCAGAAAAGGACGCCGTTAGCCTGTGATTTGTCTAGGAGGTCACGATGTCCACGTTGATGCCCGCCGCGTTCATTGGCCACGGCAGTCCCATGAACGCGCTCGATCACAACCGCTACACCGACGCGTGGTCGTCCTTTGGCGCGTCGCTACCCAGGCCCAAGGCGGTCCTCGTCGTCTCCGCGCACTGGTACGTGAACATCACGGCGGTGACCGCGATGAAGGTGCCGCGCACTATCCACGATTTCTACGGCTTCCCTCAGCCTCTCTTCGACGTGGAGTACCCAGCCCCGGGCGATCCCGAACTCGCCCAGCGCGTTATCGACGTGGTGGAACCGACCTACGTGGGACTCGACGCCGACTCCTGGGGCATCGACCACGGCACGTGGTCGGTCCTGGCGCACATGTTCCCCGAGGCTGACGTGCCGGTGTTGCAGCTCTCCATCAACGCCGAGATGCCCTTCGACTATCACTTCAACCTGGGCGTGAAGCTTCACGAGCTGCGACGTGAGGGCGTCTTGATCCTCGGCAGCGGCAACGTCGTGCACAACCTCCGGCTCATCGACTGGCACTCCGCCGGTGAGGGCAAGGACTGGGCCCACCGCTTCGACGACGCCACGCGCGCGATCATGACCAGTGACCCGGCGAATCTCGGCTTGGCCAGCGCGCACGCCGACTACGCCCTCGCCGTCCCGACGCCCGACCACTTCTTGCCCCTCGCCTACGTCGCGGGCCTCTCCGCGGCCGCGACCACGCCCACGCGAACGCTCATCGACGGCTACGAGATGGGATCGCTGTCGATGACCGCCTACGAGTTGGCCGGGGACTGAGCCCTACTTGCGGGCGGCACGCTTGGCACGCCACAGCGACGCGCCGAGCGTGCCCACGCCGAGCACCGGCAACAGAATCGCCGCGGCGGCGTTGTCGTGTCCGCTTTCGCTCAATAGGGCCACGACGCCGATGATGACGACGACCGCTACGAAGATTTCGGGCGTGTCGCCCACCAAGAAGTCCCACCAGAACATGCCAAAGCCCTTCACCACGCGTACGAGGAGTGGCGGCTGCTTCTTCATACGGAGACCTCACTCTGCTGCTTGGGGGTAGTAGAGCGAAGCCACGCGACGTAGAGCCAGGTGATGGCGAGATAGAGCGCGACGAGCGCGACCAACATCGTGTCGCCGCCGGGCCAGCGAACCTTGAGACCCTCGCCCGTCCAGAAGGTGCCGTAACTGACGAGCAGGACCCCGACGGCCATCTTCATCGCGTTCTCCGGAACGCTCGACAACTGCTTCGCGACGACAACGCCGACGACACCCACGAGCACCACGGCAACGGCGGCGACGATCACGGCAAGTCCGAGTCGGTGCGCGGACGTTCCAAGCGTCAGCACCGTGATCACGACCTCAAGTCCCTCCAAGAACACGCCCTTGAAGGCCATGACGAACGAGACCCGGTCGCGTCCGGCGTTCGTTGGCTGCGCCGAGAGTTGCGCGACCTTCTCGCGGTAGATCTCGTCCTCGTCGTGCTTGGCCTTCAGACCGCTCGAACGGAGCACCGCCTTGCGGAGCCACTGCAGACCGAAGATCAAGAGCACTCCGCCCACGATGAGCCTGAGCAGGTCCAGGGGCACGTGCACGAGGGCCGGCCCGAAGGCCGCGACCAGCGCGCCGAGCGCGAGTAGGGCCACGATTGTCCCTTCGAAGGCGGAACGCCATCCGCGCGTGTGACCTACCGCGAACACGATGGTCAACGCTTCGATCATCTCCACCGCGCTGGCGAGGAAGACCGCTCCCACCAGCACCAGCACTCCCGACGAAACCGTGACGCCTAACACTATTTTGACACCTCCCTGGTTGGATCCATAACGAAGCACGCCGAAGGATCGAAACAGATTTTAACGTTTCGTCCGCGATCGAACTTCGTCGTTGCGAAGATCTTGGTCAACGTGAAGCCCTCGCCCACGTCAACTACGTGATCGTAACCACGTCCGTTGAACGCGACATCACGAATGAGCCCACGAACACCTTCGTCGTGCGCGGGCGCGGCTAAGGACACTCCCGAGGCTCGAACGAAGAGGCTCACGTCAGCGTCGGGCTTCAGAGATTCGTTGCTCGACGCCTCAATCGTGTGGCTCGACGAGAAGGGCAGCGCGACGACGACACGATCGTCCCCCAACAATCTCTTGACGTGGACCGGAAACTCGCCGGCCACGCCCGTGAAGCGAGCGACGAAGGCGTCGTGGGGGTGTCGGTAGATGTTCTCGGGCGTGTCGAACTGTACGAGTCGACCAAGGTTCAAGACGCCGATCTGATCCGCGAGCGCGAACGCCTCGGACTGGTCGTGCGTGATGTAGATCGCGGTGGCGCCGGCCTCGCGCGTCAGGGTCGCGATCTCGATGCGCAGTTGCTCTCGGCGGTCGGCGTCGAGGTTCGACAGTGGTTCGTCGAAGAGGATGAGACCCACCTCGGCGGCCAAGGCGCGAGCGAGGGCCACGCGCTGTTGTTCACCACCGGAGAGTTCGTTGGGGTATCGATCGGCCAGGTGGCTGATGCCCACGCGCTCGAGGAGGTCGTCGCACCTTGCGCCACGTTCACTCTTCTCGAGTGACGACGTGGCCAAGGGGTACGCCACGTTCTTACGCACGGTGAGGTGAGGCCACAGGGCGTAGTCCTGAAAGACCATGGCCAGTCGTCGACGTTCGGGCGGCACGAAGGTCTTGCCCCCGACGACCACGTTGCCCCCAATGGAGATAGTTCCGCTCGACGGTCGTTCGATGCCGGCTACGCAGCGCAGCAACGTCGTCTTTCCCGAGCCCGAAGGTCCGAGCAGGACGAGGAACGTCCCCGGCTCGACGCTGATGCTCACGTCGTCGAGCGCGCGCTTGTCGCCGAAGACCTTGGCGAGCGCGTTCACCGACACGCCTACCGCGCGTCGCATTGACTCGCTCACGACTGAACCCCGCTCCATCCGACGCGGCGCCATCCGTTGGGCGTGACCAGTCGGTAGACCGACAGCGCGATGCCGATGACCGCCAGCATCTCGAAGAGGGTCAAGACGGTCATCGCCGTGCCGGTGTTGGGGGCGAAGTTCGCGAGGTAGGACTGGATTGACACCGACGCTGGTTCCTGACTGGGTGGGTAGAGGATCTGTGAGATCGCCAACTCCGCGATGGTCTTCGTGAAGGTGAGTAGCCACCCCCATAAGAGCACACGCGACATCAGAGGAAGATTCGTGGTGCGCCACGCGCGCAGGCGCCCCGCCCCGTGGACGCGCGCGGCTTCGCCGAGCGACGGTTGAATCTGACTGACCGGGCCGGCCATGAACCGCGTCTGCCCCGGTACGGCGTTGGCCACGAGGGCCAACATCAACAAGGGCAGTGTCTTGTAGATGCTGATCACGTTATGTGAGATGAAGCTGAGGTTGTAGAAGAAGATGTAGCCCACGCCAAGTACGACACCGGGCACCGCGACCGAACCCAGCAGGAAGACGTCGGTGACGCGTTGACTCCAACTCCCGGGATTCGCGACGAGACGACGCGCCAGGATCACCGCCAAGACCCCGGTACCTGTCGCCACGACGAGGCCCAGTTGATTGGAGAGCAACAGCGGTGCACCCAAACTGTCGCCCTGAATGGAAGGTTTAAAGATCTGCGCGTAGTACGACAGGGTCCAATGGACGCCGTTCGGCGAGTCGATGCCGAGATTCTTCACGAGTGATCCGATGACCGCGCCGAGGATCGGCACGCCCAGGGCCACGGCGAAGACGGCCGCCACGGCGGTCGTGGCCATCACGCGTGGACCCCGAGCCAGCTCTCGGCGGCGCGGCGCGCGCGTGCGACCAGAGAGCACCGCGTACGAGCGCTTTCTCATGACGTGCGACTGAAGGACGATCGGGGGAATCGTGGCGACGATGAGTACGGCCGCGATCACCGCCGCCACCGAGAAGTTCGCCGGAAAGTTGCTTATCGCGCTGAAGAGGACGTACGTCGCCATGGGGAAGTTCGAGTGGTACCCAAGGGTGAAGGCCACCCCGAAGTCACTCATCGTCTCGGCGAAACTGATCGCGAGGGCGCTCAACAGCGCGGGCGCGATGATCGGCAGGACGGTCTGCAGGCTGCGCAGCGGCCCCGCGCCGTGAATCCTCGCCGCGTCTTCGTACTCGGGACCGAGCCCTTGGAGGCCAGCGGAGACGATGAAGTAGGCGAAGGGCAGCGCCGCGCTGGTGAGCACGATGACTATGCCCATCGGACCGAAGAACTCTCCGTAGATCCAGTGCGTGTTGATCCCGAGGGCCTGCGCCGCGCCGAAGGGTTGCAGGAGATCGGACCAACCGAGCGTCATCATCCAGGTGGGCATCATGAGCAGCAACCACATCGCCGGGGCCCAGAAGCGACGTCCTCCGACGTTGGTTCGATGGATCAACCACGCCAGTGCCGTCGCCAGGCTCACGGAGAGAATCGCGACCGTCGTCGATACCCAAAGGGAGTTGAAGATGCCTCGGCCGAAGTAGCTCGAGAGGGCCTGGCGCACGTACGTGAGCGTGAACCACTGCGACCCCTGTTGAAAGACGCGCGGACTGACGCCCAAAATGAGAAAACTCGCTACCGGCGCGATGATGAGCAGGGTGAGGACGAGCCAAATGATCACTCCTCCGAGTGATCCTCGTTTCTTCGGTGGCGTCGACGACGACGTGGCGGGCGCAACCGTCTCGAGCGCGGCGATCGCCATCACTTACCTTTCTAGAAAACTCGGCGCCACGGTCGGGGAGACAACCGTGGCGCCGAGTTGGTAGTTAAAAGAGTGAGACGACGTACTAGCCGTTGACGATGTTGCTGTCGAACCAGGTGTTGACCTGCGTCTCCAGTTTGCCCCACGTGTAGGGGTTGGTCGAGATCGCGTGCGTGCTCGAAAGCGGCGGGATGATGGCGTTCGATGGGTTCTCGCCCTTGATCACTGGCCAGAACAGCGAGTCACCCTGAGGGTCGCCGGTTTGCATGACGTGCTGTCCCCTGGCTGACAAGACCCAGTCGACGAACTTCTGGGCGTCCTCGCGAACCATCTTGGGCTGCTTGCCGTCAATGCCCATCACGCTGGGCAGGGCGATGGACGGGTTCAGGTACTTCACCTTCATGCTCGGGAAGTTCGTCAGGGCGGCGCCGTAACAAGCGGAACTCTGGACGGTCGCCATTGAGATCGTGTGGGCTTCCATAGCCGCGATGGTGGGTCCGTTCGTGGAGTTGACCACGAGACCGTTGGCCTTCAGTGCCTTGTAGTACGACTCACCGGCCGCGACGGCCTTCGCCGTTGATCCACTCTTGTACTTACCCATGTACTGCATAATTCCCGCGATCATCGGATACGTGGGACCGGACTGTGAAGGGTCGTTCATGCCAACTTTGCCCCTGAACTGCGCGCTGTTGAGTTGCGCCCACGTACTGGGCAACTGCGCCGCCGTGATCTGAGACGAGTCGTAGCAGAGCGCGCCCGTGACCGTGAGGCCAGTGGGTGCGAAACTGCCGTCCTTGGGGACGTTCTGCAACCCCAGGGCGTTGAACTTCACTTTGGGCACACTGTTGTGAAGAAGCTTGCCCTCGCCGTCGAGCTGCGCGAACGCCGAGGCGCCGTCAACCCAGAGCACGCCCCACTTGGGGTTGTTGCCCTCGGCCTGGATCTGCTGCAGAAGCGGACCCGTCGAGTTGTCGTTCAACGTCACCGTGAAGCCGGGGTGCGTGGCGTTAAAGGCGGTCACCGACGCGTGGTCGTAGCCCTGGGACGAATAGAGGACGAATCCCGGATTCGACGAGGCACCGGCCGAGCCAGCGGCAACGACGTAGGACATCGAGGCGAGCGTGGCCGCGAGGGCCACCAGCGTCACTCGTTGCCGTAGGACATGGGTGGATTTGGTTTGAAAGTTCATGGGTGCATTTCTAAGACGCCCGCCTTACGCGAACGTGACGTGCCCGGCTACGGATACCAAACTCTTTGTATCGATTCCGCGCGAGCGCGACGCCCCTTAGCGCGCCCGTCGGCGCAGCTCGTCGTCCACCATCGCCGGGTCCAGACCCCGGCTTCGCAGCAACAACAAGTAGTGAAACCACAGGTCAGCGGCCTCACTCACGACCCGCTCATCGTCTTCACTGAGAGCGGCCACCGCGAGTTCGACCGCCTCTTCGCCCACCTTGCGGGCACTCTGCGCGACGCCGGCGTTGAGCTGGGCGGCCACGTACGACCCTTCGGCGTTCTCGCTCTCGCGTCGCAAGATCGTGCGCCACAGCCACGGCGTGAAGCACGAGGTCGATCCGTCGTGACAGGTCGGTCCGTCGGCGTGCACGCTCACGAGCACGGCGTCCTCGTCACAGTCGAGCGCGACGTCGGTGACGTGCAGCGCGTTACCCGAGGTCTCCCCCTTCTGCCAGAGCCGCTGGCGCGAACGAGAGAAGAAGTGCACCATCCCGCTCGAACGCGTGAGCGCAAGGGCTTCCTCGTCCATCCAGCCCAGCATCAGCACGCGCTTGGTCTCTTCGTCTTGGATGATGGCGGCACGCAGCTCTTCAGCCATACGGCTCCTCCAGTGGTCGTAGCTCAATTCCCAACGCTTGAATCTCGCGGCGCAGTCCCGCCAGTCCCGTCGGGTTCTCGTGCACGATCGACGCCACGAGCGCGGCGTCAGTGACGCGAAGGGCGTCGGCGACGTGACGTGCCGAGCCAGCACCGCCCGATGCGATGACCGGGATCGTCACGGCGTCTCGAACGGCGACGGTCAGTTCGAGGTCGTAGCCACTTCGCTGACCGTCTTGGCGGATCGACGTCAACAAGATCTCGCCCGCCCCGCGTTCGCAGGCCTCGACGGCCCACGGCACGGTCGACGTCGTGGTGGCGACTCGCCCGCCGTGGGTGTGCACGACGCCGGCGCCGGCGTCGATCGCCACGACGACGGCCTGGGAGCCGAACCGCGTAGCGATCATCGTGATCAGCGAAGGATCGGCCAACGCCGCGGAGTTCAACGACACCCGATCGGCACCCGATTCGATGAGGCGCGACGCGTCGTCGACCGACCGAACGCCGCCGCCCACCGTGAAGGGGATCTGCAACACGTCGGCGACGCGCTCGACGACCCAGGTCATCGTGGCGCTGTCCTCGGGCGTGGCCGTGATGTCGAGCAGGACCAACTCGTCGGCGCCGCCGTCGCTGTAGAGCTCGGCGAGTTCCACCGGGTCACCGACGTCGCGAAGCCCGACGAAGCTCACGCCCTTCACGACTCGACCGTGCGCGACGTCGAGGCACGGGATCAGACGAGCGAGAGGCATTGATCGAGAAAATCGAGACCCGCGGGTCCACTCTTTTCCGGGTGGAACTGGACACCGAGGAAGGAGTCGCGACGAACGGCGACCGTGACGCCCTCGACGCTCGCGACCGAGTCGATCGAGCGCACGGCGTAGGAGTGAGCGAAGTAGTAGGCCTGACCCCACGGCTCGACGACCGACCAACCGAGGCGTGGCACGCGTCCCTCCTTCAGACGTACGACGTCGCCACTAAGTAGCCCGAGCCCCTTCACGCCACCGTCCTCTTCACTGCTCCGCATCGCGAGCTGCATCCCGAGACAGATGCCGAGCGTCGCGTGGCCCTCCCGGTAGCGCTGACGGAGCGCCTCCGCGGCGCCCGTGTCGTCGAGACGCTGCATGGCGCTGCGCGCCGAACCCACGCCCGGCAGCACCACGAAGTCGGCGTCGCGAATGGCCGAGACGTCGCTCGAGACCACGCTCGCGTGACCAAGTCGCGTCAGCGCGGCGCGAACCGAGCGGGTGTTGCCAGCACCGTAGTCCACGACGAGGACGTCACTCACAACGAACCCTTGGTGGAGCGAACCAGCGATCCGTCCTTCGTGAGGGCCTGGGCCAACGCGCGCCCGACCGCCTTGAAGGACGCTTCGGCGACGTGGTGGGCGTTCTCCCCCGTCGCGGTGAGGTGCAAGGTGAGGCGCGCGGTCTGGACCAGTGACTCGAAGGCGTGCGCCACCATGCCCTCGTCGGGCGTGATCGAGACGTTGGCGGTCGCGCGCCCCGAGAGATCCACCACGGCGTGCGCCAGCGCCTCGTCCATGGGCACGCGCGCCTCGCCGTAGCGCGTCAGACCCTTGCGGTCACCGAGCGCCAGATCGAGCGCTTCGCCGAAGGTTCGCATCATGTCCTCGACCGTGTGGTGGTCGCCGGTCTCGAGGTCGCCCACCCCCTCGAGGCGCAAATCCATCCCGCCGTGAAACGCCAGCTGTTGCAGCATGTGATCGTAGAAACCCGCGCCGGTACTGACGAAGACCCGACCCTGGCCGGGTACGCGCAGACGCACGCTCATCAGTGTCTCGGCCGTGCTGCGTTCGTAGCGCAGGGTCGGTATCGGCATGGGCGTGTCGAAGAGCACCCCACGTAGGGCGTCCAACAAGAAGTCGTTGTCGAGTTCGTCGCGCACGCTGACGCGCACGCCGCCGGGATACGCCCTCGTCACCGCCCCGTAGGGCAGCAGTTGCTCCACGAGCTTCTCGGGTTCGTCCATCGGGATGAAGAGGAAGTTCGTGTACGAACCCAGGGGCTTGAGACCCAGTGCTTCGAGTTCAACGCAGAGCCGATCGCGCTCTCGCAAGGTCGAAGCGACGTCGACGGGCGTCGAGAGCGCGGCGAGCGCCAGGGCCGCCGATAGTGAAGACACCGAAAGGGGTGCCTGGCGCGACGCGATGACGCTCGTCAGTTCGGCGTTCGCCAGCGCGTACCCCACCCGGGCGCCGGCCAGTCCGAAGGCCTTGGAGAACGTGCGCAACACGATCGCGCCGCTGTCGAGTCGATCGAGCGCGTCGACTCCGGCGTACTGCGCGTAAGCCTCGTCGATGACGAGCTGTCCGGGGACGTCGGGGACGTCGGGCAGCTCGCCCGTTGGGTTGTTCGGGCGACAGACGAAGACGAGGTCGGCCACTTGTGGGTCGTCGACGAGCGTCGCGCCGGCCATGATCGCGGCGTAGCGGTACATCGAGTACGAGTACGAGGGAACGGTCGCGATCGTTCCGCCTTCGGCGAAGATGCGAGCGAGCAGCACGATGAACTCGTCGCTTCCCGCCCCGAGCGCGACGCGATCGACGTCGAGGTCGTGGTGACGAGCGATCGCTTCACGAAGCTCGTGGTAGCGACCGCGATCGTACTCGTTGACGTTGGCGAGTGCCCGCGCCAACGCGGCGGGTCGCGCGCTCGGCGGCGGGGTCGCCGCGACGTTGCCGTCGAAGCGCACGATGGCCCGTGGGTCGAGGCCAACGCGTTCGGCGATGACGGCCGTCGAGGGCGGCCACTGGTAGGCCTCGAGGGCTTCGGGCTTCATCGGCGCGCCGTGGCCTTGTGCGCGCTCATGCCTTCGAGTTCCGCGAGCGCCTCGATGGTCGGCGCCAAACGTTCCAGACCCTCTTTCGTCACGCGCTGCACCGTCACCGTCTTCATGAACCCCTCGAGGCCGAGTCCACCGGTCGACTTCGCCCAGCCGCCCGTCGGCAGGACGTGGTTGCCGCCCGTGGCGTAGTCTCCCGCGGGCACCGGCGAGTACGGACCCACGAAGACCGCGCCGGCGTTTCGAATTCGCCCGGCCAAGGACTCCGCGCGCGCTCCGAGCAGCGCGACGTGTTCGGCGGCGTACGCCTCCACCTGCGCCAACGCGTCGTCGAGGTCGTCGCCGACGCGAACGACGTGACCCTTGGAGTCGGGACCGTGCTCCATCTGCGCGGCGATCTCTTGGGCGATCAGCGTTTCGTCGATCCCCTCGTCGGCGACGACGACGATCTCGCTCGGTCCCGCTGGTAAGTCAATCGCGACGTCGCGACTGACGAGTAACTTCGCCGTGTTGACCGCGCCACTCCCGGGTCCGAATATCTTGTCCACGGCCTCGATCGACGCCGTGCCGTACGCCATGGCGGCGATCGCCTGGGCACCACCGATCGCCCACACTTCGTCGATCCCCAAGAGGGCCGCGGTCGCGGCCACGGCGGCGGATCCGTTCGGCGGCGTGCAGACGACGATGCGTTCGACGCCGGCCACCTGCGCGGGGACGGCGCTCATGATGAGCGACGAGACAAGGCCCTTGGGCACGTAGATGCCAACGGAGCGAAGCGGCGTCCAACGTCGCTCGAGCGTCACGCCCGGCGACACCTCCATCATGAGGTCCACGGGGCGCTGCGCCGCGTGCCAGGTGCGAACCGCCTCGGCGGCGGCGAGCACCGCGGCCGTCGGGATGTCACCGTAGGCGACCGCGCGCTCGGGCTTGTCGGACGTCGTCTTGTCAAAGCGCTGGGACCACTCGGCGACGGCCGCGTCACCACGCTCACGAACGTCGTTGACGATCTCTTCGATCGATACCGCGGCGTCGGTCTTCACCGGGGTGCTCACGGAACCATCCGTTCGATCGGCAACGTGAGAATCGAACTCGCACCCGCCGCTTCGAGACGGGGTAACAGCGACCAGATGTCGGCCGCCGGGACGAGGGCGTGCACGGCCACCACGCCCGGGGTCGCCAAGTCCATCACCGACGGTGAGCCGGTCGTGGGCAGCACCGCGGTCACTTCGTCGAGACGATCCCTCGACACGTTGCAGAGCAGGTACCGATTGGCCCGCGCGTTGATGACCGAACCCAAGACGGTCGTGAGGGTGCGACGAGCTTCGAAGTCCTTGGAGTTCACGCGACCGACCAGCACCGCCTCGGACTCGAAGAGGACGCCAACGGAGCGCAGTCCATTCGTTCGCAGCGTGCTGCCCGTGGAGACGAGGTCGATGATCGCGTCGGCGAGTCCGAGCCGCGGTGAGATCTCCACCGAACCAGCGACCGGGATGATCTCGGCGCTGACCCCGCGCTCGGCGAGCGCCTTCGCGGCGATGCGCGGGTGCGAGGTGGCGATCCGACGACCTCCGAGGTCTTCGACGCGCGTCGCGGCGTCCTCGCTCGAGACGGCGGCCTGCAGCGAACACGTCCCGTAGCCGAGACGGAGCAACACCTCGACACTGCATTCGCGTTCGTAGACCAGGTCGAGTCCCGTGATGCCACAGTCCACGACCCCGTCCTGGACGTACTCGGGAACGTCGTCGGCGCGTACGAACAACAGGTCGATGTCGGCGTTTCGACAGTGGGCCTGGAGCACGCGCTCGCCCGGCTCTTGGGGTGAGACGCCGCTGGCCTCTAAGAGTGCCCACGAGGGTTCACGCAGTCGACCCTTCGAGGGCAGCGCCATCGTCAGTCGCCGGGTCATCGTCGGCTCTGTTTCAACACGGCGCCGTAGCCCCCTTCGCCGTGGTGCAGCCATTGCGCGACGCGCGTGATCGTCGCGGTCGAGGCGCCGGTGCGACGTGAGATCTCTTGGTACGAGACACCCTCGTCGACGAGCCGTGCCACCTGGAGGCGTTGGCCCATCGCGTCGAGTTCGGTCGTCGTGCAGAGGTCGCGCAAGAAGGCCGCGACCACGTCCACGTCACGAAGGCGCGCGAGGGCCCGGACGAGTTCGTCGAAGCGCGTCGCCGTTTCGGGACTCGCGTCGGCCGGTACTACTTTTCCACTGGTCATGCTTACATGCTAGTATGCTAATTCGCTACTATGCAAATCATCCCCGCCCTCGACGTCCTCGGTGACGAGGCCGTACGTCTCGAACAGGGAGATTTCGGTCGCGTGCTCTTTCGCCGGCCACTCGAGGAGTTCATGGATCGCCTGGTGGCGACCGGACCAGCGATCATCCACGTGGTGGACCTTCAGGGTGCTCGCGACGGTGCCCTGCGCCCCGACGTCATCGAACGCTGTCGACGCGCGGCGAAGGGCACCCCACTGCAGGTGTCCGGCGGCCTGCGCTCCGTGGACGCGGCCCGCGAGGCTCTGAACGCCGGAGCCGCTCGCGTCATCGTGGGCACGGCCCTTTGGCGTGACGTGGCGACGCTCGACTCCTTCGTCGGCGCTTTCGGCGACCGACTCGTAGCCGCCATCGACGTGAAGGATGGCCGTCTCGCCGTGCGTGGATGGACGAGCGCCTCGCCAATGGGTGTCGGCGAGGCGCTCGAGCGCTGTCAGCGCGCGGGTGTCGCCCGTCTGCACGTGACGGCCATCGAACGTGACGGCACGATGCGCGGACCCGACCTCGCGCTCTACGAAGAGACGTGCGCGAGTGGCATACCCGTCGTCGCCGCCGGCGGCGTGCGAGACGACGACGACGTGGACGCGCTCGAGAGCGTCGGTTGCGAGGCCGCGGTGATGGGCGTTGGGTACCTGGCGCGCCTCGGGCTCTCACTCGAGGGCTGACCAGACGTCACGCGGTCAAGACTTCTTGCGGGCGAGCACGATGCTCATGAAGGCGAAGCCGATGCCGACCATGAAGATGAACGTGCCGAAGACGAAGACCTGGGGCGGTATGCCGACGCGCGTCGCGCCGTAGACCCACACCGGGAAGGGATCGCTCGAGCCACTGACGAAGTTCGACGTCACGAAGTCGTCGATCGACAGGGCGAAGGCCATCAGCGCGCCCGCCATGACGCCGGGCATGATGAGCGGCAGCGTCACGAGTCGAAACGTGGTCAACGGGTTGGCGCCGAGGTCGTACGCCGCCTCTTCGAGTGAGCGATCGAATCCCGCCAAGCGGGCCCGCACGGTCACGGTCACGTAGGCGATGGAGAACATCACGTGCGCGAGCACGAGCGTGATGAATCCTCGCCCCACGTTCAAGGTCACGAAGAGTCCAAGCAGCGACGCACCCATCACGATTTCGGGCGCGGCGATGTTGAGAAAGAGGATCTGCTCGATGGCGACCTTGCCCCGAAACTTCGTCGAGCGGTAACGAACCAGCGCAATGGCGAGGAGCGTGCCGAGCACCGTGGCGATGAGCGTCGAGACGAGGGCCAGTCGAATCGAGAGCCAGAAGGCCTGGGTGAGGCCCGGGACGTTGCTCCACTGTTGGTACCACAAAGTGGTGAAGCCGTTCCAGGAGAAGCTGACCAGCTGCAGCCCGCCGATCACGCGGTTGAAGCTGTAGGCGATCATGATGGCGATGGGAAAGACCAGGTAGGCAATGACGAGCCACGAGTAGGTGGGAAGCGCGAAGCGACCGACCTTACGCCGACGCCCGAGAGGGCGCTCGGGTGTCGTCGTTGCGACGTCGCGTGACGTGTCGATACTCACAGGTACTCGTTGATCGTGCTCGTCCCGAGCAGTCGGGCGTAGAGCCAGATGCCCACGAGCGCCACCGCGAGGAGTACCACCGACAGTGAGGCGCCCCCGGCGTAGTCGAAGTTCACGAGGAAAGAGTTCTGAATGACCGTCCCGATCATCGTGTTCGACGTGCCGCCGAGGATCTCCTGATTCACGTAGTCACCGAAGGCCGGAATGAACGTCAGGAGAAACGCGGCGAAGATGCCCGGCATCGAGAGGGGCAAGATCACGCGCAGAAACGCTTCTCGTCGATTGGCGTAGAGGTCGTACGCGGCGTCGAGGACGCGCCGGTCGATGCGTTCGATCGCCACGTAGAGTGGCAGCGCCGTGAAGGGTAGGTAGTTATAGGCCAACCCCGCGATCACCGCGTAACTGGTTCCGAGCACGTGGAATCCAGCGGGAACCAGGTGCTGGTTCCTAAGGAACGTCAAGATGAAGCCGTTGTTGGAGAGGATGAACTCCCACACGATGGTGCGGATGATGAACGAGACGAAAAACGGCACCAGCAACATGATGAGGAAGAAGTTCTTGCGCCGCCCTCCGTAGAACGCAATCCAGTACGCGATCGGAAACGAGATGACGAGATCGATCACGGTCGCGAACGCGGCGAAGATCAAACTGGTGATGAACTGCTGGTGGTAGAGATTCACCTGGCTCGGCAGTTCGCCCCAGCTCCACGTCATCACGCACTGACCCGTCGCCGGGCTGCACGTCTCGAGCGACTGGATCAACAAGATGCACAGCGGCACGATGAACAACAACAGCAACCACACGCCCGACGGCAGGCTCAAGAGATACGGTGCGAGTTTCTTTCCCCAACCAGAAGAGTGGCGCTGCTTCTCTACGCCCCTTGGATGATCGGTAAGAACAGATTCGTCCACGCCGTGATCTCCTCTTGGTTCTTGAAGGGGTAGTAGGGGTGGGATGCTTTGATTCGCGCCGGTGAGGGGAAGACGACGAGCGAGTCAGCGCTGACCGACGTCGCCAGACCGATCTCGGGCTTCAACGCCTTGAGGGCCGCCGCGTTCCAACCCGTCGGGTGCAGCAGTTGTTGCTTCGCGGCGGGCACCGGACAGATGTAGTCGTTGTAGTACTCGACGACCGACTGGGTCAAGGGACTGTAGAAATAGTCCATGCAGGTGAGCGCGTCGAGCGGGTTCGCTGCGTGCAACGGGATGACCATGTTGTCGGTCCAGATCATCAACCCCTCCTTGGGGATCATCAGCACCAGGTCCTTGTACTTGCTGTTCAAGTTCGCTTGGAAGATGTCGCCCGAGTAGCACTGCGAAACCACGGTGTCGCCGTTCTTCAGGTGCTGGATGTAGCTCTGGTCGTAGTAGGCGGCGACGATCCCGTCACTCTTTTGTTGCTGGAGTTTCTTGGCGGCCTTGGCCCAATCGGACTCGGTCGATTTTGCTGGTTCGACGCCGATGGCGAGGAGACCAACACTGCCGAGTTCGAAGGGGTCGCTCAACATGCCGACCTTGCCGGCGTACTTCTTGTTGAAGAGAATCTGCACACTGTCACCGGGATTCTTCACGACCTTCGAGTTGTACCCCACCGAAGTCCAACCCGACTGCCAAGCCATCGTGTACTTGTTCTTCGGGTCGAAGGGCGGATTCGTCACCAGCGGTCCGGCGTACTTGTTGAAGTTCGGCGTCTTCGCGTGATCGAGCGGAATGAGCCAGCCCAGTTCGATCAGGTAACCGAGCTCGGGGTTGTTATTCGTCATGACCATGATGTCGTAGCCGGTGGCTTGTCCGGCCTCGAGCGAAGGACGAATCTTCGCGTAGAACGAGGCGTTGTCCTGGATGACCTCTTGGTAGTTGACCTTTATCTTCGTCGTGGCCGTAAAGTGATCGAGTGTCGGGTGCTTCCCCTTCAGAACGTCGATGTAGTAGGGCCAGTTGGCGAAGTTGACGTCGTGGTGGAGTTTCTGTTTGGCCCACCATGATTTCGTGCCAACCCCGGCGTTCGCGATGGACGCGCCACCGCGCGTCGCGAGAAAGAGCGACGACGCGACACCCGCGCCCGCCGTGAGCGCCTGGCGCCGCGAAAGGCGCCTCTGGGTCAGTCCTCGCAAGAATGACGGGTCGATCGCGCCCTCGTACGAATTGTGGTCGTTGGATCCCATTGCTTACTCCTCTTCAATTGATTGATCTTCTTGACCTTGCGCGCCGAGCATCGGCCGCACGGCGAACGTGTGCTCGATGGGCCACGTCAGCGTCACGTTCTCCCCACTTCGCGGCGCGGACTCTTGGCCGATGTTCTGCGCGTAGATCGTTACTTCGACGCCCGACACGGTGTCCACCAAATACTGATTGCCGACGCCGGTGAACGTCGACACTCGAACTTGACCACGTAGAGCGTTGTGTCCGGGCGGTGCGACGGCGTTCGTGGCCCCGATGCTGATCTTCTCCGGGCGCACGCCCACCTTGACGATCGTCGAGCCACTCATCGCTGGCACCCGATCCGAGGGAACCGACAGCGTCGACGCGTCGCTCAACGTGACGGTGGCGAAGGAACCTCCCGTGCGCGTGATCTCACCCGACAAGAGATTGGACGCACCGAGGAACGACGCCACGAACTCCGTGGAGGGACTGTCGTAGACGTCTCGAGGCGAACCAATTCCTTCGATCTTGCCGCTGCGCATGACGGCCAAGCGATCGGACATCGTCATCGCCTCTTCTTGGTCGTGCGTCACGTAGAGGAAGGTGATGCCGACTTGCGTTTGGATGCGCTTGAGTTCGATCTGCATCTGACGTCGGAGTTTGGCGTCGAGCGCCGACATCGGTTCGTCCAGCAACAGCAGCTTGGGTTCATTCACGAGCGCCCGCGCAAGTGCGACGCGCTGTTGTTGCCCGCCGGAGAGCTGCGAGGCGCGACGTTTCTCGTAGTTGGGCAAGTCGACGATCTCGAGCAGTGACCCAACGCGTCGGGCGACCTCGGCCTTGTCGAGGTGTTTGCGACGAAGGCCGAAGGCCACGTTTTCGAAGACGTTGAGGTGGGGAAAGAGTGCGTAGGACTGGAACACCGTGTTGACGTCGCGGTGGTACGGCGCCTGGTAGGTGACGTCTCGTCCGCCGAGGAGAATCCGTCCACTCGTCGGCTCTTCGAAGCCGCCCAGCATCCGCAGTGAGGTCGTCTTGCCGCACCCGGAGGGCCCAAGAAGACTGAAGAACTCACCCTCGTAGATCTCCAGATTGAGGTCGTCGACGGCGGGTGCGCCCTCAAAGACCTTGGTCACGTGCTCGAGACACGCCACCACCTCACGACCCTTGGCGGTCGACGAAGGCATTTGGGCGCTCGGACTGTCGGTCATGTCGAGAGATCCGCCCATTGGTGAAAACTATACCCAAGGCCCAAGCTCCAATAGGGGCGCTCAATCCTTCGAGAAATCTCATAAAACCGATGAGGCATGTCGTCTTTAACGGGTGAGGCGAAAGCGCCGCCACGCGATGTAGGACCACACGATCTCCGCCAGTCCGAAGGGCCACGCCCCCGCGAGGAACCCGTACGCACTGGAGAGGAGACAGCCCGCCGCGAAGGCCGCGATGAAGAGGCGCCCTCGGCGCTCGAGAGCGTACATCGTCATCATGAACGTCACGGCACAGAGGCCGTAAATGGTCACTGCCATACGCGCTTCTCCTGTAATGAGGTCAAGGAACGCCCGTGACGGGCGAACGCCACGACCTTAAGCCAGGGGACGCTCACCGTTGATTCCACCGCTTCAAGAAGTCCCCTCGGACGACGTCTTCGGCTGCACCGAGGAGGTGGACATTGAAAAGTCCACCTCTTTCGACCGCTACGCGCTCTGACTCTTCGCGGAGGCACGGCACGTATCGTTTCCTGGACGTGGCCCCACGTCATCGCGGACGCTGGCCCTCATTCGCTTCTGGAACTCTCGTTTGAACTCCTCGCCGAGCCGTGTCACGCACGAACAACGGGTGGACTCTAGTGTCTCCTCGTGGGCCAGCGAGACCTCGAAGAGCGCGTGCGAAGCATCTGTCTGAGCCTGCCCGAAGTGACCGAACGAACCAGCCACGGGTCACCAGCCTTCTTCGCCGCGAAACAGTTCGTCATGCTCTGGGCCCACGGTCATCACGATCACGATTTCGCTCATTTGTGGTGCGCCGCGGCGCCCGGTGCTCAAGGAGATCTCATCGCCCAGTCCCCCGATCGAATCTTTCGACCCCCCTACGTCGGCGCGCGCGGGTGGATTGGCGTTCGTCTCGACGGACCCGTCGACTTCGACGAGATCGAGATGTACTGCGAGGACGCCTACCGCTGTGTCGCGACGAAACGTCAAAGGGCTCTACTCGAGGCACGAACGTCGTAGTCGCGCTACTCGTCATGGGTGACGCCGTAGCGACTTGTCAAGAATGGCGGGCGGCGTCGAGAAATAGTTGTCGTCGGGGTTAAGTTCGGTGCCCGGTAAGACGATGTCGTCGACACGATCGAGAACGTCCTGGCTCAGTTCAACGTCCGCGCCCGCCAAAAGATCGTCGAGCTGCTCGGGGGTACGCGGACCAACCAGGACCGACGTGACGGCGGGGTGCGAACGGGCGAACGCAATGGCGAGATGCGCGAGCGCTATCCCGGCCTCACTTGCCAGGTCCGTCAGTTTCTCGACTGCCTCGAGTTTGGCCTGGTTGGCGGGATTGGTGAGGTCGAAGTCCTTAGCCGCCGCGGTCGGCCGGTGGCCCTTCGTGGGGTCGCTTCGACCGGACAGCCAGCCCCCACTCAGTGGACTGAACGAGAGCACGCCCACTTCGTAGCGTTGCGCCGTGGGCAACACGTGAGCTTCCGCCGTTCGAGAGAGCACGGAGTAGCGAAGCTGTTCACTTCGAAAACGGTGATGGCCCCCGGTCTCGGCGCGCCAACGTGCTTCGACCATTAACTCGGCTGGAAACATCGACGAACCGATGACTCGGACCTTGCCAGCGCGAACCAGATCGGAGAGTGCCGACAACGTCTCGTCAATGTCCGTCTCGTAGTCCGGGCGATGCATCTGATAGAGATCGACGTAGTCGGTTCCCAGCCTACGCAGACTTTCATCAATCGCGCGCTTGAGGTATCTCGGTGATCCGCCCCGTTCATTCGCGTCCGGACCCATGGGGAGAGCGAATTTTGTCGCCAACACCACCTCGTCACGACGTCCCTTCAGCGCCTTCGCGACGATCTCTTCACTCTCGCCAACGGAGTAGACGTCCGCCGTGTCGACGAGGTTGACGCCCGCGTCGAGCGCCGTGTGAATCATGCGAACCGACTCTTCATGGTCCGTGTTGCCCCGCGCTCCGAACATCATGGTGCCCAGCGCGACGTCGCTCACGGATATGCCGGAGCCTCCTAAAGTTCTGCGCTTCATCGTGTTCTCACTCTCTCGGGATCCGCTCCCAGGGGACGCTGGCGCGTCGCGTCTCGGTCCTTAGGCGTATTGAGCCCGCGTCGCTGCTGGGCCACGAACGCGACGCGTGAACGTCAACGATCTCTGGTGCTGGTCCGTCGAGGTTGACATCGGGGCGACGCGTGAGTAAGAAGAGACCATGACCACACTGAAGAACCGACCAAACACCGCGCTCGTCGTCGTCGACGTGCAGAACAGCGTCGTCGCCGGGGCCCACGAGCGTGACGCGGTCGTGGCGAACATCAACCGCCTCGTCGAGAAGGCACGGAGTGAGCAGATCCCCGTCGTCTGGGTCCAGCACTCCGACGAAGGGCTAGCGAGAGGCAGCGACGACTGGCGGATCGTCCCCGAACTGGAGCCGGACGACGCCGAACCACTCGTCGAGAAGAACTACGGTGACTCCTTCGAAGACACGAACCTCGAGGACGTGCTTTCGGGCCTTGGTGTGGGCCGGCTCGTCGTGGTCGGCGCTCAGACCGACCAGTGCATTCGCTCGACGCTCCACGGAGCGTTCGCGAGGGGCTACGACGCCACGCTCGTCAGCGACGCCCACACGACAGAAGACGCGACGGAATGGGGAGCGCCTCCTCCCGACAAGGTCATCGCCCACACCAATCTCTACTGGACCTACCAGTCGGCGCCGGGACGAACGGCGGGCACGGTTGCGACGAAGGACGTCGACTTCAACGCCGCGTCCTGATGTCCGTTCCCGGTCGGCCCCCTTACCGTCGCGATATGACACTAACCACCTGTCTCTGGTTCGACGGAAACGCCCGTGAAGCCGCGGAGTTCTACGTGGCGAACTTTCCCGAGAGCCACCTCGGCGACAACTGGATGGCTCCGGTAGATACGCCGGGCAACGAGCACGGCAGCGAGGTCGTCGTCGACTTCACCATCTTCGGGGTTCCCTTCATGGCGTTGAACGGCGGACCGATGTTCCAGTTCAACGAAGCGATCTCCTTTCGAATACCCTGTTCCGACCAGGCTGAGATCGACCACTACTGGGGGCTTCTCACCGACGACGGTGGAGTGGAGAGCCAATGCGGATGGCTGAAGGACAAGTTTGGCGTCTCCTGGCAAATCATTTCCCCGGCGATGGGGCAGTACCTTGGCGGACCTGACCCGAATGGAGCCCGGGCGGCAACCGAGGCGATGCTCACCATGGGCAAGATTTATCTCGACGAACTTCGCCGCGCCTACGAGAGCGCCGCTTTTCGCTGAGAGTCCTCGCGCGACACGTCGGTTCGTGAATTAAGTGGAGGGCCACTCTTTATGAGAGGCCCTCCATCCCTTTGGTGGCGGGGGCAAGATTTGAACTTGCGACCTTCGGGTTATGAGACCGATGTCGTTCGTCCACGCGGTTCTACGTGGTCCTCCACGGTCGTTTGGAATCAGCGTTCGACTAGGTACTTTGCAGTACTGACCGCTCCTGACCTGCGACAACTGGCCGACACGATTCGACCGCGTTTGTGGGATTTTTGTGGGATGACACCCTGCCTTCGGGAATTTATCCGGAATTATATTTCGCCGATTCTCCGGCTGTTGGTTTTCTAAGGATGGACGGTCAAAGAGAAACTCTCGTTCGGTCGTTGGATCCATTCCTTGACCGGTACCCCCCTGGTCTGGTGGAACTCCAGCCTCTAGCTGTGCGAACGGCGAGCAGTTCGGGCTTCCGTCCTCGCCCAGGTTGGTGGGGTCCTCCTCCAGATCTACTGTGTCGGAATATTCTGGCATGGCAAAGATGTAGGGATATTCCAATACTGAGTACTTGTCGGAATATCCTATCTTTGCTACAATGTCTGATTATGCCAACAGAACACCAACCCAATCCGGCCCGGGGCCCTTTCCGGATCTATACGCCTGCCTCCCTGGGCGATGCCGTCCGCCACTACCGGACGGAGGCTGGTCTGACTCAAGCCCAACTGGCTGAGAAGGCAGGAATCCAGCGTAGTTACCTGTCCGAGATGGAAAGCGGCAAGGAAACCGAGCAAGTGAAACGGCTATTCGGAGTGCTGCGCCAACTTGGAGTTCGCATGACGCTGGACAAGGCGGATTGGTAGTGGTTGACGAGCTCGCTATCTGGCTCTACGGCGAGCGAGTGGCAGTAATCGACCGCGAGCGGGACCGGCCTCGATTGACATACACCGAGGAGGCACTGAGGAGGTACCCATTGGGCACCCCGCTCTTGTCGCTCTCGCTGCCCGTCAGCTCACGCCGATACACGCAAGGGATTGTTCGCCCATTCCTGGACGGCTTGCTGCCCGAAGGCGAATCACGCAAATCAATCGCCCGAGACGTCCACGTCCCAGAGCGCGACACGTACGGATTGATCCGCGCGATTGGAAGGGATTGCGCTGGCGCGGTTGTGATCCAACCGACAGAGGACCCGGCGCCTCCAGCGCCAACGACGACCACGGCGGAGCCACTCAGCCCGGACGAAATCGAAGCTCTCGTCAGTAATCTCAGGAGCGCCCCTCTCGGCGTCGGGGGCCGAGTTCGAATCTCTCTGGCGGGCGTGCAGGAGAAGTTGGTCCTGACCCGCATGCCAGACAGCTCCTGGGGGCGTCCGGTCGATATGACGCCATCGACGCACATCCTCAAGCCCGAGATCGCAGCGTTCCCCGACACCGTCGAGAACGAGGCGTTCTGCATGCGCGTCGCCAAGCATCTCGGACTGGATGTCGCATCTGTCGAGACGACAGAGATCGGAGGGCGAAAGCTAATAGTCGTCGAGCGCTACGACCGAGTTGTTGCAACAGACGGCACCGTACAGCGCATTCACCAGGAAGACTTCTGCCAGGCGACCGGCGTGGCGCCGGAAACAAAGTATGAAGAGGACGGGGGGCCGTCACTTTTGCGAATCGCTGGCATCCTCAGGGACGTTGCTGCGCCGGACTCCTTGGAACGACTTCTTAAAGCGGTCACTGTCAACGCGCTCATCGGCAATGGAGACGCGCACGCCAAGAACTTCTCGCTGGTGCACACGGAAGACGGAGCGCTGACGCTGACGCCCCTCTACGACCTCATGTGCACGCTGTACTACGGCGACGATCGATTAGCGATGTACATCGATAACATCCATCGAACGAATCGAGTGACGGTGGAGCATATCGCCAACGAGGTGCTCAAATGGGGAATCTCTTCAGAACGTGCGACGACGATCATCCTCGACCTCTTAGAGGGGGCACCTGCTGCCATTGCTGCGTCTCGCGACGAAACCGAGGGCGTCCCGGAGGAAATGGTCTCAACGATCGAAGGTCAGCTCGCGCAGCTACGTGCATCGCGATGACCTACGACGAAACCATCACCGCACTTCTAAGAGAAGAGCCGGTGCTCTCGCACCGGCTCTGATCCGTACTTCTCCTGGTGGCGGGGGCAAGATTTGAACTTGCGACCTTCGGGTTATGAGCCCGACGAGCTACCAGACTGCTCCACCCCGCGCTGCCTGATACACGTTAGTAGATAGTGAAGAAGTCAATCAAGAGCACATG